>Ga0154020_10004217_pt1 | contig 17170 bp, 17 predicted proteins | sample Klosneuvirus_201_FD_109709 | JGI IMG/M metagenome (GOLD analysis project Ga0154020, IMG submission 109709) | Active sludge microbial communities from wastewater, Klosterneuburg, Austria - Klosneuvirus_20160825_MG | ecosystem: Engineered > WWTP > Aerobic digester > Activated sludge | place...
ACCAACGGGCCTGGCGCCAGACCGATTCACACGCCAGGCGATTTGTATGTGATGCGTTTCATGGCACAGCCGGAGCCGTTCATACCGCCGCCGGCACTGGGACGCGTCACGGTCACGAACGGTCAATTTAGTTTCCGGCTCGTCAGCGAGCCCAACGAACCGCACGCGCTGGAATGGTCGGCGGACTTCGCCGGGTGGAACTCGCTCGGCACCTTCATTACCACGAACTCGGTTCAGTTCTTCTCCTTTCCAATGGAGGGAATTCGCACGGCCCGTTTCTTCCGGGCTTCTCGTCCCTCGCCGTGACCCTTAACCCCCTTAACCCAAAAACAAATGAACAAAATCAGAATCATCGCCGCGCTGGCTGCCGCGGCCTCCGCTCTCGAAGCAGCCCAAATGACCGGACGCGTTGAACTGGAACCGTTACAGGTTTCCGGCGCGACGAACGCCTCGTACGCGGCGATCGCCAACAACGGAACCCTGCTCGGCTCCACGTCCGAGAACGACGGCAGCAACCTGCGCGGCTTCACCTTCGACGGGACGAACGTCAACCAGTTGCCCTTGCCAGACGGCAGCACGGACATGCAGCCCTGGAGTTTCAATGCTGCGGGGACAATCGTCGGGGAACTCGACTACACGAGCGGCTTCATTCTGAGCGGCACGAACTTCACCTTGGTCGATTTTCCGGCCGAAGGAATCACCGAGACCCTGCTGACCGGAATCAACGACGCCGGGTTGATGACTGGAACCGCCTTTGGCGACACCGGTCCTTTCGCCTTCACGTTGACTGGGACAAACTACACCCGCATCCAGATCCCGGGCGCGACGCGCTCCTTCGCTTACGACGTCAATAACCGCGGCATCGTCGTCGGACAGTATCGTCAGGGCGCTGGCAACACCTACGCGTTTTGGAAACGCGGCACCAACGCCCACGTCGCTCTTGAAGTGCCCGGAGCGGATCGGACCATCGCCTACGGCATCAATAACAATGAAGTCATCGTCGGTGCCTACCGCCGGACCAACGAGACAACCTTCCACGGATTCATTTACGAGTCGGGCTACTACACGCTGTTTGACTACCCGAACTCCACCTGGACCGTTCCCGCGGACCTGAATGACGACGGAGTCATCGTTGGCTACTACCGGGACGAAAGTGGCGACACCCATCCCTTCCAAGCCACGCGCCCGATGCCGAAGGTGCGATACATCGTCACCACGGTGGACGTCCCGGAAAAAGCTCACACGCTGGCATTTGGTCTCAACGATCGCGGCGAGATCGCCGGCCAATGGTATGGCGAGGGATTCAGCACTTCAGGCGGGTTCCGTCGCGGCAACGATAATCGCTTTGAATTGTTCCCGCCACCGAACGGCTATGGCGGCGTCACACCTCAGGCCATCAACAATGCCGGAGCAATCGTCGGTCAGTCATACCCGGATGGTTTCGTACTGGAGAACGGGGCTTACCGCATTGTAACCATCGAGGACCACAGCGAGGTATTCCTCCGCACCATCAATAACTCCGGCGTGTATGCTGGCAGCGCGATCGGCGATCTCGGCGATGAACCAGTCATAGCCACGGACGGCACCAACCTGACCGTCGTTCCTCTGCCAAACTACGTCGCCGCGGGTATCATCGCTTTGACTGACGACGGCCAGATGGGCGGCTACCAGCTTCAGACAGAATCGATTGACGGCACTTCCACCAGCTACACCAGCGGATTTCTCTTCGACGGAACGAACTCAACCGGCGTTCGTGTCCCGGGCTCGTTCTACACTTCGGTGGATGACATCAACAGCCGGGGTGAAGTCTTCGGCGCGTTCATCGCACGAACGACCGGCAGCCGGCTCCGCAGCTACATCCTCAAGAACGGCGACTTCAGCGAAATCGAGTTGGTCTTCGACCGCGCTGACGCTGGCCGCGAAAGCATCAAGACCCGCAACGAATCCGGAGTGCTGGTGGGCTTCTATCGTGATTCGTCGAACGTCTACCACGGATTCATCGCCACACCCGAGGCGGCCACGCTCACGAATCAGCACGCGGATATCGGGTTCGCCTTCGACCCGTTGGAAGGCTGGGAACCGCACGTTGACAATGAAACCGCCGCCGTCGAATGGGCCCCTGAAGAAGCCATCCTCCAGGTGAACGCCGCGGCGCGCCAACCAGTGTCCAACAATCCGGCGTTCGCATTCCTCGGTGAGCCAGGCGCCGCCGTCTGGACGCTCGGCCAAACCCAACAACCGGGCGTTCTGTTCCTCGGTTTCGGTGCCGAAGAAGTCGGCGAAGGCGTTCTGCAGGATGATCAGTTCAAAGTCACCCTTACGGACTTCAGCGGTCCGGGCGACTTCTTCCTCTACACCATCGACGGCTTCGGCCAACCCCACATCGACATCAACACCGCCGACGGCGTCAACTCCAACGACACCCGCGTCGTGTTCGCAGGCAGTCACATTCATGTGAACTGGTCGTTCACCAGAGCCGGCATCTACCGAGTGACGCTCGAAGCACAGGGCAAACTGACCGACGGCACGCCCACTTCCAGCGGCCCTCGCACGTTCACGTTCGTAGTTCAACCCATCGAGACCCGGCTGAATATCGTCCGCGGCAGTAGCGGACCGAAGATCGTTTTCACCAGTCAGGCCGGTGTGAGCTACCAGCTCGAACGTGCACCCGAGGCCTCAGGTCCTTGGGAAGGTGTCGGCGAATCCTTTATTGGCGCGGGAACCCTGAAGGAGATCGCTCTACCGCTGGGCGATGCAAGCGCCTTCTTCCGCATCAGCGCCGGCGTGAGAAACTAAGAACCCCAAACACCCACCCCGCCCGCTCCTTCAACCGCGCGGGCGGGGATTTTTCTCCACCGAAGCAAATTCTCGATGAATCGCTCGATCCTGATCCCGGTTGTCGCCGTCGTTCTCGCTCTCGGCCTCACTGCCGGCTGTGATCGCAAGGGGCCGGAAGTCCGCGCCGACAACCCACAGATCGTCGCCAGCTTCTTTCCGCTTTACGACTTCGCGCGCGCGCTGGCTGGGACGAATTTCCATGTCGTCTGTCTCACGCCACCGGGCGGCGATCCTCACGCGATGGAGGCCAGCCCGCAGCTCGCCCGATCTGTTTCCGACGCCGAGCTCGTTCTGCTGCTCGGTCTCGGCATGGATGGCTGGGTGGAGAAGCTCGCCGCCAACGAACGAAAATCCCGGATCAGCGTGGCCAGCCTTGGCATTGCGCCGAAACGCGTCGGCAAGAGCGCGCTCGCCGAATTCGCCGAGGCGGATCACGGCCACAGTCACGCAGCCAGCGCCGACGAAATGGATCCCCACATCTGGCTCGACCCCGTCCTCGCACAGGACATCGTGCGGCGCATCGCGGACGAAATGATCGCCGTTGCTCCGCAACACCGCAAAGACGTCGAACGGCGACGCGACGCGTTTCTGCTGGAATTGAAAACGTTGCACGAGGAGTTCGTCAGCGGTCTCGCGAATGCAAAGCGTCGACAGCTCGTCACCTTCCACGGCGCCTTCGCGTATCTCTTCGCCCGCTACCAACTGGAAACCGTCGGCGTCATCGAACTCTTCCCGGGGGACGAACCGTCCGCTGCGTATCTGCGTAAGCTCGTAGACCTGATGCGCCAGCTGAAGATGAGAGTCATCTTCGCCGAGCCGCAACTGCCCGATCGCCCGGCCCAGGTCATCGCCAAGGAAATCGGCGGACGCGTCGAGCGCCTTGACCCGTGCGAAACCATTCTGCCGGATGCTCCCCAGTCCACCTATCTGGAACGTCAGCGTAGGACCCTGGAAACGCTCTGCCGCGTCTTGAACGAGCCGTGAAGAAAATGTCCGCCCACGAAACTTCACTGCTGACTGTCGAAAAGCTGTCGCTCGATCTCTCCGGGCGGCGGATTCTGGGGGACATCAATCTCTCCGTCGCGCGCGGGGAATTCCTCGGGCTCATCGGCCCGAATGGCGGAGGCAAGACATCGCTGCTTCGCGTGTTGCTGGGCGTCATTCCCGCGACGGCAGGTCGCATCGTTTGGAGCGCTGCTCACGGAACCACGCCGCACCTTGGCTACGTACCTCAACGCAGCGGCATGGATCGAAACTACCCGTTAAGCAGCCGGGAGATTGTGCGACAAGGCCGCTCCGGTGCGTGGCCGTTATTCGGCGCAGCGGCCCGACAGACCGCGCGGCGTGCGGATGAACTACTGGAACGCGTCGGCCTCACCGCGCACGCGAGCACGCCGTTCGTCTATTTGTCCGGCGGCCAGCAACGTCGACTGTTGCTCGCGCGTTCGCTCATGGATTCCCCGACGGCGCTGTTGCTCGACGAACCAACCGCCGGTGTCGACACGGAAGGCCAGCAACAGTTCTGCGCGCTGCTGCGGGAACTCTCGGCGCAGGGCATCGCCATCATCCTGGTCAGTCACGACATCCCACTCATCACCCAGCACGCCCATCGCATCGCGTGCCTCGCCGTTACCCTGCACTGGCACGGTGCTGCCGACGCTCTCCAGCAAGACACGGTGTTCCACGCCTACCGCTGCGAACTCGAACGTTACCAGGTCAGCGACCGCCCGCCGGTTGCGCATCTTCACCATCACTAAACGCCATGTCTTCGCTGGAACACTTCTTCGACTACGCATTCCTCACCCGCGCGCTGATTGCCGGAGTGTTGATGAGCGTGACGTGCGGGCTGCTCTCGCCCTTCGTCGTACTGCGGCGTCTGTCGTTCTCCGCCGACGGTCTGGCCCACGCGAGCCTCGGTGGTTTGGCGCTTGGGATGTTCTTTCTGGCGACTGGTCCCGCACCGACGCTCGCCAGCTACGCGATCAGCTTCGTCTTCACGTGCGTGGTCGCCGCGGGCATCGCCTACTTTTCCGGCAGTCAACGAGTCCACGCGGACACCGCGGTCGGCGCGTGTTACGTGGCGGCGTTCGCCCTGGGTATTCTGCTGCTCTCGATGCGGAAGCATTACACCGGGCATCTGGAACACTTCTTCTTTGGCAGCCTGCTCGCCGTAAACGCTCTCGAATGCTGGTTGCTGGCCGCGCTCAGCCTTGTGACCGCCGGGCTCACCTTCAGCTGCTGGCGCTGGCTTGCCCAATGGACTTTCGATGAAGAACTCGCCCGCGCGAGCGGCGTCGCGACAACAGGATTGCGCTACGCGCTCGTGCTTCTCATCGCGGCTACCGTCATTCTCTCGACCAAGGTCGTCGGCGTGCTGCTCGTCACGGCGATGCTCATTCTCCCCGGCGCCGTGGGAACCTTGCTCGGTCGGCAAATGAGCCAGATCGCCCTGCTCTCACTCGCCGTCGCGCTGGCCAGCACGTTCAGCGGTCTCGCCATCTCGAACGCCACCGACGCGCCTCCGGGTCCGACGATCGTGCTCGGCGCCTTCGCGCTTTTTGTCGCCGCGTATTTCGCGCGGCGCCATCGCGACCGACAGCTTGCTCACGTCCATCTGCATCACACCCATCACCACTCGCATTGAACCAAACCATGCAAACCACGAACCAAATCCCCGTCACGGTCCTGACCGGCTTTCTCGGCTCGGGAAAAACCACGCTCCTCAATCGCATTCTTACCGAACAGCACGGCAAACGCATCGCGGTCATCGAAAATGAATTCGGCGAGATCGGCATCGACAACGAACTCGTCATCGGTGCGGACGAGGAGATCTTCGAGATGAACAACGGCTGCATCTGCTGCACCGTGCGCGGCGATCTCATCCGCATACTCGGCAATCTGATGAAGCGCAAGGACAGGCTCGACGCCGTGCTCATCGAGACGACCGGTCTTGCCGATCCGGCGTCCGTGGCTCAGACGTTCTTCGTCGATGACGACATGCGCGCCGCGTTCCGCCTCGACGCCATCGTGACGATGGTCGACGCCAAGCACGTCTGGCAACACCTCGACAGCAGCTCTGAGTGTCAGGAGCAAATCGCCTTCGCGGACGTCACGTTGATCAACAAAACCGATCTGGTCGAAGCCGACGGGCTCGCCAAGCTCGAGGCGAAGATTCGCTCGATGAACGCCGTAGCTAGGATTCATCGCACCCAGGACGCCGCCATCGCGCTCGACCAGATTCTGAACATCCGCGCGTTCGACTTGCAGAACACGCTCGCCACCGCGCCGGACTTCCTGAAGCCGGAGATGCCGTTCGAGTGGGCGGGCGTGTATCAACTCGAAGCTGGTTCGCACGAGTTGAACTTCCAGCCCGGCCCCGACCCGGAGATGAACTTCATCGCCATGCCTCTCACGGACACCAGCGAGGCTTCATGGACAGCGGCCAAGGCCCAAGCGGTCCGGCTGTTCTCCGGCGAGAGCATCGAAAAGAAGGCGGGCACAATGGTGGTGCCGGGACCAAAGCTGCAGACGCTCGTCTTCGGCGAAGGCAAGGGCGGAACGTTCAAGCTGGAGAGTTTTCAGGCCGGGCCGGTGGCCGTGTTCACGCAGCATCACCCCGAGGAATTCCAGATGACGCTGACCCGCGGCGGCAAGATCCTGACCCCGTTGCGAAGTGAAGGCTTCGCTGCAAGCCACACGCATGACCAGAGCGTTACCTCCGTCGGAATTAGCGAACGCCGCGCGGTGGCCCCGGAGAAGTTCAACGGCTGGTTGAGCGAACTGCTCCGCGAGAAAAGCACAGATATCTACCGCATGAAAGGCATCGTTCACCTGCAAGGCTCCCCAAATCGATTCGTGTTCCAGGGCGTGCACATGCTCTTCGATGGCAAGCCGGATCGCCCTTGGAAGGACAGCAGCGAGCCGGGCAATCAACTTGTCTTCATCGGAAGGAATCTCAATCGCGCCGAGTTGGAGCAAGGCTTTCGCGCGTGCCTTGTCTGAACCGAATCCGCCGACCATGACCCAGCTCATCTTCGCTCTCGACGATCCGATCATCGCGCTCGATTGGTCTCCAGATGGACGGCGCGTGGTCGTCGCCGGCATCAGCGGCCCATGCGCCATCGTGGACACCGCCACGCTCCAGCCCGCCCATCGCTGGGACGCGCACAAGGGCGGAACGCTCGCCTTGTCGTGGTCACCGAAAGGCGACGTCATCGCCACCGGCGGACAGGATGGGACGCTGCGGTTGTGGATTCCGGAGTCGGGCGCTTTGCTGCGTGAATTCTCCTTCGACAACGCGGCGTGGGTGGAGCACGCCGCGTTTTCTCCGAGCGGCGACTACTTCGCAGCATCAGCCGGCAAGCGACTGCGAATCTGGAAAGCGTCCGGAGAACTGGCGCTCAGCTTCGACAATCACGAAAGCACTGTGTCTTCCCTGCAATGGCGCGCAGATAGCAAAGGAGTCGCGACGGCGTGCTATGGGAAGATCCGCTGCTTCCGGCTCGGCGAGACGAAGCCCTACGAAGTGCTCGACTGGAAGGCGTCGCTCATCGCGCTCGCGTGGAGCCCGAACGGGCGTCACGTCGCCAGCAGCACGCAGGAGAACACGATCCAGTTCTTCCGCCTGCCCTCGGCTGGTCGGGAACCGCTGCAAATGAGCGGCTATCCAGTGAAGGTGAAGAACCTGACGTGGGACCGAGCGGCGCGCTACCTCGCGTCGGGCGGCGGCGAGATGATCACCATCTGGGACGTATCCGGCAGCGGACCAGCGGGAACGATTCCGCTCCAGCTATCCGGCCACCCACAAAACATCACCGCGCTGGAATTTCAGCGGCACGGCGATCTGCTCGCATCCGGCTGCCAAGCCGGCGCGGTGTTTGTCTGGAATCCATCGCAATGTCCCTGGCCGAAGAACGAACCTGTCCCGACGGAGCAACGCATTTCGGCGCGCCGGCTGCATTCGACAATCAATCAGCTCCGATGGTCTCCCGACGAACGCACCCTCGCGCTGGGCTGTCAGGACGGAAACTTGGTTCTCTGGCAAGTCCCGCTGCCCCGACAGACAGTCGTAGTGGAAAACGCCCGTTGACCTTATGCTTCTGCGGGACCGACCGATGAATAGAACTGAAGCGCTCCCCGGGAGCGGCCTCTGGTCGGTACAGCAGCAGCATGAACTCAAATTCGTCAGCAACCTCAGATGACGCACGCCACCCGTCGTGGCGGCGGCTTCTGGGTTTCCTGCTGGCTCTAAACCTCCTCAGCGCACTCGCGCTCCAATTCGCTCCCGAGCTGCACCATGAGCTTCATGACAAGCACGCGCATGACCACGCGCATCACGACGGCACCGGCGCTCAAGGTCACGAGTGCCTCATCACTCTCCTCCAGACCGGATCGCTCGAGCTAACCTCCTTTGCACCCGCCGCGGGGATTCTCCTGCTGATTCTCCTTTTCGCGCAAGCTCTGCCGCCGTTGATTTTCCTTTCTCAAGTCGCGTATCGACTCCTCCCCGGACGCGCACCTCCCGCCGTCGCCTGAACCAGCGTCAGCTGGTTTCCTCGTCAGTCGCATCAAATGCCGCGCCTCTTGAAGCGCGTCGTTTCGAGCGTTCCCAAATCAATTCCAAAACCATAAATGTTCGCAGCCGTGACCGTTCAGGAAAAGGTCCGTCGTGAACAGGAAAGTCATGAACAATATGTCTCAGTCATCATCGGCCAATGGTCCGCAACCGATCCTGCGGACCGAGAAGCTCCGCGTGGAATTTCGTTCCCGTGAGATCGGCCAGGGCGTCAAAGTCGCGCTGCAAGGCCTCGACCTTGCGGTGTATCCCGGTGAAGTCTTCGGCTTCCTCGGGCCCAACGGCGCCGGAAAAACCACCACCATGAACGTGCTGCTCGGTTTCGCGAACGCGACCGGTGGCGCGGCGTATCTCTTCGGCACCGATGTGCGTCAACCCATCGCCCGCCAGCGCATCGGTTACCTGCCGGAGATGACGTACTACTACAAGTTCCTCACCGCGGAGGAACTCCTCCGCTTCTACGCGCGCATCTTCAAGATCCCGAAAGCTGAACGCGAACGCCGCATCGACGTGGTGCTCAAACTCGTCGAACTGGATCACGCACGGAAGCGGCCCATTCGCACTTACTCGAAAGGAATGCAGCAACGCGCCGGCCTCGCGCAGGCGCTCATCAATAATCCAGACCTGCTCATCCTCGACGAACCCACGAGCGGCCTAGATCCCATCGGGCGCATGAAAGTTCGTGAAATCATCCAGCGCCTGAAGAACGAGGGCAAAACCGTCTTCTTTTCCTCCCACGAAATGGGCGAGGTCGAGACGGTCTGCGACCGCGTCGCGATCCTTCACCAGGGCGAACTCAAGGCAGCGGGCACTGTCGCCAGCCTCCTCACCGGAAACGAAACCAACCTTGAACAGGCCTTCCTCCGCATCATCGGCTTCAACCTCAACTCTTCCTCCATATGCACATCATCCTCGCTGTTGCTGGCGTCGTAATCCTCGAAATGATTCGGCGCAAGGACGTCTACGTCCTGCTGTTTCTCACCGCGCTCATCACTCTGCTGCTCGGCTCGGTGAATCTGTTTGGCGATCCGAACATCGCGCGTTACCTCAAGGAAGTCTGCCTCACGCTCATCTGGATCTCCTCCGTCGTCATCGCCGTCGCCACCGCGGCGCGCCAGATTCCGGCGGAGAAGGAAAGCCGCACCATCTTCCCGCTCCTGGCCAAGCCGGTCACCCGCGCCCAGGTCATGCTCGGAAAGTTCTTTGGCTGCTGGACGGCGTGCGTGCTCTCGCTCTCGCTGTTTTACGTGTTCTTCTGCCTCGTCAGCGGCACGAAGGAACACTACTGGCCCATCACAAACTACTTCCAGGCCTTCTGGCTGCACGCGGTGTTCTGCGCCGTCGTCGTCGCCATGACCCTCATGGGTTCCGTGCTCCTCGCGGCGCCGTCATCCACCATCACCATCGTCGGCGTGGTCGTGCTCGGAATCCTTCTGCTCGGCCGGCATCTGAACAAAGTCGCGGCCAAGACCGGCGGCCTTGCCGGTGATCTGTTGAGCGCGATCTACTTCGCAATTCCTCACCTCGAATGGTACGACGTGCGCGATCTCATCGTGCACAACTGGCCGGCCATCAACTGGACCGTCATCGCCACCGACACTCTCTACGGCGCGGCGTTCGCCGGACTGTTCCTCGTCGCCGCGTGGGCCCGCTTCCGCCGCATGGCGCTGAACTGAAAGGACGCCCATGAATGCCAACAACTCCGTGCTGGAAGCCGTCGAATCCGTATTCGGCCGGCCGTGGATTCACATCGTCACGCTCTTTGGACTGGCCTTCATCCTGAGCACGCTGATTCATCCCGAGATATCTGCCTTCCACGCGCGTCGGCCCGATTCCGGCGACCCTCTGGCCAGCATCCTCGGCGACGGACGGAAACTCTTCGCCAATCACTTCTACGTGAAGGCGGACGTGTACTTCCACAGCGGCTATTACCCGACCATCTTCGACAATCGCGAGTCGCATCAGACCGCGCACATGGCCGAAGACGCCGGCGTGGCCGAAGGCAAGAACACTGGCGATGAAGAGCACTTCCTCGGCAAATCCAGCGATTGGATCGACGCGCACAGCCGCAAGCACTTCCCCTCCGTGCACACTCATCTGGGCGAGGATAGTCCGGACGGGCGAAAGAACGCGGAACGGGAAATTCTGCCCTGGCTGAAGTTCTCGGCGAAGCTCGACCCGAACAAGATCGAGACCTACACCGTCGCCGCCTACTGGCTCCGCCGCACGGGCGCCGACGGCGAGGCGGAGGCATTCCTGCGCGAAGGACTGCGCGCGAATCCGGACAGCGTGGAGATCCTCTTCGAGCTGGGACGCTGCCGCTACGACGCGAAGGATGTCGAACATGCCCGCAACCTCTGGGCACTCGCCTGGCGACGCTGGCAGCAACAGGAAGTCGGCAAACCCGCGGAACAACAGAACCGTTTCATCGCCGCCGCGATCCTGATGCACCTTGCTCGACTCGAACACGCCGCTGGCGACATCAACCAGTGCATCCGCTGCCTGGAAACCCTGCTGCCGCTGAAACAAAACCCTGACGAGATCCTCAAGCGCATCGCCGACGTCAAAGCCGGCCTGCCGTTGACCGCCGAGTAATCGCAAGTCAGCGATCGATTCACACTGGCGGAGCCGGATCAATCACCCGGCTCCGCCAGCTTTTTTATTAGTTTCGGCGGTTGGTTGCTCCCCTCCCCGCCAACTTCCTTCCGCAAGTCGGAACCCGTAATCCAGATCAGTCTCCTCAGCCTTTAACCCGCATCGCCCCGCACAGTCGGGCTCGCACGACGCTCCCTCGTCCTTTGGTCGGACATGGAAGCCACCCGCCATCCACCCAAAGTCCGATACCCAAGATCGCGCCGATGCGCGATATCCATCCCGTCCGGGCGGACCACCGCTCCGCACAACGAACAGAAACATCGAACAACTGAATCACTCGCACATGAACACCACCGCCACTCCCCAGCTCATCGAAACGCCCGCCAACATTCCCGGCGGCGCGCAATACCAACACCTCGCCTACGTCGACGCCTACGACGCCGTCCTGAACTGCGACTACGCCTTCGTCGCCTACAAGGAGACCGACGGCTTCGGTTCCCGCGTGCGCATCAAATCCTCCCAAACCGCCGGTGCCGTATTCGAACCGGATGCGATGAAGAGCAACGCCCGCTCCACGAGCGCACAGGGCAAGACGTGGTTCCAATGGGGCTACAGCTTCGACCCCAGCGCGAGCGACCCGCGCTGCATTCAGTTCCGCGTCCACGTCGCGAACGGTCAGCCGAGCGAGATCGAAATCTTCGTCCAGCTTCGCAAGTTCGACGGCAGCGCCGACGCGCCCAAGTCCGTGAAGTTCCCCTGGCCCGCGTAACTCGCGCACGACATCGGAATCAGAAAACCCAAAATCGACAACACCGCCACCTGCCGCTTCCGTGAACGCTATCCGATTCCTGAAAACCCTGGCCCTCGTCGTATTCGCCATGGCGAGTCATGCATCGGTCAGCGCTGCTCCCGTCACCTATTGGTTCAGTGGCGTGGTGGATGATTTCGCAAACGCATCCAACGCGGCTCCCGCAGGTGTCACGGTGGGCACGCCGTTTGTCGGCCAAATCAGCTACGACCCGACTGACGTCTGGTACGCGTACACGAACAGCAGCGACGATGGAGGCTTTGCCTCTCAGTACGAGTACACAAATGCCGCGACCTTCACGTTCACGCTCTACATCGGAGGCCACACGATTACCAACACCGCGCTGCCGGGCCGAAGTGGCCTCATCGGCTTGGAGAACAATGTTTCAGAGCGGGACTACTACTATGCTGAAACCAGTTCAGCCCTGAGGATGAATGGCACAAATCTGGTGGCCGCCCCGAATCAGTCGAGCATGGGCTTGAGCCTGCTTGATCCCAACTCCACCGCGCTGAACTCAACGGCTCTCCCACTCGCCGCGCCTGTACTCAGTCAGTTCGAGGAGGGCGGCTACTTCGTGCTCTCAGCGCGTAACTCAAACGGAACGAAGGAACTCTTCTACATCGGCGGGCCGGTCACTGAGATTCGCACGAACGAGATCGTTCAGCTCGAGTTCCGCCGGATCAACTCCTCCACCGATCAACTCTCCTGGCCGCTCTACGCGAACGGTTACACTCTCCAAGCCACCACCGACGTCGCTTCTCCAAACTGGCAGAACGTCAGCACTCCCGTGGTCAACACCGCGACTGAGCGCACGGTCAGCGTCTCCACCGTCGGCCCGCAGCGATTCTATCGACTCAAGAAATAGCCCAAGCACTGAGAACGCGCCGAATCGACGAATCAAACCGGCCTTGAGTCCCGAACCATGAACAACCCGCTCACTATCCCGACCCTGGCGACTTCGTTCAGCGTCATCGGCATCGCCCTCGGTGCGCCGTCGCTCACGGTCCTCGTGCTCTACATGATTAACGGCATCCGCCTCCGTCTCGCCTCGGGAACTTCCTCCAGCACCAACTTCGGCGACAATCCGGACGCGATTCTGCTGATGTTGAAGGGAATAGCGGAAACCGTCAGCGCGATCGGTCGCTTCGCCGGATCACTCGGACAATTCATCTTCAACGGCCTGGCCATCCTCTCCGTGATCGGGCTTCTGTTCGGAATCGCGTGCTGGCTCACCGGCCGCGGATTGAGTGCGAACGCAAGCTGGGCACGCGTCACTGCGATGGCGCTCATTCTACTCGCGATGCTTCCCTCACTCCTGATCGCACTTTCACTGCACAACGTCGGCCGCGTGTTGATGCTCGCCATCGTCACTCTCTGCGCTTTCGGAATCCACACTCTGTGGATGGGTTACACGCCGCAAACTCCTTAATTAACCGATCACCATGGCCACCACCATCGACCATCTCCGCGTGGATCATCGCATCACCGTGCTCCGCGATTTCGTGGATGCCAATGGCACGATGATGCGGGCGGGCGACTCCGGCGTGTTGACGAAGATCGAATGGGATCAGCTCCGCATGGAAATCATCCTCGAGATCAAGCGCGACTCCGGAAAGGTGAAGCTCGTGTTTGAACTCGCCGCCAAGACCGGTCCGCGGAACGGGCGCATGCGCGACTACTTCGAAATGGGCGAGGACGTCACTCCGCCGCGCGTCTCTCCGGCGTTTCACGATCAGTCCAAGCGCCAGATGATTGTTCCGCATTCGGAGAAGAAACCCGCACCGATTAACAAAACGGCGTGGGCACGCGCGGCGCAGAGCACCGATGGCCCGGATCGGCTCGAAGCTGTCGAAAAGGAAATGCTCGCCGCGTTCGACCACATCGGCGTCGCGGCGTCCATCGCGGAAATGTACGCGAACCGGATGCGCGCGTTTCAACGCGCCGGCAACGAAACGCGCGCCATCGCGGCCTTCAAGCTCGCCGTGGATTGGATGGACAACTACGCGAGTTATGCAACGAGCGGTGGCGAAGGTGCGGCGCTCTCGTTTGAACGCGACCAGTTCCGCAAAGCGCTCGCACTCGAGTTTGGTTACGACCCCACCGATGCCGGTCGCCCGCCGGAATCGTATTGCCAGCTACCATGAAGCTCATTCTCCCCATCGGCGCAATGATTTGCACTGCGCTCGCCACGCTGACCGCGCTGGTGTTCTGCATGGCGATGGGCGCGAACTCCACGCCCGCCCAACTTCGCGCGCTTAAACTTTGGATGGGCGGACTCTCGCTCCTCGGCGTCGCGGGCATCGTGGTTGGCATTTTCCTGATTCGCGCTGGGCAACCAAGCTGGGCTGCCATCGCCGCGTTTGCGCCGACCGTCATCTACGGAATCATCCTTTCCACCTCGCTCCTCAAATGAACACTCTGCGCTGGATTCTGGGAACGATCGCCGTCTTCTTCGGCGGCGGGTTTGCGCTGCTCGTCGTGCTGGGGAACGCCTTCCGCAAATCGTTCGGCGCATCGGAACATGGCCCGCTGTTCATCGGCCTGCCCGTGCTCGGCCTCGCGTTGCTGCTCGCGGCGATTCTGTTTCCTGCGAGCAAACCACTCCTGCACATCGCCGCTGTGGCTGGGCTCGGTCTGATTGGCTTTTGTCTCTGGCAAATCTTCAGCGAAAGCGCCGTGCCGCTTTGGTTCGCCATCGCGTATCTCGCGGCGTGGTTCGTTTACTATTGGCTCGCCGCATGGCGCGCCATCCCGCAGCCATGAACTCCTCCCCACTCGTCCAAATCACTGGCAATGTGTGCGTCGCGCTCGCCGCGTTTGTTTTCCTCCTGCCGCTGCAACGCGTGGTCTGGAACTACGCGTCGAAGTATTTGAGCGACGATCGCTGGGTGACGCCCGTCCTGTATAGTTTGATTCCGCTGTGGCTGCTGTTGATGGTCGGGCTGCTTTGCATGACCGCGATCGGCGGATTCGATTCGTTGCGCCTCGGTCGCCCATTGCTCTACGCGCTCACCGTCGGCGCGAGTGTCGCGCTGGCGACGGTGACGTTTGTGTTCATCGCGCTGTATATCCGGCCCGGATTCACGCCGCGTGTGATTTACACTCCGGGAATTTATCTCATCCCGTCCGCCACCGGCTTGCTGGTCGTCTTGAGCCTGAATCAGAAACTCGCGCCCGGAATTCCCATTCATTGGCTGCGCTGGCCATGGACCATCTTCGCCGCGTTGAGCCTAGTCGCATGCTTGGGATTCTTTGGATACCGCTTCGTCACCACTGGTTTTGGTGGCATGGCCGACTTCGCCCACCGACTCCTTAATGCCCGGAATTATACGGCGGAGCATCTCGCCAAAATTGCCGTGCTCGATCCGCAGCAGGACTTCACCGACCTTCTGCGTTACGCGAACCAATATCAAAGTGACGCCGTGCGGGAAGCCGCCACGACCCGCCTGCGCAGTCGCGCGGATTTCATCGATGCGCTCGCAGAACTACTAAAGTCACACAGCCCTGAGACCGGCGTTGATTTCCTGCCCAGCGCCACGCTTTCGGCAGACGAACAGAAACGCCTCGCGCTTCCCGCCCGCACGGCCCTGGAGCGAGTCATCGACGACATCCCTGCGCCCAACTACATCACTCGCGAGCGTCAGAAACAGTTATTGAAGTGGGGACGCAAAGCCTTCCCGGTCATCATCGGAAAACTCACCGGAACGGACGTTGATTTCTCCAAGGTGATGCCCGCGTTTGAGCACGCCCTCCGCCCCGACGACACCCGCCGATGAACCGCCCACTCACCTATCTCCTTGGACCGGAAGCTGTGCTCGTGGTGTTTAGCGCGGTGCTGTTCTGGTTCTGCTCACGCCACAACTCCGGCGAAGGCCGCGATGTCGCGATCATGGAAAAACTCATCTGGGCAATCCCGTTCCTCATCACACCCCTCGGGTTTGCCACGATCCTCGCGCCGGACGCGAAGAACTGGTGGTGGCTCGGCCGCGCCATCGTGTTCACCTACCTCGCGATCATGGTTTGTGGCTACCGGCTCGTCGAAGGACTGGGCTCAGGCGCGAGAGGTCAGGACGCCGCGTTGATTCTGCTGCTCGTGCTCGGCGCAGTCGCCATCGCCATCGCGACATCAATCACCGCTGCGATGATCCTCGCAGCGACGAAGCCCGGCTTTGCGAACTGGTTTCAGGGAAACAAAGTTCTCGGCACATTCCTCACCGCCCTCGCGACCATTCCCATCGGCATCGTCCTCGGGCTGACCGCCACGTTTTTGGGAACAATCCTGCTCTCGTTCTATTGCGAGGTTTTCAAACGCTGAATCATCATGCTCCAACTCCTGCGCGCCAATATCGGACTCTCCATCAGCCTCGCCTTGCTTGGCGCTGGCTTTCTCGTCTGCACGTTGGTGGGCTTCATCATGGCCCGTTCCGGCGTGTCGCTGCGACCGATCTATTGGTTCGCCGGATTCTTCGCGTTGATCGTCATTCCGCAGATCGCAGGTCATTTCTACAAAGCGCTCCACACGACGCAGTCCGAAGCCCCGCGCGCTGCCGCGTTGGAACAACTCGCTTCCCGAGCCAACGACAGCACCAGCACCGCCGCCAGGGCCATGGACGCCAAATCCCTGTTTGGTCCGGACGCCGATCCGCAACTCATCTCCGACGTGCGCGCTGCTTACGGTGAGGTTTTCGCTGACGCGGATTTCGCACAATTCACCGTGTTGCCAAACGGAGAAACAGTTCTGCTTTCGCGCTTCAAGAATTCTTCCACCGCCGAGAAAGCCTGGGTGAACTACCTGCGCATCGCGGGCCTGCAAGCCGGGGGCAAAGGTGATTCGCATCGCGGCTATGCCATCACGCGCCCCGTCGGCGACCGCGTCTATGCGCTGCCATTCGGCACGATGCTTGGCGTTTGGACGGGCGCAGACGACGCCACGATTCGCGCGCGCATGTCGGCTGGCGGCTTTAGGATTCCGCGTAACGCTCCGCTTGGCAAAGTTGATGCAACCAACGCGAACGAATCCAGCGGCGCTGCGTCTGCAGCTCGGCAACCCAAGAGCCCACTCCGCATCGCGCTGATCGGTTTCGGCCTCGCGGTCTACACGCTCATTGTCGTGGCCTACTTTTTTAAAGGCTCAGCCTGGTCAGGAACATATCGCGCCAAGCCCGAGGTTGCGCCCGTGACCGCCAGTGAACTCGCCAACCGGCTCGAAGCCATCAATCAGCTCGACGTGCCGTTCCAAATCGAACGCGGCTTGCAGCCGAACGAATTTTTCGCCACGTGGCGTTATGCGGACGCCAAGTGGATTGACCTCGCTCGCGCCCGCGGCATGAAACGCACGTTGCGCGTCCGCATGG
>Ga0154020_10004218_pt1 | contig 17162 bp, 13 predicted proteins | sample Klosneuvirus_201_FD_109709 | JGI IMG/M metagenome (GOLD analysis project Ga0154020, IMG submission 109709) | Active sludge microbial communities from wastewater, Klosterneuburg, Austria - Klosneuvirus_20160825_MG | ecosystem: Engineered > WWTP > Aerobic digester > Activated sludge | place...
AGCGCATCGAACTCGACGCGGGTCCATGTATCGCGCTCCGCGAGTTGCAACAGAACGGGATGGAACCTGCCATCGAGGGTGTTCAGCTTTTCGACGGGCATGGCGAGGGTGCCTGGCGACTGAGCCATAACAACTGGTGCAGTGGCTACAACAGCGCGAATCGCCTTCAAGGGAGAGCTTGCCGGTTCTTCTTCAGACATGGCTTTCGCCAAAAGGCCAATAACCTCGTGCGTCTCGGCCGAGATGGTGGCGACGCGAGACATGTCCAACGAAAAAGCTGCCGGTGCGTCGGTAGTTTTTCCGATCGGCGAGGGGATCGCTTCTCCTGCTCTCTCTGCCTCCGCTGACTGAATGACGACTTCACGTCCTGATGTCGGCAAGTTGCGGATGATGGCATCCAGCGTTTCTTCATCCAGGCCAAGCGCGTCAAAGATGCGGGCAAGCGCCTTGTGTTCCTTCGGTGTAATGACCGCATCGGCTGCCGCCACATCCACGAGAAACTGTGCGATGACAAGGTGCTTGTCCTGCGGAACTCGCTTCGCTGTTCGTCCGAGTGTGACCTTGGCTGCCGCAGCATTGCGCGCGAGCAAAGTTTCCAAAACGACGAGGCGCTGGTGCTCGTCCGGCGTGAACTGAAAATGGCTCTCGATGAACTCCCGAAACGGATCGAGTTCGCTGCGGTCAATCGCCCCATCCGCCGCCGCGACCAGCAGGCAAAGCTGGAGCAGCGCGGACGCCCCGAGGAAATTATCCGACGGCTCATCAACTCGACCGCTTGGCGGCTGGAAAAGCCCGACCTCTCGCGTGCCCCAAAAATTGCCCGCCCCATAGCGAGGGTCTGGTTCGAGGCAGTAGCCGAAGCCCTCCGTCGCACGCGCCAGAGTCTTGCTTTCGGGAAGACTGAAGTTGTCCTGTGGGGCTTTTCCGAGCAATTCGGCCAGTTCATTCGCCGTGAGCCGGAGAAACCCAAACTCAATCTCATTTCGTCGCAACGCCTCGGCCCACTTCGCTGGAAACGGATTTACCGAAGGCGCCGTCAACGGCGGCGGAGCCGCAGCCGCTCTTGCGGTCACGGCCTGCAAAGACGGCGGCGCTTCAACGTCTGATGGCGTCAGCGGTGTGATGGGAACAAACGCCCCCGATTTTCGCGACGCCTTGAAGTCGCCCCTGTGGAGAAAATTCTCCATCGCGTCAGACGTATCCAGCCGGTCGTAGTTGAGCCGCTGCATCACTGCGCGGGTCAGCGCAGCGGACAGAACCGGTTGTTCCGCCGTGCGGCCTGTGCGCGAGTCAAACAAGTCGGCCATAGCCGTGACGAGCACTGTTTCGACCGGCAGCAAGACGAGCACTTCACGACCAACCCGCAGCACGCAACCGGCAACATAGACCGCGTATATTTCGTTGAAGCGAGCTTTCGGCATCGCCTTGCTGGAAACCTTGCCTGTAGCTGTCAGCGATTTGACTTCCGCTGGAATCACTTGCTCGCCGTTCACCTTGACGGCCACCTCGACTAGTCGAGGCGAATGCACGCGAAATGTCAGCGAGGAGCCCAACTCAGAAAGTTCAGCAAATGGTGTGAGTTCGCGGAGCACACGCGCGTAGGCGTCAGGCGAACCGGCGAGAACATCGTTCGCCAATTGGCGTTCATCTTCCCAAGAGGCGCAATCCTTCTGATACTGCGTCCAAGCAGCCTCGAAGTCGCGTTCGTCGCGAACTTGGGCCGATTCAATCTCAGCCGCAAAGGCCGCCGCCTGTTTCTTGGCTTTTCCGAATAGCCGGTCGAAGAACCCAGGGTCGTAAAGGGCATGTCGGGCCGCCGCATCGGTCTGATGCCGGTCGCCTCGTGCTGGCTCCATTGGCGCAAGCGACTGAGCGATGCCATGCCAGTCCCATTCATTCCCCTGTTCCTTGTGGATGGACAGGAGCACTTCAAGCTGGTTCTCGTGTGTCTCCACCTCCAGCCGCGCCTGCTCCAAGGCCGACAACTTGGCGAGTTCCTTGTTGCGACGTTGCAATTCTTTGAAACGCCGTTGCTCTCCGCGTTGCGCGCGGCGTTCGGCTGCCTCAATGGCGCGAATGGTACCTCTCCAGCCCATGACTCTTGTTGGCAGAGGCTATCCGGGGCGGATGCTTTACTCAAGCTTCTCTAATTTGTCGCCGTTCGCGCTTCGGTTGGGATGTTGGCGAAGGGAGACGACGAGATTCCGCAGTGGAGCGCATATCGAAACGGAGGAAGTAGCGGAGCGACCGAGCCAAGTTCCCAACGGAAGCACCGCGCGGCTGCGCGCTTGATTCCGCAGCGACGAGCGTGGGCTGGGAATTCGGCGGGGGACCGAAGTGAGGGAGCCGTCAAATTCCCAGCCCATGTTGGTCGCCGCGAGTTACTCAAAACCGATGTGTTGACGCTTGCGTGAGTCTTGCTTCGTGGAGTCCGCACGATTCACGGACTTGATTTCGCGCCCGTTGCGCTGGTCCAGTTTCTTCGCCGGAGCCTCGACTTGTTGGATGGCTTCTTCGGCAACTTCATTGGCTTGGGCGTCGAGTTGGTTCGGAGCCTGGTTTTTGTTCAGGTCGAGCGCCTCGGTGATCTGTTGCTGGCGCTTGGTCATCGAAGCCAGTTTGTCAGCGTACTCAAAAGGCGTATCCACCTGCTCCTGCAAATCGGTTAGCCGTTTCTGCGTGTCTGCGATATTCCGAGTCAGCGCGGCGGCGGATTCGTCGAGATTCTGCACGGTGCATTCGAGGGAGCGGATGGTGCCGAGTGCGGTGCTGGCGATCTTCGCGGTATGAGTTGAAGCTCCCTTCACAATAATTTCCGGGCCGCGCATGTAGTTGTCTGCGACAAACAATTGAAACCCGGCGAAGCGACCGATGGATCGCTCGCCTCCAGTGCCGCGCATTCGCTCCGCCCGGCGAAGCAGAAGCTCACCCGCGATGCCACGGTCGCGGATTTCCTGTCCTTCGATTTCGATGACGAACTTGTCGCCGCTGGTGTCCAGCCGCGTGGACATATCCTTTTGCACGTCAGCCAGACGTTTCTCAAATCGCGGAATCTCGTCGGTGAGGTGGCGGAATTGGTAGCGCAGTTTGTATTGCGTCTCGGCGTGCTGGCTGCGAAGACGTGTGAGTCGGGCGACTTCCGTATCGATGCCGGCCTTCTCAATCACCATTGGATTACCAGACGCGATGGCTTTGACTTCGGCATAAGTCAGCGCCGCGCCGTCCACGTCTTCAATGCGGCGCAAACCGCTCTCACCAGTCATCACTTGGGCGATGAACTTCGCTTTCGTCTCCAAGGTCTGCCACATGTACGCATCGAACGATTCTTCAGTGACGTAGCGGTGAATCTGGATTTCGGGATTGGTGTTGCCCTGTCGGAGAATGCGTCCCTCGCGTTGTTCCACGTCGGCGGGCCGCCAGGGTGCATCGAGATGATGGAGGGCGATCAATCGCTCCTGCACGTTTGTTCCCGCACCCATCTTCAGAGTGCTGCCAAACAGAACACGGACCTTGCCCGCGCGCACATCGCGGAACAGTTCGACTTTGGCCGCGTCGCCTTCGTAGTCCTGCATGAAGGCGACTTCCTCGGACGGGATGCCCCGAGCAACGAGCTTGTCACGCATGTCTTCATACACGGAAAAGCCCTTGCCGCTGGTTGGCGTGGAGAGGTCGCAGAAGACAAGCTGGGCACAACGCTTGTCCGAAGTGTCGCGCCAGATGCGCTCCATTTCGTTGACCGCTTTGTTGACCTTGCTGTCGGGATGGTCGGGCAAATGCGGGTCGTGCAGCCGGAGGTCGAGCGCGGCTTTGCGACCATCTGTAGTGACGAGCAGCATGTTGTCTTTACGCGGATCAACCTTGCCCGTGCGCAGCGCCTCCGCGCGCTCGACCAGACTTTGCACAATCGCCTTCAACTCCGGCGAACACGGCGCGCTCGTCACGATGGGCCTGCCGGTGCGAATCGCGGGCACGGGAAGTTTCAGCATCACCTGCGTCTGAATGTCCGCGACCTGGCGGAACTGTTGCATCAACTCCGGCACGTTGATGAAACGGGCAAACCGCGTATTCAGGCGGTAGCCAGAGCCATCGGGAGAAAGTTCCATCGCCGTGACAGGTTCGCCGAAGGTCGCCGCCCACGAATCAAAGTGATCAACATGCTGCGCCTTGAGCGCCGGCATCTGCAAGTAACGCTGCATCGTGAACATCTCGGCCACGCTGTTCGCGATGGGCGTGCCGGTGGCGAATGTGACACCGCCGCCGCCATTCACGCGTTGGATATGCCGCGCCTTGAGAAGCATGTCGAACGCGCGTTGCGAAGCCGTCGCGGGTAGACCGGCGATGCGCGTCATCTTCGACACGTAAAACAGGTTCTTGAAGTAGTGCGCCTCATCGACGAACAGCCTGTCCACGCCAAGTTCCTCGAACGTCAGCATGTCGTCTTTCCTCCCTCCACTGGCGAGTTCCTTGAGCCTGGTTTCCAGCTTCTTCTTGGATCGTTCCAGTTCCTTCACGATGCGGGAATTGTCCTGCTGCCGCTGTTCCAGAATCGCCAGCTCCAGTTCGCGCAGTTGTTCCCGGAAAAATTCCTGCTGCGTCTCTAGCGACAACGGAATCCGCTCAAAGCCGGAATGGGTCACGATGACGGCATCCCAATTGCCCGTCGCGATCCGGCTCATCAGCGTCTTGCGCTTCTCCTTCTCGAAATCGTCTTTCGTCGCGACCAGAATGTTCGCGCCGGGATAGAGCGTGAGCAGTTCCGACGAAAACTGGCCGAGCATGTGATTTGGCACGGCGAACAATGGCTTCTGTGCAAGACCGAGCCGCTTCAACTCCATCGCCGCCGCGACCATTGTATAGGTCTTGCCCGCTCCGACGACGTGAGCCAGCAGTGTATTCGGCGTTTGCAGGATTCGCCAGACGGACGCCTTCTGATGCGGGCGCAAGACAATCGCCGGTGAAGCGCCGGGCAAGGTGAGATGGTCGCCGTTGAAGGTGCGGAGCCGGACGTTGTTGAACTCGTCGTTGTATTTGCGAACGAGTCGCTCCCGCCGGTCGTCACCCTGCCACAGCCAGTCCTTGAAGCGGCCCTTGATCTTCTCCTGCTTGTCGCGCGCCACCTCGGTTGCAGCCGGATTCAGGATCAACTTGTCCGTGCGCGAGTCGTAGTCATAGAGGGTCGGAGTGCGAAGGTTCAACGCATCCTCCAGAAGTTCCAGAGCGGGCCGCCGGTCAGTGCCCCACTCGGTCACATTGGCCACGCTCGACTTGGCTGACCAGCCGCCGCGCACAATCCAGGTCCCAATCATCGGTGCGTAGCTGACGCTGATGCCGTGCTCGCCGAGCATCTCCTCGGCGAATTGCTTGATGTCCTCCGAGGGAACCCAGGTGCTGCCGAGTCGCGCATCAATCTCCGTGGCGTTCAAGTCCGTTGGCTGAACCGTCTTGAGCGCCTCGACGTTGGGTTGGAACCGCGCGTCAACCAGAGCCGCCGATTCCGCCGCGACCAGCTTGGCCCGCACGTTGCCGGACAAATAATCATCCTCGGTTTCCCAGCGGTTCGTTTGCGGGTTGAGAAAGATGGCTCCTTTGAGTTCCGGCAGAAACTCCGTTGGCGGCTTTTGCAGCAACGCGCTGATGTGGTCAAGATCCACCGCGCCGCGCTCGTTGAGCGTGAGCACCAAAGCTTCCGTGGCTGTGGCGGCTGCATGGGGTGTGCGCTGAACCTGGATGGTGCGCTCACGGAAAATGGACGCCTTGGTCGCGCGCCTGGTTTCCTCGTCGTAGTGCTCCAGTGAAAGCAGCAACGGCAAATCCGGGTCGCCACGAAATGCAGCCGTGTTGGCTCGTTCCGAAATGGCGCCGAACCTCGTGGCGAATGAGTCATACGCGCGATTGAGTTCCTCGCGCGTGGCGACAACCTCGTTTTCGTCGTGACCCCCCAATTGTGAACGAAGACAGCGCCGTACGGCATCGCGAACTCGAATCAACCCGCGAATGCGTGTAGCAGTGGTGCTGGCCAGCCCGTCAAGGATTCGCAACTCATCGCCTTCGCGGATGCCGATGCGCCCATCGACCAGCGCATAGGCGTTGGGCTTCACGTCATCCGGCGCAGGGATGGCTTGCTCCGGCACCGGGGCTTCAAATTGCTGGCGTCGCGCGATTCGGAAAACGCCTTCCGCCAACCTGGCGACGGCGGTGGCAAGCTGTTCCGCCAAGTCCCGTCCGTTGGAAACAAGAGTTGGTTCGGCTCGTTGATACATCCGACCTTCGAGACGCATTTCACCAAGCATCATCTCCGGTCGTTCAGCAAAGTATTCATTCACCGCGATGGATTCGCCCAGTGAGTTGGTGATATCAACGAGATGTTGCCACGCCGGGCCTTGCGGTGTTTCGCCGGGCAGCCGCTTCCGCAGCATCACGATGTCGGTCGTGACTTCAGTGTTCGCGTTCTGCTTGAAAGCGTCGTTGGGCAGGCGGATGGCACCGAGCAAGTCCGCTTGCTGCGCGAGGTATTCGCGGAGAGCGCCGTCCACTTTGTCGAAGGTGCCTTTCGATGTGACGAACAGAATCACCCCGCCGGGGCGAATCTTCTCCAGCGTGGCGGCGAAGAAATAGTCGTGGATGACGAAGTTCCAATTCTTGAAACGCGGGTCGAATGGCTTGTAGTCGCCGAAGGGAATGTTGGAAATCGCCACATCGTAGAAGCCGTCGGCAAGCTTGGTTTCCTCGAACGGTTGATGGCGGATGTCAGCATCGGGATAGAGCTGCTTCGCCAGCTGCGCGGTCACGGAGTCAATTTCAACACCCGTGATATGGGAACGGGCACGCAGTTCATCCGGCATCAGACCGATGAAATGACCGAGGCCGCACGCTGGTTCGAGGATTCGTCCATGCTCGAAACCGAAACGCCGCAATGCACCGTACATCGCCCGAATGACGACGGGTGCGGTGTAGTGGGCGTTGAGCGTGGTGGCGCGGGCGGACTCAAATTCTTCCGGCGTCAGGAGTTTTTCCAACTGCTCGCCTTGCGAAGCCCACTCCTTGTTGAATGGATCAAAGACCTGCGGCAGCCCGCCCCAACCGACGTAACGAACAAGTATCTTCTTCTCCTCGTCAGACGCGGTGCGAGTTTCGCCCTCCAGTTCCTTGAGCAGCGTGATGGCCGCCAGATTGTCGCGGCACTTTTGTTTCAGGGAGCCAACGCCGAGCTTGTCGGTGTCGGTGATGCGGTAGTTCTTCGGATTGCGCGGAGCTTCGGCGTCAAGAACTGGAATCAGGACTCTGGCTGCAGGAAGATGTATCGCGTCCGCACCGTCTCCCACGCCGAGTCGTGAGCCTGTTGTGTGGTCAGCCCCTGCTGAATCAACTGGCGGCGAATCCGGTCGAGTTCCTCGTCCGTCTTCTCCTCCGCTTCGAGGAGCGCCTGATCCAGCATCCCTTTCGCTTCGAGTTCCACGACCATCTTCGGAAGGAACTCCCGCCAGTGCTTCTCGGCCATCATGCCGTATTGCGTCAGTGTTGTCATAAGTCGTCGCGGCAGGCGCGAACAAGTCGAGCTGTTGAACGTCATCCGCACGTTGCCTTCGCGTAGCCATTTCAAGTATGCGATGGCCAAGAGCATCGCGCAATGTGGAGTTCAGGAAGTAAGGGCGGCATTACGATGTCCTCACCAGAAGGGATTCTCCGTCCTCTGCGGTTTGCAGTTTTCCAACGCCGGTTCCTCCGAGCAGAAGGCTCTTGGCCACGGCATCGCCGATCAATCGCTCCGTCGCGTTACGCATGGGCCGCGCGCCGAGCTTGGGGTGAAATCCTTTCCTCACAAGAAACGCGAGTATCGTATCGTCTGCTTCGAGTGTGTAACCCTGCGCTTTGAGGAATCGCAATTCCGATTGAAGGAACTTCTCCGCGATTTCCAACTGCACGTCGTAATTGAGCGGATGGAAGACGAGCACTTCGTCAATGCGCGCGAACAGTTCGGGACGCAGCGTCTGTTGCGCGCGGCTCAGGACGTGGCGTTCGAGAGTGGCCGCGCTGGAATGTTGCAGACCCAGAATCTCCGCCGCGCCGATGTTGGAGGTCAGAGCGATGTAGAAGGGTGAGAAGTCGAGCGTCCGCCCATTGGCCAAAGTCACGCGGGCGGCGTCGAGCAGTTGCAGGCAGATGTCGAGCACTCGCGGGCGAGCCTTCTCGATTTCGTCCATCAGCAGGGTGCCCTCCTGCACGCGGTCCCGCTCCATTCCCAGATAACCGCACTCGCCGGGCTGTGAGCCGATGAGCACGCCCAGGCTCGCCTGCGTTTGATACTCCGACATGTCGAGCCGGATGAGCGAGTCGGTAGCAAACAGTCGGCGCGTGAAGACCATCGTTGCCTCGGTCTTGCCGGTGCCGGTGGGGCCGAGCTTCAAGAAGCTTCCGCGCGGGCGCCCCGGCTTTCGCAATCCCAACTGTCCACGCCTCAGCACCGACATGATGCGCGGCAGGACGTGGGCTTGTCCGCGAATCTCACGCGGGAGTTCTTCCTCCAGTTCGTGAAGGCGTTTCAATTCGTCGGCGGAGCACGGCGTTTTCATGCCGCCAATTCTTACCGAAACAACGCCCGACGATTGTGCCCATCGGGCACAACGCGCGTCCCGCGCGCTGATAGAACTTCACGCGACGATTCGGAAGCACGGTGCCTCCGACGCAAAAATGAAAAACGTATCGCGAAACAAAATGAAAACACTCGCTCAATCCCTTCGCAGAACCGTACGCGGCCTCGCCGTGGCTCTCTGTATCAATCCACGCCTTCGGACCACCTTGCTGCTGGCAGCCGTCGTCGTTCTCAACTCCACCAGCGCCTTCGCCCAGGCGTTCGGCTCGACCGAACTCAAGACCGGCATCAGCAACAGTCTCGCCGTCATCATGCTCTTCGGCTTCGTGCTCGGTATTGCGGCGGTCATCGCTGGCGGTTTCGCCATCCGGCGCGGCGACGTGGACACTGGCAAGCTCTCCATCATCGGTGGCGCGGTGATTGCCGCCGCACCCGCGGTCGCCTTCGCGTTCTTCAAAATCTTCGGCCTCGACACCAACTCGACGGTTGGCGTGGGCGCATTCTGATGAAACCAACGCAGAGCAGCCCAAACGCGGCGATGCGAATTGCGACCTGGCTCATCATCATCGCCATCACCGCCTCGCTCCTCGTTTGGCTGCTCTGCAAACTTGGCTTTCCACTCACACCAATACTCGCTCGAACGCCCGTCGCGCAGATGCCATGAAGACCGACCTCCGACTCACCGACACCAACGCCGCTTCGGATTCCCAAGGAAAGACGTGGGGGCTTGAAGGCAATCTGTTCTGGTATCTCGTCGGAGGATTGGGGGCCGGGATCACGGTGTTCTTCCTTCTCATCGTCGCGGTGAAGGCCAGCCTCCTCATCTCATCCGTTGGCGCGGCAGTGCCGGTGCTGCTCGCCCTCGCCTATATCTACGGGCTGCGACAGGGCAAGCCACCGGGCTACGACCGCGATGTGGTCGAACGCCTGTTCACGGGCAACGGCTTCGCGCCAGAGCCGAGCCGCTGCTCGCTTCTCAAGCATCCCCTCACCGCAAACTGACCTATGGCCGGCCATACCATCCTCGAAGTGTTGAATGATGCCGAAAGCGCGTTGCGCGAAAACCTTCACCGCCACGACCTCGACCCGACGGCCCGCGCCCACATGGAGCGTGCGTTGAATCATGTTCGCGAGTCCTACATCGCGACGAACGAAGTCGGCAAGGCCCGAACCGTGCATCAGCTCGTGAGTGACTGCGAAGGCGTCGAACGCCTCATGATCAAGATCAACCGAGGCCACAAGCCGGGAGGCGTCCCCATCAAACCCTCCCACTGAACCATGTTCGAGCGTCCACCCAACGGTTTCTTCGTCCGCGATTTGATTGTCTTCAATCATCTTCGTCGTGGCGGCTACGTGGCCAAGGGTTTCGTGCTCGAAGCGCCTGACCTCACGAACAGTCCCATCGCTGATCTGAATGATTTCCAGGACCAGATTTGTCTCCTGCTCGCCTCGCTTCATGAGAACCAGCGGCTACAGGTGCAATACTTCTGCGATTCAGACTACAAGGCGGAACTGCTCCGATACCAGTCGGAGACGGAGAGGATGTCGAACCTGTGGACGAAGCGGACACGCAACGAACGCTTCGCCCGCTTCTGGCAGGCGATGACGGAACGGAAGCTTCGTCGTCAGCGCGTCGTTCTCTACGTCACACGCTCCCTGGAGAACACGCCCAAGCTGGTGCAAACCGGCAGAGGCCGGCGCGACTACTACGCGACGCTGCTCGACCAACTCGTCACAGAGTATGAGCACGTCCATCGGTTGCTGCTCGAAATCTTCTCGAACACCGGCACTCGCATCACGCCAATGGGCGATGCCGACCATCTCCGGCACTACGCACGTTTTCTCAATCCATCCTTCAACGATCGATTCGATTTCGACCCGTTCGAGTCGTTCGAGCCGGACCTTTCGATCCAGGAGAACTGCTGGCATTCGGAGGGTAACGGCCAGTCCGACTTCGGATTCTTCCTCGATGGACACTACCACTCGTTCATCGTGCTGACCCGTTGGCCACGCACGACGTATCCCGGAATCATCCAGCGCCTCACGAACCTTCGCCTCCTCGATTACACCATCACGGTCAACATCGACCCGCTGCCGGTCACGAAGGAGATTTCCAAGGAGGAGAAGGCGCACGACCGCGTGGCCGGCGATTATGCGAGCGAAAAGAAGATTTCGCTGCTCACGGTGATGGAGAAAAAGCAGCGGAAGATTCACGCGCTGATGCAGGGGCAGAGCATTCCGTTCAACGCCAGCTTCATCGTCCGCGTGTGGGACAAATCCAAGGAAGGGCTGAACGCCAAGGCCGCCGCGCTCAAAAACGCCATTCAGTCCATGAACGCCGCGCAGTATTTTGAGGCCAACCTGCCGACGACCTCCAAGAATCTGTTCTTCCAGACGTGGCCGGGCTGGACATGGGGCCGCTACGAGCATCGCAAGCTTTACGCGGAACACCGTTATCTCGCCGACATGCTGCCGCTCACCAGCACGTTTGCCGGACACCTGGCGACGGCGGAGGCTATTTACGATGGACCGGCGCACAACCTCATCGGCATCGAGACATTCTCCGGCTCCGAGGACAACAAGTCTCCCCAGCACGCCGTTCTGCTCGGCATGTCCGGCGCAGGCAAATCCGTGACGATGTGCGATCTGCTTTCGCAGACGGAGGGTTACTTCGCCTACACGGTCATCATCGAGGAGGGTTTGAGCTACGGCATCTACACCGCGACGGTCGAGGAGGGCGCGCGGCCCATCATCATTCATCCTGACGGCGATCTGACGATCAATTACCTCGATACCAAGGGGCTTCCGCTCACGCCGGATCATCTTTCCGCGGCGACGGCGCTGGTAGCGCGCATGATTGGCACCAGCGCGCAGGAGGACAAGCAGATGCTCCGGCAGGCGCAAATCGCCAAATACATCAGCCTGCTCTACGAGGATTCGTTCCAGGACTGGTGCAAGAAGCGGCACGCGGACCTGCTGAACATCGCCGGCCACGCGCTGGCGCTTCAACGGTTCCGCGCCGAGCGGATGCCGCCGGGCGCGACCACTCTCGAAACTTTTGCGGACTTCCGCGACCAGGCGGGGTCTGGACTCATACCGTCCCAGGCGGGATTCACCTTCAACGAATGGGGCCGGGAATATCTGGCCCGCTTCGACGAAGGGACAGTCCTGAGATTCCTGAAAGACCCCAAGACCAGCAAGGAAGTCCGCAATCTCGCTTTCGCTTACTTCGCGCCGGAGGATTTTCCGACGCACCGGATGCTCCAAGAGTTGATGATGCTCGATCCGATGGGTGCGGAGCGCGATCAAATCATGGAGATTGCCACGCTGCTGTTGCCGTGGTGCCGCGACGGCAATTACGGCTGCTTGTTCGATGGCACGAGTAATCTCTCACTCACGGGCAAGATCGCGCACTTCGAGCTGGGTTACATCCCGGAGTCGGCCAAGGAACTGAAGTCGGCGGCTGGTTTCCTCATCACGAATCACGCGCGCAAACACATCATCACACTGCCGCGCGCTCTCAGAAAACGGAATGTGTACGAGGAAGTAGCCCGTTTCCTCGACATCCCCGGCGGCCAGGAAATTGTCCAGGAGAGTTACGCCCAGCTTCGGAAGTTCAATTGCTGGAACATCTCCATCGTTCAGCAATATGCGCGCTTCAAGCAGTCGCGCATTCGTTCCGCCGTCTTCGGAAATTCACGCCAGTTCTACATCATGCGGCAGAACGACCGCACGGATTTGGAGGACATGTCGAAGGACATCGCGCTCCCAGAGGTCACCCAGCACGCGATTATGAACTACGCGTTGCCCGACCATCAGCCCGGCCAGAAATACGCGCCCTTCACCTATTTCCACACTGACTCGGTGCGGAACATCTGCGGCACGGCCCACAACATCGCATCGCCGGAGATGCTCTATTGCTCCAGTTCGAGCGGCGAACATTTCGACAAACGCGCCCGCGAACTTCGCGCCAGTCAGAATATCGTCGAGGGCATCATCGCTCACGCGCATCGCGACGGTGTGACTTAACAAACCAAGAACAACTCACCCGTATGAATCTTCACAGCCTCATCCTTCCCATAGCTTCCATAGCCCTCCTCACCGGCTGCGCCGCCACCCGAACCATCAGCGATGTTAGTCTCGGTGCTGGCGGCGCAGCTCTCGCCCACGAGCTTTCGGACGGAGACCCGCTTGCCACCGCAGGGGGCGCTGCCGGCGGCGTGCTGTTGAGTGAAGGACTTCACTACGCCGCCAAGAGGCAGTCCGAGAAGGCTTACGCGACGGGCTACGAGAAGGGCCGCAGTGACGCGGTCAAGCAGCAGTATTGGCTCTACGTGGACATGCAGAAGCCGCGCAACCGCGTGGACAATGTGCGGCTCTACGAGGTCCAGCTTCCCGAACAACGCATCGACGGCGTGATTTTCAAACCCTCAACCAAATACCTCCGCATCGAAGAATAGGCAGGCGACGCCTGCACGAAAGGAAACACACACCATGAAAAAACTCATCACACTCACATTGATCACTGTGGCCGTCACGAGTTCGGCTCACGCGCAGTGGATTGTCTATGACCCGGCCAGCAACATTCAGGGGATTCTCAACACGGCGCAGGAGATCGCCAAGTTCGTGGAGGTCATCAACAATCAGGTGCAGCAGATTCAGACGCTCACCGATCAACTCAACGAGTTCAAGCACTACGAGGATCTGTTCGGCGACCCAAAGAGGATTGTCGTCTCCACCATCACGCCGCTCGTGACTGATTTGCGGCGCACCGAACTCGGTGAATCGCTGGGCGAGCTCATCCAAGCGGCGGACGGCGTGGCCGCGCTGACTTACAACGCTCAGGGACTCTACAACACGATCGGCGAATCGTTCGTGACACCCAAGGGCAAAACTGTCGCACGGGACGCGGATGCCTTCCGGCCATTCGCCGCCATCAACGCCACGACCGCGAACTACCAAACGGTCTCCACCAACACCGCCGCGCGTCGCGCGAAGTTGAAGGGTGAGATTGCCGCTACGCTGGAGCAACTGCGCACGGCTTCGAGCGACGCCGAGGTTCAGAAACTCAGCGCCACATTGACCGGACTCTCTGCCGCGCTTGCCAGCACGGAGCACGAGACAGGCGAGGCGCTGGCCAATTCGCTCGTGCAGGACATCGAGAATCGCAACGACGAGCGCAAGCAGGCACAGGCAATCAAGGAGCAGCAGTCCGCCGCGTTCAGTGAAGCGCTGGGCAACTACGGCAAGACGTTCCGCCTGCTCGATGCGCCCACCACGTTTCCGAAGTAATCACGCCATCTCAACACGCCGCGACGCATGGCCTCCTTCAACGCACTGTTTCCGACTTTCCTGCAACGCTGCGCGGATTTGCGCGTCGTGCTGCTGGTCGTGGCCTACATGCTCGTCATCGTCGGCATCATCATGCTGGCGATGAGGAGGCCGTCGCCGCGCGCGTGGATGCGGCACTTCATCCGCATCACGGTGGTAATGTCGCTGCTGGTTTTTCTGCCACAATGGGGCGATCAAGTTCAAGGTATCGTGGCGACCACCGTCACGGACACGCTCAAGGCCAATCCTGATCAGATTTATACGGCCTACCAGGAAACGCTGAAAATCAAACACTCGGAGACCGAGACGACGGGACTTTGGGACATCATCGCCAACGGCACGTCTGGTGTGGTCAACGCCATCATCAGCGGAGTTCTGTGGTTGGTCGCGTTCGCGGCCTCGTTGCTCATCTTCTGGTCCTACGTCTTTCAGAAAATCATCCTGAACATCGGCTACGCGCTCTCGCCGATTCTCATCGGCTTCATCGCGGTGCCCGCCTTGAGCGGCGTAGGGAATCGCTACCTGCTCAATCTCATCGGCGTTCTGCTTTGGCCGCTGGGTTGGGGTGCCGCCGCGCTCATCTCGCAGGGCATCCTCGACTTCATGACGGACCAATCGTTTCTCGCGATTGACCCGACTTCGACGCTCTACTCACTGCAAAATCTGATCGGCCTCGCCGTCCTGAGTTTCTGGACGCTGTTCAGCACCTGCGCCGCGCCCATCATTATCACAAACGTTCTGACGCACGGAGCCGATGCGGGAAGCCTGCTTCTCGGCGGAGGGATTGGAACATTCATCCAGACCGCTGCAACTACTGCGGGTGCCGCAGCGGTGGCGGCGCCCGTTGGTCGTCCCTTGGTCACAGCAGCCGCGGCCGGCATGGCTGGAGTCCTCAGCACCGCCTCGCTCGCCAGCGGCATGGGTAGCGCCGGAGCCATCATTATCGCCGGTAGCGGTCTGCCGCCTCGTTCCGCGCGCGGGCGTCCCGGTGATGACATTACCGGCGACAAGGCCGTCCGCGACCTCATCGCCACTTCTCGAAACCAAGTTCGCTAAATCATGACTGCCGCACCAGAGCAACCCCGTTCCACGCCCACGCCGAAGGGCGTCATGCCGCCGCCGGCTCCGCGAAAGTCCTTCGACCCGACGCGGCTTTTTGCGCAACGCGACCGCCTGCCATGGATTTGGTTTGGCCTCGCCGTCGCTGTTATTCTGCTCGCTGCGGTGGATCGCTATCATCTGGTCAACACGTTCAAGCAACGCGAGCGCGTCGTCATCATCGACCCGGCGGGCACGTATTACCTCAGTCCGTTGCTGGCGTTCGATGAAGCGAAGGAACTGCACGCGCAGCAAGCGACCCTCGCGACACTGGCTCTCCTGGAGCGCAACCCGAAGGACTTCGACCACGCCGACCTGTTGAAGCATGTTTTCCTCAAAGCCGCGCTTGGCAAGGCGCAGGACCATCGCGCGCGGGAGGGTGCCGAGTTCCGTGCGAAGCAACTGCACCAAAAGCCGGAGATTGCCAAGCTCGACATCCTGGCCACGCGGGAAAACGAAGTGCTCGTCAACGTGACGGGCCAGATTATCCGCACCGGCATCTTTCAGGACAAAGCTTTCACCGAGGCGTTGCCCTTTGTGCTCAAGCTGAAACTACTCCGCAACCCAAACATGGCCGCCAACGGCCGTTTCCCCACCGCCGTCGCCGACTTCAAATATGAAATCCCTCAATAGATTTTGGTTTTACCTGCTGTCGCTCTCGCCTGCGCTGGCGGCGGACACTGCCGCCATCCAATCGGCGCTGCTTGACGAGCGAGTGGTCTATTCAGTTTCCGTGGCAACGAACCGCGTCACGACGATCAGCTTTCCTAGCCCGATTGCCGGGATTGATGCCGCCGGGGTTACGACCGATCCGAAGGTGCCGGGGCAGTTTCAACTGGCACACACAAGAGGCTCTTCGTTCTTCTCGGTTCGCGCGCTGGGTCGTAACGCGACTGCGAACGTGAATGTGCGCTGGGGCAAACACACCTACGTCTTGGAACTCGCCGAAAGTTCCTTGCCGGTGCTGTCGTTCATCCTCGAAACGAAACCGTCCGGCCCCGGCGTTCAGCCCGCGCCCATCATCAGTCCGACTCGACTGCTGGCGTTACTCGACAAGGCGAAGACGTTTCCGCTGCTCAAGCAACAGCATCCCGAAGCGGTCGCACAGGTGGAGTTCGTGACGTTCACCGACCAGCCATGCGTTACAGATTTCAATGACTTCGAGATCCGGGTCGAGGAGACGTTTCGATTCAATCCCGAAGACACGCTTGTCTTTCATCTGCGGTTGAGGAACAAGACCGATGTCGCCATTCACTATCGCGCCGACAGTTTCTCTTTACGCGTTGGCAATCGTCTGTATCAACAATCCATCAGCGACGCTGCCGGATTGATTCCGCCGAAAGAGGAAGTCACCGCCTACTTCGCCGTCACTGGCACGCCCGACGGCACACGCAATGAACTATCGCTGAAGAATGCGTTCAGCGTCCTGGTTGAACGGCTTCCCATTCCTCCGCCTGCGACAAGTCAAAGCACGACCAATCAACCCGCCACCACACCATGAACCCGCGCTCGCTGCTCAATTTCCTCCAAACCCGCAGCGGCAAGCTGCTGGCGTTCGGACTGATTTTCGCCGCTGCGATGCTGCTGTTCAGTCACACGCGCAACAAATCCACCAGCGAAGACGGGCCGCCCGTAAAGCCGCTCTCGCTCGACAAGGGGACGAATCACCCTCAACTCGTACAGACCGTGCAGCGTGCGATGGAGGTGTTTCGCCCGCCGCCGCCGAAGCCGGAACCAAAGCCCTTGCCCATTGTCACGAACAGCGTTCCGGCTGTTGTTCCACCAAAGCCCGCGCCGGAACCGCCGTCGATTCCAGCCCCCATCAGCCTATTCGCTGACAGCACACGCCCGGAAGTGGAGACAAAGAAGTTGAGTTCGGACTATGCACCGTTCGGCCGGTTAATTCCCTGCGAGACGGTCATTACAGTGGACTCCGCTTCCATTCGGACCCCCATCATCGGCCTGGTCACGGAGGATATTTACCACGCCGGTCGGCTCATCATTCCTGCCGGCACCGAAGTTCACGGCACGGCTCAGGCGGATCGAATGCGCGAACGGCTCGGCAGTGGCACGGCCTGGACGTTCGTCTGGCAGACGGGCGAAGAACTGCCGTTGCGCGGCCTGGCACTCGACCGGGAGTTCG
>Ga0154020_10004219_pt1 | contig 17157 bp, 15 predicted proteins | sample Klosneuvirus_201_FD_109709 | JGI IMG/M metagenome (GOLD analysis project Ga0154020, IMG submission 109709) | Active sludge microbial communities from wastewater, Klosterneuburg, Austria - Klosneuvirus_20160825_MG | ecosystem: Engineered > WWTP > Aerobic digester > Activated sludge | place...
CAGTGAGGAATTGAATAATGCAAAGCAGGAATACATTGTAGCAGTTGAAAAACAACAATCGCTTGATAATTCCATCATAGATTTTAACAGGCTGGTTCAAAGTGCCAAAACAAAATTGCTGTTGTGGGGTATGAGTGATGCACAGGTGAATGAATTGACAAAAACAAAAAAAGCTTCTCCGCTAACTTCCTTTTACAGCAACGAGTCAGGATATATAACTGAACTGCCGGTGATGGAAGGACAGTATGTATCGGAAGGAAGCATCATAGTGCAGTTAGCCGACCTTTCTTCATTGTGGGCAGAAGCGCAGGTGTATTCTTCCCAGCTATCTGCCTTAGATATGAAGGGAACCGCTCTGGTTCAGTTTCCCGATATACCCGGGAAAGAATGGAGAGGGAAAGTAACATTTGCAAATCCTGAAATAGTTGCAGATAGCAGACTCAATCTGATCAGGGTAACTATTCCAAATAAGAATGGTGTTCTGAAGCCCGGCATGCCTGCGTATGTCAGTATTAAGAGTAAAGAATTGAATACACTCACACTTCCATCTGATGCAGTACTGCGCGATGGTAAGATGAATATCGTTTGGGTGAAATCGGGGAGAGGAAGTTTCAAGATGAAAATGGTAAAGACCGGATTGGAAAGTGGCGACAGGCTTGAAATAAAATCAGGCTTGCATGAAGGAGATATAGTCGTGACAAGCGGCGCTTATTTGATCAATAGTGAATTTATATTTAAGAAGGGAGCTGATGCGATGGGAGGCATGGATATGGGTACACACCAACATTGATATACTGTGAAATATGTATCAAAATCGAATTTAAAAATCGGAGTATTGATATTACTGCTGATATTTGGACTTATTCAATTTATTCCAAAACCAGAAAGGAATATGTCAACTGCAGTAGGGAAGAGTGGCATAGAACATCTATATCCAATGCCGGATTCCATATTGCTGATTTTAAAAATAGCTTGCTATGATTGCCACAGTAACCATACTCATTACCCTTGGTATAGCGACATACAGCCCATTTCACGAATATTGAATAAGCATATAGTTGAAGGGAAATCAGAACTAAACTTTGATGAGTTCGGGACTTATTCCGGAAGGAGGCAAAGAAGCAAGATGAAGGCAATTGTAAATCAAGTGGAGGAAGATGAAATGCCTTTAAAATCCTATAAGCTATTGCATAAAAAGGCAGAGCTTAACAAGCATGAAAAGGCGCAGATAATTAATTGGGCATATAGCCATTTAGAAAGAAATAACTAAGAAAAATAAACATATTTAAATGGAATCACATCCTAATCAACAACACGAAGTACACCATCATAATGTAGCAAAGAATAATGATATAATGGATCATAGTAAAATGAATCACGGCTATGATGACGCTATATCTATGGGATGGGCAGGCCATGACCATCACAAGATGATGATTGCGGGCTTTAAAAAACGATTTTGGGTTACGTGTACAAATTTAAAAGAGGCGCTGTAGAGAATTAAAAATAATATAATGAAATCAGTAAACTTAAATATTCTTGTAATTAATGGCGGTTCGTCCAGCATCAAGTTCGCTTTGTATGGCATGGATAAAAAGCCAAACAAAATTCTCTTCGGGCAAATAAAAAGGATTGGCCTGGACAATCCTGAATTTACCATTACTAATGTTCTTACCAATGAGAAAAGTGGAATCAAAATAGATGCAACAAATTTCAAAGAAGCAGCAGAGCTTTTACTGAAATGGTTAAAAGAACAAGAATATCTTGAGGCCATTAAATGTATCGGTCATCGAATTGTTCATGGAATGGAGCATAAACGCCCGGAAATTATTGATGACAATTTATTGAAAGAATTACGTAAAATAAGTAAGTATGACCCGGACCATCTTCCCGCAGAAATTGAGATGATAGAGTTATTCAAAAAGAAACTTCCTAATTTATTACAGGTAGGCTGTTTTGATACATCCTTTCACACAACCCTACCTAAAAAGGCAAAGACATTTGCGCTTCCAAAAAAATATTATGAGGAAGGTATTAAACGATATGGATTTCACGGCATTTCATACAGCTATTTAATGCAGGAATTAAAGAATAATAATGAATCCGAAGCCAAAGGAAAAATCATCCTAGCCCATCTTGGCAATGGCGCAAGCCTGGCTGCTGTTAAAGAGGGGAAATGTATTGATACCAGCATGGGGTTTACACCTGCAGGAGGAATAATAATGAGTACAAGAAGCGGGGATATAGATCCTGGTGTGGCCTGGTATCTAATGCAGGAAGGGCTGAATGCAGAAGCCTTTAACGAGCTGATCAATCATCAATCTGGATTGCTTGGCATATCAGATTTTAGCTCTGATATGCAGGATTTGCTTCTACGTGAAAAGAAGAATAAAGATGCAGCTTTGGCTATTGAAATATTCTGTTATCAGATAAAGAAATACATCGGTGCATACACCGCAACTTTGGGTGGCCTTGATACATTGATTTTTTCCGGGGGTATTGGAGAAAATGCAGCAGTAATACGATCACTCATCTGTAAAGGATTTGCGTATCTGGGAATTGAAATAGATGAAGAAAGAAATAAAAAAAATGAAACAATCATTTCAACCACAAACAGTAAAGTAACGGTTTATGTAATTCCAACTGATGAAGAAATAATGATTGCGCGGGAAACTAGAAAGCTTTATATAAACGATCAAATTAAAACACAATAAAAACATTAAATCATTGAGACACAAACATTGGAAACAACAAAAGAAAAATATCTATTACTAAAGACAAATGTATACAATCATTATTAACGCTTAAAATTTTAGAATTATGGATCGAGTAAAAAACAAAGTAGCCATTGTCACAGGAGGTGCCTCTGGCTTAGGAAAATCAAGTGCTATTTTATTGGCACGTGAAGGAGCAAAAATAGTAATAACAGATCTCGATGATGAAAAAGGAAATGAAGTAGTTCAATACATCAAGAACGCTGGCGGCGAAGCCATATTCATTAAGCAGGATGTATCCAAAGAAGATCATTGGGAAAAGGTTATAGAGACTACACTCAAAACATTTGGAAAACTCCATATTCTTGCGAATGCCGCCGGCATAGGAGTCGGCGGGAATGTGGAAGAGGTCACGCTTTCAGACTGGAAGAAACTGTTAAGCATCAATCTGGACGGCAGTTTCCTGGGCACTCAATATGCTATTAAAGCAATGAGGGAAACTGGCGAGGGAGGTTCAATTATTAATTTCTCTTCTATTGAAGGTCTTATTGGTGATCCAAACCTGCCAGCGTATAATGCAAGTAAGGGAGGTGTAACCTTGTTTACCAAATCGGCTGCACTTCATTGCGCGAAAGCTGGTTATGGCATTCGTATCAATTCTATCCATCCAGCATATATCTGGACACCCATGGTAGAAAATCTACTTAAAGCCCAAGGGAATTTAGAAGAAGGGAAAAAGTATCTGGAAAGTTTGCATCCGATCGGACATTTGGGAGAGCCAGATGATATAGGTTATGGAGTGGTATATCTGGCTTCGGATGAATCTAAATTTATGACAGGTTCTGAATTGGTAATTGATGGCGGCTATACCGCACAATAGAAGATAATCTAAGGAGGTGCTAACCTTATACATCACGCCTCGCAAAGCACGTTGCTCTTCTTCGGAGAGAGTGTGTGAGACATTAAAAATTAATCATGGAAATACAAACATTAGAAACAACAAAAGAAAATTTACCAGAAGATCTGTTGCAAAAAATAAATGCCTATTGGCGGGCCGCCAACTATCTTTCTGTTGGGCAAATTTATTTGCATGAGAATCCACTATTAAGAGAACCGCTGAAACCTGAGCACATAAAGAATATGTTGCTTGGGCATTGGGGCACTACGCCTGGGCAAAATTTTATTTATGTCCACCTGAACCGGATTATAAAAAAGTATGACCTTAATATGATCTACATCTCAGGCCCCGGTCATGGCGGGCCTGCCATTGTAGGCAATGTTTATCTGGAGGGTACTTACAGTGAGGTGTATCCAAATATCAGCCAGGATGAGGAAGGCTTGGAAAAACTTTTTACACAGTTTTCATTTCCCGGAGGAATTCCAAGCCATGTTTCTCCTGAATGTCCCGGGTCTATTCATGAAGGCGGTGAATTAGGTTATTCACTCAGTCATGCTTTCGGTGCTGCTTTTGATAATCCCGATTTAATTGTTTCCTGTGTGATAGGCGATGGCGAAGCAGAAACGGGTCCATTGGCTACCGCATGGCATTCCAATAAATTCCTTCACCCCATAAACGATGGAGCAGTGTTGCCTATACTTCATTTGAACGGTTATAAAATTGCAAACCCAACTATCCTTGCCCGCATTGGCGATGAAGAATTAGAACAACTTTTTTTAGGTTATGGATGGAAACCGTATCTTATTGAAGGTGATGACCCAATGGAGATGCATCAAAAAATGGCGGCGTTACTAGATAAAGTAATAGGAGAAATAAAGCAGATAAAACAAAATGCTACACAAAATAAAAAAGCAGAACGTCCGCAATGGCCCATGATTATTTTGAAATCGCCCAAAGGGTGGACAGGGCCGAAATATGTGGATGGCGTAAAGATAGAAGGTACTTTTCATGCACACCAGGTTCCTATAACGGACCCCAAAACAAATCCGGAACATTTAAAACAATTGGAAGATTGGCTGAGGAGCTATAAGCCTGAAGAATTATTTGATGAGAATGGCCGTTTCAAAAGTGAATTGCAGGAACTATCGCCAACGGGTAAACGCCGCATGGGCGATAATCCACATGCGAACGGTGGGCTTTTACTTCATAACCTTCGCATGCCGGATTTTAGAGATTATGGAATTGAAATGGCGCGTGGTGAAATGGGGCCGGGTGACACTTTAGTTCTGGGAAAATTTGTCAGAGACATTATTAAGGAGAATATAGAACAAAGAAACTTCCGCCTTTTTGGACCTGATGAAACACTCTCAAACAAGTTAAATTTTGTATTTGAAGCTACCGACCGCCAATGGCTTGCACCGATAATTGATACTGACGAATTTCTTAAAAAGGAAGGCAGAGTGATGGAGATGCTGAGCGAACACCAATGCGAAGGCTGGTTGGAAGGTTACTTACTAACTGGAAGGCATGGACTATTTAATTGCTATGAAGCCTTTATTCATATTATTGACAGCATGTTTAATCAGCATGCCAAATGGCTGGAAGTTACATCACATCTACCCTGGCGCAGAAAAATTGCATCCCTCAATATTCTTTTGGCTTCACATGTATGGCGGCAGGATCATAACGGTTTTACGCACCAGGATCCCGGCTTTCTTGATGTGGTTATGAATAAGAAAGCATCTGTGATCCGGGTTTATTTGCCGCCTGATGCCAACTGCTTGTTGTCCGTAATGGATCATTGTTTCCGCAGCAGGCATTATGTAAATGTAATAGTGGCCGGCAAGCATCCTGCGCCGCAATGGTTGAGCATGGATGAAGCTGTAATACATTGTACGAAAGGTATTGGTATATGGGAATGGGCTAGCAATGACAAAGACATAGAACCTGATGTCGTATTCGCCTGTGCTGGCGATGTGCCTACATTAGAAACACTAGCTGCTGTTTCTATACTTCGTGAGAAATTGCCCGATCTAAAATTGCGTGTAGTGAATGTGGTTGACCTGATGAGATTACAACCGGTGACAGAGCATCCACATGGCTTAAATGATAAAGACTTTGATACATTATTTACACAAGACAGACCGGTAATCTTCGCTTTTCATGGTTATCCCTGGCTCATTCATAGGCTCACCTACCGCCGCACCAATCATATAAATTTTCATGTACGTGGTTATAAGGAGGAAGGAACCATCACCACGCCTTTTGATATGACGGTCTTGAATGATATGGATAGGTTTCACTTAGTGATGGATACCTTAGACAGATTACCGCAATTGAAGGATAGAACTGCTTACCTGAAACAAGAAATGCAGGATAAGTTAATAGAGCATAAACATTATATCAGAAAAGAAGGGATGGATATGCCGGAAATAAGAAACTGGAAATGGAAAAATTGACAAATGATTTAAAAATTAGGGTTAGATATTTGTTTGTTAATAAACTAAAAAATAAAGGATGAATACGAAACAGATAATTTTAGTCTCCAGACCAAAAGGGTTACCAACGTTGGATAATTTTAACATTCAAGATGTAAAATTACCTGATCTCAAAGATGGTGAGCTATTATTGGAAGCGATGTATTATTCAGTTGACCCCTATATGCGAGGTCGGATGAATGATTCAAAATCTTATGTTCCTCCATTTGAAATAGGAAAACCATTGAGTGGTGGAGTCACAGCCAGAGTGATCAAAAGCAAATCAGCTCTATTTAAATCTGAAGATGTGATTACCGGAACCCTACCCTGGCAAAAACAAATGATTGCATTAGAAAAAGATCTTAGGAAAATTGATATCAAGATTTCGCCTGCAAGTTACTATCTAGGTATTTTAGGGATGACAGGGCTAACAGCTTATTTTGGATTAATGCACATTGGTAAACCCAAAGCAGGCGAAACGGTGGTAGTATCAGGAGCTGCAGGTGCAGTAGGAATAGTGGTAGGACAGATTGCTAAAATACAAGGCTGCTATGTAGTGGGCATTGCAGGCACTGATGAAAAAATTAAAATGCTCAAAGAAGAATTTGGTTTTGATGATGCTATCAATTATAAAACCACGACCGATATGAAAAACGCGATCGCAGAAGCGTGCCCAAAAGGAGTTGATATTTATTATGACAATGTAGGAGGAGACATTTCTGATGCCGTAATTGGCAATATTAACTTTCATGCAAGAATACCATTGTGCGGACAAATTTCTCTTTACAACAGCATAGAAGTCCCAATGGGGCCTCGATTGCAGCCAATGTTATTAACCAGAAGCGTTTTAATGCAAGGATTTATAGTTGGCAATTTTCAATCTGAATTTCCAGAAGGCTTACAGCAGTTAGCGACATGGGTAAAAGAAGGAAAATTAAAATTTACTGAGACCATAGAACATGGTTTTGATAAATTACCACAAGCACTAATTGGATTATTTAAGGGAGCTAATATTGGGAAAATGATCGTGGAAGCATGATCACTGCTCCTTATACAAAGGAGTATATTGATCATTTTGAAATATTATGAAAAGGATAATATTTTATAAATAATAGTTTTAAAGGGGCTTATAAGTCTAAGTATTATCTGAAAAAATATCAGTGTATCCCTACACTAATAATGAATGTATTCAATCTTATAAATTAATAAAAATGGATCATAACGAACACAATCAAGAGGTACCGATGGACCACTCGAAAATGGAAGACCCCAAATCGGACGACCATAGTGACATGGATCACAGTAAAATGGATCATTCCAAAATGGACCATAGTAAAATGGATCACAGTGATCATGGCGCCATTCCCATGGGAATGGCGGGCCACGACCATCATAAAATGATGATAAAGGATTTCAAAAAACGATTTTGGATTTCCATTATTATCTCTGTTCCGATCCTGATCTTTTCGCCGATGATCCAGAGTTTTTTTGGATATCATTGGTTATTGCCAGGTAATCCATATATTTTATTTGGGCTTTCATCTATTGTGTATTTCTGGGGTGGCTGGCCCTTTTTAAAAGGATTTGCTGCCGAGATAAAAGCCAGGAATCCAGGGATGATGACGCTTATCGCCATGGCTATTTCAGTCGCTTATTTTTATAGCACTGCTACCGTTTTTGGTTTGAAAGGTGTTGACTTTTTTTGGGAGCTAGCTACCTTGATTGACATTATGTTATTGGGTCATTGGCTGGAAATGAAATCAGTTCTAGGCGCATCCAAGGCACTTCAATTATTGGTAAGTATGATGCCGGCAGAAGCGCACAGGGTTACAGCGGATGGCCAGATTGAAGATGTGAAGCTGGACATTTTGGAAATAAATGATACCATTTTGGTCAAACCGGGAGAAAAAGTCCCTGCTGACGGCATTATCCTGGAAGGAAGCAGTTATTTAAATGAATCCATGTTAACCGGCGAATCGAAACCGGTGAAAAAAGAAACCGACAGCAAGGTAATCGGTGGAGCTATAAACGGCAATGGTTCGCTGAAAGTGAGAGTAGAACACACCGGGAAGGATAGCTATCTGAATAAGGTAATTAAACTGGTGGAAGACGCGCAAAAGGCCAAATCAAAAATGCAAAACCTTTCTGACCGGGCGGCGAAATGGCTGACATATATTGCATTGGTTGTTGGTTTCGGCACATTGGCGGTCTGGCTGATTGCAGGTTATCCCTTTGTATTCGCGTTAGAACGAATGGTTACGGTAATGGTGATCGCCTGCCCGCATGCCTTGGGTTTGGCTATCCCATTGGTTGTGGCTATTTCCACAGCAGTGTCAGCCCAAAATGGTTTGCTGATAAGAAACAGAACTGCCTTCGAGGAATCAAGAAAGATAACCGTTTTGTTATTTGATAAAACAGGAACTCTTACAACCGGCGTGTTTGGAGTGACCCGTTATGAAAGCACTGACAGTAATTTTTCAAAAGAGGAAGTGCTGCGATTGGCGAGCGCTTTGGAGCAAACTTCGGAACACCCGATTGCGGTAGGCGTTGTTAACAAAGTAAAAGAGATGAAGATAGACATTCCGAAAGCTGAAAAATTTAATGCCATAACCGGCAAAGGTGTTGAGGCAATGGTAGAAGGAAAAGATATTAAAGTAGTAAGTCCCGGCTATTTGAAAGATCAAAATATTGAACAGCCCAAAGGTGCATTTACTTCAGAAGCGGAGACAGTTGTTTTTGTGTTGGTAAATGAAAAAATAGCTGGCTATATTGCCCTTGCCGATGCGATAAGGCCCGAAAGTGCGGAAGCCATTCAAACATTTAAAAAGAATAACATTAAAGTGTATATGGCCACAGGAGATAATAAAGTGGTCGGTGAGGCAGTAAGTAAAGAGTTGGGATTAGATGGTTATTTTGCAGAGGTATTGCCACATCAAAAAGTGGACATTGTAAAAGACTTCCAAAGTAAGGGAGAATTCGTAGCTATGACCGGTGATGGTGTAAATGATGCACCCGCATTGGCGCAATCAAATGTAGGTATAGCGGTTGGATCCGGTACCGATGTGGCCGCCGAAACAGCGGATATCATTTTGGTAAACAGCAATCCGAAAGATATTGCGAATCTTATATTGTTTGGCAAAGCCACTTACAAAAAGATGATACAAAACATTGCATGGGCTACAGGCTATAATGCGATTGCTATTCCGTTGGCTGCCGGTGTTTTATATAAATCAGGATTTGTATTAGGCCCGGCGGTGGGTGCTATTTTGATGAGTTTGAGTACGATAATAGTGGCCATTAATGCACAACTTTTAAAGACAAAATTAAATAAATCTTAAATTTAAAATTATGACACACATGACTTACAAAAAATTTCTATTAATGATTTTCGTTTCCTTCATCTGTATGTTTGGAATCATGTTCTTGAACATCGTGGAGCTGGATCATTTTTATATCAGTCTCAACCGAATATACATGGCCCTATTAATGGCGTCTGTAATGGCGGTCATTATGATGGCTATGATGTACAGTATGTATCCAAATAAAAAGAAAAATAATGGTATTATAATTGCTGGATTGATTTTGTTCGGTCTAAGCCTGACCGGAATAAGAACCCAAACACCGATAGGTGATGTCCAGTATATGAGAGGCATGATACCACATCACTCATCAGCTATACTGACCAGTGAGCACGCAGCTCTCAAGGATCCGGAAGTCAGAAAGCTGGCCGATGGCATTATCGAGGCACAGAAAAAGGAGATAGCCTATATGAAGCGTATTCTAGGAAGGCTACAAAATTAATTTATAAACTATTTGCGTTATTTGAATAATTATAGGTCAGGTTGGAAATATTTCTTGGTAAGCAGGTGATGACAGAATTTTGGGAAGAGGCATTTAGAGATAAGGGTGTGATGTGGGGTTATGGGCCGGCAGTGTCAACTGTATTGGTAAAGGACTTCTTTATTCGGCAACATGTGAGAAACATCCTCATTCCTGGGATAGGATATGGCCGAAATGCCCAGATATTCAGAGACAATGGAATATCAGTGACTGGAATCGAAATTTCGAAAACGGCCATCGATTTGGCTCATAGGCATTTTGGGAGTGAGTTGACTATTTATCACGGCTCAGTTATTGAAATGCCATTTGACAGCATCCAGTATGACGGAATATACTGTTATGCCTTGATACACTTGTTGGACAAAGATGAAAGAAAAGATTTAATCCAAAACTGCTTTAACCAATTGACAGAAGGCGGCTTCATGATCTTTGCCACCATTACAAAGGAAGCTCAGATATACGAGCAAGGGACTTGCATTGGCGTGGATAGATTTGAAGTATTTGGAGGAGTCAGCTTGTTTTTCTACGACAGGGAGACAATACAGGAGGAGTTTGTCCGAGCAGGACTGTTTGAAATAGAAGAGGTGACGGATATCTACCCGTTTTATCTCATAAAGTGCAAAAAAGGGGTAATTTCGGAACTGTAAAGAATTATTAGAAAACTACTTTAACCGAAAACAATAATGTAATTCTTGTATATTAACGAATAATTGGTCATTATTACATGAGCCATAAAATTGGGTACTTATGAAGGTGCAGGTGTTCTTGATTTTACTCTTTCCGCTTCTTGGGTCAAGTCAGGCAAGATTTGAAAATCTGCGGAAGTCGTTAGCAGAAAAGAATAATTATGAATATGTGTATAATTTTGTGAATAATATGGCAGTATTTAGAACGTTCGATAATGGGATGGGAGTGATAGATACTGGTGGCCAAATCATTATTGACTCCGTATTTTCATTTATTGCACTAAATAATAGCCTTAAAAATATATTTGAAGTTGGAAATGAAATCAATGGCAAATTTCATCGTGGCTATATTGATAGAAATGAAAACATAGTAATCCCAATAATCTATGATGACGTATATTATGTTGGTCATGGAACTATCAGAGTTAGTATTGGCAATAAGCAAGGTGCGATAGATACCTTAAATAGAGTCATTTTGCCTGCAGTTTATTCTGGCATTACCTTTGACAATAATACTATTGTGGCAAAAAAGGGCAATGTCAATGAGCTGTACGATTATAAAGGGAAAAAGTTAACTAATTTGGAATTTTCTGCTATTTCCCGATTTCACGAATCAAAGTCAATAGTTACCTTTAAGAATGGTTCAAATGGAATTATTGACACTTTGGGCAATATTATAATGAATCCAATTAAGGATCATAGCTATCAAGAAGTATTTGCCAATAGCCATTATAGTATAAAGAACAATCTAGATAATAAAATAGGTGTTGTAAATTCAGATGGAGAGTTCGTCATAGAATGTAAATATGACGAGATCAAGCAGGAAAAAATATATTTAAAAGTTAAAATGAATGGCAAAGAGGGTTTAATTTCCTGGACAGATTCTATCATAATACCTATCATTTTTGATGATATCATGTCTATTATTTATTATGACTCAATAGGATTTGGAATTAAGCATATTTCTGATAATTTTAAAGTTCAAAAGGAAAAGCTATTGGGCGTACTTAACCCCACTTTAGAAGAGTATTTCATCCCTATGGAGTATAAGAAAATTGAACCCATCTTCGATAGATATCTTGTAGTTCAAAATATTGGTAATTTATATGGATTATTTTCTGTGGAAGGTAAGTCGATATTGAGTGAAGTATATACCTTCTATAATTTCTTTGAAAATAGAATATTTGCATCTAAAGAGAACAAACAATTAATGATCAGCCTAAAGGAGGATACCTTTATTGAGATAGAGTTACCTGTTGATGAGTTTGTTGCACATTGTAGTGAGCGAATACTGCCCGTCAGCCCGTATCAAATATTTAAATCTGAGGAAAAGTACGGACTCATTAATTATGAGGGAAATGTGATTATACCTTGTGAATATGAATTTATGAAAAATACTTATGATTCAAAGGAATTTATAGTACAGAAGAACAATAAATATGGACTTGTAAATTCAGAAAATATTATTTTGGTCGAGATTGAATATGATGATTTTGTTCAGCAGAAGCGGCTGTTATTTACAAAGAATGATGGGAAAATAAAAAAATATCACAATTAAATTCTATACTATTATTTAATATCATTATTAATTTTTCATTATGCAAATTACTATCTCTTTTAACCCGATTAGGCCACAAAAAAGACATTATATTCTATATAGTAAAAAGCAATTTATATGAAAATACATTTAATTAACTTCATTATTCTAGTTTCCTTTCTCCTGTTTAATTTTAAAATTGACGCCCTAGTTAATTGAACGAAAGATGAAAACTCCTATTATTAATTTGAAAAGCTCCATTTTTGCTTCGCAGAGCAATAACCCGACTTAGCTTACTTTTAAATCTTCAGTAGTTTTTTTACGTTTTCTTTTTATCTTTTGCTCACCCAGGATCTTAATAGGCATCACCGGTTTCTTAAGCATAATATCCTTCCTGGTTTTAGTATATTTCAGGATGTGATTTTCCGCTTCTTTTAGATCATCTGTAAATAGAATTAATTCAAGATCTTCCGGACTAATTGTTTTTTCTTCAGCCATCACAGCTATGTGATCGATTACAAACCGATAATAATGCGTACCAATCACGACTACCGGAAATTTTGTCAATTTATGTGTTTGAATAAGAGTGACTGATTCAAAAAATTCATCCAGGGTGCCGAAGCCACCCGGTACAATTACAATAGCCAGACTGTATTTTCTAAGTATGTGCTTGCGAACAAAAAAATGGTCGAACAGTACATATTTATCTAGATAAGGATTGGGCTCTTGCTCATGGTCGAGTACAATATTGCATCCGATCGACAAGCCTCCGCCCTCCTGAGCCCACCTGTTGGCCGCCTCCATTGTACCCGGTCCACCACCAGTCATTGCAAATACATTGGCCTGATCATTGTCAATTTTCCTTGCTACCGCAAAGCCGACGACCATGCCCAGTCTCTTGCCCAATGAACCGGTAGCTGTGCGTATTCCGGGCAGACCCTCATGTGTAGTAGGATGCCCTTGCAATCGACTGTTGATTTATCTAAAGGAGGACAATTCTTTGATCGGAAAAAATCCCCTTCTAGCTAGGACACTATACAGCACAGGTGAGATGTGACCATTATTTAGAATAAATACATCCTCGTGATGGGCTGATAGGGTGAAGGTTGGACAGATTTTCATTATTTTAAATATAGTGCTGTCATAAAGTTGGCGCAGCCCAAAGATCTCTGCAGAGGATACCATGCTAATGGCTGTATCATCGTAGTTTAGCTATTTAAGAAAGTTAAGCAAACCTAATAAATCGGAGGCATTTTCTGATTTTTAATTAGTACAGGTAGGAACATTAGGAACTATTTGCCCTGGAATGAATTGAGTGACTTCTATGATTAATCACTGCTTGTTTTTTTAAATAATAACATAAATCACCAGTATTCGGAATTAAAAGAACGCAGTGCTCAATTTTTATACTTACTTTTGTGCTACATGCAGAGATATATCGCATTTTGCTTGATAATATTACTGCAGTTTCCTCTGATCATGAAACTGGGTGTAGCTGTGCATTGGAAATTAAATCAGCAGACTATCGCTGCGGAGTCTTGTATCAATAAGGATAAACCTCAAATGCACTGTGATGGAAAATGTCAGTTCAGCAAATGGATGCATAGTATCAGCAAGCAGGAAACACCTGCAGATACACCCTTCCCTCACGAGCAAATATCCAAGATTCAATTTAACCCATTTACTTCAGTTAAAGAAGCAACTAAATTTAGTATAAGAGATTTTAAGATATACCTTGCACAAAATTTTGCATCCTTATTTTTCTCAGTGAGTATTCTCACATTCGAATTTCTCCACCCTCCTGATTGAGTATTTTATTTATTATTTAGAATTGTAGTTCAGCAGACTATTTAGTCTGTAAATGTGAAGGCGAACCAAATGACTCACCTTGCATTAAGCTGAATAAATTCTATTTCATATTTTAATTCAACTCAATCAAATATTTAAAATGAAATATATTATTATCCTGTTTTTAATGACAGGATCAGTCAGGATGGTTGCATGCGATATATGCGGGTGCTCCATAGGCGGATATCATTTTGGGATCTTGCCCAATTACAGATATCATTATGTCGGACTGCGCTACCAGTACGCCCAATTTCACTCTATTCACGAAGGTGAAAACTCTACCGGAGATGATTACTTCCACAATGTGGAACTATGGGGACGCACCGTGCTGTGGAAGAAAGTTCAATTGTACGGAGTCATACCTTATCACTTTAATCGCAGGGTAGAAGATAATACCGAAAACAAAGTGAGCGGGCTCAGTGATATATCGGTGCTCGCGCATTATACCTTATTAGACCAAAGTAATAGTGAGGGAGACTGGAAACATTTTATCCAGCCCGGCCTTGGCCTGAAATTGCCCACCGGTAAGTATGATGTTAAAGTCAATAAAAATACACTTGCACCTGCTATACAACCCGGTACCGGTTCACTAGATGAGATTGCTTCACTCATTTATATTATTAAATATAAAAAGTTTGGTTGGAGCAATGACTTCAATTATCGACTGAATGGTACTAATGGAAATGACTATCGGTTTGGAAATAAGACTACTGTGAATTCCCAATTTTTCTGGGTCAGCGGGATAAATCAAGCAATGATAATCCCACATGTAGGTGCAACCATCGAATGGAGTGATGCCGACTCTGAAAGAAATAAGCCGGTAGAATTTACCGGAGGAAGTGCACTAGGGCTGCTAACCGGGGTGGACATCTATCTGGGAGATATTTCAGTTGGTATCAATACCCAATTGCCTCTCACACAGGATTTAAATCAGGGCCAGACTACCGCAAAGCCAAGATGGCAACTTGCCGCAAATTATTATTTTTAATCAATAAATAAATTTAACTAAGATGAATTTTATAAACAAATCAGTTCTTTTAATTCTAAGTATATTTTCACTTTCTGTAATGTCCTGCACAAAGGATGATGTTGGTATCATCGGCAATGGTAACATTAAATTTGAATTTGAAAATGTAGCCAATGGCAATAGATTAGTCTTTGGTGATAAATACCTTAATGCCAATGGTGATGAGATGTCGTTCACACAGTTTGACTACTATGTCAGTAATTTCAGCCTTATAAAATCGGATGGTTCTGAATATATAATCCCTAAGGACAGTTGTTATTTCCTGATACATTCAGGGTTGGGGGAAAATCCGGAATTTGAAATAAAGAATATTCCTGCCGGCGACTATAAGGAATTTCGTTTCATAATAGGAATAGACAGCGCCAAGAATGTAGCTCCTATCTCTGAACGTACAGGCGTCCTGGATCCTGCGGCAGAAGGTGCGGGGATGTATTGGTCCTGGAACTCCGGTTATATATTTGTAAAGACAGAAGGTACTTCTCCTCAGGCTCCCTTGGATAGCGTATCGAGTACCAATAAGTTTAGATATCACATCGGATTATTTGGTGGTTTGAATAGCGCCACTATAAATAATATCAAGCAGGTAAAACTAAATAATGGAGATATTGCTAAAGTCCGTACAAATCTCAGTCCACTGGTGCATTTAAAAGCTGATGTAATGCAGTTGTTTAAAAGCCCTACTGTAGTAAGTGTAGCTGAGCATCCCACTGTAATGGTGACACCTTACTCAGCTGTAATCGCGGATAATTATAAAGAAATGTTTCAGATCGCTCATATACACAATTAAGCGTTTTTATATTGTATTAATATTTATTCGTTTGGGGGAAGTTCAAGAGTAAAAATGATTTTCTTTTTTTCTGTTCTTCCCCCATTTTTTTAATTCTCTTTCATGAAATATTCAGTATGTATTTTCCTCATTTTTGGTCTTCTATCCTGCAATAAAGAAGAGATCAAAAGGCCTGATTCATGGAGGGGATTAAGACTTCCGGCTCATTTTCCGATGGCAGAAAAAGAACTTATTCCGGTGACACAGGCAGGGTTTGAGCTGGGGCGTAAATTATTTTATGATCCGATCCTGTCCAGAGATAATACCATCAGTTGCGGCAGTTGCCACATTCAGGGCTCCGCTTTCACTCATCATGGCCACGATGTCAGCCACGGTATAGATGATCGATTGGGTAAGCGCAACGCACCTGCTGTTCAGAACTTACTGTGGCAGAAAAACTATTTTTGGGATGGTGGTGTAAATAATTTGGATTTGATAGCAATTAATCCCATTCAGAATCATTTGGAAATGGATGAAACGCTGAGTAATGTATTAGAAAAATTAAATAAAAATGGGGCGTACAAAGCAAGTTTTAAGAACGCTTTTGGTTCCGATAAAATAAGCACCGCTACTTTTTTAAATGCCATAAGTCAATTTATGGAAATGCTGATCTCTGATCATAGCAGATATGATCTATATGTGACCGGAAAGGGTACTTTGACATCAGTTGAAATTGAAGGATTGCAGCTATTTAAACAGAAGTGTGGTTCCTGTCATTTGGGCGATTTATTTTCCGATAATTCTTTTCGTAATAATGGACTCAAGAATTCATTTTCTTTTGATAAAGGTAGATATGAAATCTCACTCAAAGATATTGATATAGGCAAATTCAAAGTACCCTCACTTCGCAATGTTGCGCTTACCGCTCCTTATATGCATGATGGCTCACTGGGTAACCTGGAGGGTGTACTCAATCATTACGCACTTAATGTGAAGGATTCTCCTACACTCGACCCAATCTTAAAGCAGAATGGACGGCTCGGTATCCAGTTGAGTACGTCTGATAAAATAAAAATAATTGCTTTTTTAAATACAATGACCGATACTGAATTTGTGAACAATCCGGCTTTTGCTGAACAATGAGATGATTAGCTTACTTTTAAATTTTCAGTAGTTTTTTTACGTTTTCTTTTTATCTTTTGCTCACCCAGGATCTTAATAGGCATCACCGGTTTCTTAAGCATAATATCCTTCCTGGTTTTAGCATATTTCAGGATGTGATTTTCCGCTTCTTTTAGATCATCTGTAAATAGAACTAATTCAAGATCTTCCGGACTAATTGTTTTTTCTTCAGCCATCACAGC
>Ga0154020_10004221_pt1 | contig 17155 bp, 15 predicted proteins | sample Klosneuvirus_201_FD_109709 | JGI IMG/M metagenome (GOLD analysis project Ga0154020, IMG submission 109709) | Active sludge microbial communities from wastewater, Klosterneuburg, Austria - Klosneuvirus_20160825_MG | ecosystem: Engineered > WWTP > Aerobic digester > Activated sludge | place...
CCATTAAGGTTTTTGAATGATTGGTGCCAATCCGCTGATTGTAGCCTGTGGAGGCAATACAATTTGGTTCGGTTCGATAGATATGTTGCGAGCAACAGAAATACCATGACCTTCGTTGAATTGGGCTAAACCATAACGTTCACGAATCTTAATTTTCTTAATATCACGAGATGGGTCATCCCACTCTTGCATTGTTGGATCTTCTGCAATAACAATTGCGCCTGTTTCAGCACTGTCCAACATGATGATGGATGTTGTTTTTGCGTTAGCATCAAACGGTACAAAGTGAGTTGGAATCATCATCAATCCACCAAATGGCAAGTTGATTGGGAATTGTGCAGCTGACTGCTGAGTTCCTTCACGTTCTGCTGCACTTGGATTAGATGTAGATGCACCCATTCTTCCTGATTTTTTCCATGCGTCTGGTAGAGACGGATACACGTTTTGTGGCAATCCATTGAACCAGTTACCTGCCATTTTGCCTGTTTCCAAAGCAACTTGACGCATTACTGGGTCTTTGATGAACATTGCCCATGCCAATGGGTGAACCAATACGATATTTGGAGTAAAGCCTCTTTCAAGAGTCTTAGCATACATATCATACAAGTCTTCAACTGTCATAGAGCCGTTACCAGCACCAGATAAGTTACGACCTGTTGTACGGCCAATTTCTGCTGTTGTTGGAGCAGCGTTGTCAAATACTACTACGCCTGTGTTGTTCAACATATTGAAAATTTTCTTTTCTTTATGACGAGCAAGAGCGCGACCAGCTTGACGAATGTGCATGCTTAGTACGTCCCACTGAGAGTAACGAATCATTTCTTCTGTTACTTTCAATGCTAGACCGCTTTTACCAACCATCGCTGTTGCTGTACCAGCACCAACTTGCAATCCAAATTCTGGATATTCTTGGCCTTCGCCCATATCCAAGTTCTGATTACCAATTGCACCTAAAGTACCAAATGTAATCTGTGCGCCATAGCCATCAAAACGTAATGGTGTAAGCAACTTTGTACCAACTAAAACTGGTTCAATTGCTTCCTGCATTACTTCTGTAATTACACGCTTGAACATCAATGGTGCATTGGCAACGGATATAGCATCACTGATTGTCATTCTAGCGCCATCAGGATTTACACCACCATTTGTCATGGTGCTATACATATCCTGAATTTCGTCTTTCATTGAAAGTTCTTCAGATGTCCAAGGAGTAAAGTGAGTTCTACTGTTATTCATTTCTTATCTTTCCTTTATTATTTATTTAACAAAATACGAACAGAGCCATAAGCTCCTGCATATGTAATAGTGTCCGATTTACCCTCGGTAGCTGTGCCAGGCATTTTGTCTAGCTCTGATGGGCCATTCTGCGCTGTACGAACTTTCTCTAACAATCCAAATGGACCAGCTCCAAATACTTCTGTTACTTGACCAATGATTTCAGATTCATCTGCAATACCATAGTCATATCCAGTAATAGAGTAGTTTGAGTCTGCATCGTAAGATACATACATACCAGACTTAACTGTTCCGCTAGCTGCAACACATGCTGCAATACCAACGAATGGTGCAACATCATATGTAGCTTTGTTTTCAACAAGTGGTAACTCTAATAGGTATTTACATACGAATGCTACTTTATGTTGTAAGTTAAAGTTGGATGTTCTGTAGAACGCTGGGTTAACGCCATCACCACCTGGATGTCTCCAGAAGTTGTACATTGCTGCGCCAATTGGATTGGACACTGTACGAACTGCAACAGCAGGTTGTGCTGTCAATGTGAAGTATGACTTAACAACTGGCTCGCCAACTGTAACTGCAACTCCTGCAGAGTTCTTAACGCCTTGTTGAACGTCTAATGCTGTATACTTTGTAACACCTGTAAGAGCATCTGCAGCAGCAACACCAGCAATTACGCTACCAGCACCATCAAATGCAGCGGCATATGCAGTAGCTTGTTTACGCAAACCAGCAGGAACTAAAAAGCCATCGCTATCAAAGCTAACAAGCTTACCAGCTGACAATACAAAGTATTCACGGAAGTATTCATTATATCTAACTAATGGTAAGTAAGGTGCAGGATTGAAACTACCAGCTGGTCTTACGCCTTCAGAAATTTCAAAGTTTGGTGTGATTTTACCCCAGTCGTCCCATTGTTTGTAGTTGGGTTGTCCTTGGATACTAAATTCGCTATACATTATTGATTATCTCCGTCAATTAAAATGTAAAATTCTTAGGAAGCTTTTTATTAGCTTTCAGGTCTTCTAAGTATGCGCTAGCAGCTTTAAAGCCTTTTGTTTTTAGCGTTGTTCTATACGCATCATGTATTTCTTTAACAGAAAGAACTTCGTCTGTAGTGGCTGGTACAACTGGCTCTACTACTGCGACTGGTTGACCATTTGCATCTGACACTGTAGTTGGTTCCAAGTTTGTATCTTCAACTGGTGTTGAAGCAACTGGTTTTTTAGCTATAGATACCAAATCTGCTAGATGGTCTTCAAGAGACAATAGGCTTCTTAGGCTTAACGCTGTCTCTCTGTCCTTGTCATCAATCTTATCTTCTAATGATAGAATTTGCAACATTACGTTATGTTTATATTTGCTTTCTAAATTAGAGAACGAATCTTCTAATACTGTAGAATGTTTTTCAAGTGCTCTAACACGTTGAGCTGTGTAAGATTCATCTAGATTAACACTTTTTTTCAAACCGTCAACTACTTTTAATGCAATTGCATCTAAATGAGCATCTGTTAATACAAAGGGTTCAACAGTAGTTACAGCTGGTTCGGCATCTTTTGCTAACGCAGTAAATGCATCTTCTATGCTATTTACGTCAAATGACTCTTTTGCTTTAATTGTTAAGTTATCTAAAATTTGAGTTTTAGTATCTGAATCTTCAAGATGGTCTTGAATCAGTTTGTGTGCAACAACTAAATGTTCTTTATCGAACATTGGGATTTGTTTATCGTCCGCAAATACGAATCCAATTGCTGCTGCCGATGCATTCTTATCTGGAGATGCTAATGCACCAACTTTCAAAGTCTGCATGTAGTCCGCAAAATCAGCATATGTACCATACTTGGCTTTAAATTGCTCTAATGTTAACTTCATATCGTTACTCTTATTTCCTATTGTGAAATCTAGGATTTCAATTGTTGTATTTTCATCGCTGTCCAGAACTTCAGAAATAGCACTCTCGTCCGCTGGCTCGCTTACATATGAAACATGTCTATAATCTAACGTGTCTGCAATATAAAAGCAAGTCTGTTTGTCATAAACTGCTCCTCTGTAGTGTCCACAATCACTTTGTTTTTTATTTGTTCCACAAATAGAACAATATCCTGCGGTACTATCGCCACCAACTGAGACAGTAAGATAACGTCTATCCAATAATTTTTCAATTGAATCCGCATCATTTATCTCTGCTATTAATTGTATCTCACCAAGACCCTTGTAGCCAACTGTTTTATATTGCTTTGAGTTAACAAAATCATTAACCTTTTTAATATATCCTTTGTCGGCTATTGTTGCATTTTCTAATGATGGATTTAATCCATAAGATATGTAGTCAGCTTGTTTTACTCTACCTATTGGCGCTGAGTAAGGGTCATGATTTGTTGTGACTGGTTTATTGTATGGAGTTACAAAACTATTAACACCATCAGACATTCCCTTTGGTGGATAAAACCAAAAATTTTTATTAACCAAACCAGAATGCGTTGCCGACATCTTTACTCTGAGTGATGTTAGTTTAGCCACATCACCAGATGAGTCTTTAATGCGCTGAATATCAGAATCCTGTATTCTTAGTCTGAAGTAGTTTTTATTGTCCATTAATTGCTCCGAATATTTGATGTGTTAATGATAATATTTGATTAGATATAAAGTCAAATATATTGTCATTATTATATGAATTTCTATATTTTACTATTGTTGTAATACAATCTGCAATATGTTTATCGCAGATTGTTGTATTAATGTCAATAGTTTCGTCAAGAGATTGTATTTCGTCTGTTATTATATTGTATAGTCTACCATATTTAAAGGAGTTTGCTCCATCAACAATGTTAATAATATTTTGAATTGAATTATTATGTTGATTTGCTGGTTTAGTAATTGATTTTGTCAAATTAGATGAACCAACCTTAGACTTAGATTTGCTAACTTTTGTTGTTACGGTTTGCGCAGCTTTATGTCCTGCCTTTGCTGTTGCTGCAGAAGCCTTCTGTGCATTCTCGGCAGTCTTAGCAGATGTATTAATACTATGTCTTGTAGTCTTATCTGCTTGCTCTTGATTAGGATCGTATTGTAGCTCTTTAGCCATCTGCTTAAGTTCTTCAGGAGACTTAGGTTTGTGCCCCATTGATTTTCTTGCCTCGTTAATGCTTTGAGCACCCTGAGTCATTTTGTTCAACTGATGTGATTCTTTCTTAATCAAACCTGGTACATCCAAGTCATTAAATTGAAAATACACTTTGTCATCTTCACCAATCATATACTCGTACTGATATTTTCCAGACTCACATAATAGCTCAGCGAATAATTTCTCTGTAATGAACTCTTCTACAGTGTATTGATAATCTATTACTGATTCCTTTAATGATTCTGACAACACTTCTCCAGTTGCTCTACCAGTGGAGTCTCCAACGCCAAAGTCGATACCAGACATACCAAGGCCAATAAAGACTCTTTCTTTGAAGTGATTTAAATAGGACTCAACGCGTAGTGCCAATGACTCAGCGCCAATAGCCTTAATTTCAACTCTCTCAGATGTAACAATGCCACCATCGTCTTCCATCTTGTCTAGGTAAGATGTAGCTATTTCAACTTCAGATGTACCATCCATAAACTTCTTAGCTGGTTGTTTTTCGTTGCCAACCTTAACGTGAATAATTGGAAACAATGATTTATATATCAACGTTTCAATTGACTCTTCTATTCTGCGTAACGCAAGAATATCATCTTTAACTGGTTCTAGTGGAGGAGTACCCATTATAAAGCCAGTACGTTTATTATAATGTAAATGCAATATGGCACTTGCTGGGTATTCAACATACTTACCAGTTTGGATTTTTTGTCTATATGCTATTGGTGTACCAGATTGATCAGTCATAACTTGTACGCTTTCTGGTGGAAGATTAAAATATGCTGCAATAGGATTAACAGATGTTCTATTAATCGTTCTTACTTTACCAGATGAAGAGTTTAGTTTTCTAACTTTGACAACATATGCGTTATGAAATACAACGAGGTTATGTGATGTCTCGCGTATAAGTGCATCAAAGGTTTGTCCACTAACGTAAGCAATCTCTGATAATCTTCTTTTTATATATTTTGCATTCTGTTCATTATTTGAAATTACATCATATCCCTCTTTGAACATTAATGTTCTTTTCTTTAGGAATGCTCTGCATACAAATGATTCAACATCCATAATGCGACCGTATTCATATAGGTCATAGGCATGCGGTCTATAAGAGCCATCTATGCCAGCTGATGGAGCAAAATAAGATAGCATTGGATTACGAACTTTAAATGTTGTAATCTTGTCAACGATGTTTGGATTTTGATTCATCTTAGATGAATAATTTGTTGTTACTACTATGTCACTCATATCTTAACTCAACTGATGTAACTTTGTTGATATAGAGCCAATGTCTATATCCTTAATATTTATTGGTGTATTTACAATATTGATTTTTCCAGTATTGACACTCTTTGGAACAATTGGTACTGATTGGTCTTGTTGTGGTACTGATACCGCTCCAAGATAGTCGATAATTGCTTTTATTTCGTCAGCTGCATTATTTATATTATCTCTGTTGATTTGAACAAAGGTATAATCTCCATTTGTAAATATATCGTCTAATGACACTCTTGGGATAGATGGCTCTAAGCCATCACCATATGTGTTGGTTATATTTGCAGCATCGCTAATTATCTGATTGTAGTCACTATTGTTTATGAAGTCTATCATGTTACATTTAAAGATATCCATGTTATCAACATTTGGAATCTGGCTTTTACCTATTACAATACCTATGTCTGTGTTATCCGCTGATGCAATACTTACTTCTTGATCGATTGTATTGGAGATTACAGTCGCTATGTCGTCAATTGTAAAATCTCTAGATGGCACAGTAGCGCCAGTATATTGTGCATATGCTATATTTTCTGACTTACGTTTTATTATCTGCTTAATGAGGTTTATCAATCCTATTAAATTCATAATGCCTTCAACTTGTGTAGCGAACGATGTGCCATTTCTTTTTGCTTCGCACTCAAAATATGTCTTTAATCCAAATAGGTTTTGTACTTGGTCAGACATACTATTTATTGTCTCCTGCAATATGGTATCGACTACTGCATACTGTTCTTTTATGCTTTTAGCATCTATTGGATTTGTTTTTGGAATCTGTGACCCAACGGTTCCCATTACGCTACTAAATGCATCAAATGCAGAACTATTACCCTCCCAGTTGCCAACTGGAATCTTCATCTTCTGGGCAACAGCTACTGACTTAGATATTGCATTGTTACCAAAGTCCTCTATATCTTTTACTGCTGCTGGTACAAGTTCTGTAAATGTCTTCAATGCTTCAAAAATACAAAGGATAGGAGACATCCCTATCTCAATCATTGCGTTTAAAAAGCTAAATAATTTACTTAGTATTTTGCCAATAATAGCCATTATAAAACCAGCCAAGTTAAAATTGCCAAGATTGATAACAGATAGCAATATAGATAGTCTTGCCAACAGCAGTGCTAATAACTTTAGTAGGTCTGGCAAACATAAGAATGACAATAGCAGTACCAAGTTTGGTAATGCTCCATTAAGTGACCCTCTTTTGAAGAGATTATTGCCGTTCTTTAAAAATGCAGATATATCACTAAGCAATCCATCTTTGAAAAGCTTTCCATTAATTTTGGGGAATTCTAATTTACAATTAAAGCAATGCTGTCTTGCTCTATTTCTTATTGCAGCTGCAATTGGCGTCTCTGCAAATTTATTTAAATCTTTTTGTAGCTCATCAATCGACTTGCCGTTAATCTTATCTGCGTCATTATATACTGCCGCTCTATCTATGTACTCTTGTGCTTCAAGTAATGCTGATATTGGAACTTGAACCAAACACATTTTAGACTGTAATGTGTCTCCATAGAATGAAACTATTTTCTGAGCTGCATACAGCAGCTCTTCTGTTATATTTGTATCTGATGTTATTGTCATATTAAGCTTTGCACATATTCTGGAACATTAGGTGTTAGTAGTATTGGTATAATTGACGCTCTTCTTAGATGTGGTGTTGGGTCTTCTGCAACTCCAATCTTAGTAGACAGTGTAACATTATTACCAACTATGTTTGGCATACGTCCAGTGGTTCCAATATATTTTGGAACAATTCCATATCTCCATAGCATTGCACTAGATTGCATTGATTTTGCAATTATATATGGTGTACTAGGATTAGTTACTAATCCTAGTAGGTTTGGACTTGTAGGAATTCCTGGCGCTGTGGAAATATGTACATGTGGAACTATTGTGTGCACATGCGGCACTAATGGATGTGTATGATTTGACACAACTGTAAATAATGCCTGTAATTTAGTTTCAATTGATTGCATCCATGCATATAGTTTAGCTTCAAATATTGTAAAATCTTTAGTAGATACAAAATCTTCAGCAGCGTATTTATACATCCTCATATAGAGGTCAGCTCTCTTTTGCTCTGCGCCATGTGAATTTGTTCCGCTACTAAATGGTATTGTCATAATGAAAATCTATTTAATACTGTATCTGCTTTATCGGCAGAAGCCTTCTTAACAATCTCTAGACACGTGATTAACATGTCTAGTGTAATGTGGTTATCAGGAATGTCTTCGCCGAATATCTTTAAGATAGACTCATACACATCCTGATTTGCTGTTTTATCATATTCAACAACTGTGTCTTTTACCTTGTCATAAATCTGTCGCTGAAATTCTACTAGTTCAGATACATCAATATTACTCATATTCAATCTCAATCTCTAAAGAATTAATTACTGACATTGGACTAGTTGACTCAAGTAGTATCCATACTGGTATCAATGTGTACGCGGTTGGATTGCTAATAACATAATTATTAAAAGAACCAAGTGTAGCGAACAAAGATAATGTAGGCTCTATGTCACTTATAATTACTTTAGCAGAATAAACACCAAGGTTTGTGGCATCTGTTAATCTGATTGCAACTGTACTTAGTGTTGACTGAACAACAAGGTAATATTTTCTCATAACTGTCTCATATGGGTTAACGGACATTAAATGAGTTGGAACAGCACTTAACTCTTTTAGAGCTTCGTCTGTTGGGTCGTAATAACACAAACCAGCAAGCTGTGACAAGCTAGTTGTGTTGGTAATAGTATCTGTTGGTTGATTTGCATATCTAATCATTTAAAATCTAGCTCTTCTGAATACACCTTGTTTTAATCTCGCTCTCATGCCAGTCTTTCTCGATAGACTACTGTCGCTATTGGACTCTGTATTATATATGCCTTGTAGCCTATTAAACAAGATATCTCTTGATTTTGGTCTTAAACTTTTAACTCTGCCAGCTGCAATGTCGGTAAATTTCTCAAGTGGCTCTGCATTTTTCTGTCTTTGTACAGTAATCATCTGCAATGTGCCATGATTTAGCAGGTCAGAGTATTCTAGGTTGAATGCTAATGCAGCCAACATTAGAGCATCTAAGTCGTGGTCTCCAACTGATTCCGATGCAGCTTTATATGTTGGTCTACCAGTTACTCCTCGTTTTTCTTCATAACCCTTCAACTGCTCTATAAGTTTTGCATCTACTCGTGGATGAAATTTAATCATCTTCTTTTCGATAATCTTATTTAGATTGTTAACCATAAAAGGTTTCATATGTTTTTTAATTGGATTACCAGTGTATGGATCTGGTATTTCAATATTAGAGTTAAAATCAATAGCTCTTAATTCAGATAATTTTAAGTCTGGATGACCCATTGGCAAGATGCCAAAATTATCAAATCCATATTTAGTCAATATCTCAATTTGTGTAGAACCAAATCCTCTGTCGACATATAAGTGTTCAAAATTCCACTTTCTATTTAGGTCTATAATTTTTTGCATAGCCATTGTCTGTGTCCATCCCTCTTTGGACACAGTAGCTTTCTCTGCAATAGCAAATACTCTTTTAGCCTTATTAAAAGCTAATGCAAGAATACGTGTTCCAACTTTGTCATGATTCCAGTCACAACCCATTGTAACAATCCACTCATTTCTTTGCGCAAGTATCTCTTCAGCTGTGACTTCTAATTTTAATGCAGTACATGCATCAACATAATACTTTTGAAACACACCGTGCTTAGAGGTACCAAACTCTGCAATAATCTCTTGAACAAAACCAGTTTCATCTGTTGCCTCTCTGAATTCTGAATCCAATTCATCATTATAGTGAGGCAATACAAATGATGGAAAATGAAACTCTTTGTATCTCTTGTTTTTTGATAACTTATACAGCTGCTTCTCGCCATCTGGTGTAGAAGCCGTCCATAATTCTGTATGAGGCTTATCAGCCAAAATAGCAATAATTGAATTAAAGTCTTTTGCAGTTATATAATCTATTTCATCAATAACGATTAAGTCGGCTCTTTGTCCTCTAATAGATGCAGCTCCAGCTGAACCAGTAGTAAACGCCTTGATTCTTGAGCCATTTGCAAAGTTAATTGTTCTGTTTGGAGACTGCTTGTAGCTGTCTACCAAGTCATCATATGTGCCAAATTCTGGATTAATATTAAATAAGAATTGCAATATTAAGTTTATGATTTCTTCAGATTGAACTTCATATGGAGTAACAATAAGTACCCAGTAATTTTTATTTGTTAATACTTTGTGTAAAATATTTAATGCAAGGCTATAAGACTTGCCAGCACGTCTTCCACATCTAATTACTTTTCTTGAACTAGTACATTGAGAAATTTGAGCCTGATACCATCTTGGAATAAATAATCTTTTTGGGTCATCAATCTTCTCTACGTCTATATTACGCTCTGCCCAATGATATGGGTTAGCGGCCTGCTCCATGATGTCCATATCTTCTTCTGTAAAATTATGTTCCTCTTCTGGCTTAATATATAAGCTCTTAGATGCCATACCTTTGCATTTGATAGTTATTTCACCATGTCTCGCTTTTTGATCTTTAATGCATAGCTCACACATCTTATTGATATCGTGATTATAATTCTTGGACTCAAGATATTCCCTCCACGGAATTTCTGCATAGGTCTTAATCTCAGTTCCAGTTTCTCCATCAAACTGACCAAGCAGTTGTGTTGTGTTTAATTCAGCCATTATAGAACTCCGCGAAGTATTCCGAGCTTCAGCTGATATGGACAGGCATTCTGTGTGTCCATGAAAGTATTCCAATGGCTCATATTTAAATTCTCTGTATTGTGACAGTATCATTTGCTCTTTGCTCCAAGCATCGTGCAATGTTGTATTTATGATTAAAATTTCTTGTACTTTATATTGTGAAGTATTTTTAATTTGTGACATCCTGTTTGTATGGTTTCTTTTCGTAATGCCAACTTTTATAAAAGATTCAGTATCATTGTACATTTTTATAATATAAAGACTAGCATTTACATTTTTCATATCTGGAAATGTATTAAAATACCACTCATTGTATGTCCCAGCGCTACCACATCTATTGCAGCCATTACCAGCATTAGTGTGGTTATCTGGTGTTTGCTCAAAATCTCCATGTATTGGGCAAGTAATAATGCCTTTTATTTTAGCATTTACATACACAAACTTATCATAAGAATATCTTTGTCCATGCTGTTTTTGAGCCTTTACAATAAAGGCATCAATGTCCACAGGTGCATTAGTTGCACACTGTATACATCCGCTGCCAGAAAGATGACTTGATGCACGCTGTTTGAACTCACCATGCTCTGGACAAATTACTGTAATTAGATCTGTGTTGCGATTAATTTCCATATTAATATATTTATACCTGTCTCCATGCTTCATCATTGCTCTCTCTACGAATGAGTCAAATGTCATCTTTGTTTTTGGTTTATAGTTTAAATTAGTTAGTCTATCCTTGCACAAATTACACCCTTCGCCTCTTAAGTGCAAATACTGACTCTTATAAAACTCACCATGCTCGGGACAAATAATTTTTATGTTCACATTGGACATAACGAATTGTTCTGGGTATATATACTTATTATTATAAAGCTCGCCTGCTTTTGCAACCAAGCTGTCATAGTTTGCAATACCTAATTTTTTTGTAATACATCCTTGACATCCAGATGTAGCCAGATGAGTACTTGGTCTTGTAGTAAATTTACCATGCTCTCTACATATAATATCTACTCTATCTCTAACTGAGATGTAATTAACCTCAGAATAATCATATTGATTGCCATATAGATTAGTAGCATTTTTAATGAAGAGCTCTTTGCCTTTCTGTACTAGGTCTATTTTTTCTTTAGACTCTGCTAATATTCTTGACCTGCCTTCACAATATTTACACCCTCTACCACCTTTATGTTCTTTATAAGTCATAGTTGTAATACCATGCTCACATTGAAATTTAATTTTTCGTTCAGATACCTTGATGCTTCCTGGTGTGTTTAAATAGTCTTCGTCAAAATATCCATATTTATTAGAGTGCACTTCTTTAAGTTTATTAATAAAGAACTCTGCTGGCTGTCTAGTTGGGCCAGATGGTAATCCTGTTTTTATATAAGCCATATATTTTCTCCTGTTATTTGGTCTATACGGCATTATAAACAATGCTTCTCAAGAAGTCAAATGAGGCTACAATATGCCACGAAGTATTCCGAGCTTCATTCCCGCAATAATGCTCCACGGTCATTCAAACCAGATTTACTCAATTTATTTAACATTTTTTGTCTGTGCGTCATACTGCCATTACTGCTGCCACTCTTACTCACGTACATTCCTCGCTCTACTTTTGCAGCGGATTCTTTTACAAAGTTATTGCTATCAAACATTTGAGAGCCAACATATGCAGTTGTTGCAGCCGTAAGTGCTGCCAATGTACCACCTGTTCTTCCTATTACTTTCCCAAGTGTATTACCAAATCCAGTATGCACAACTCTACCAAGCTTGCCAACAGCCATACCAACTTCTCTTGTAGGAGAGTAAGCTAAAGATGCAGCAAGCATAGGTAATGTATAGCCAGCAACGTCTTGAGCTGAGTCACCATGTGTAAGTCCATAAGCCATAAAACCAGAACCAAGAAATTGGTTCATAAATCTGCTACTTAGTGGAGACGTCTTAAGCTGATGAGATGTTACTCTACCAGCAATATTGGAGGCATTCTCTCCAGCTCTACCAGCACCATTTAGTATATCCATTTGCATACTTTGAGGTAATTTTGCATTGAGCTTTTCCATCTTTTTGGGCATGACACTTTGTACAGCCCTTTTGAGATGTGTGCCTACGCCAGCTCTTTCATACTGTTCTGCATCCAAATCATATGCGCCTCTACGCATATTAAAGTTATTCTTTTCTGCATTCACATTAGGATTGTGCTCAGAACTCCAAAAGCCCATATTGTTCCCCTTATTTAATATTCATGATGTTTAGTTCTACTGTCCCAGTCTGCAAAGCCTGAGCCATGATAGGTTTCTAATTTGCCATATATTCGCATATTTGAGTCAAGATCATATCGTCTTTCTTGATATTCTTTGCGCTCTTTGATTTGTTTAATTTTGTTTTTAGAAGCATTGTCATCACTTGCTCCTACATACATGATTCCAGCTAATCCTACACCAACTGCTACTTTCTGAGCTCCAGATAAAGATTTATACCATCCAGTTGGCTCTTTTGGCACTTCTGCCGCTCCAGGCATAGGCTTGTGTGGTATAGCTGGCTTACCCCAATAGTTGTCGCCCATTTCATATAGTGCAGATATCTTGTCGCTGGTTTCTTTATGTTTGCCAATTTCGTCAAGTATAGACTTAACTTCGTCTGGATGCACTTCTAATCGTCTTGCTGACGATTGAATAACATCATCTATTGTTGCAGCTGTATTCTTTGTGTAGTGTGCATCCTGCTGTCTATATACCATCATTGGTCTTCTAACATTATTTGAATCCTTTACTGGCTGCATTGACTTGAAGTCTCTTTGTCCAGTAAGTTTATATCCCGCTGCAGTTTGAGACTCTTCTAATCCAGTTTTTAAACCCTGTATTAATTGCAACCTATGAGCTCGCTTCTGCATCTCTGACGCTTTTAAAAAGACATTTCTATCTTCGTCTGTTAATGCATTGGCATGCAGCCTATCGTACATGCCAGCTATTTTCTCTTTTGCAATCCTCTCTTGTACTTCGGCATCTTCAAGTCCAGTGTGTGATTCCGCTTTGTCCCAAAACAATTGAGACAGGAATTCTACGTTTGTTCCAACATATGCGTCTTGTTTTCTTAAAAGTCCTTTTTGTGCGGCACTGACATATAGTGACTTTGTTAAGTCCATTAAGTCTACCGATATTCCTTTTTTAGATGTTGATACATTGTGTATGTAGCTATCTATAATACCTTGATGATATTTTGCTACTGCGTCAAATGAGCCAGAACCAGCAAGATACTTCTCGAATGAATGTCCAGCTTGTGCCTTCAATGTTGTTATTTCTGGTGGAGAATATAAGAATCCAGCAAACTTATCAGTATAGTCTGTTCTAAATTCCATACCATTCTTTGCCTTGTCGAACACTCCATGGTCTTGAAATAATTTTGTCAAGAATGAGTCTTCAAATCTAGCATTTTGTATTAGCGTGAATTTTGGATTATTTGGCTCTCCAAGTGCTCCAATGATATTGGATATATATCTTGCTCCACCCTCACTTGATATAGCTCTGCCTCTATGAATTGCATCGTATAGCGCATCGAAGTTTCCAAGCTTAGCTTGTTTTTTACCGAAATCATTTGATTCCAGTTGTGCCTTAAGCCTATCTACTACCTTTTGTCTTCTCTCTAATATGTTGGCATCTTTAGTGTAGCCAGGAACATAGTCAGCATCGTCCACTAAGAATAAATTTTTCTTTTTGCCATTGCTCCACTTTAAGCCAACGTTCCATATTTTGTCCTTAGCGGCATCTCTGCCACCAGTTTCAATGTCAATAGATATAAAGCTATGATTATCAAACAAACTTGACAACTTATTCACTGCGCTCATATTCTTTTAAGAACCTCTTGATATTCTTTTAAGCTAGCAAATATATCTTCTTCTGTTATGAAGTGATAGGTAGCATTCATTCTTTGAATCTTAATAAAGGCTCTGCATCCAGCAGCTTTGGATTGCACATCTAAGTTTCTTAACATTGCCTTTGGTTTGATTTCGTATATTCTTAACGTACCATCTTTATATAATACAACTATGTCTGGCTTATATACTCTTTGTTTCCCTCTGCTATCTACATATGGCACTTGAAATGGTTCAACTATAAATTGAACCACTGTGTCGTCATTTTCCAACTTAGTAAAAAATGCATATTCATATGCCGACCTATAAACATAAGAACTTTTGTTTTTGGCAGAAACAAAATGCCCAGTGCGATACTTACCGTTGCCACGTTCATCTTGTTTGTTAAAATACACATTTGTCTCCTTAGACATATTGGTTCACCTATTAAGATAGTCTTACTGATTCGCCTTCTACTGTTACGGACGATACATCTCTGTTTAATTTTTCAAGCTTTTCTTTTAGTTCAGATATTCTGCTCGCTGTATCTGTACCAGTTGTAACTCCAACGATAGCTTTAATTTTCTCTTTACGAGTCGCCATCAAAGCCTCTAGTACTTTCATACGTTGCTTCTTCAGACGTTCTTTTAAATCAAAAGCTCTTGATACCTCAAGGTTTGATATTACATTTCCAGCTGGGTCAACACCTGTCATAACTTCTTGTAGCAAGGTTTGATGATTCTCTGCTAGGTATTTAGTAACTCTCATTTCATAAATATCAAGTTCAGCTAGTTCAGATATTAAGTGCACTTCAGTAATGCGCTGTGGATTAACATCAAACTCTTCAAAGTATTGAGCCATCCAATATTCTATCAATTGCGATTCTACAAGACATGGTTTCCCTAATGGCACTTTGCCAATTTCATAATATACACAGCTTTTTCTAAATGGACATAAGTCACCAGTACATACCATTGGCACAACTGCGTTCACACCAGTTGTCATTCTTCTCATTTGGTTTGTTACGTGTTTTGCTTCGTCTTCTGTTAATACTATGTTTTTATATTTATTTGCATCAATTGATAATTTCGCCATATGGTCATCTTTGGTTATCTGACCATTGTCTTTTATAACAATACCAGTCAAACCTATATATCCAGATTGCATCTGTGTTGGTTCCACTTGTATAACATCAATTGTTTTGTTGTCTTTTTCTGACTCAGTAGTTTCATTCTTTAGCTGTATTTCCTTTTGCTTTTGAAATATCTCTGCTATTTTTGAGTCCATTGGCGACTTAAAACCAAAATTACCCTTTTGCATATTTACTCTCTTTATGTTATTAATTGTTCAATACGTTCTGCTTCTATAGGAGACATTATGGAACATGTTATTTTGATTCATGGCTTTGGTTCACATGGCTTAACAATGTCACTTATGCGTACATATATTATGCGATACAGTAACTATAATGTAATTTGTCCAACTTATCAAAGTTTATTCTTTTCTAGTATTGAGATGATAGGCGCAAATGTAATAGAACAAATTAATAGATGTGTTAAAAGCGGAGACACAATACACTTTATTGGACATTCACTTGGTGGAATAATAGCTAAATTTATATGTCATTCTATTCTGCTTGCAAAAGGTATCAAGATTGGACATATAGTGACACTAGGTACTCCACATAATGGGACATTATTAGCGACAAGGGTATTAAAGAAATTTCCAATTTTAAAATATATCTCTCCCATTGTTCCGCAACTTACAAAAGATTCATATGCAATAAGAAATATCAAACATCCAGAAGCCAAAATTGGTGTTATAGTTGGTACAAAAAACTCACATGTATTTAATCCAGTAGTATATCTTGGTAGTCTATTCTTAAAAGACATTAAGAGTCATGATGGTGTTGTGGAGATGGAATCTAACTTAATAACCAAAGCCACCTCACTTATAATGCTGCATGTTAATCATGTCGAGATGTTGTGGAATACTGAGTTATTTTATCATTCGCTAAACTTCATTAAGCATGGTGTATTTTACTAATTGGTGGAATGAAAACAAAAAAAGAGACTTACGTCTCCTTTTTATTAAGTGACTGACGCATTGACTTGTGAGTTAATGCGTTCAGCTAGACTATAGCTATTCACTGACAGCTTCCAGCGCACAACAACAGCCACGCTCTAACTGTAATTCGTCTACGACTGCCTGAGTTTCTTCAAACTCACATTCAACTGTTTCGCCCGTAGCAACAAACTTGCCGTTCTGTTCAATTAAAATGTTATAAATCATGGTGCTTTATACCCCTGTGCGTTAATGTAGATTGAACCTATGCCTGTTATATTTACACAAGCAAATCGCATGATGGTGTTAGTCGACCCCCTCAGAGGTGGGTGAAATCTAATGTTCTGAATACCTACAGTTCCTCCCGTACCTATTTTAGCTCTCCACAGAATAGGCCCACTAACTCCGTCCTGTATGATTACTTCAGTTGCTATACCTAGGAAGTCCGAAAACACTTGTAACGAAGTGATGTAATTTCTTACACCACTTCCTGCTCCGCCTGCTATATCGACAGCAGTAGTTGTGTTTGTAATACCACCAGAGGCAGCAACGTAAGACCACTCATTTTCAGGGATAGAGTCTAGTCGAACAATTTGACGACCATCTACTGTAGCAATGGGTCGTACTAGAGTTGCGTTTGACACACTTGTTTTAGACGATGTGCGAGCCTCTGCCGCAATAGGGATAGGACTTGTGTTTGCACCCCCTCCCTCAGGCGAGAAACCACCTCCGATAGTGGTAAGCGATTGCTGAACAGCAGGAGCTTTCGACAGAGTACCGATTGCTATAACTGTTCCTGAACCATACGCGCTAACTCTCGCTCTAAAATACAAACCTTTTCGAGTAAACTGCATTCCGCCGACAGCGGAG
>Ga0154020_10004222_pt1 | contig 17153 bp, 14 predicted proteins | sample Klosneuvirus_201_FD_109709 | JGI IMG/M metagenome (GOLD analysis project Ga0154020, IMG submission 109709) | Active sludge microbial communities from wastewater, Klosterneuburg, Austria - Klosneuvirus_20160825_MG | ecosystem: Engineered > WWTP > Aerobic digester > Activated sludge | place...
AATTTTACGCTTCCGTTGGCAGGCTTCGCCGAAAAGTGGGGCACGGTCTTCGCGGAGATCGCGCAGTACGGATGGCACTCGCTGTATGTGCTCAGTTTGGTTGGGATAGTCGCGATTTTGGTGCAGTTTCTCTTTCTCGTGACTCGCTGGCGTCCACGTGAAGTCTGGTGGCGGGTGGGTGTGGCCTTCGCCGTTCTGCTGCTGTTTCTTTCCGAGCCCGTTTGGGAAGGCTATCCCGGGGCGGCGTCGCGGGTGCTGCTTCCAATGGCGCTGGCGTTCAATCTCCTCGTTCCCCAAGGGCGGCGTTGGTTGGCCGTACTGATCGCGGGGAACCTGTCGGTACTCGTTGGTTTGACGGAGCTGCGCCCGCCGCCGCGTGAGTTCTTTACAGTGGACGGCGAGATGCCGCTCTCGGTTGAGCGGGGAACCGGTTGGTACCCGGTGGAGTCGGATGGCCGCCGGTCGTGGCGTTGGGCGCGTTCGAATGCGACAGTCGTTTTGACCAATTCAAGCCCCGAGGCGGTCGAAGTTCGGCTCGAAGGAGCGCTCCGCTCGGTTTCCCCTGGTCGTCTTAGCCTGGTTCACAAGGGAGCCGAGCTTTGGAGTGCTTCGTTGGAGGTTGAGCGAGTTGCGTTTGTGTCGCCACCCTTCACCTTGGTTCCGGGTGAAATGGCTCCCGTGGAATTTCGCACCGACCGCCCGCCGAGTCCCCCAAAAAACGGGGATCCCCGCAGCTTGACCTTCGCTCTCTATGATCTGGAGGTCACGGCGACGCGTCCGCCGATCCAAGCTCCGCTCGGGCCCTGAGCGTTCGATTGGGCATTGTTAAACGAGTGTGGAACGAGTTGGGGCGGGAGCTTTCTGTGTTGCAAACCGTGACAACGTTCCGCCGTCTGCGGGCTGATCACGAATTTGTCCTGGTGGTGTCTCCTATCTCGAAAGTCTCTCTCTTTTCCCTGACCGTCGCTTGGCTCGCCTCGCTTCTGTGCTCCACCGCTGCACCCTCGCGAGAACGTCTCCCGCTCGACCCTGGCATCATTCTCCCAGAACAGATCTTTCCCGCCCTGGCGGAGATCCTGCAAACGGCAGTGCAACGGTCGCCGCAAGCAATTCGCGCCAGTGTGGATATCCTGATTGCAGAGGAGATGGAAGCGACGACGCGTGCCCGTCTTTTGCCGAATGTTGGCGGGGGTGGCACCTACAGTGCTGCCCAGGAACGGCGTTTGAATCAGCCGGATTTCGCGCCGGCGGAGAAATTGACTTATAACTTCGGCCTAACTCAGCCGCTGTATCACTGGGGCGCGCTGAGGTCCGGGCTGAAAATTGGTCGGATTTCCACGCAAATTGCTGAGAAAAACTATGCTGAAGCGCTGCGGTTGCTGCTTCTCGAGGTCAGGCAAGGCTATTTGCGACTGATTGTGGAAAAGGCGGGATTGGATCGTTTGCGACGGGTCCTCGGGTTGGCGGAAGAGGATTTGAAAGTGGTTGAGTCGCGTATCGAGGCGGGGACGCTGCCTCGAGGAGAACTGTTTTCCTCTCAGCTTCGGGTGGAAGAAGCGAAACTTGAGATGGAGCGGGCGGAGGAAGGACTCCGTTTCACCAAGTCCAGTTTGGAACGCTTGGCGGGGATCCCTCCGCTCGCCGATCAGGAGATTCCGAACATGGTCCCGTCCCTCGTGGCGAACAAGACCGCGGTGGATGCTCTGTTGGGCCATTTCATCGCCAGCAATGGGGTGGAGGACGATTTCAGGGTGGAGGCGATGCGAATGCAGGTGGTTCAGGAGAGACTGAATTACCGGATCACGAGCACCGCGCTAAGGCCGAAATTCAACGTCGTCACCGGGGTGACGCAAGACGAAGTAAGTTACACGGGAAGCCCGGAGGACCGGGCGCGGATTCAGTCGTTTTATGCGGGGATCAACGTCAGCTGGACGGTCTTTGACGGTTTCTCCACCCGAGGTCTGCGGCGGGCGTCGCTGCTCCGCACCCGCCAATTGGAGGCCGATCGTGAAGCCCGCATGCGTGAGGTCGTTGAGCGAGCAAGGAATCAAGCGCGCCAGGTTGATTTTGCCCTGCGGCAATCCGCGGTCGGCGAAGCCCGGCTGTCCCAACTGAACGGTTTGGTGAAGTTCCAGGAGGAGGAAGTGCAGCGCGGAAACATGTCCCGGCGCGACGCGGAAACGGTCGCCTTGAGCCGGGATGAGATGTCGATCCGCACGATGGTTTTTCGCGTCGAATACCTTGGCCGGCTGGCCGAGTTTCTCTCCGCCGTTGGCCGCGACCCCGCGCTTGAACGCATTCTTCCTTCCCTCCCATGAGTCAGCGCTCCTTCTTTCCCCTTGCCGCGAAGATCCTGGTCGTCCTCGGCCTGCTCGCCGTGGCTGGTTATTTTTACTGGGCGAACGCACGGATTTTGGTCAAATCTGAGCCGGTGCGCAAGGGCAAGGCAGTCGACGCTGTGACGGGTAGCGTGACGATTTTCGCGGAGTTCCCCACAACCGTGCGTTCGGGTGTGGGAGGGCGGGTCACTCGCAGTACGCTCGACATCGGTGCACCGGTGAAGACGAATGACTTCTTGGCGCAGTTGGATACGGTTGACCTTGAACTGGATATCGAGGCAACAGAAGACAATCTGGCGATCGCCAAAAAGCGCGTGCAGATCGGATCGGTGACGGCGATCGAACTGGAAAATGCGCGCGTGGATCTGGCCAATGCGGAGCGCAGTGCGTCGATGGGCACTTATTCGACCATGGACCTCGAGCGCGTACGGCGAAATGTGCGGGCGATCGAGCAGCGGTTGGCGCTGGAAAACTTGGGCAATGAGGCGACCATCGCCGCGTTGGAAAATGGCCTAGCGGTCCGCCGGCGACAGTTGGAGAAGATGACCGTCCGGTCTCCGGTCGACGGCGTGGTAACGGAGGTTTTTTCCCGGCAAGGCGACCTGATCGGCAGTGAGTCGCCGATCGCCAGTCTGATTTCGAACAGCCGGCGCATCGAGGCGAGGATCAGTGAGGAAAACTTCGCCGGGATTCGCGTGGACCAGAAGGCATCCGTACGGTTTCTTGGATACGGAGATGAGCAATTCACCGCGAAGGTTGCTAAAATCCTGCCGACGGCGGACCCCGCGACGCAGCGCTATATCGTGCTCCTCGAGGTGGCGATCGCACCGGAGCGGCTCGTGCCAGGCCTGACGGGAGAAGTCAGCATTGTGGTCGGCGAACGTACGGACACCCTGATCTTTCCACGCCGCGCGCTCCTCGGCAACAAAGTCTTTGTGTTGAAGAACGGCCGGGTCGAGTTGCGCCCGGTTCGCACCGGCTTTGTCAGCTTGAATGAAGTCGAAGTGCTGGAAGGACTGACCGAAGGTGAACAGGTGCTGGTTGAGAACCTTGAGCAGGTCAGGCCGGGCGACCGAGTGCGGAGCCCGGAGCAACCACGGTGAAGAGCGAGGCGTTCCTCCGTTTCCTGATCCGCACCCGTGTCGAATAATTTCCGCATCGCCTTTCGATTTCTGACGGCACGCCGCCGTGCGATGGTCATGAGCTTGGCGTGCATCACGCTCGGGGTCGGATTGTTCGTTGTCACCCAAGCGACGACGACGGGTTTCGAGAAGTTTTTTATCGATACCATCCTCGGGACCAACGGAGCGATCCGGGTGGAGGACCGGATTCAGGATACGTTGCGGACCATTGACGCAGAGCGGGGAGCGGGCGCCTCCGGATTCGTCGTTGAGGTCAAGGAAGGCCGGCAGTACGTCGAAGGGATCCAAGAGCCGAAGGCTCTGATTGAGGCGTTGAGGCAGTTTTCCAACGTTTTGGGGACTTCGGTCGTACTTCACGGTTCGGCGGAGATCCGGTCGACGTTCAAAACGGCGCAGGCGCGGATCTTCGGAATCAACCTTGAGGACCACCTTGAGGTTTCAGAACTGGGGCGGCAGATCATCCAAGGGGAATTGGCGGAGTTTCGACGGGCGGCCGCGGGGACCTTGGTGGGACGGCAACTCGCGGAACGACTGCAGCTGAATGTCGGGGATTCGTTTGCCCTCCAGGCGGGACCCGAGCAACGCCGCTACCGGGTGTCGGCGATCTATCAGACCGGGATCGGTGACATTGATAAGGAGCGAATTTTCATGCATATGGGGGAGTCGCGTTCGCTTTTGAGACGGCCCACAGGAGCGTCGTTTATCCAAGTGAATTTGATCGATCGGAACCGGGCTCCGATGGACGCCGTACGCATGGAAGCGGTCCTGCAGCATAGCGCATCATCGTGGCAGGAGCGGGAAGAGATTTGGCTGGATGTCTTTCGGGCTCTGAAATTATCGACTGGAATCACGGTTTCCGTGTTCACGCTGATCGCCGGCATCGCCATGTACAATACGCTGGCGTTGGTGGTGATGGAGAAGACGAAGGACATCGCGATCCTGCGCTCGATGGGTTACACTCGCCAGGATATCACGCGGATCTTTCTGTGGCAGGCTGTGGCGGTGCTGACTTTTGGCGCGATCTTGGGATGCTGTATGGGAGCGGCGATTACCTACGGGGTTTCGCGGACGGAGATCCGGATTCGGGGAATTTTTGCGACGGACCACTTCATCGTCGATTGGTCACCTTGGCACTATGTGGCAGCGGTCGGGATCTCCGTCGTGATGGTGATGACGGCCAGCCTGATTCCGGCGCGGCGGGCGGCACGATTGGAACCGGGCGATGTGATTCGGGGGAGCGCGCAATGAACCCGGTGGTGTCAGGTTCGTGGAAGAACAAAGCGGGCGAAATCGCCCTTCGGTGTGCCGGCCTGCACCGTTATCTCGGTCAGGACGAAGGGAGGGTGCACGTGCTTCGGGGGGTGTCTTTCGAGGCGCGGCGCGGCGAAGTTTACGCGGTGGTCGGTCCTTCGGGCTGCGGCAAGTCGACTCTCCTTTACCTGCTCGGGTTGCTCGATCGTCCGGACGCCGGCGAAATCTGGATCAACGGCGAACTGATGTCGAACAGCCTCGACGAAGCCCGGACGGTTGCCCGTGGCACCCACGTCGGATTCGTTTTCCAGTTTCACTTTCTCATGCTCGAATTCACGGCGTTGGAGAACGTGATGATGCCGATGCGGAAATTGGGTCGTTTGACACCGGCGGAAATGACGGACCGGGCGCAGGCACTGCTGGCGGCGGTGGGCTTGGGTTCGAAGTCCCATCGACTGGGAACGCATCTCTCGGGCGGGGAGCAGCAGAGGGTTGCGATCGCCCGGGCGATGGCCAACCAGCCGGCGATCATCCTCGCCGATGAACCGACGGGCAACTTGGACGTTCGTAATTCCGCGATGGTTTTTGATTTGCTCACCGGATTGGCCAAGGACAACGGCCAAGCGATCGTTTTGGTGACCCACAACCCGGACATTGCGCAGCGGTGCGACCACACGCGACCGATGCGTGACGGTCAGTTTGTTAGCTAGGAAATACTACGACACCCCCCTGTATTTGCAGTCATTGTGCTTTATCGGTGAGGCATGAGAACGTGAGAACCGAGACATAGGTGGCTAAACTCATGCTTGTTATTGGCAATAATTCTTAAGTGAGAAGGATTAGTCCGTCGCGTCTTCCTTGTGCCCTTGGCTAATGTCGCGGCTTATTTTGTAACGGAGGGGAATTTTTAGTTTACATTCCAAAACGTGCTCCGTTCCTTCGCCGCTGGTATTCAGCCTAACCGACGACCGTGAGCATCCTCCCAACGCGAAAAACCTTCTTTGCCAAGCTTCTCGGATTCATCGCCGCTGCCGGAGTGATTCCGCGAGTGGCGGCGAGCGCCGCGGTCCCCGCTTCCCGGACGAGTTTGATTCAGGTTCGGCGTGAACCCCGGGCGGTCTCTCGGTCGGAGCGCGCGGTTTGAGTCGCACCGACTGCTAAACTCGAGATTTTCCGACTATGTCGAAACTTTTCCCGAAGTCGGCCAACCGCCTGCCACTGCAGATCATTTTGTATCTGTTCGTGCTCGGCGGAATTGTCACGGCCGCGACGAACTATTACGCCACGCCCAAGTATACGCGGGTCGGATATGCGCCGGTGCAGCCGGTCCCCTTCAGTCATACACTCCATGCGGGCAACCTCGGCATCGATTGCCGTTACTGCCATAGCAACGTCGAGAAATCAGGGCACTCGAACATCCCGACCGCTCAGACGTGCATGAACTGCCACAGCATCATCAAGGCCAACAGTCCCCTTTTGGAACCGGTGCGGGTCAGCTACGAGTCCGGCAATCCTGTGCCGTGGGTCAACGTCCACGTCCTGCCCAACTACGTTTATTTCAACCATTCGGTCCACGTCGCCCGGGGAGTCTCCTGCGTTGAGTGCCATGGTCGGATCGATCAGATGGATGTGGTGGAACACGCCAAGCCCCTTTCGATGGGTTTCTGTCTCGATTGCCATCGTGAACCAGAAAAATTCCTGCGGTCGCCCGAGTTGGTGACCAAGCTTGATTGGACCCACCCGCAGGGAGCGACCGGACAGATCGAACAGGGTAAGAAGTTCGTGCATGATTGGAACGTGAAACCTCCGCAAAGCTGCTCTGGCTGCCATCGATGAAACGCAAATTCCAGCATCCCGAACCTTCCGAAGGTGAACTGAACGGTCCGCGCTATTGGCGGAGCCTCGACGAGCTCGCCGCCACCCCTGGATTTCAGGACGAGGTCGCCCGTGAGTTTCCCGAAGGAGCTTCCCAGCTCGATGGCGTGGATCGCCGCCATTTTTTCAAGATCATGGCCGCTTCGTTTGCGTTGGGCGGCATGGGATTGGGCGCGGGTTGCCGCCGTCCCGAGGAAAGAATTCTACCGTATGGCAAGTCGGTCGAAGGAGTGATTCCAGGTTTGCCGCTGTTTTTTGCCACCGCGATGCCGATGCGGCGCGGAGCGATTCCCCTGCTGGCTGAAACGCACCAAGGGAGACCGACCAAGCTGGAGGGCAACCCGACCTACGCTCCGTATGGTGGGGCGACTCATTTGATCGCGCAAGCTGCCTTGCTCGACCTTTACGATCCCGATCGTTCAACGACTCATACGATCAAGGGAGTGGCCGTCGACGGTGCTGCAGTGCAGGACTTGCTCGCTGGGATCACAAAGACATTCGCTGGGAATGGTGGAGAGGGTCTCGCCTTCCTCGCCGAAGAATCGGGCTCGCCGACCCGGGCCGCCTTGGTGGCGCGGCTGCGGACAAAGTTTCCGCGGGCCATCTGGTCCGAGTACGAACCGATCCGTGACGAAGCGCCGCTTTCCGCAGCGCGTTCGGTTTTCGCGGCTGACGTCAAACCTCTGTACCGCTTCGACAAGGCCAAGCGGATCATCGCGATTGATTCCGATTTCCTCCGGCTGGATTCCCACTCTTTGGCTTATGCCCGGGATTTTGCCAAGGGACGGCGGGTGACCAAGCCGACGGATCCGATGAACCGCCTCTATTCGGTGGAGAGCACGTTCACGTTGACGGGATCGATGGCCGATCATCGTCTTCGTTTGGCCAGCAGCCATATGCTCGCGTTCGCCGCCGCGCTGGCCTTCGAAGTGACGGGAGACGCCGCTTATACTCCGCTGAGTCGCGGTCTTGAATTTGGAGACAAGGAAAAGTGGCTGGCGGCAGCGGCCAACGACTTGAAGGCGAATCGGGGAGCGTGCCTTGTCGTAGCAGGAAGTCATTTGCCCGCCGCGGTGCACAGCGTGGTTTACGCGTTGAACGCGGCCTTGGGGAACATTGGCACGACCGTCGAGTTTGTCACAGTTCCCGCTTCAACCGCTACATCGGTGACGGATTTGGCCGCTGCCCTCAAAGCGGGTTCGGTCAAGAGCCTTGTGATTCTCGGGGGCAACCCGGTTTTCAATGCCCCGGTCAACCTGGAGTTGGGTGACCTGCTATCGCGCGTTCCTCAGGTGGTACGTTACGGATACTACGTCGATGAGACTTCGGCTCTGGCCTCAGCGCATGTTTCCGCAGCGCACTTCTTGGAATCGTGGGGCGATGCCCGGATTGCGGATGGGACGGTTGTGCCGGTGCAGCCGCAGATCCTCCCTTTGTTTGGTGGGCTGACTGAGATCGAAGTGCTAGCCCGGATAATTGGCGATCCGGTGACGGACCCGTACACCCAGGTGTTTAACACGGTGACGGCCTTGGCGGGTGGAAACAAAGACGCGTTTCGCAAGTTCCTGCATGACGGCGTCCTCGCTGGCTCGACTTATCCGGTGGCCAAGGTGCGGGTAAGTCCAAACGGTCTGCGCACGGCGCTGAGCGGCACGTCTGCGCCCGTGGTATTTTCGAAGGACAACCTCGAGGTGCGATTCGTTTCGGACTACAAGGTTGACGATGGACGTTTCGCCAACAACGGCTGGCTTCAGGAGTGTCCGGATCCCATCACGAAACTCGCCTGGGACAACGCGATCCTGGTTAGCCCCCGTTTGGGCAAGGAACTTGGGATCGAGCCCGGTGGTGCGCTGATCCAAGTCGCGCGGAAGGAGACGGCGAACTTTAAACAGGGCAAAGAACAGGCGTTCATCGGTGAAGTCACGCTTGATGGCCGGACGGTTCGCGGACCGCTGCACATTCAGCCCGGACTTTCAAACTACACGATCGTTCTTCCTGTCGGTTATGGTCGGACGAAGTCCGGCCGCATCGGGCAGGGGACGGGGCACAATTTTTACCCCTTGCGTGCCACCGGGGGGTTGAACATCGCCGCAGGTGCGAAGTTGACCGTCACGTCGGAGCGTTACGCGATGGCCAATACGCAGGAACACTGGTCGATGGAGGGTCGCGACATCGTGCGTGAAGCCAATTTGACCGAGTTTGCCTCGAAGCCCGGTTGGGTCGATTCCTTCGGTACCGAGTCGCATGCACCGGCGAACTTGGGCAAGGATGCGACCCGCGAGGCGGCATTCATTGCTTCCACCACGCCCCGGGGAAATTCTCTCTACGAGACTCCCGATTTCGGCGGGGTGAACCAGTGGGGCATGTCAATTGATCTGAATACCTGCATTGGTTGCAATGCGTGCGTGGTGGCCTGTCAGGCTGAAAACAACATTCCGATCGTCGGCAAAGATCAGGTGATGCGCGGGCGGGAGATGCATTGGATTCGCCTCGATCGTTACTATTCCGACGGCAAGATCGACGCGGCGGCGTTTGGTGGGGAAGGGAACAAGGAAATTCCGGAAGATCCGCAGGTTTCCCTTCAGCCGATGGCGTGTCAGCACTGCGAGCTCGCGCCCTGTGAGACCGTGTGTCCGGTGAACGCGACGGTGCATGATAGTGAGGGACTCAATACGATGGCGTATAATCGCTGCATTGGCACGCGGTATTGCGCGAACAACTGTCCTTACAAAGTCAGGCGGTTCAACTTCTTCGATTGGAACAAGCGTCAGATCGACAGCCTGTACCTGGGGCCGCTGGGTCCCTCCGGCATGCCGGAGTTGGTCAAGATGGCCAAGAACCCGGAGGTCACCGTCCGGATGCGCGGCGTGATGGAGAAGTGCACCTATTGCGTGCAGCGTATCCAGCAGGCGAAGATTGCCCAGAAGGTGAAAGCTGGCGCTTCGAACAACGTCAGCGTTCCCGACGGTGCGGTGAGGACGGCCTGTCAGCAAGTATGCCCCGTGGAGGCAATTGTGTTCGGCGACGTCACGGATAAGAATAGTGCAGTCTCCATCGCCAAAGCGCGAGAGCAGGACTACGCCGTCCTTGGTTATCTGAACGTTCGGCCCCGCACGACCTACCTCGGCAAACTCCGCAATCCGAACCCGGACATGCCCGGCGGGGGAGAGTTGCCGCACAGCCGCAAGGAGTACGACATTAAGAACCATCCGGCGCATGACGATCATGGCGCCCATGGTCACGACCATCCTGCCGCGGATGGTGCCGGAGCGAAAACTCCGGGTCACACCGCATTGGAAACCGTGAAGGTTTTGGGAGGACTGAGCTAATGTCCCACGCTGCTGAATCTGCCTATGAAACGCCGGCGATCCTCAAAGAGATCAAGCCGGCGGTCCTGCCTCGCGCCATTCTCGTCGAGAACAACCGGAGCTTCGGTTGGATCACTGACAAGATTTGTGGAATTATCGAAGGCAAGACGCCGACATGGTGGTGGGTGTGCTTCATTCTCGCCGCGTTTATCGCGTCGTTCACCGTTGCCGGTTTGACCTATTTGGTTGCCACGGGCGTCGGAGTTTGGGGACACGCCAATCCGGTTAATTGGGCGTGGGACATCGTCAACTTCGTGTTCTGGATCGGTATCGGACACGCAGGTACTCTGATTTCCGCCATTCTGTGTCTGCTGCGACAAAAGTGGAGGACGTCGATCAATCGTGCCGCGGAGGCGATGACAATTTTCGCGGTGGTCTGTGCAGGCATCTTTCCGGTCTTTCACGTTGGTCGTGTTTGGTTTGCGTGGTATCTCTTCCCGATCCCCAACTCCAACTACATCTGGCAGAACTTCCGTTCTCCCTTGGAGTGGGATGTGTTTGCGGTGTCCACCTACGGAACGGTTTCAGTGTTGTTCTGGTACGTCGGCCTGCTTCCTGACCTTGCGATTTTGCGCGACCGATTCACCGCCGCCGGAAACAAACTCCGTGGTTGGCTCTACGGCTTTTTCGCGATGGGTTGGCGGGGTTCGAACCGACACTGGAGCAACTACGAAATGGCCTACCTGATTCTGGCAGGCATCTCGACGCCGCTCGTTCTTTCGGTGCACACGATTGTGTCATTTGACTTCGCGGTCTCCCTTATCCCGGGCTGGCACACCACGATCTTTCCACCGTACTTTGTTGCTGGGGCGATTTTTTCCGGATTCGGCATGGTACTGACCCTGATGTTGCCGCTCCGGGCGATTTACGGCCTTCAGGATCTGATCACGCAGTACCACATCGACTGCATGTGCAAGATCACCTTGGCGACCGGAACGATCGTGGGTTACGCGTACGGCATGGAGTTCTTCATCGCTTGGTATGGCTCCAATCCCTACGAAGGCTTCGCCTTCATCAATCGCGCCTTTGGCCATTACGCGTGGGCCTATTGGATCATGATTTCGTGCAATGTGCTCACGCCCCAATTCTTCTGGTTCAAGAAGATCCGGCAGAATACCGCGCTGGTCTGGGTGCTTTCGATCTTCGTCAATGTTGGCATGTGGTTCGAGCGTTTCGTGATCATTGTGACCTCACTGGCCCGCGACTTCCTTCCCTCCAGCTGGGGCTATTACAGCCCTTCGATCGTCGAGATTTTCACCTTTTTCGGGACCTTCGGTGTCTTCAGCGTCCTCTTCCTCCTGTTCATCCGTTTCCTGCCGGTGATGCCAATGGCTGAGTTGAAGGCGGTCACTCCTCAGGCTGATCCGCACGGACACGGAGATGCTTCCCATGGCCACGATACTCGCCATGCCCACTGAGTCGCTGCTCTTGTCCCTCAATCATCAACGCACTTTCTGAGATGGCTGCTCAACCTTATGGCCTCGTCGCCGTGTTCGACACCGCTCCTGCGGTGTACCATGCAGCGGAAGCTGTCCGCGACGCGGGGTACAAGTTTTGGGACTGTATCACGCCCTTCCCGGTGCACGGACTGGACCGTGCGATGGGTCTGCGTCGATCCAAGGTCCCGAGAATCTCACTGATTGGCGGGATTTTGGGACTTACTACCGGCATGTCGATGATCTGGTTTACCAACGCTTACGACTACCCATTGATCGTTGGCGGTAAACCGTACTTCAGCCCGATGTTTGCGTTTCCGGTCTCGTATGAGTTGACGATTTTGTTCACCGCGTTCGCGACCATTGGGGGCATGTTTCTCCTGAACCGATTGCCCATGCACTACCATCCGGTGCTTAAGTCCGACCATATTGTCCGGGGGCTGGACGATAAGTTTCTGGTGGTGATCGAATCCCGCGATCCCAAGTTCAACTTGGTCACCACCAAAGCCTTGTTGGAGAAGGCGGGCGGCAAGGAGATCACGGAGTTGGAAGCCTGACCATGCGCTACGTCTACCTCACCACTTTCTTCATTGTCGTTTTAGCGGTTGGAGTTCTCGGGTTTCGGGGCTGCACATCGACGCGCCCCCCCTTGGAAGTCTTCGCGGATATGGATCGACAGCCGAAGTACCGACCCCAAGCGGAATCCCCTTTCTTCGCTGACAGCAGAACGGACCGTCCCTTGCCGGTTGGAGTGGTTTCTCGCGGAGACCTCCGTTCTGACGTTCCCCTTTACCAAGGCAAAGGTCCAACCGGTGAATGGATCCGAGGATTGCCCGCGGCAATCACGGTGGACGCGCGCCTCCTGCAACGCGGCCAGGAGCGTTACTCAATCACTTGCGCGCCGTGTCACGGAGCCTTGGGAGACGGCAATGGGATCACCAAAGCCTACGGGATGGGCGCGACCCCGACTTATCACGACGAGCGCCTCCGGACGATGGCTGAGGGAGAAATTTACAACACCATCACGAACGGCAAGGCGACGATGATGGGATACGCTGACAAGCTTGAGCCAACGGATCGTTGGGCGGTCGTCGCTTATGTACGTGCTCTGCAGCGGGCCCAAAAAGGAGCGGTGGCGGATGTGCCGGCCTCTCACAAATCGGAACTTGGTATCAAATGAGTACTCGAGCGGCATCCATTTCCCACAGCGTCCCCTCGTCGTCCGCGCATACGGCCGCGAGCGAAGCGCCTGATGCGAGCAAAGCCCTCGTGATTGGTGCGATCGGCATCGCGCTGACAGCGGCTGGCTTTTTCGTTTCCGGCGGCGCCAAAGTCGCGTTCTCCTGGCTGGTGGGAATGACCTTCTGGACGGGCATCGCGTTAGGGATGCTCTTCCTGATCATGATCCATCACATCTTTGATGCGTCGTGGTCGGTTTTGCTCAGGAGACAGTTTGAACATGGTCTATCGGCCTTCAAATGGCTCGCGCTGCTCTTTGTACCGTTGCTGGTCAGCATTTACCTCTATCCGGGTTCGGTTTGGAAGTGGATGAATCCCGCTTACGACCTCGCGACGGTCGGCGGCCACGGCACAGTCGGAGACGATATTCTTTGGGTGAAGAAAGCGGCCCTGCTGAATCCGACCATGTTTGTCGCGATCACGATCATTTCGTTTGCGGTTTGGATCTGGCTCTCCTCCCGGTTGAGGAACGCGTCGTTCGCGCAGGATTCAGACGGAGACCTCAAGTGGACCTTTCGGAACCGAGTGACCTCCGCGTTCGGACTGCCGCTCGCCGCGGTCACCTTGACGCTCGCAATCGTCCTTTGGGTGAAGTCGTTGGATTACCATTGGTTCTCCACCATGTACGGGGTTTGGTATTTTGCGGGGTGTGTTCGCGCTGCGCTGTCAATGGGATTGCTGATGATGGTCTGGTTGTGGGTACGGGGCGACTACAAGGGCATCCTCAACCACAACCATTTTCATAGCATCGGTCAGCTGATGTTCGCATTCACCGTGTTTTGGGCCTACGTCACGTTTTCGCAGTATTTCTTGATATGGAATGCGAACGTTCCCGAGGAAACCTTTTGGTACAACTTGCGTGAGATTAACAGCACGACAGGAATGGCTAACCAATGGAAGTGGGTGGGATTGCTACTTCTGTTTGGACACTTTGTGGTCCCGTTCCTGACCCTGCTGAGCTACAAACGGAAGTTGAGCAAGACTCAGATGCCGTGGGTGGCGCTCTGGATTGCAGCGATTTTCCTGCTCGATTTGATCTATAATGTGTGGCCATCGAAGAAGGATCTTAATGGGGATGCATTGCCGTTTCTTCAACTCCATCAACTCTGGACGCTCACAGCCGTTGTGGGCATTGGAGGCGTCTGTGTTTGGGCCTATTTGAAGAGTTTTTCCACCACCAAGCTGATTCCGATTCGCGATCCGCGTATCGGTGAGTGTCTCACTTATCATGAGTCTTCCGCAGACTAATTTTTCCTCCGGTCGCGTCCGGGGAAGTTCCGTCATGGCGGCGGTCGTCGTGCTCGCCGTCCTTGCCGTCTTCATCTTGATCTACGTGATCTCCCGCCAGACTCCGAGTGTCGTTGGGTCGGCAGTGGGCGCGCCTCCAGAGGACCAATGGAAATTTTCGTCGGAAGGGCGCGCCGGTCGGTTGGTTGAATTGCGCGCGAAGGAGGCGGCCGCGGCATCCAGCTATGGCTGGGTTGATGAGAAGGCAGGCGTTGTCCGTTTACCGATTGATCGAGCGGTTGAATTGACGATTCGGGATTTGAACGCGGTCAAACGTTAAGCCCATCGAGCCGCTGCGACCGCGACGACTTCACCCTTTTTACTCTTCGAATGGCATCTCTTTCTCCTCAAACTTCAACTTCGCGTGGCACGATTGCGCCAGCCGCGAGTCCGAACGCCGATGGCGGATCGATCGATGCTTCGGCTCGATTGCCTGTGCTGCTATTCGTCTCGGCCTCCGCCGGGTGGTTGCTCGTTGGAACCGTTTTCGCGCTCATTTCCTCTTTCAAACTTCACTCCCCGGGGTTCCTCGGTGACTGGGAGTTTTTGACCTTTGGGCGGGTCAAGGGCGCCGAGGGAACCGCGCTCACCTATGGATGGGGTTTTAACGCGGCATTCGCGTTGGTGCTTTGGTTGCTGGCTCGCCTATCCCGTGCTGAAATCGGGAATCCGATTCTCCTCCTCGTCGCCGGCCTCTTTTGGAATTTCGGTGTTCTCTTGGGCACATTGGGGATTTTGGCGGGCCACGGCACTTCGTTGGAGTGGATGGAAATGCCGGGCTACGCGGGACCTCTTTTGTTCGGCGCCTATCTTTTCATCGGCACTTGGGCGCTGCTTACCTTTCGCGCCGGAAAGTCTTCGCAGGTCTTTATTGCCCAGTGGTATCTTCTTGCGGCACTGCTTTGGTTTCCGTGGATGTTCTCCATTGCCCAAATCATGCTTTTGATTGATCCGGCTCGGGGCACGGTCCAATCGCTGGTTCACGGCTGGTACAGTCATGGGCTGGTGACGCTTTGGTTTGGTCCGGTCGGCATTGGCGCCATTTATTATTTTCTGCCCAAACTTCTTTCGCGGCCGATTTCAAATTACTATTTGAGTGTGTATGGATTTTGGACGCTCGCGATTTTTGGCGGGTGGGTCGGTGCGACCCGCCTGATTGGCGGGCCGGTTCCGGCCTGGGTGGTAACCGCGGGGATCGCTTCATCATACCTCATTGCGGTGCCAATTGTGGTTCTGGCGGTGAATTTCTTTCCCACGATGGCCGGGTCGGCTGCGGCATTACGGCGCGATTGGTCGTTCCGTTTCATAGCCGTTGGCGCCGTGGCGCTGGTGCTCGCTTCCGTTTCTTCGATGGTTCTGTCCCTGCGGGGTGTGGCTTCGGTCTTTCAGTTTACGTTTCTCCAGACCGCGCAGACGAACTTAACGATGTATGGTTTTTTCAGTATGGTGGCGTTCGGCTCGCTCTACTACATTCTTCCTCGCGTCACCGGGCGTTCCTTTCCGCTTCCGAGCTTACTGGGTTTTCATTTTTGGACCTCTTTGATCGGGTGCGGCCTGAGTGTGGCTGGGTTGGCTCTTGCGGGATATGAGCAAGGAATTGCGATGAACACCCTTCCTGGTGGAGCCGATTCCGTGGCCGTGCCGTTTCTGGATATTGTGCAACGATTGCTTCCCTATCTCTTCACTCAAACCCTCGCAACCGTGGTACTGATCGCGGCGCACCTTGCGTTCGCGGTCAACGTGGGTTGGTTGATTCTTTCCTATGCGGGCCGGACCTCGACGGTACCGTCATCGCTCCGTACACCGTTGGAGGCGGCAGCACGATGAACCGTAGCCTACTCTTCTTCCTCGGCGTGTTCGTTACACTTGCCGCCTCGTGGACCGGCATCGTCTTGGTCAATCAACTTTCCTACGGTCAATTGACGACCGTGGTCGATGCCACCGAGGGCCTCGCTTTTCCCCAGCCCATGCCAGGATCCGGACAACAAGGTCGTTTTGTGTACCGGGATCTCGGATGCGCCGCTTGCCACACCCAGCAAGTTCGACGGCCGGGCTTTGGAATCGATGATAAACGGGGTTGGGGCGAACGACAGAGCGTGGCCCGGGATTATCTGCTTGAACCTCAGGTTCTGATTGGAACCCACCGCATTGGTCCCGATCTGCGGAATGTCGGAGCCCGGAAAGACGGCCGCGAGGGGCGTGACGGCCGGGATTGGTATTTGAAGCACCTTTATGATCCTCAGCTGACTTCCCCCGGCTCGATCATGCCTTCATACAAATTCCTTTTCGATACCCGAAAGATCGTTGGACAGGCCTCCCCGAGAGCGATTCAAGGTTTATTGCCTGCTGCTCATCAACCGGCTCGGGGCTATGAGATCGTTCCGACCGTGAGAGCCGAAGCGTTGGTAACCTATCTGATGAATTTGAAAGATACGTACGCCTATCCTGAATCAAGGAATGTTTTTGTCTCGAAGACTCCCCCGGAGGCTGTTGGGCAGACCGTTGGAGGGAAACAACCATGAGCGCCGGATCTGGTCAGCCAAGCGGACTGGGAGACGGCTCCGATGAGAGCCTGCAATCGATTCATGCAAATTTGCTGAAAAACAAACCGGAGCCAAAAGAAGGCTACTCTGTTCTTCCGCTCTTCCTCTTGGGACTGCTTTCCTCGCTGGTTTTTGTCGGTTCGATCTATTTCGTCCACTATCGCGGAGGCATCGATCCGATGGTTTACGATGAGCGCTTTGATCCGAAGACAGCTGCCAAGGGCGGAGCGGTCGCACAGGTCGATCCGATCGCGGCCGGGAAACGGCTCTACAACCAGCCCGGAGCCTGCGTCACGTGCCACCAGGCGAACGGCATGGGCGTGCCTGGCGTTTATCCTCCCCTGGCGGCGAGTGAGTGGGTCGATGGATCTGAAAACCGACTTATCCGTCTTGTCCTTCACGGGCTCAGTGGCGAGATCAAGGTCAAGGGCAACACTTACAACGGCGTAATGCCCGCGTTCGGCTTGGGCAGCGGTTATAACTGGAACGACGAAAAGTTGGCCAATGTTTTGACCTACATTCGTCAAGAATGGGGCAATACCGGCGCCGCAGTCGTGGCCGCCACGGTCACCGAAGTGCGCACGCAAGCAGCTGCCGGTCGGACCACCCCTTGGACCGCGGTTGAGCTTGAGGCGATTCCTTGATTCGGCTGGGTCGGATCAACCGCGTTAAC
>Ga0154020_10004223_pt1 | contig 17149 bp, 15 predicted proteins | sample Klosneuvirus_201_FD_109709 | JGI IMG/M metagenome (GOLD analysis project Ga0154020, IMG submission 109709) | Active sludge microbial communities from wastewater, Klosterneuburg, Austria - Klosneuvirus_20160825_MG | ecosystem: Engineered > WWTP > Aerobic digester > Activated sludge | place...
AGGACTCACCACTCCCCGCAACCACTCCGCCATCACCGGATTCCCCGCCACCACCGCACTGTGTTCCACCCCCATGTCCCGCCCCGACAGGTCCGTCACCACGCCACCCGCCTCGCGGACCAGCACGATCCCCGCGGCCATGTCCCACGGCGCCAGCATCAGCTCCCAGAACGCGTCGAAGCGCCCAAGGGCCACGTCGACGAGGTCGAGGGCCGCCGCGCCGCCGCGGCGGACGCCGGAGGTGCTGGCGAGGACCCGGGCCAGCTGGGGCAGGTACGGGGGCAACAACTCCGGGTTCTTGAACGGAAAGCCGGTGCCGATGAGCGATTGGGACGGCACCCGGATGGAGGAGACCCGGAGTCGCTCGTCGCCGGCCCACGCGCCGCCCCCCGTCCAGGCGGTGTAGCGACGGCGGCCCGGGACGTGAAAGACGGTCCCCGCCACCAGCTCGCCGTCCACCGCCGCGCCGATCGAGACGCACCACGAGGGATGCCCATGGAGGAAATTGGCGGTTCCGTCGAGCGGGTCCACGACCCAGACCAACCCCGTCATCTCCATCGCCTCGGGGGTGAATTCCTCCCCCATGACGCGACTCGAGGGTTCAGCCCGCAGCAGGGTCTCGCGGATCCGCGCTTCGGCGCCCTCGTCGATCGCGGTGACGAAATCGTGGTGGCCCTTTTCGGTCCACTCGGCGGGGTCGGGGCGGGGTGCGGCGGCCAGGTAGGCGCCGGCACGCGCCGCCGCCCGTTCGGCGAGGCGGGCCAGGGCGGCGTGGTCGCGGCTCATGTTGCCGCCTCTTCGCGGCCACGGTAGCTTGCCGCCATGGCACGAGTCTTCTCGGGCATCCAGCCCTCCGGTGAAATGCACATTGGCAACTGGCTCGGCGCGATCCAGAATTACGTCGCGCTCCAGGATGGCAATGACTGTCTCTACTGCGTCGTCGATCAGCACGCGATCACCGGCGCCTACGAGGTGGCCACGCTCGCCGAGCGCACCCGCGAGATGGCGATCTCGCTGCTGGCCGCCGGCGTCGACCCGTCGCGCGCGGTGCTCTTCGTGCAGAGTCACGTCCCCGAGCACGCGACGCTCGCCTGGTTGCTGGCGACGATCGCGCCGCTCGGCGAGCTCGAGCGGATGACGCAGTACAAGGATAAGGCGCAACGGTTCGAATCGGTGCCCACCGGGCTCCTGACGTATCCGGTGCTGATGGCGGCCGACATCCTGCTCTACCGCGCCGAAGCGGTGCCGGTCGGCGACGACCAGGTGCAGCATCTCGAGTTGGCGCGCGAGCTGGCCCGTCGCTGGAACGCCGCCTTCTCGCGCGAGTCGCCGTTCTTCCCCGAGCCCCAGCCGATCCTCTCGCCGGCGAAGCGGATCATGGGCCTCGACGGCCAGTCCAAGATGTCGAAGTCCCTCGGCAACACCATCGGCGTGACCGAGGCGCCCGAGGCCATCTGGCAGAAGCTCCGCCCCGCGATGACCGACCCGGCGCGGAAGACCAAGACCGATCCCGGCACGCCCGAGATCTGCAACATCTACGCGCTGCACCGCCATTTCTCGCCACCGGAGACCGTGGAGCATGTGGCGACGCAGTGCCGCAGTGCCGGCTGGGGCTGCATCGATTGCAAGAAGGTGCTGGCGACCAACATGTCCGAGCGGCTCGCGCCGATTCGCGACCGGTCGCTCGAGTTGCGCGGCGATCCCGACACCGTGCGCCAGGTGCTGGGCGATGGGGCGGCCACGGCACGCCGGATGGCGGCCGAGACCATGGTCGAGGTGTCGAATCGGATGGGATTCCTCGTGGAGGGTGCATGACCGTCACGTCCCCGATGCTGGCCCGCGTCCTGAAGGCGGCCGTCCTGCGCGATGCCTCCGACGTCCACGCCAAGGCGGGCGATGTCTTCCGCGCACGGGTGGGTGGGGTGCTGGTGCCGCTCACCAAGCAGCGGTTGACGCCGGCCCAGACGCGCGCACTCGCCGCCACCTTCGCCGGCCTCGAGCTCGACGACCCGCGGCTCGATGCGGTCCGCGACTTTGATTGCTCGTGGGGCGTGCCGGGCGTCGGTCGCTTCCGCGTCAACGTCTCGCGCCAGCGTTCCTCGTTCATGGTGGTGTTACGCGTGATCCCCTTCTCGGTGCCGACGCCGGAGGGGCTGGGGCTGCCCGACGTCGTGGCCCGCTTCGCCGAGGTGTCCGAAGGGCTGGTGGTGGTGGCCGGACCGGGCGGTTCGGGGAAGTCGTCCACCATCGCCGCCATGATTCACCACATCAATCGGTCGCAGGAGCGGCACGTGGTGACGCTCGAGGATCCGATCGAGTATCTCCATCGCGACCTGTCGAGCTCCATCACGCAGCGCGAGGTCGGCACCGACACCGACACCGTGGTGCTCGGCATCCAGGCTGCGCTGCGGCAGGACGCCAACGTGCTGGTCATCGGGGACCTTCGCGATCCCGTCGCGGTGGATCGCGCCATTCGCGCTGCCGAATCGGGCTGCCTGGTGATCGCCACGGTGAGTGCCGGCGATGCGGCCTCGGCGCTCATGCAGCTGGTGGCCACCATCCCGCCGGCGGAGCGCGATGTCGGTCGGATGCGGCTCTCGGCCGTGCTCAAGGCGGTGCTTGCCCAGCGCCTGGTCCCCGCGCCGACCGGGGAGGGACGGATCCCGATCGTCGAGTGGATGGAACCGATCCCGGCGCTCCGCGAGGCATTGGCGGGCGGCGGCGAGGTGGCGGCGCTGCAGAAGGCGCTGGAGCGGGCCACCAAGGAAGGGAAGGGGGAGACCTTCGCCCGCGCCTATGCCGAGGCTGGGCTGCCGAAGGATTTGACCCCCTAGGGCCCGTCGCGCTACTTTTGGGAGAAGTCGTCCAACGGCCTCGCGAGGGGCCGTTTTTCTTGTGCCGGAAGGGATGCCATGTTCGATCGGAAACACAGCTGCATCGTCGTGGTCGGCGCCCAGTGGGGCGACGAAGGGAAGGGCAAGCTGGTCGACGTGCTGGCCGAGCGGGCCGACGTGGTCGTCCGCTATCAGGGCGGTGCCAACGCGGGCCACACGGTGGTGGTGGGCGAGCGCCAATTCGTGCTCCACCAGATCCCCTCGGGGATTCTCCACGCCGGCGCCAAGTGCGTGGTCGGCAACGGCGTCGTGCTCGATCCCGAGACCTTCTTTGCGGAACTCGACGAGCTTGGCGGTCAGGGGATCGATGTCAGCGGCCGACTCTTCATCTCGGACCGTGCGCACGTCGTGTTGCCGTATCACAAGTTGCTCGATCAGGCGAGTGAGAAGCAGCAGCAGATCGGCACCACGGGGCGGGGCATCGGGCCCACCTACGAGGACAAGATCGGTCGCCGCGGCGTGCGCGTGGCCGACCTCTGCCGCGACGCCATCGCGCCGGACTTCCTTGCCGAGCGGATCGACCGTGCCAACGCCATGCTCGGCCTGATGGGCTCGAGCCTCCGCGCCGACCTGGCCGAGCACATGGCCCTCATCGAGCGCCTGGCAGCCCGTCTGCGCCCCCTGGCGACCGACACCGGCCTGCTTGTCCATGAGGCCCTCCGCGATGGCCGCCGGGTGCTGCTGGAGGGCGCCCAGGGGGCCCTGCTCGACGTGGACCACGGCACCTATCCCTTCGTGACCTCCTCGAACACCACCGCTGGTGGGGCGGCCATCGGCGCCGGCATCGGCCCGACGGCAATTGATGGCGTCCTCGGCGTCGTGAAGGCCTACACCACCCGGGTCGGCAACGGCCCGCTGCCGACCGAAGCGGGAGGCGATCTCGAAACGCGCCTGCGCACCCTCGGGGGCGAGTTCGGTGCGACCACCGGACGGCCGCGCCGCTGCGGCTGGTTCGACGCCACCGTCGTGCGCTACTCCGTCCGCGTCAATGGCCTCACCGGTCTTGCCGTCACCAAGCTCGACGTGCTCGACTCCTTCGCCGAGATCCCGGTCTGCACGGCCTACCGGCTCGATGGCCAGGTCTGCGCCGAGGTGCCGAGCGATGTCGAACGGCTGGGTCGCGTGGAGCCGGTGTACGAGACGCTTCCGGGCTGGGAGCGGCCGACGGATGGGGCCCGCAAGCTCGCCGACCTCCCGCCAGCCGCGCGCGCCTATCTCGACCGACTGCAGGATCTCTCGGGCGCGCCGATTCGGTATGTGAGCGTGGGGACGAGGCGGGATCAGATTATCGAATGCTAGCCGTTAGGCGTTAGTCGTTAGTCGTTAGTCGTTAGTCATAAGTCATAAGTCATAGGTCGTAAGTCATAGGTCAGAAGCGACGAAGGGCCGACATCCCATTGGGGTGCCGGCCCTTCGCACGACTTACGACTTACGACCTACGACTTACGACCTAAGACGTGCTACTGCGCCCGCAGATCCGCGAAGTAGTTCGCGATCCCCTTCTGGTTCAACCACACCGGATCCAGCTCGTAGTAGCGCGACTCGACGAAGCGCCCCGTGGTGGGGAAGTACGGCGGCGGATTCACCGCTCCGCACGGATCGTACGCATGGGCTTCGGCGTAGCCGTAGGCGCTTCCGCTGGTGGACGAGCTGTACGTGTAGTAGTCAACTCGACCCATCGCCATGCCGCCGCTGATCCGGATGCAACCAGCCGGGCCATTCGCGCATACCTCCGCCGTCGCGCTGGCGTGCTTGGTGCCGGTCAGGAAGTAGGGTGCCGCCGGACCAGGGACGCCCGACAGGCCGGTCGTGTAGAAATTGCCGCTATTTCCGGTGCCGGTCCCGGCGGCCAGAATGAACATGTTGTATTGCTCATCCGCTGGGCTGTCATCGAAGCCGCCGTAGAGCGTGTTGTTCACCTCGAATGGCGTCTGGACACTGTTGTCAGCGATCAGCATGTCCATCGTCGCGATGGCGCCCATGATGTCGCCTTCCGAGTCGCACTTGGTGCCGGGGGCGTTCTGGTAGAGCAGGTCGTCCGCGAGGATGATATTGCCCGTCGCGAAGATCGAGACACGCCCGCGCAGCTTGCCGCTCACCGCCACGTCGCCCTGCACAAAGATCACGCCCTTGAAATTCACGTTGGCGCCAAGTGGGATCAGGTAGGCCGCGTCGGTGCGAATGGCGGTCAGGCTGCCAAGCGCGCCGGAACGACGCTTCTTCCAGAACCCCATCGGGTGGCTGGCGGCGTTGGTGGTCGCGGAATCCGGGGTGATGGCGCTCACGCCGGTCGTGGAGAAGAGCTCCGGCGCGCCCCCGAGCAGGCACTTGCGCGTGGCAGCGGGAGCGGGGGCGGCCGTGATCGCCGCCGGCCGTGAGCCGGTCGCGCCGCCGGACAGCACCCATTGGACGGCGCTCCGCTTTACCGCGGCCGTCCCGGCCACCCCGGTGTAGATCTGTTGGGCCGTATGGAACTTCTGGGTGCCGTTCAAGTTGACGACGGCGCCGCAGTTCCACGAGATCATGTTCGGGTCGTTGTTGTACGTCGTCCCGCTCGGCACGCGGGGCCAGCGCCGCCCGCTCGTGTACGCCAGCGCCGAGTCGGAGGTGTTCCGCGCCACCCACACGCGCATGAAGCCCTCGTTCCACTCGATCGTGCCGTTGCCGTTCACGTCGACGGTGAGGAACTCGATCCGCATGCCCGGCGTGTGGGACCCTGTCGTCGGCGCGGTCAGGTCGTAGTCGCCATTGGAGGCATCGGCGTCCTGGGCGTACTGGCGCATCAGGTTGATGCGCGCCGGCGTCGGCCAGGGAATGGCGGTCGCGCCCAGCTTGATCCCCTGGCGATAGTCCCCGGACGATTGGTTGGTTACCGAGCCCACCACTGAGACCGGTCCCGTGAACGTGACCTTGGGCGTGCTACACCCGGACTGCAGTTTCAGGGCGTTGTTGGAGTGGAAGGGTCCGGTGATCGATTCCGAGCAGCCATACGCGGCTGACCCCGCCCAATTGTTGATCGCCACGGCGTACTTGGCCCACGACTCCTGCGTCATCAAGAGACGGCGGGCCGCGACGGCGCCGCGCTGATCCCTGATGACGGAGACAGCGCTCGCGAAGTTGCTGCCGTACTGGCCGGCCGTCGCGGAACCGCCGGTGCGTCCGCCGGTCCGACCGACATACAGCGACCGCGTCATCCGCGGAAGGGCCGTTCCCCCGGCATCGGTGACCGAGGCATTCGAGGCAATCGTGGTGAAGCCATTGAGGGGAAGCAACGAATCGAAGAGGCCGCGGTTGAGCGAATCGCGAACCAACTCCAGACCGCCGTTGGCGGCGGCCTGCAGCGACGCCTCGCGGGCGGTGAAGCGTGTGGTCTCGGAGGCGCTCGACGTCATGAGGATCGCTCCCAGCGCCATGGCGGAGATGGCAATCGAAACCAGCAGTGCCATGATGAGTGCCGCACCGCGCCGGTCGCGATGCAGCGGTCGGGTCGTCGGGGGTGCGATCATGGCGCGGCGCTCGTGGTGAGGGTGGAGGTTCGAATCGTCGATTGGGATGGCGTACAATCCTGCGCAGCGATACCGAACGTGTAACCGGTGGAGAAGTCGTGGCCCGTGATGTCCGTCTGGTAGCTGGCTTGGCCGCTTTCGGCGCGCACCACGAGCAAGGGCTCCGCCCAGACCGTGGCGCTGGAGAGACGCCGCCAGACGATGTACTGGATGACGTCCTGCTCGCCGCTTTCCTGGTCGGCCGACGCGGTCCACGCGATGCGGATCGTTCCATCGCCCGGGTTGGGCTCCGACGTGGTCAATGCGGCCGGCTCGAGGGGGGTACGTCCGCAGACCGTGGGCAACGGAATGCCGTTGTTCGGCACCTCGATGGTCGTCGAGATGTCACGGTACCGCTGTTCCGCCCCTGAGGCACCGTTGGTGAGCCGAAAGTGCATGCGGATCGCTCGGACTGAATCCGGCCGCACGTAATTGGCAGAGTCCACCGCGCTGATGCCGGCAATGAGTTGCCGCCGAATCAGCGGGATCGACCCGCTCGGGACGGTGAGCAGCGTGTCACCCGTGCTGAGCTGCCGGTGCATCAGGTATTCAAAGAAGGGCTTGCTGTTCGGGTGCGCGAGGATGTTCCGCGTCACCATCTCGGCCGTGCCGTTGTTGATGCGCTGCCAGAGGATGTAGTCATCACCGCGCGCAGTCCCGGCATCGGCTTCGAAGTACAGCATGTACGTTTCGGCCGGGGTGACTGCCCCATTGCCCAGGCGATAGGTCGCGGGCGGGTAGGTGTACGATGGCGACGAGTTCGGGATCGTGGTCGCGGAGGCGACATCCCATCCCGTCGTCTCGGTGGTTGGGGCGTCGACATTGAAATACGCCGCCCAGCGCATATCCACGGTGTCCCGCTCGATGTAGTCGGTATTGAACGCCAGGACGGAGTTGGCGCCGTAGACCAGCACCGGCTGGTTGTTGGGCGTCCCGGCTCCCATGGTCCGGATGATCCGTTCGGAGGCCTCGATGGCCCCTCGGGCGCTTTCGATCAGGTCGAAGCGCGCGGTGTTGCTGCGGAAGCTCTGGCTCTGCGATCGGAACAGTGCGTACGTCGCGCCGGTCACGACCGTCAGCACCGTGACCGCGAGCAGGAGTTCCATGAGCGAGAAGCCGGCGCGGCCAAGCTGATTGCGTGGAGTGGCGTTCATGTCAGGGGCTCGCGATGACGGCGGTGATGGCGACCGTGTCCCGGAGGCCCGGGTCGAAGACCTTCACGGTCACGGTGGTTCGGTCCCGAGCGGGCGTGCCAGACTGATCGCGGATCACGGTTGTGGTCCGGCGCATCCGAGGAAAGCCGGAGAATCCCGTGGTGTCTGCGCCGGCCCCTGAACCGTAGAGGGTCACCAGACGGCTGTAGCGGGGATCGGCTCGGATGAGCTCGAGTCGATCCTGAGCCACGCCGGCGGAGATCACTCGAATCCCTGAACCTGCCATCCCACGTGAGAAATCGGTCGCAAACTTGGCGAAACTGGTCGTGATCAGGACGAGAATGACCACGGCCAACAGCACTTCGATCAGCGTGAACCCTTGCCGAGACTTCATCAGTTGGCCCTCCGCCACGTGCCGCCGCTATGGGAGTACAAAGTTGGCCGCCCCGTGGCCCGGACGACCGCAACGGCCCGACAACGCTTGCAACTTGCGTCAGGAAGCGCCGAGGTGAGGTAGATCGTGCCGCCCGAGGAGGCGGAGCCGTCTCGTCGGAAGATGACGGTCGTCAGCTCTGACGGATCTGAGGGACCCGGGATGTCGGGAGAGGAGCCCTTGCCGAGCCGTGTCGGCTCATCGAGCACCACGGTTCGAACCCGTTCCCCGGTGCCGATCGCACCGTTGTTGTCGGCGTCCTCATGGATCTGGATGCTGCGATTGTTCGCCACGATCACCCGGACATTGGCCTGCAGGGACACGGCCAGTCGCTGGGCTTTGCTGATTTCGGTCAGCAGTTCTCGGGCGCTTGCATCGGTTCGATAGCGCTGCCAATCGAGTTTCGAGCCGGCGATGCCGGAGAGCACCCCGATGAGCACCACGACGATGAGCATCTCGATCAGGGTGATGCCTCGGGTTCCGGGCACGCCAAGCGCCCCGCCTGGGCAGGGGTGGCGTTTCACTGTGAACCTTTGGTCACCTGACACTTCCACTCCCCTTGGATGGAGCCAGTCGCGTGGAGCCGTTACCTTCCCGCTTGTTTGGCCGACCTGATCCTCCACCTATGCTAGTTTCGGACCATGGCTGATCCTACTGTAATGGATAAACTGGTGTCCCTCGCCAAGCGGCGCGGCTTCGTCTTCCAGTCCTCGGAGGTCTACGGGGGGCTGGGCTCCGTTTGGGACTACGGACCCCTGGGTGTCGAACTGAAACGGAACGTCAAGGACCGCTGGTGGCGCTCGCTGGTGCACGCCCGCGACGACATCGAGGGTCTCGATGCCGCGATCCTGATGCATCCCAAGGTCTGGGAGGCCTCGGGCCACGTGGCCGGCTTCACCGACCCGATGGTGGATTGCCGCACGTGCAAGGGGCGCTTCCGCGCCGACAAGCTCGCCGACGCCAAGTGCGCCCAGAAGCCGAGCAAGATCCCCGGCGAGCACACGGCCTGCGACCTGACCGAGCCGCGACTCTTCAATCTGATGTTCAAGACCTTCATGGGACCGGTCGAGGACACCGCCGCCGTGGTGTACCTCCGTCCCGAGACGGCGCAGGGCATCTACGTCAACTACCTGAACGTGCTCAACAGCTCGCGCCAGAAGATCCCCTTCGGTATCGCCCAGATCGGGAAGGCGTTCCGCAACGAGATCACGCCGGGCAACTTCATCTTCCGGACCCGCGAGTTCGAGCAGATGGAGATGCAGTTCTTCGTCCGGCCCGGCAGCGACATGGAGTGGTTCGAGCAGTGGCGCGCCATCCGCATGCAGTGGCACCTCGATCTCGGCCTCACGCCGAGCAAGCTGCGGTGGCACGAGCACGGGCCGGGCGAGCTGGCGCACTACGCCAAGGCGGCCTACGACATCGAGTATGAGTTCTCCTTCGGCTGGCAGGAGATCGAGGGCGTGCACAACCGGGGCGATTTCGACCTCGGCCGGCACCAGGAGCACTCGGGCAAGAAGCTCGAGTATTTCGAGCAGGCCTCGGGGGAGCGCTACCTCCCGTACATCGTCGAGACGTCAGCCGGCGCCGATCGGGTGACCCTCACCGTGATGGCCGACGCCTACCGCGAGGAAGAGGTCGAAGGCGAGGTGCGCGTGGTCCTCGGCTTCCATCCGGCGATCGCCCCGATGAAGGCGGCGGTGCTGCCGCTCACCAAGAAGGACGGGCTTCCCGAGGTGGCCGACGCGCTCTATCACGACCTCAAGCGTCGCGTGCCGACCTTCTACGACGACGGTGGGGCGATCGGCCGCCGCTATCGCCGGCAGGACGAGATCGGGACGCCGTGGTGCTTCACGGTGGACCACGATACGCTGGTGGATCGCACCGTGACGGTGCGGCACCGTGACTCGATGCAGCAGGAGCGCATCGGCCTCGACCAGGTGGTTGCCTGGGTCGCGGCCCGACTGGAGGAGTAGTCATGCCCAAGCACGCTTCCCATCGTGCCATCGGGTCGCACGCGTTGCGGCCCGAGAGCCTGATGATGGGATACGGCTACGATCCGCGCCTGTCCGAAGGCGCGGTGAAGTGTCCCATCTTCCAGACCTCGACGTTCGTCTTCGAGAGTGCCGAGGCCGGCAAGGCATTCTTCGAGGTGGCGTACGGCCTGCGCGAAGCGAGCCCCGGTGAAGTGCCGGGGCTCATTTATTCGCGGCTCAACAACCCCGACCTCGAGATCCTCGAGGATCGCCTCTGCCTCTGGGACGATGCCGAGAGCTGTGCCGTCTTCAGCAGCGGGATGGCCGCCACTACCACGGCGCTGATGGCGTACCTGCGTCCGGGCGATGTGGTGATCTACAGCGCGCCCATTTACGGCGGCTCCGATCACTTCCTGCATCATGTGCTGCCGACGTGGGGCGTGACCGCCTTTGCCATCCCGGCTGGCGAGCGCCCGGAGGCGTACGAGGCGGAGCTGCGGACCCGGATGGCTGGCCGACCGCTCGGTGCCGTGCTGCTCGAGACCCCCGCCAATCCGACCAACGGCCTGGTGGACATCGCCGCGATGGCCGCGATGACGCGCCGACTGGAGACGCCCGGTCGGCACGCCCCGGTGATGGTGGACAACACCTTTCTCGGGCCACTCTGGCAGCAGCCGCTGCAGCACGGCGCCGACGTGGTGCTCTACTCCGCGACCAAGTTCATCGGTGGCCACAGCGACGTGATCGCGGGCGCCGCCCTTGGCAGCAAGGAGATGATGGCCCCGATTCGCGGGCTGCGCACCTTCCTCGGCTCGATGCTGTCGCCGATGGATGGCTGGCTGCTGATGCGCTCGCTCGAGACGCTCAAGATGCGGATGACCGCCTCGATGAAGAACGCGCGGTACGTTGCCGCCTTCCTCAAGACCCACCCCAAGGTGGCGGCGCTCCACTACCTCGGCGAGCTCGCAGCCGACCATCCGATGCGCGACGTCTACGAGCGGCAGTGCAGCGGACCGGGCTCGCTGATCGCCTTCGAGGTGCCGGGCGGCGAGGTGGCGGCGTTCCGGGTCCTCAACGCCATGCAGCTGGTCAAGCTGGCGGTCTCGCTCGGCGGCACCGAATCGCTGGCCGAACATCCCGCCTCGATGACCCACGCCGACGTCTCGCGCGAGGACCAGGCGCGCTACGGCATCACGCCCGGGCTCATCCGGCTCTCGGTGGGGGTCGAGCATTACGAGGACTTGATCGCCGACCTTGCCCAGGCGCTCGACCACGCCTGATCCGCCATGAACCTCGCCGACTTCGAGCGGATGATCCGTCGCATGAGCACCGAGGTGCCCGCCGAGTACTTCGACGGCATCACCGAAGTCGTGGTCTCGCCCCGCGCGGTGCCGCACCCGACGCGCGCCGAGATCTATACGCTGGGCGAGTGCATTCCCCTCCCGCTTGACCAGGAGGGCGCCGAGGCGGTGCAGAGTCGCGTCGTGCTCTACCACGGCTCCTTCCTCGCCATCGCGGAACTCGACCCCGAGTTCGAGTGGGAGCGTGAGGGGTGGGAGACGCTGACGCACGAACTGCGGCACCACGTCGAATGGCGCGCGCGGCGCGATGAGTTGGAGGCGCTCGACCGCGCGGCCGAGCACAATTACGCCAGGCAGGATGGCGAGCCGTTCGACCCGCTTTACTTCCTCGATGGCGATTCGCCGGTGCCCGGCGTCTATCAGGTCGAGGATGACTGGTTTCTCGATCACGTGGTGCGCCAGGTGCCATCGGCCGTCCGCTTCAACTGGCACGGGCAGCACTACATCGCGGAGATCCCGCCGCGCACCACGCTTCCCGCCTATCTTCTGGTGGACGGCGTGGACGAGCCGCCCCAGGGCGACCTGATCCTGGTGCTGCGGCGCCGGCCGCGACTGTTCGACCTCTTCCGCCCCGCCGAGTTGCTGCAGGGTACGGTGCAGGCGGTGTCCGACCTCAAGCCGGAGGTGCAGTGATGGTGTACGACGTGATGACATCGCTCGACGCACCGGACGTGATTGCGCGGGCCAAGCGCTTCTTCGCCGAGCGCGTGCCCAATCAGGCCGCCTTCGCCGAGCACGAGGGCCCCAGCTGGCTGGTGTTGCGCGGGCAGGGCGGCGAGGAGATCGCCCTCGCGACCGTCACCCTCGAGGGTGCCACGAGGGTCCGTGCCTCCACGCTGCTCTTCGATCAGGTGGTGGACCGCTTCCTCGGCACGTTGCCGCCTGCCGCGGAGGCCGCGTGAACGGGACCCAGATGCCGCTGCGCGTGATGGTGCACGAGTCGTGGGATGAGATCGCCATGACGGTGCCGGATACCACCACGGTGCAGGAACTCAAGCGGCGGGCGCTCGACGCGGCGCGCGTCACCGATGCGGCCGCCGAGTTTCTGGTGAAGTTCCGGGGGGCCGAGGTCGCGGATGAATCGCGCACGGTCGCGAGCGTCGGCGTGCCGGCTGAGGGGGCGTTGATCGTGTTGCGCCGTCGTCGTCGGCCGGTGCGCTGAGCGGCGCCACGTCGGTGCTGGTCACCACCGCGGAGGACTGCCTCGCGCACGATCCCGGCAGCGGTCGTCCGGAGCAGCCGGCACGGCTCCGCACGGTGTTGCAGCGCCTCGCCAATGCCGGCATCCCCGCGGTGCCGGCCCCCTCGGCGACGCGCGAATGGTTGGCCACGCTGCACGATGACGGGTACCTCGCCGAGCTGGTGGCCATGAGTGCGCGCGGCCACGGCGACTTCGGACCCGACTGCCCCGTGGGTCCCGGTACCTGGCCCGCCACGCTCGCCGCGGCCGGCGCCGCGCGCGCCGCGCTCGACCACGCCCTCGCGGGACGCGGCAACGCCTTCGCCGCCATTCGCCCTCCCGGCCACCACGCGCTCCGCGCCGAGGCGATGGGCTTCTGCTACGCCAACCAGGTCGCGCTCTGTGCCACCGAGGCTCGTCGGCAGGGGAGGGCGCGCGTGCTGATCCTCGACTGGGACGTGCACCACGGCAACGGGACGCAGGCCTTGGTGGAGCACGACCCGACGATCCGCTTCGTGTCGATGCACCAGTCGCCCTGGTGGCCCGGGACCGGCTCGGCTGATGAGCGCGGGGTGGGCAACATCTTCAACCTCCCGATGCCCCCACAGCTGCCGGCGACCCGGTATCTCGAGGCGTTCTGGGGAGGGGTGGAGGCGGCCACTGCGCACTGGATCCCGGAGCTGATCCTCGTCTCGGCAGGCTACGACGGGATGGACGGCGATCCGCTCGGCGGCTTCACCCTCGAGCCCGAGCACTTTGCCGATTGGGTGGCGCGGCTTCGGGGCGCCTTTCCGAGTGCCCCGATCGTCGCCCTGATGGAGGGGGGCTACCTCCCGTCGCGTCTGGCGAACGGGGTGCTGGCGACGGTGCAGGCGCTCGCGTAAGCTTCGCCCATGACTCTCCGCCTCTCGACCGAACTCCTTGCCCTGCGGACTCGCCATCCGTTCATCATCGCCCGCGGTGGTCAGAGCGACTATCGCACCGTCATGGTCAAGATCACCGACGACGACGGCGTCGAGGGATGGGGCGAGGCGGCCGCCACGCGCTTCTACGGCGAGACGCTCGAGACGGTGCAGGCCGCGCTCACGACCTACGGGGCGTTGCTCGGTGATGACCCGCACCAGGTGGAGCTCGTGGAGCGGCGCCTCGAGATCGCGTTGCGCCGCAACGCGGCCGCGCGCGTGGCGATCTCGGCGGCGCTCCACGACCTCGTCGGCAAGCGCCTCGGCATCCCCCTCTGGCAGTACTGGGGGCTGGATCGTGCCGCGGCACCGCGCTCCACCTTCACCATCGGGATGGACACGCCGGAGATGATCCGCCTCAAGGTGGGCGAGGCGGCGGAGTATCCGATCCTGAAGATCAAGCTCGGCGGTCCCGACGACCTCACGCTGCTGCGCACCATCCGCGACGCCACCGACAAGGAGCTCCGCGTGGATGCCAACTGCGGCTGGACCCCGGTGCACACCATCCAGATGCTCCCGGTGCTGGAGGAATTCGGCGTCACCGTGCTCGAGCAGCCGGTGGCCCCCGAGGACCTCGAGGGCCTGGCACAGGTGCATCGGCATGCGCGCATTCCGCTGATCGCCGACGAGAGCTGCGTGACGAGCGCCGACATCCCGCGCCTCGCCGGCTGCGTGGACGGCATCAACATCAAGCTGGCCAAGTGCGGATCGCTGCGCGAGGCACTGCGGATGATTGCGATCGCGCGTGCGCAGCACTTCACCGTGATGGTGGGCTGCATGATCGAGTCGTCGCTCGGCATCACGGCCGCGGCACACCTCACGCCGCTGGTGGACATTGTCGACCTCGATGGCGCGGCGCTGCTGGCCAACGATCCGTTCACCGGCGCCGCGATTCCCGGCGGCCAGGTGGTGCTTCCGGATGCGCCCGGCCTCGGCGTGACCCGACGATGACCGACCGGTACGCGCAGGTCGCCCTGCCGCTGCCGCTCGCCGAGCCCTACCGCTACCGCATCCCGGCGTCCCTCGCCGATCGCGCGCTCCCCGGAGCGCGCGTCGTCGTTCCAGTGCGTCGCGAGGAGTTGATCGGCATCATCACGGCGGTGGACGTCGAGCCGCCGCCCACCGCGGCGCGCGACATTCTCGCCGCCCCGGACGCCGAGCCGGCACTCTCCGCAGCGCTGCTCGCCCTCGCGGCGCGAGCGGCCCGCTACTACGGCGCGCCGCCAGGCCTGATGCTGCGCGCGATGCTGCCCGGGGCACTCTGGGGGCAGTCGACGGTGGTGGCCCATCTGGCGAGCGGCTGGCGCAACACCCTCGGCGGCACCGCCGGCGACTTGGTGGAGTGGCTCGAGCGCCGCGGCGGCAGCGGCACCATCCAGATGGCGAGTCGGGCGCTCAAGAAGCCGCTCTGGGACGCCGCCGATCGGTTGCAGCGGGTCGGTGCACTCACGCTCGAGGTGAATCCGCCCGATACCGCGGCCGCGATGGCGACCACGCGGACCGCGGTGATCGCCGGGGATGCCCTGCCATTGCTGCAGCGTGACGCACGCTTCGCGAGGAAGCCCGCGCAGCGGAAGCTCTACGAGACGCTGGAGGGACGCGGTGGACGGATGGCGGTCCGGGCACTGCTCGAGGCCACCGGCGCCACCCCTGGGCCGCTCGGGCAGCTCGAGGGCGCCGGACTGATCCGCATCGTGGAGGACGTGGCGCCGCGCGACCCGTTCGGCGATCTCCCGGCCACGCCGCCGCCGGAGCACCTGACCGCGGACCAGCAGGCGGTGCTCGCTGCGTTGCGCCACCTCGGCCCCGGCGAGACGTCGCTCCTCTTTGGGGTGACGGGATCGGGCAAGACGCTGGTGTACCTCGAGCGCATCCGTGAACTGCTGGCCGAGGGACGCGGCGCGATCGTGCTGGTGCCGGAGATTGCCCTTACGCCGCAGACGGTGGCGCGACTCCGCGGTGCGTTCGGTGACGACGTGGCAGTGTTGCACAGCGGACTCAGCGACGGTGAGCGTGCCGATGCATGGCGGGCGCTGCGACATGGCGAGCGCCGCGTGGCGGTCGGGGCGCGCTCCGCGGTCTTCGCCCCCGTGCGCGACCTCGGCGTGATCGTCATCGACGAGGAACACGAGGCCAGCTACAAGAACGGCGAGACGCCCCGCTATCACGCCCGCGAGATCGCCACCTGGCGCGCCCGCCTCGAGGGAGCCGCGCTCATCCTGGGATCTGCCACGCCCGCAACCGAGAGCTGGGCCCGCCTCGCTCCCGACCACGTGGTGCGTCTCCCGGCGCGGATCGGCGAGCGACCGATGCCGCCGGTCACGCTGGTGGATCTCAAGGTCGCACCGATGGTGGCCCATCCCACTGGCGTGCCGTGGAGCACGGTGCTCGACGATGCCGTCACCGCCGCGCTCGCGAAACAGGAGCAAGTGCTACTGCTCCTCAATCGCCGTGGCTGGGCGTCGTTCGTGCAGTGCACCGGCTGCGGCGAGGTCGTGCAGTGTCCCAACTGCAGCATCTCGCTGACCGTGCACCGTCACCCCGAAGAACTGCGTTGCCACTACTGCGACTTCCGCACGCCCATCCCGACCGCGTGTCCCGCCTGCCAGGGCACCACCACACGCCATCTCGGCGCGGGGACGCAGCAAGTGGAGCGGCTGATCGCCGAGCGCTTCCCGGATGCGCGGATCGCCCGCATGGATCTCGATACCACCGCAAGCAAATGGGGACACCACCGCATCCTCGAGAAGGTCGGCAATGGCGAGGTCGATGTGCTGATCGGCACGCAGATGATTGCGAAGGGGATCGACTTTCCCAACGTCACGCTGGTCGGCGTCGTGGATGCGGACACCGCGTTGCACCTCCCCGACTTTCGCGCCGCCGAGCGCACCTTCCAGCTCATCGCGCAGGTGGCCGGCCGCGCGGGCCGCGGCCCCAAGGGGGGCAGTGTGCTGGTCCAGACCCGGCATCCTGATCACCCGGCACTTGGCTTCGCCGCGCAGCACGACGCCGAGGGATTCCTGATCGCGGAACTCGAGGCGCGGCGTTCGCCGCCATATCCGCCGACCACCGCGCTGGTACGGATCGTCGCCAGCGGCGAGCATGCCGATCACGTGGCGGCTCGCATCCTGGCGCTCGCGCGCTGGTGCGAGACGCTGGTGACCCGGCTCGACCTGCCGGTCACGCTGCTGGGGCCTGCGCCCTGTCCGATCGAGCGCATCACCAATCGGTGGCGTCACCACCTCTTGCTCAAGGGCGACGCCGCCGTGCTCGGCGGCGTGGTGCGCGCGCTGGCGCCGCGGTTGGGGGCGTTGCGCGGGGACGTGCGGCTGGCGCTGGATCGGGATCCGGTGTCGTTGCTTTGAGAGGTTGGTCGTTGGTCGTTAGTCGTTAGAGAGTCGTAGGTCGTAGGTCGTAGGTCGTAGGTCGTAAGTCACTGGTCACTGGTGACCGTTCACCGTTCACCGTTCACCGTTCACCGTTCACCCCCCTAGAACCCCACCGTAGCTCCTGCGCTGATATACCGTCCCGCCGCCGGCTCGAAGACGCGCCCGAACGATCCGTTGACCGTCACCGATCCGATCACCTGTCGATCGAACAGGTTCTGGACGGCCACGAACGGGGCGAACTGTCGCCGCCCGCCACCG
>Ga0154020_10004224_pt1 | contig 17143 bp, 24 predicted proteins | sample Klosneuvirus_201_FD_109709 | JGI IMG/M metagenome (GOLD analysis project Ga0154020, IMG submission 109709) | Active sludge microbial communities from wastewater, Klosterneuburg, Austria - Klosneuvirus_20160825_MG | ecosystem: Engineered > WWTP > Aerobic digester > Activated sludge | place...
GGTTGAGAAGGAGCTCTCGAAGGAGGAGGCCCTCATTGGTATTCGCTTTTTTTTTTCTCGAGAGACTCGAGATTGATTATCGTTGCGTTTAACAAATATTGGTCTTTAGAGAGCCGCAAGAGGGAGAAGCTCGTGCAAGAGTCAGACTTCAAGAATGCCCTTGACATGTTCGGCGTCGACGCTGGACCCAAGAAGGTGATTCTCCGCGGCTTCTCCCTCTTTTTTTCGAAATCCCGCATTATAATTCCCCGCTGAGCAGGTTGCTGGTCCCGCGACTGGCGATTTCCTGACGATGAAGCCGCAATCCGAGGCGGACATGGTGAAGTTCGCTCAGCTCATTGCCGCGCGCACCAACGAATTTACCGAGAATAAGAACTACCGTGCCCTCGCCAAGGTCAGGAGAATAAATTGCGTCTGATTTTACCCAATCTCAACCTCATGCCCTTTGTTTCGTAGGAGACTGCGCGGTTGCTGGCGGAGCCTCTCACAGTCGATGATGTGCGCGAGGTCATCAAGGTCCTTAACTTGGTCGTCAATGACAAGATCAAGAACGTCAAAGGACCTGCCAAGAAGCCCGCGAGTACGTTTTTTTCATTGTTGCTCGCCATCGTTGTCGCCATTTCATCTCATCTTCCTCTGTTTGCAGAGAAGGCTGGTGTGAAGCTCAACGTGAAGGGTGGTGCCAACGAGGAGGACTTTGAGGACCACGTTGCTGGTGACAAGTACGACCAGATCGCCGACGACTTCATGTGAAGCACGAAACCATCTCCTTTGGATCAAGAGAGGACAGACTTTCCGCCAATACGCCGAATGCTGCCTTGAACTCGCTCATTCTTACCATTGGTTTCCCCGCTTTGTTTTCCATAAAAAGAACCGCATTTCGATGATGCTTCGACTGAGTGACTGACCAGAGACCATGTCACGCCCCTACAAAAAAGCAATCCCATTGGTATGCAAACTACTTTCCTGGAAACTTCCGTTCTATTGGAAAAACAAGATCGGCGGTGGCGATGCCTGAAGCTGAGGGCAGGCGGACGCGAGCCGCAAGACCTTGCGGTCAGGTCTTTCGGTTTTGAATATCAGTCCCCTCTGACTGGCTCGCTGCAAGTGTCACGACAACAATAAGCACCATCATTCTTCATATTGACTTCAGAGTTAATTGAATTGCTTATTGAACGATGGCGGGCGTGCTGAAGACGTCCCGCTCGATTAGGATCCGCTCCAGTGAAGACGGCATATTGAAAGATGACCTAGCGCCGCTGTCCCCCGACCAAGTCTCGTCTCCTGCGGCCTCCAGGACCGCCAAGCCCATGTCCTTCATGGCCAAGGCTGTCATCATGGAGCCCAAGAATGAATCGCTGACGAATTTCGCGACCCAGATTCCCAATGAGGACGTGTGGGCCAAGCTGTGTCACCGCCCCACTGATTCCGCCTTCACCAACATCGAAGTCACCAAAGGCGCGCTCGCCTCCTCCATTATTGTTATAAATTAATTATTCTTAAGTAATTGTTATTATAATTGTTTTGGGGGGTTTGAGTGCAGAGCTTTGAGCTGGATATCGTCGAGCTCGAACTCCTGCAACGTCTCTTGGCTTTTTTCCGCGTTGGTTGAAATCATTCGAAGATGATTAATTCTTATGTTTCCATAGTGGTTCACGATGTCAACTCAGATGTGACCCACTTTCTGGTCACCAAGAAGTGGAACTTCCACTACAACTTCTGCACCAAGGTTCGCGACTTCGCTCTTGCGACTCTCTTCCCATCGCAATTTTCGACGATTGATCTTGAATCTTATATTAGGTGTTGAAATTGAAGATGGAGCTGGAGGACTTCAACGTGCACTGCTACGAGGACGAGGGCCGCCCTTACTTCCTCGGCACGGTTACTCGATACCTCGATCAGGTTCGTTATTATTGGTGCCCGTTGATCTTGTCAATGTTCGATTGAGATTTTTCCTTTAGGGTGTCGCCACATTTGAGCTGTGGCCAGGAGATTACCTTTCGGGCGACCGCATCGAGTTTATCTTCAATCGCATCAAGAAGCTCGTCTTCTTTGGCCCCTCGCTTCGCTTCCGCGCGGCTTCGGATGTTCAGATCAAAAACATCGAGGGAGTGCGCCATCGCTTTCCCGACTTTACTGCTTTTTCTTTCGATTCATTCAATCTTGTCGACAGATCAGTTCGGAGGCTCTTCCGACTATTTCGAGCGCTGAACTCTTTGGTGGTGTGAAGTATCAACCGCTCGTCTACGGCCACGCCTCGGGTAACCTCATGATCTTTAAGGGCCAAGCAGCCAAGGTAATCATCCATCCGCCACGATCATCTTGATGGCTTTGTTTAACACTCCTTTGCTTTAGTATAAATTTAAGGACGTGAAGCCCAACACCGTCGTCCTCTGTGAGGAGGTCCCCATTGACCTTCCCGCCTGTGCCGCTCTGATCACGAGTATCAATCTACCTTAACTTATTTCTCATGATGCTCTTAAATACCGACATATATCTTTTTTCTCTAGGTGCCCTTCAGACTCCACTCGCCCACGTTGCCATGCTCTGTCAGAATCGCAATACGCCGAACATGGCTGTACGCGATGTTCACCTCGATCAACGTACGAGATGATTCGTTCGATTTTGGGACATATGGGAGCATAATTCTGGATGTGTATCTGTTTATATATGGTTTTAGATGTACTTGATCTGGAGGGAGTCGCCGTATCCATCGTCGTGGCTCGCAACGGATACAAGATCAAGAAGGCCACTGGCATCGAGTCGACTCTCAATTGGCTCGGCTCTGCCCTCTCTGTACTTGAGATCGTTCTCCTTCCGATTTTGTTTTTGTTGATATCAATTTCCTCAATTTATTTTCTCGATTAGAATAAGAAGAAGGTGGATCTGTCGTATTCGTTGCAGCCCGTCGGCGTCCTTCCTCTCAGCGACCTCTTCCACGTCTCCAAGCCCTCTGATCTCGTTGGCGTCAAGGCCGCCAGCTTGGTTCACATTTCTAAATATGTTCTTGATGTACTTTGATTTTGGCTTTCGCATTTCGATTGTGCTGATGATTATCTCATCGACATTTGCAATAGACCGTGAGCAACTTTGTGACGCAGAACGCGGTGTCCATCCCGTTCCACTTCTACAATGACCACGCGCAGACGTATGCCAAGATCCTCATCGCCGCCTCAGAAAAAAGTACAATGATTCCCCTTTCGATCTTGAGTTTACTCGATCGATCGAATTCATCATATCAATCCTGTTTTTAGCGGAGGACGCGCCAACTACATGTGCTGCTATCCAGAAGGCCATACTCGATAATCCATTCCAGTCGGACTTCCTCGTCGACTCGCTTGTCTACATCTTTGATGAGTGGAAGAAACAAGGTTTTCCTGATTCCCTTTTCTGTGTTTGGGGATTGTTGATGGGATCTCACTTTTATGGTTCAGGGATTCTGAAAGATGCTGACGGCATCATCTTCCGCTCGAGCACCAATGTCGAAGACCTGCCCAACTTCAACGGCGCTGGCCTCTACCTCTCAGAGCCTCTCCTGCTCGCCAAGATATTTGACCCAAAGAGTGGTCGGAATGAGATCGAGGCCGTCATCAAGCGCGTGTGGGCTTCGGTATGGAACGATCGCGGTTTTGTCGAACGCCAAATCTACGGTATCGTCCAAGAGCAAGTTCAAGCTGCCGTCCTCGTCCAGCCGTGGTTCCGCTCCAAGGTGAAACGAATCGATGATTCGAATTTTGAGCTCTCTCATTACTTCTACTTTTGAAGGTTATCGCTAATGGTGTCGCCATCACTGAGAACCCCTTCAGAAAGGACTTTCCCGCGCACTTCCTCAACGTACAAGTCGCTGGCAAGCTCGTCACGGACTCGTGTGGCGGTGAGACTCCTGAGCAGATTCTCATCTATGACGAGGGCACAATTCTCATGGATCATCTTTGTTACTGATACATCGCACTGAATGTTTTCATGCCCAGGTAAGCCCGTCTCAGAGATTTTATCACGCAGCTCAGCGAATGGCGGAAAGGTTTGTGGTTCTCTTCGCTTCCACCAATTCCTCTCTTTCAAATCATTTCCCTTTGTAGCCAATTATGCTGCCTGACGATATCAGCCGGTTGTGGAAAGCCCTCCGCTCACTTCATGCCATCTTCCTCTAGTACTTCCATAATCCTCTCCTTTTCTTCCTTATTATCTTATTCTCTCTTTTTACAGTGAGATGAAGTTGGAAGGCGATTACAATTGCGTCGATGTCGAGTTCCTCGTACTCGACAATGCTAAGAGAGACATTCTCATCTTGCAATGCCGTCCACTCAAGCTCAACCGTGGATGAGCTCTCCATGATGACAATGATATAACCTTATTATCGAGACATGCTATTTATTTGCAAAGCTCTTTTGAATGAGCTTCGTTCTTTCTTTTTGTGTTTTAGCTTTGTTAGGAAGTGTTTGATGGACCTCACATTGTTCGAAATGCTTTTTGTTCGATTGTATAGAGCACTTACCGGTATATGTTTCACGCCCTTTAATTGTTGTCAACTGACAAGCCTCTGGCACCTTTAAGTCCGATTACTTTGCCTCAGAACAGAAAATTTGACGAAACACGAGTCATTCGGTGGGTGGAGAGTGCGAATCACACGCCCTGCAAGACTGCAGCTGAGATTTGCAAACTATGTAGACGACCATCACCTCTGGCACTATTGAGCCTGGTGGAGGACAGCAGTAATAGGGCTGGTCGCCCGCCTACTCCGGCTGGACTGGAAGAAAGTTGAGTGAGCGATTAGATTGAGGGCTATATGTCAAGTTTGGGCCAACTGAGAAAATACAAAAACCGTTGTTGATCCAACGGCGGTTCACTCTGACAGTCTGCAGTGGCAGCCTGCTGAGACAGTCTTCGTTGTGCCTCGAATCGCCGCCATGCAGACGACGGAGATAGCGCTGACCTCGGTGGCCCTTGTGAGCCTGGTTTTTGGCGCCTACCAGTTCGCCTTCCCTCAGCGCGCCGCCGTCACCGCGTCGCCCTCGGCCGCCGTGCTCTTCTATGTTGCTCTCGTCGGCGCCTTCCACTTCTGCTGGGCCACTATTGCCGTCTATGCTGCCCGCGTTGGTAGCGACAAGGAGAAGCGCCGCATCCTCCAAGTGCGATAAAATCTTATTATATTCGCTGCGTTCCTTGGCCTTTGCTACGATGTTTGCAGTGCTGGTTCGTGAATGACTTCTCCTCTCGCCACGCCTCTCTGCCCTCTGCCGCTCCCTTTGTCCGATACCGAGTTGAAATCTAAATCCAACAATGTAATTATATGGCTTTTGGTCTGCTTTGATCGTTTAGGGGGATTTCTGACGCGCGTAGCCTCATTCGCCGCCTCTGCCGCTCTTTAACGGCTTTGAGCATTAGTTGTCTTTCCGTTGACGTTGGCCCAATGATCGATTTTCCGCCTCCAACATTATCGCATCTTTTATAACTTTGCATTTGATATGTTTGATGCTGGGTGACCGCTATTGGGCGATGTTGCCTTTTCGTTGGTCCTTTTCGGGGTTTGCTTTCATCTCCGTGTATTATTGATTGCGCTTCCCTGATCATAATTCATCTTTTATTGCGATGATGGTGACTGTACTCTAGGTGTCGCTTCTCCTCAATGCGATGATCATGTGGACGAGCATTCACCGCAGTCCCGTCTCTGGTCCGCTCGTCGAAGGCATTGTCATGAGCGCCGCCGAGCTCGCTCTTCTCTTTGCTGCCCTCTACGTCTTCAAGACCAACGGTACTGCCCATCTCCATAAATACTAGTGGTGTACAGGTTATATTTGGGCCATTGCGTTGGTTTCGTCGAAGGTCGCCAGCTCCCCCAAGGTGCCTGATGGTCGTTGTTGAAATAGTGTCGGAGGTCTTCCAAGATCCCCTCAAGAGTTCCCTCTATGCGATTGGCGCCGGTTTGTTCTTCCTCGGCATTTACATCACCTCATTTCCCGTTGAGTGGTATTGCTGCTCGCTCCAGGATGATTAGCTGTCGCCCCTGCGCCTGATGGGATTCCAATCTAGGTCGACGATCATTGAGCCGACTCTGGTATCTCCGAAGCTGGACGCCTTTGCTGTGAACATTAACGGCGTGGTCGGCGTCTATGCCCTAACCGTCGGCCTCGCTCTTATCTATGCTTCTGCCTCGGGCATCTCTCATGAGCGTCGTCGCGCTGCCCAGGTACGACTACTCCAGTATGATAGCTACCTGTCTCATTTTGCACCGTCATTGTGTTCTTGATGATGATCTCGTGACAAAGATTACCTTAGGCTGCCGTGTTTGGCTTGACCGTGTTGGTGTTCAACAACGCTCTCCGCCCCACCGGAACGACCAACCTCAACCTTGCCATCGCTGCCGGATCCGTTGCCTCGTTGCTTTTGTACTTTTCCTCTTTGTGTTTCTTGCTGTTCCAGGAGCGCTCCTGGGTGGAGGCGAGTGATCGGCTTATCTCAGTTTTCTTTTCTTGGAACGCTCATGATGGGCTGACTGGATTGCTTCTGAATAGGTTTGTCCTTTATGTTCTCCGCAGCACCCCCGTGACTGGCCCCATTCATTCCACTCGTGGCTCGAATTCCCTCCTTCGGTATACTCTGGACTATCGGATTTTGTGATTTCAATTATTTTGAGAGGTTTGATTCAGGTTGGTGCTCTTGTCGGCGGGAGTGCTTAACGTTGTGAACGCTGCGGCCTCCTTGGTGCAGTGGCCGCTCTACTTGGACCTCTTCTACCCCGAGGCCAACGGAGTTTTCTCGAAGCTCGGCTTGGTCCGTGCAGGCAATGCCGCCTCTTTCTATGTCATTGTTGGCGTTATGGCCATCTACGCTTCGCGCCAAGGTGGCGCCCACGAGCAGCGCCGTGTTGCCCAGGTACGAATGGCAACAGAAATACAGAAAGTCTCTCTTGTACTTATGTGTGGTGTTACTCCCATAGGCCATCAGCTTTGGTGACATAGCTTTGATCTGGAACGACGTGATGTATCCCATCAACAGCCAATACGGCAAGATTCGCATTAGTCTGGTCGTCCTCCAGTTCATCCTTCTCAACATTGGTCTCTACGGCGTCAAGGGCGACAAGGAGGCTGCTGAGAGCAAGGAGAAAGTGGACGAGGAGGAGGAGGAGGAGCAGGATCAAGAGGAGTCTGTGGAGCCTCCGAAGACCCCTCGCAAGTCAGCGAGTGCTTCGCCTGTCAAACCCATCACCGCTTCGCCCGCCAAGTCGCCCCGCGGCCGCCTTCGTGCCGGCAGCCTCTTGCAACGTACGTTCCCACCTTATCACTGAAGGAAATCCTCTATTATTGATCTGACAAGACTTGCCTGATCTAGGCAAGTAGAGGATGAAGCGCGCAGCAGTTTGTATCCCACTTTGGCTGACTCTGTAAATATCACAACAAGGGCGACCCTCCATAGTTAGATTCCTCGTCAGAATTTGTATTATCTTGGGTATGGCTCTCAGAAAAGCATCGGAATCACAACAGGGAAAGGAGACCAGATCGTCATCATTGCTGCATGTGGGCGACTCCCTTGTTCTTGGGCATCTTCTTCTTCTGCGCGTCCTCGATGATATCGCCCTTCTGATAGTAGTGCGGCGCAATCTCAACGAGCCACTCGGGCTTGATCTCAATGACTTGGCGCATGAACTCCTTCGTGGTGAAAACGAGCTCGTGGTAGATGAGCCACTTGGGACGCTCCTTGAACAGGCAAGAGCTCGGGTGAATCTGCACTGTCTGCTGGTGCTTGGTCGTCTTGTAGGAGCCGCCCTTCTGCATGCGTGACGTGTGGTAGAAGAACCCCGAAGCAATGCACTTGCGAACATCGTCGTCGTCCTGCGTCGTTGTCAGCGGGATCTCCACGCGCTCGAGCAAGCCCACAAGCTGATCGCGCACATCGTGCGCTCGAATCATGCTGCGGTGCTGGATGAAATTCTCAAAGCACCATTGCGTCGAATAGTCCGTCTCCACCCACTGATTGTAGACGTTCATCAAGGTCAAATGGTCACCGCCAGGACGCCAGAAGCTGCGCATAGCATGGTCCGCGTGCACCGCCTTGTCCTTGGGACGGTAGAAGATGGCGTTGTTGACGCTCAACATGGCGCAAATGGTTAAGATCTGCTCCGAGCAGCCGTACTTCTCCGAGGCCAGGATCATCTTCGAGAGCTGCGGGTCGAGCGGGAACTCGGCCATTTTGCGGCCCATCTTGGTGAGCTCACCGCGGTCGTTCAGCGCTCCGAGAGCATAGAGCTGCTCGAGGGCGCGGATAAGCGTCTCAGCAGGGGGCGCGTCCATGAAGTCAAAGTGGAGCAAGTCGTTGATGCCGAGCGACTTGAGCATCAGGACAACGTTACCAAGGTTGGTCCGCTGAATCTCGGGGATGGTGTTGTCCTCGAGCTCGTGGTGGAAGGCCCACTTGGTGTATAAGCGGAAGCACTTGCCGGGCTGCGTGCGGCCGGCACGACCAGCCCGCTGCATCGCAGAGGCCTTGGAGATGGGCGTGACAATGAGCGACTCCATGCCGGTGCGCGGATCGTATGACTTCTGCTTGGAGAAGCCGCAGTCAATCACGTAGCAAATACCATCAATGGTCAGCGACGTCTCGGCAATGTTGGTCGAGATGACGACCTTGCGAGCGCCTGGTGGCGTATCCTCAAAGATCTTGGCCTGCAGGTCGCTCGGCAGGGTCGAGTAGATGCGACACACCATGAGTTCGCGGATCTTGTTGCCGAGACCTCGCGTTCGTACTGTGAGAGCTTCTGCACAGGTCTCGACCTCCTCTTGACCAGTCAAGAAGATGAGGATGTCACCAGGGGGCTGCGTGACGTGGATTTGGAGCGCGGTTACGATGGCAGCATCAATGTAGTCGGCCTCGGGAGCGCGGGTGTAGAGCACGTCGACGGGATAGCGGCGACCGGGGATCTTGAAGACAGGAGCATTGTCAAAGAAAGCACTGAAGCGCTTGGCGTCGAGGGTGGCGCTCGAGATGAGCAGCTTGAGGTCGGGCCGGAAGCGTGCCACGTCCTTCACAAGGCCGAATAGAATATCCGTGTGCAGAGTGCGCTCGTGCGCCTCGTCGATGACCAAGGCAGAGTAGGACTTGAGGTCAGGCTCGGTCAAGAACTCGCGCAGGAGCATACCATCGGTCATGTATTTGAGAATGGTCTTTTCGGAGGTGCAGTCCTCGAAGCGGATCGAATAGCCAACTTCGTAGCCGAGGCGAACGTCCATCTCGTCGGCGACACGCTTGGCAACGGACATCGCGGCGACACGGCGAGGCTGAGTGCAACCAACCTTCATGCCGTTCTTGGTGTAACCAGCCTCGTGCAAGTACTGTGGAATCTGGGTCGTCTTACCAGAACCAGTCTCGCCGACAATGATGAGCACCTGGTACTTGGAGACAGCCTCCAAAAGCTGCTCGCGGTACTTGAAGACGGGGAGCGTCTTACGCACTTCGAGAAGAGAGGCATTCTTGGGCTTGGCGGGCTCGTCCTTCTCCTCCTCTCCCTCACCTAGAGTGCCACTAAGGAGATCCTCCTTGACGAAGTCAATTTGGTCCTCAAAGACGAGCTCATCGAGCTCAGTGGCAGCGGCCTCAACCTTGGAACCAAAGTTGCTCCAGTTCTTCTTCACTTGGTCGTCTTCCCATTCCTTCTGCTCGATATTCATGGTGGCATTCTGCTCCTCCTCTTGCCGCCGATAGCGCTGAGTCAGCTTTTCCCAATTCTTCTTCTTATCGAGCTTGCCCTTGTCGTCGAACTCGTCCTCGGGGATCATGTAGCCCTTGTACTCGGCATTCGCAGCCGCCCTGTACTCCTTCACAATCTTGAGCTGGCTGCGCTTGAGCTCGGCAAGCTGGCGCTCGGCCTCTGTGATCGCCTCATCACGGAAGAGGAACTGTTCGTCCATCACTTCCTCCTCAGCATCGCGAATTTTCTGCTCTTGGCGCTTCTTCAAGTATTCGCGACGGGAGACCTCTCGCAGGCGCTCAATCTCCTTTTGTTTCGCTTCTTGATCTTGAAGATTTTGGATTTGCTTACGCTTCAGAATATCGGCCATATCGGCTTGGGAGATATTGCTCGTCTGCACAACCTTCTTAGTGGTTGTGTCATCTTTCTTCTTCAGTCGCTCCTCGAATTCTTTCTTTTCGCGCTGGTCCTTTTCTCTTTGGTCTTCCACGTTCTCTTCAATCTCATCCTTCACGCTCGAGCCTTTCTTGCGAAGATGCTTCTTCATATCATCTTTGTCTTTATGTTTATCTTTCTCTTTGTCTTCAGTCTTAATCGGGGGCTTGGCAGGGGCATCCATCGAGACGAGTCCGAAGGATTCGTTTTCTCGAGCGAGTTGGGCCGCGAGAATTTCCTGTACACAAATCATTAAATGATGTGAGGTGTGGCAAACAAGAAAGGGAAACAAAAGAGTGACCAAGGAAAGACGATCACTAGGGGGAGGGGCAAAGAGAAGGAATCGTACGCGCTGCTTTTGGGCGGAAACCACCTGATTCTTGACCGCAGCTCCTCCTCCAACACGAGCCAGAAGCGATGACGAAAATTCTCGTGACGCTAAGAAACAAAGACGTCAGCAAGAAAACAGCAAAGCGAAGAAGGAGGGGAAATACCAGAGGTGTCAGGCAGGTCCGCCTCCTCGCGCAGCGTCTTGAGAAGCTCGTCAGCCGTACGAGCTTTTTTACCAAGGCTCATCACATACTTAACGAAAGAAATATGTCAGACAATATGGATGCGAGAAAGAAAGAGTCAAGCATCGACGACGAACGACGACCTCGAACTTGAAAGGGGAAAGAGCCGTCAGCTTCTCATCCGCCTCATTCAATTAATATATCTTAACATTAAAAATTATGACATGTTATTGAAAGATAAATCAATGGGTGACAAGGCTGTCGGCAACACAAGGCCAAAGAGCGAAAACGGGCGGTGGGCAATCGACGAGGAGTTCAAATACAAACATCCATCCACAGATAAGAAGACAAGTGCGCTATAATTACATCATAATAGAATAATAATATCAGTGCGAATCGCCGCAAAGAGCAAGAAAAGGAGGAAAGGGGGCGCGTACTTTGGCGGTCGTGGCATCAGAGAAGCCCAGGAGCGAGTGCAGCTGGTCGCCGACCCACTTCTGCACAGCGCGTTCGTCCATGCGCGATATATTGAGATCGCAGTATCTGCTACCCGCGTGGACGACGAGAGAACACAATGACGATTGACGACTGACGAGCGAGCCAGCGAGGCCGAGAACGAGGGAAAGCTCCTTGCCAAGAAAGACGTTGAATACTTCGCCGACAATTAGCCGCCTCCGCAGGACCCTGCGCGCTCCCCCCTCATTCTATTATACGGATCATATAGTGCAGCTGCGCCATGGCGGAGGCCTTGGTCGGCACGATCGCCACAAAGGTCGCACGGGCGCTCAATCTTGAAAAGCCCAATGCCTTGTTAGCGCGCGAGCTTATTCGCGAGGCCTCCCGTGCCCAGGCACGCCTCCTTTGCTATTTATTTTTGACATTTCAATATTACTTTTTTGTGTGTGATATTCCTCCCTCACATTGTCGACACGCATTGCGGCGTGGGCCGAGCTGTTGCTTCATCGACGACCTATCAGCCTCGCCTTCTTCGAGCCTCGCTCTTCGTTCGCTGTCTTTTCTGCTGACGATTCCAGAAGGCCAAAATGGACTAATTTAATATCAGTTATTTTAATTCTATTTACTATTAATAATTGCTTCCTCCGTGGCAAGGAGGTCCAATGACAAGAGCCGAGCGTTCTCGAGGCCGAGCATTTGTCTTCTACTGTCGCCCTTGTTGGACTCTGCTTTTTCGCCCCATGGTTTCGAGAATACCTTTTTGTTTCGTATTTCTGGTGATTTTTGGTCGTGGTGGTATTCAGCTCACGTCCGTCTGTCTTATCGTGGTTCTCTTTGTTTCGTCAATGACGTTTTCCTCCAGGACTTCAATGTGTTTGCGCAGTACGCTTCGGATGTGAATATCACAAATGAAACTCTACAACGACAAATCTACCAACAAATCAAAGGCTTCGAGTCAGCGGTGGCTGACGAGCAGCAGCGGATCAAGAGTGGCGCTCGCATTGATACCAAGATTAAAGTCGAGGTAGCTCTAGATTGTTGTGGGTCCTCTGCATCGCCTTTTTACAATTCTTGAATAATATATATTTTAGGGCTTCTCGATGGCTGTCGATCAAATTAGCGGAGAGGTTGATGAAGGAGGTCTCTTTGTCAAGCCTGGCCTCCAAGAGCCGCAGCACAAGTGCGATTCCTGACCTTCATTGTTGTTCTCAATTCTTCTCCCTCATCAAGATGTTATAATTTCAGATTTGCTGCGCCGCCAAAGAGGTCCTTGTTGGGTCTCGATGTTTTAGCTGAGCAAAAGCGCCAGGAGCTCGCTGTCAAAGCCGAAGGCATTCGCCGCCTCGATGTACTTGACCTCCTTGTGTCGTTGCGAAATATATATTGTCATCCAATTTATCTAATAGGAGCAGAAGTCGCGTGACTCGGAACGGAGGGACCGTGACCGCTATGACGATCGAGATCGGAGAGGAGATAGGTATTTTCATTTCAAGGTTTATTTTCCACAAGTATCTCTTTCGTTGCTAATCGTCTGCGTTGTCTCACAGGGATCGTCGCGATGACAGGTCGCGAGACTATGATCGACGAGATGATCGGAGGGACCACAATGACCGCCGCGACGACAGGAATCGCTACGCCGATCGAGGTCGCGATAGCTACAATAGGGACCGCGATAGGTATGTCCCCACCAAACTCTTCTTTAGGCGATGATGACAATTTCTGATCAGGGATCGTGATGAGAAGGACGATCGAAGTCGTGTTGGGTTCAAGCCGCGCGCTCCGATCCCCCGCGACCAGCTCGCTACGCCCCCGAACCAGCTTCCCCCTCCGCTAGCAAAGGTTCTTCCCTCGTTTCTTTATTTTATTATCCGATAATTCATGACGATTGCCATAGAAGGAACCGCTGCCACCTGTATTGGACGAAGGCGAGGCCGACGAAGTCAATCGGTTCGCATTCATTTCTGTTTATGTGTAAGTATTCTCGATTGATGTTCGATTCAGGACATTTGAGCGTGAATATTACGGCGCCGATGAAGAAGGCGCTCAAGAAGATGGCCGCGATCCTTTCCAGGGTAATCAAGACAAGGTCCGTGCCTTCGAGGAGCAGCTTCGCCTCCGCCATGCCAACCTCCGCGAGCGAGTCAGGTCAGTTTTCATTTTGTGTTGGTTCCTGGAATCACTATTTCCTTCTTATTTCGGTTGTCTTCCAGCCCAATGCAATCGCAGCTTTCGCGAGATATGAATCGATGGGAGGAGCAGCAGCTGCTCGTCTCAGGTGTGATGAAACGAGGCGTGGCGATCGAGGAGGAGGAAACGAATGATGTCGCCGTGCATCTCCTCGTCCACGATGCCCAGCCGCCCTTCCTTCACGGCAGGTTCCATCCTGCCAAGGTAGAAATCTCTCATTTGGAGGACTTTCTCATAAACGTTCTTCTCAAATTGACTCCTTCCTGTGTCAAGGTCGCTGAGCCAATCATGCCCGTGAAGGATCCAACCTCCGACATGGCGCTCATGTCGCGTAAAGGCAGTGCGATCCTCCGCGAGATGATGCAACGGAAGGATCGCGCCACCATGCGAAAGAAATTCTGGGAGATTGCCGGCTCACAAATGGGCGCCGCGATGGGTGCGCGTCTCTTTATACATATCCATATCTCTTTGGTTGAAAATATCTCATATTGATGATATAGGCGTCCCTGCGCAAGGAGGCGAGGACGATGATGGTGATAACGTCAATGCCTCCGACTTTAAGAAGAAGTCTCAGTACTCCTCGCACATGAAAGAGAAGTCGCAAGCGGTTTCGACCTTCGCTCGGACCAAGACCATGAAGGAGCAACGAGAATACCTCCCTGTCTATGGTGTTCGCAATGAGCTTCTGCAGACAATTCGCGAGAACCAGATTGTCATCATTGTCGGCGAGACTGGCTCCGGCAAGACGACTCAGCTGACTCAGTATGTCGCCATCATCGTCGTCTATTTTGATGTTGTTTCGTTTACGTTGATCTTGTTAGGTACTTGTTCGAGGATGGTTATTGCAAAGATGGAGGAGTGATTGGTTGTACTCAACCTCGTCGTGTTGCCGCCATGTCCGTCGCCAAGCGTGTCAGTGAAGAGATGGGTATCTCATCGATCCTCACTTTCCAATCGTTTTCTCTCATCTATATGCGCATTCTTTCTATCATTGTCGATCTTCTGCATACTTGTTCTCTCTCTTATCGGTTTCGATCGATCTTCAAGCTCATCTGCTCTCTCTTATCATTTTCTCGCATATACATGTCATTCACTCTCTTATCGTGCTAACCTGCTGTTAACAGGTGTCGAGTTGGGCAAGACCGTCGGTTACTCGATTCGTTTTGAAGACTGCACTTCTCCCGAGACCAAGATCAAGTACATGACCGACGGTAACTCTACTCATTTACACTCCCCTTTCATATCAATGTGTTAATGTGAGTTGTCTCAAGTTCATGTGATAAATAGGTATCTTGTTGCGCGAGTCGCTCAATGAAGGCGACCTGGCCAAGTACAGTGCCATCATCATGGACGAGGCACACGAGCGCTCTCTCAACACGGACGTTCTCTTCGGCGTCCTTCGCCGCGTCGCTGCCCAGCGCAGGTGCTTTGAATCAAATATCATATATTTTTATCAAATGGTTGATCTCTTCTCGTTAGGGACATGAAGTTGATTGTGACGTCAGCTACCATGGACTCTGACCGCTTCTCGGCTTATTTTGGTGGCGTCCCCGTCTTCAAAATCCCTGGTCGTACCTTCCCCGTCGACATCCTCTATGCCAAGACCCCCGCTGAGGTCATTGCATTCGCTTCCGTTATTATATTTGAATGCATTTCTGATTATGGAGTTGCTAGGACTACGTTGACGCTGCGGCGAAGCAGATCTTGTCGATCCACTTGCAGCGACCGAAGGGCGACATCCTGGTCTTCATGACCGGTCAAGCCGACGTTGAGTGCACTTGGTATCCTGGCCTTTCTTTTAGTCCTTTGTTGTTGTTAGTTCTTCGAGTTGTTTGTTTTGTTATCTGTTAGAGGTGTTTCTTGTTGTTGTTGTTGTTGTTTCTGACCATTTTGTTATTTGTAGTATGCACGTTGCAGAACGGTTATCGCATGTCGACAACGCCCCACCGCTGCTTCTCCTCCCCATCTACTCGCAACTCCCTGCTGACCTTCAAGCAAAGTACACCTCCACCAGTTCCTCCTTGTCGGCTTTTATATAACAATTCTATAATTTAGGATTTTCCAACCTGCAGAGGATGGAGCTCGCAAGTGTATCGTGGCGACGAATATCGCGGAGACCTCGCTAACCGTCGACGGTATCTTCTACGTCATCGACACTGGCCTCTGCAAGATCAAGGTCTACAACTCTAAGATCGGCATGGACGCCCTCCAGGTCTTCCCTGTCTCTCAGGTAACTGCCTTGCTATTTCCTTCTCTAATCTCCTCCATCTAAACCTCATTGATGAATGCAGGCGAACGCGAATCAGCGTGCGGGTCGAGCTGGTCGTACTGGCCCTGGTCAATGCTATCGTCTCTACACTGAGCGCCAATACAAAGAAGAGCTTCTTGTGCAGACGTACTTGTTTCCTTTTTCGTTATAGTTTTCGTGTCGTACAAGTGTCGTCATTTCTTGTTTTAGCGTTCCCGAGATTCAGCGCACGCACTTGGCCAACGTCGTCTTGCTGCTCAAGTCGATCGGCGTCAAGGACTTAACTGACTTCCACTTCATGGACCCGCCTCCTAAGGACAACTTGTTCCAAGCCTTGTATCAGTTGTGGACTCTCGGTGCTCTTGATGATCGAGGTGAGCTTACGCAGCTTGGACGGAGGATGGTCGAGTTCCCATTGGACCCTCCGCTGTCCAAGATGATGATCGTTGCCGAGGAGCTCAGCTGCACCGCTGAGGTCCGCTTGATATCGTAATTGTGTAACCGTTAGCCTATCTCATGGCGATTTCTTGTTAGGTGGTGACGATCGCTGCTATGCTTTCTACTCCTCCCGTTTGGTTCCGTCCTAAGGATCGTGAGGAGGAGGCGGACGCGATGCGCGAGAAGTTCACTGCTCCCGAAAGCGACCATCTCACTCTCTTGAACGTCTACAACCAATGGGCCAACCATGGCTTCAAGTGCGCCTCCTTTGATCACTGAAATTATGTCCATGTTGGTGGTGATTCCTTGCATTAGCTCGGAGTGGTGCTCCGAGCACTTCCTGCAGCATAAAGCGTTACTCAAGGTGCGCGAGATCCGTTCGCAGCTGCTCGAGATCATGACCAAGACCAACATGGCCGAGGTCTCTTGCGGAATCAACTCGGACGTGGTCCGCATTGCCATTTGCTCCGCCTTCTTCCATCATGCGGCTAGGATGAAAGGAGGTACGGTTATCACTTGTATTTGACGGTTTCTATTAGATTACTCACATGTTTTACTGTGCAGGTCAAGGCGAGTACGTGCAGATGCTAACCTCCATGCCATGTCACGTGCACCCGACCTCGGCCCTCCATGGTCTCGGCTATACACCAGATTATGTTGTCTATCATGAACTCGTCTACACGACCAAGGAGTACATGCAATGTGCCACCTCTGTCGATCCCCTTTGGTATGATGAGTTCGTATAATGTTGTTCCGGTGTCGGTTTGTTCATGGCTTCTTTTTATAGGCTTGCCGAGCATGGCGCAGTCTTCTTCTCCGTGAAGGAGTCGTATCAGAGCCGCGTTTTAAAGCGGAAGCGCGAGAAGCTGGAGAAGGAGATCGCTGAGCAGATGCAGAAGGAGAAGGAAGGGCAGAAGAAGGAAGGAGAGGATGGTGACAAAACTGGCGACGACGATGATGGAGAGGGCGTGTGGAACAAGAAGCAACGCATCGCCGAGATTGGCGCCAAGACTGCCAAGCGTGGCGGAAGGCGTCTCGGCATCTGAACGTGCACCATTAAGACAATGTTTTGTGGTCATATCGGAATCTGACTGTCCGTAATTGAGACTAGAATAGAGCCAATCATCATCATCATCATCATCATCATCATCATCATCATCATCATCATCATCATCATCATCATCA
>Ga0154020_10004225_pt1 | contig 17139 bp, 14 predicted proteins | sample Klosneuvirus_201_FD_109709 | JGI IMG/M metagenome (GOLD analysis project Ga0154020, IMG submission 109709) | Active sludge microbial communities from wastewater, Klosterneuburg, Austria - Klosneuvirus_20160825_MG | ecosystem: Engineered > WWTP > Aerobic digester > Activated sludge | place...
CGTAGACCTCGGATATTAATTGCAAAAATGGGACAGGATGGACATGATCGTGGTGCTAAAGTGATAGCAACTGGGTTTGCGGATTTAGGATTCGATGTTGATATAGGATCGCTTTTTCAAACCCCGGAAGAAGTTGCCAAGCAAGCTGCCGAAAATGATGTCCATGTAATAGGAGCATCAAGTTTGGCCGCTGGCCACAAAACATTAGTTCCCCAACTTATAGATGCATTAAAAAAAATTGGCCGGCCTGATATAAAAGTTGTGGCAGGTGGAGTTATTCCACAAAAAGATTACGATTTTTTACGGAAAGCTGGAGTAGCTGGAATTTTCGGGCCGGGTACGCCCGTTTCGGAATCAGCCAAACACATATTACACGCCTTATTGTCTAAATAAGCATAGATCAATTTCAGTTTTGATTTCGTTGGCAACAGCCATCAGAAATGATTACTTTTAATCCCTGCATAGTCTTTTAAAGAGCGAGTGAGTAATTGCACTCCCATGCAGGCTAGTCTTAATCAGAGATTTTTTAAAATTTTGAAAAAAAGCGTTATGAAACGATTTTCCTTTTTCACGCTAATACTTATTCTTCTTTTCATTACTACCCATAGTTGGGGTCAAAGCAAGTACGAAAAAATGCTACGAGACGCGGAAACAAATTATGAAGCCGGAAATTATTCAAAGGCGATGAGTTCGTTGGCCAAGTTCAAAAAGAAAGCTTTTAAGAAATTGGGTCAGCAGAATGTGTACACACCAACCTATTACATGTTACTGGCTAAATATAACCTGGCTTCCGGGTATATCACTGATTTTGAATCGAACCTTTCGTTAGCCATCACGAACAGCAAATCAATCGACAAAGAAAATAGTCAGGCCTATGGGGTAAAACTTGTAGAGGCCGCAGAACTACACAATTTAAATGGATCATTCCGGATATCTCGGGAATTTTTATTGCAAGCTCAAAGTGTGCTCGATGCAGGCGGTTTTATGAAAGATGTTATTAAAGGTCAGTACAGTTTAGCCTTAGGGGAAGCCCTTACAGGCCAAGGCTACTTCACAGAAGCTGTTCAGTTGTTAAACGAGCAGGAGAGATATTTTATAGGGAAAGCTGTAAAGCAAGAAACATTTGTTGATGAAAAGGGAAATTTGAAAAGTCGCAAACTTACGGATGACGAAATGACAGTGCGGTTTAATGATTACGCAAACATGCTAACCTTATTAGGCAATGCCTACGGAAATCAAGGCAGCTTAAAAAGTGCTGATTCTGTTTTTGTTTACGCAGCGAATTGGATAAAAAAGAATTTGGGAGAATCAAGTTTAGCCTTTGTTCGAAATCAATTTTACAATGCTAACATTCTTATTGAAAACGGTAATGAAACCTTACCCAAAGAACTTGAATACAGCCGCACGTTAAACAATCTTAAGATCAGACACAGTGGCTCTCACTACCTGGGTGTTTCCATCTACGAAGAATATCTGCGCGAACTTCAAAAAGAAAAAAGTCAGGCTCGATACTTAAACACAAAGTTAGAGTATGAGAAAATGATTAATAAGAGTTATAAACCAAGCAGCATCTATAACGTGCGTTTAAAGGCCGTGGAGTTCGATGCCAAATTAGATAAGGATAGAACAAAGAACCTTGAAAATCAAGCGAATAATCTGATAACCAATACCGCATCACTACCGCATAATAATATTGTTACGGCTAACGTCACAGAATTTCTTTATGGTTTGGCTCTCTACAAAAAGAACTATACGAATGCCGAAAAATATCTTAAAGACATAATCGAGATCAAAGAAACCTTGTTTGGCACTGAAGCGCCTGAAACTCACCTCGCCCGGTTACACCTTGCCAATTTTTATCTTGACAATACGAATAAGATAAGTGATGCCTCCAAGATTTATGAAAACAGTTACACGAAAGTGGTTTCAAAAGAAATCGGGGCCTGGCATAAGGATCACCTTGATATTTTAAATCACATGGCAGTGCTCTATGAACTAACCGATAAATATGCCGAAGCAAGTAGCACACTTGACAAGGCTGGCTATGTAGCTGCCTCTAAGTATAGTAAAACAGATTATCAATATGCGGCTGAGCTAACTAATATTTCGCGGCTTGAGATTAAACTGGGTCTTTACGAGAAAGCCGAAGAACATTTAAATGAAGCATTGAAAATTCTTGACGGATTTCGTAAAGAAGACGATAAAAAAGTTTATTTGGTTCGGGCTATTGAAGCCCAGGCTACCCTTTACGGAATTAAAGGTATGTTTGATGAGGCCGAGGATGCTCTTGACAAATCCGCAAAAATTATTAGTCGATCGCGTACAGCCCTTGTTGGATTAGACGATCTGGCCACCGCACGTGAACTATCTTCACTATTCATCCAATTAGGTAGATATTCTATTACGGAGGATATTCTTACTAAACTAATCGCGGAGTCTGAAAAACTTTATGGCACCAACTCATTGCGACTCATTGATCCCTTGGTTGATCAGGGCCGATTGTATTTAGCGAAAGGAGATTATACAGAAGCTGATAAAATTGCCGAACGGGTTAATAAGATTGCTACGGATGTCTACGGAGAAACGTCCACTAAAACTGCGCCCACGCAAAAACTTTTAGCCGACATTGATTACACTATTGGGGATTATGACAATGCCGAGAAAATGATTTTGAAAGCATTAGCAAGTCAGGAAAAACAATTTGGCCGCAATCATATTGAAGTCGCCAAATCACTTTCCGAACTAGCGCTTATTAAATTCCACAAAGGCGATAAGCCTGCTGATGTCGAAAAAATTCTTGTTGAAGCTCGAGAAATTATGGGTACTAAATTAGGTAAAGACAACCCCCAGTATGCTGAAATCCTAAAAAATGTAGCCACTGTTAGCATTTCACAGAAGAAATACCCAGAAGCCTTTAGTGTTCTCACTCAAGCCGAGGCCATCTGGCGTGCAAAAACAGGAACCAAAACCAATATCAACGCAGCAGCCATTTTTACCCTCACCGGGGATGTTTATTATCAGATTAAGAATTACAAACAAGCCGAAGAGTTCTACACAAGTGCCAGAGATATTTATGAAAAATATTTTAGTCGCACCCACCCGGAGTATGTGAAGATTCTCTCCAAACAAGCTAAAGTTTACTATCAGCAAAAAGACTTTAAACGCGCCAAACGAAATATTGAGGAGGCGCTTAACAATTATGAAATATTCATCAAAGAATATTTTCCTGCCTTGAGTGAACGCGAAAAAGCAAAATACTGGAATACGATTAAGGGCGATTTTGAATTTTATAATACGCTTGCATTCAGTAACCTGGATGATTTCAAAGATCTGAGCGGAAAGGTATATGATTATCAGTTGCTAACTAAAGCATTGTTATTAAGTTCGTCCATAAAAATTCGCGAACGCATTTTAAATAGTACGGATGAAAGCTTAAAAACTTCCTATAGTTTGTGGGTAGAGAAGAAGGAGTTTCTCACCAACGCCCTATCCATGAGCACCCAACAACTTGCCGACAATGGAATAGATCTTAATGCGCTCAATGGAGAAGTAGAAAAACTCGAAAAAGACATTAGTCAAAAATCGGAGCTATTTGGCCAAAGCTTTGATGATAAAAAAATCAAGTATACCGATGTACAGAAAGCAATAGCGAAAAATGATGTAGCTATCGAAATGGTGCGCTATCGCCATTTTGATCACACCTTTACCGATTCAATTGTTTATGTTGCTTTGTATGTAAAGAATGACAATGCCCGCCCCAAAGTGGTTTTGTTACCGGAAGGTCACCGCATGGAAACCAGGTTCTTCCACTATTATCGCAATTCAATTATCAGTAAAATGCCAGATCAATATTCCTATAAAGTATTTTGGGAGCCCATACAAAAAGGAATTGGCACCGCAGCAACCGTTTATTTGTCTGCCGATGGCGTTTATAATCTAATTAACCTGGAATCTATACCCACGCCTGATGGCCGATATGTGATTGACAATGCGAATATTATAATGATTAGCAATACAAAAGATTTGTATCTGCATAAAGTAAAATCAAAATCCGTTGCCGCGTCCAAAACTGCTACCATGTTTGGTAATCCCACTTTTTACATGACTGCTTCAACCAATCGCACTATTACACAACTTCCAGGCACTGAGAAAGAAGTTGAAGAGTTACAACAATTGCTAAAGCAAAAAGGCTGGGTAACCGATGAATACATTGAGAAGTCGGCCAGCGAAGAGCAGGTAAAAGTTTTATCGAGCCCAAAAATATTTCACATAGCCACGCACGGATTTTATACACCTGCTATGGAAGAAAGTGACCTCGAGGCGTTAACTGAAAGCGAAGCATCGGTAACTGAAAATCCCCTTTTAAAAACGGGGCTCTTACTTACAGGTGCAGGCGATGTACTCAATAAAACCAAATACAACTATAATATGGAAAGCGGTATTCTCACCGCCTATGAAGCCATGAGTTTAAATTTGGATCAAACCGATCTGGTTGTATTAAGTGCCTGTGAGACCGGGTTGGGTGAAATTTCTAATGGTGAAGGTGTTTACGGCTTGCAGCGAGCTTTTTTAGTGGCCGGTGCGAAAGTTCTTATTATGAGTATGTTTAAAGTGGATGACGCGGCAACCCAGGAGCTTATTCTTAACTTCTACCGAAAATGGTTAGCGACCAACAACATTCGTCAAAGTTTTATTGATGCCAAGAAAGAACTTCGCGTAGATTATCCGGAACCAATTTATTGGGGCTCATTTGTGATGATAGGTCTGGATTAGATCAATCAATCCTAAATACGTTGATTCTTAGTACAAAAAAACTAATAACATTTGTCCGGATTTTATCTACACAATCGTCATAAGGTTGTATTAGATAAATATTCACAATTAAACTCTATTTTATGAAAGACTTTATGCTTGTGTTTCGTAACACAGTACAAAATGAAGAGAATTTTGCGAAACAGTCGCCCGAACAGATGCAGTCCGAATTCGCATCATGGAAAACCTGGATGGACAACCTTGCCAAGGATGGTAAGCTGGTGGGTGGTGATCCTTTGTTTCCAAATGGAAAAGTATTGAAGGGTACTTCCAAAAAATTAGTAGATGGACCTTTCGTTGAAGGGAAAGATATCATTGGCGGTTATATGCATATAAAGGCAAATGACTACGAGGATGCTATAGCGCTTTCAAAAGAATGCCCTGCTCTTAATAGCAACGAAGGATCGGTGGAGATCCGCGAAATCATGCCTGCAGGGTAAGTTTATTGGTGAGGCTGTCTCAAAAGTCGCGCTGTCATCGTGGCCTTGAGCCGCGATCTCGTTTTCTACGCACGCAAAGGGATACCGGGTTAGGCCATGTATGACATTTCAATAGATAATTGACTTTTGATACAGCCTCGTTTTTCTACTTTAGGAATTATGCAGCCAGCCGATACAATCGATCGATTATTTCGACATGAATCAGGAAAACTGGTTTCAATACTTACCCGAATTTTTGGGACCCACAATCTAGACCTGGTAGAAGACGTAGTTCAGGATTCGCTGCTTAAAGCGCTCGAACATTGGAAGTATCGGGGAATACCTAAAAACCCTACGGCCTGGCTAATTACAGTTGCGCGTAACAAAGCGCTTGATACCATTCGCAGAGAACAGAATAAAAAAGAATTTACGCAAAGTATATCTCCACTATTAAAGTCAGCCTATTCAGCTTCTGCTACCATTCAGCAACAGTTTGATGAGGCAATTGTAGAAGATGAACAACTTAGAATGATGTTCGTTTGTTGCCATCCTGCCATCGCAGAAGAAGCACAGGTAGCTTTGGTACTAAAAACGTTATGCGGATTCAGCATCAGCGAGATCGCAAAGGCTTTTGTTCAGCCTGAAGAGACAATTTCTAAAAGACTGTATCGGGCCCGGGAGCAATTTCGTCAACATAAAATTCCTTTCACGCTACCCCAGCCTGATGAAATATCAAACAGATTAAAAAGTGTTCTCACTTGTATTTATTTGATTTTTAATGAAGGCTACAACTCAACCCATCATCCCTCCATAATCCGCGAGGATTTGATTGAAGAATCACTCCGACTCGTTAAACTTCTGAGCGATCATAAAACAACCAACAAACCCGAGACCTTTGCCCTTCTGGCTCTCCTCTGTTTTCAATCCGCACGTTTATATAGCCGTATCGATACATCGGGCAACCTTATTCCATTAAAAGAACAGGACAGATCGACCTGGAATCAAAGTCTCATTCAGCAAGGCATTGGCTACCTCCAAAAATCTTCCTCTGGGGAGCATCCTTCAGAATACCATATACAGGCAATGATTGCTTTTGAGCATTGTGCCACTCAGAACTTCGCATCCACGAACTGGCTTAGAATTATTGAGTTGTATGATTGGCTTTATAGATTAAGACCTGATCCGTTAATTGCACTAAATCGTTTAATTGCTTTTGCAGAATTAAATGGACCTCAGGCCGCTTTAAACGAGGTCAAAAATATAAAAGATCGGGATCTGCTTGACCGATATTATCTATACCCGGCAACGCTTGGTGAATGGCATTACCGATTAGGAAATAGAGAAATTTCAAAAAAATACTTTCAGCAAGCACTTGAGTTAACCCAGTCACCAGCAGAGCGGATCTTACTGGAATCAAAACTTACTAGGGCTTAGGGGATTTTGTTTTCTTTTTGTCTTCAAATAACATGCGCACCGAGGGTCCGTAGGTATCGTCAAACTGCCCACTCTTCATACTCCAAACAAAAGCGACCAGAAAGAAGATGGCAATGGTCAGCGAAATGGATATTAATAGAATAATGATAAGCATGATTACTTTGCTTCTTTAAAGGTTTGTTTAGCCACCCACATAACGGCTACCGTACTAAATCCTACAACACTCATACTACTGATTGGCATAAGGATGGCAGCTGTTAATGGAGTTAAAAATCCGCCAATGGCGAAACTTAAGGCAATCAGATTATAAAAGAATGAAATTCCAAAGCCAATCTTAACTATTACAATGGAAGTTTTACTTAAGGTTAAAAACTTATCCAACAACCCAAGTTGTTTCCCCGCTAATATTCCATCACACGCTGGATTAAAAACGCCTGCGTTATCTGTAACAGCAATCCCAACATCACTTTGTTGTAAAGCCCCCGAATCGTTCAACCCGTCTCCAATCATCATTACTTTTGAATTAAATTGCTGAAGTGAGGAAACAAAGCCTAGTTTATCGTGTGGTGATTGATTAAATAATAATTTCGTGTACTCCTGAAAGATGTGTTTCATTCTATTTGACTCACCGTTTGAATCTCCCGACAGAAGTGCAACAACGCGCTTACCTAATTTGGAAACCACCTCTCCTACTTGGGGCCGCACCGATGTTTCAATTTGAAAATAGCCCCGGGGCTCACCATTTATTGATACAAAAACTCTGGACGCATCGATTACCGGATCTTTACCGCCTGTATATTCCGCTGACCCAACTTTTATATAAGCCCCTTTAATACATCCTTCAACCCCACTTCCTAAACGCTCCTTAAAATTTTCAATCTCAACGATTGAATGGCTCATTATGCTTTTCGTTATAAGACTGCTCAATGGATGGGTAGAGGCAGCTGTAAGAATTTTTACCCAGGCCAGTTCATAGTCGTCAATTAGACCTACAAATTTAACGGTGTTGGCACCGTGGGTAATTGTACCGGTTTTATCAAAAACAATTGAATCAATAGAAGCCATTCGCTCAATCACGTCAGCGTTTTTCAGATAAAAGCCATGGCGGCCAAAAATGCGTACCATGTTACCATACGTGAAGGGTGCTGCCAGTGCTAAGGCACACGGGCAGGCTACCATTAACACAGAAGTAAGGACTAACCACATTCTACTAGCATCATAGAAATACCATGTAACACCCGTAACCACTGCAATTAGTAATACCACCCAGGTAAAGGCTCTGGCTGCTTTGTCAATAATGCGTTTATATTTTCCCTCTTCCGGCTTTTGAAAAGCAGCCTCGTTCCATAAGCTGGTGAGGTGACTTTGCGAAGTGCGCTTCTTTACCACGAGTTCTATAGGCTGACCAATCAATCGACCACCCGCGTAAACCCAATCCCCTTTAACAGTGCGCACTGGTTTCGATTCACCCGTAACAAAACTATAATCGAGATAAGCTGCTTCACTTTCCAAAAGACTATCCGCTGGCACAATTTCATTATTGCGAATTCTGATCATGTCTTCTGGTGAGAGTTCATAAACTAAAATGGGTTTCCATTCTGAATCAACTAGCTTCTGAACTGCAAGTGGAAAATACGATTTGTAATCTCGATCAAAAGCAAGATTTTCATAGGTCTTGCTTTGAAACCATCTACCAATCAGCAAGAAGAATACTAACCCGGCTAGCGAATCAAGATAACCCGGGCCAACGTTCCAAAGAATATCATAAACACTTCTAAAAAACAAAGCAAATAAACCAACCGCTATCGGCACATCGATGTTGATTTGTCTCTGGGCAAAACTCTTCCAGGCATTTTCAAAATATTCGCGACCACTATAAAATGTTACTGGGATAGCTAACGCTATATTTATGTACGAAAAAATTCTTTGAAGATATTCATCTGTACCATCCAACCCTAAGTATTCAGGAAAGCTTAACAACATGATGTTACCAAATCCGAAACCGGCAATGGCGAGTTTAATCACTAATGATTTATTGAACCCAACAGAATTGGGTAATTCTTCGGTCTTCAAGTTTATTTTCGGAGCATACCCTAACGAGGTAAGCAGCCGGGCTACTTTGCTAAAGGCAATCTCCTTAGGATTAAAATCAATCCGAACGGACTTCCCGGAGAAATTTACTTCTGATTTTAGAATTCCTTTTTGAAGTCGTTGTAGGTTTTCTAACAACCAGATACAGGAAATGCAATGAATGGCCGGAACATAAAACCGAACTCTTGAAAAAGAGTCGGAATCAAACTCTGCTATTTTTTTTCGAATGGCTGCTTCATCCAGGTATGCAAACGACTCGTCACTTACATACCGGAGGGAAACACCCGGATTCTTGTCGAATGAGTAGTATTCACAAAGATCATTCTCATTCAAGATCTCGAAAACCGTTTTGCAACCCTGGCAACAAAAATGCTTGTCTTCCAACTGAATTTTTTCAGCTTCGCAAGGCAATCCGCAGTGGTAACACGCTAACTCTTCTTGTACGAGAACCTGCATCAATTATTAGAATAGAAAATAGACATGTGGTGATCCGCCATTTTGGTAGCTAAGGCGCTATCGTTTAGTAAATGTAGGGCGGCACGTCCCATAATCAAAACAGGTTTATTGAATTTTGAAGCATAGCTAACTAATTGCGAGGCTAAATCCCGGTTGCTCATTGGCACAATGCCAACGTCACTAAACATCTTTTGTAAATAGCTTACCAGATACTTTTCCAAATGAATCTCCGGAGCATCGTCTGGGCTTACCGTAAGGATAGTAACTTTCTTATTACTTGATTGTTTACCAAAAAATGAAAGAAATGATTTAAGAGCAGCAAGCCCCGATTGGTCGTAATCAAAAAGTACAAGAATCTCTTCGTAGGGATGCAGTAAATCTTCGGATATAAAAATGGGACAACCCACCTCTTCAAAAAAATGATCGGGAAAAGTTTTTACAAGTTGCCCAATATTTTCATGGGTTATCGGATTGATTAACGCCAGATCGGCAAACTTGCTTTGATTAAGCAACGAATTACTATTCGCCTGACTTTTTATAAAGGACATATCGAGATTCAGCGTCTTGGCTTCATCTTCCAACAATGATTGAATAGCCGCTTTATCGGGTTCGTGGTTACCTGATTTTGACTTTGTCTGCTTAACAAAATCGCGCAGGAAGAAACCTGTAAAACTCATTTTATCAATATGAGCAAATAACTTGACGTAATCTGCTAAATGAACTTGAGACGGCTGAAAATCAACCGGAAAGAGAATTTGCTTTTTCACAGAAATGGGATTTAACTGATCTTATAAGTCCAAATTGGGCATGTTAAATGGTTTACTGCATCTTCGGCAATGCTTCCGCTCATCAAGTGATTTATTCCTCTGCGTCCGTGGGTAGACATGGCTACTAAATCTGCTTTTGATTCGACCACAAAGTTTCGCAACCCTTCTTCTTCACTGTAATCATTAAAGATGGTAAGGGTATAGTCTTTTAACATAAAGCGCTTGGCAAAATCCTTCATCTCTTTCTTTACTTCAATATCGCGCCTGAAGTTGGAAGGGGTGTTTACGTATAGGACATGCAGTGTAGCCTTAAAGAAACTCTGCAAAGCTTTAACCTTCTGCGTAAGCTCTTCTTGTTCTAAGCTTAAAACATTTGGAAAAACTATGTTCTTAATAGAACCCGCTTTTACAGGGCCTTTAATTGCGATAACCGGAACCTGAGAAGTACGAACAATTTTTTCAGTATTTGAGCCAACAAAAAATTCCTTGAGACCACTGGCACCATGGGTGCCCATTACAACCAAGTCAATCTTATTTTCCTTAATAAAATCTCTAACCATTGGCGTAGCTCCACCAAACTGAACGATAGAAGTAACTTTAGGCTCGTCTTTAGCCCACTTGTCCTTCATTTTGGCAAAGTTCTTTTCGGCATGCGCTTTCATATCTTTTATAAAAGCTTCTTCGAATGAGAGTGTTGGCATCAAAACACTTTCGTGCATTACCGGTAACTCAATTACATTAAGCAGCACGACCTCGCCTCGACTCATCTTGGCAATGTCAACGGCTAACTTAAAAGCTTGTACTGCTGGGTCAGAAAAATCGCAGGGAACCAGGATCCGTTTCATAATAATTAGAGTTTGTTTAATGAACCAAAACTATTACAAACCCAGGCCCAGCCTAATGATAGCTATCAACGGAAAATATGACTTTTATCATATCCCCTTACAATGTGAACCTTGAAAACTTTGAAATTCTAAATGGGTGATCAGGCAATAATCAGATCTGCCTGTTTCGCCAGCTTGCGGGCATCCAAAACGCGGATTTTTTTTCCTTCGAAGGCAATTAAACCGTCTGATTTAAACTCTGATAATAGACGGATTACGGTTTCTGTAGCCGTTCCAACAATACTTGCCAGATCTTCGCGCGATAAAGCCAATTCAATTAAGGTGCTGCCTTCGCCTTCCATCCCATAAGTTTCTTTAAGCATAAGAAGATTTGCTGCTAACCTTTCGCGAACTGATTTGTGGGCCAATTCCGCTAATTTCTCTTCCATAATCCCCATCTCATGGCAAACGGCCTGCACCACCCGCCTCATAAAGGCTGGATTCTTTTGCAAAACCTCAAAAAAGCTTTCTTTGGGGATAAAGCAGATTTTAGCGTCTTCCAATACCGTTGCAGTAGCCTGATAAAACTCTTCGCTTAATAGTGCCCGGTATCCTAGAAAATCACCTGGTTTGGCTATGTAAATAATAAATTCTTTTCCCTGAACATTGTTTTTGTAGACTTTCACTTTACCGCCATTCATACAATAAAGGCCTGTGGGGCGGGTGCCTTCATAAAAAATATTTTGACCTTTTTTGTATTGAATACAGGTTTTGTGGTTGTTTATCCTGCTCAAATCTTCCGGATTCAAACCGTTAAATAGAGAGTCCTTCAGATGGTCGCACAGCGTACAGGCGATGTTGAATTCTACTTTAGCCATACTTCAAAAATGGGAAAAAACCGCGTTTAAACCAAGTTATCAAACGATTAAGCCTACACCGAATAAGAGAACAAATAATAAAGTAGATAGTGCCATTTGCTTAAGAAAAGGATCCAATTCCTCGGATGGTTTTTGCTGTACTGACAAACCATTCTTTATAAATAGGGGTAGCGTGAACAAGAAAAGAAACTGCCAGGGTGACTGAAAATGAAGCCATGTGTAAGCGATGGCAGCAAGCATACCACCTATCAATAAAATCCAATGATACCGGCTTGCTAGGTCTTTACCAATCCGAACAGGAATTGAAAACTTACCAGCGTGACGATCTGATTCTATATCCCTAATGTTGTTAATATTTAATACGGCTATCGAAAACAACCCACAACTAAGAGCGGGCAAAACCTTTATCCAGCTTATGGAATGAGTAAAAAGATAGTACGAACCCAGCACGCCAACCAAACCAAAAAACACTAGCACTGAAATATCACCCAATCCTATATAACCATAGGGCTTCTTGCCGATTGTATAACCAATCGCGGCACCAATGCTCAACAATCCCAAACCAAAGAACAGAGCTAACGCCTGCCAATCGGCACCAAAAGAAATCCAAAGCAGAGATATACCGCTGATCAGGCTTAAGCCTGCAAACAAAATAACTGCGTTGCGCATCTCTGTCGAGGAAATAGCACCTGACTGAACTGCGCGCTGCGGTCCTTTGCGACCTGCATGATCGGCACCGTGTTGAGAATCACCATAATCGTTAGCCAGATTTGAAAGCACTTGTAAAAAGATAGTGGTGAGGCAACAAAGAGAAAATAGTATTCCATTAAAACTATGTTCCGCGGCAGCAAGAAAACCAGCCATGCTTATACACGCCAATGCCAGGGGAAGTGTTCTTAATCGAAAAGCTTTAATCCAAACTTTCATCTTCATCCATCAAATAACAAATCAACTTGAAATAAGTTGATTTAGAAAAACTTTAGTTACTGAATTTCTAAGATCCCGAAAGGTTTTTTATTAAAAATGAATTCATCACCAACCTTCTTACTCAGCAGCTTTTGGCCGAGCGGTGAGGCCGTACTTAAGGCAAAAATTTGAAGATCGTTAACCTGAAGTTTCCCGGCACTGATGGCCAAATAAAAATTTCCCTGTGTTGTTGTAACGACTGAACCTAATTCTATTACCTCCTTGCTGGCTGACGAGTTCACTTGGGCCAAGGAAGCCTTTAGTTTGATAGCCTCCTGCAATTGTTGAGCAGCCTTATCCCTTTCCAGGTGAGCCATGGCACGCCCTGTTTCGTATTTATCACCCGCACTACTTTTTTCTTCTGCATTGGCTGATGCCTGCGCGTAATCAATTTCCTGTCTGGCGGCCGCAATACGCTGATCAACATAATTAACGCATTGCGCAAAAAGCTGTTCACGTATCTCCATGCTATATACCCAGAATAGATTTCAATTTAGGATATCCCGTTTTGCTAATCGGTATCTGTTGTCCGTTACGCAAAATGGCCATGTGGGTTTCTTTTTGATAAGGCTCAATTTTTGTGATCTGACCAATATGAACTATAAAAGAACGGTGTACCCGAACGAATAGATTAGGATCTAACGATTGTTCATAAAAAGACATGGTTTTGTTTTTTAAAAAGGAGCCTTCCGCGGTTACAATTTTCACAAAATCATCTTCTGCTTCGAGGTATTGAATCTCTTGCACCGGGATAATTTTTACTTTACTTCCCGTCTTGACTACAATACGATTACTTTGTGATGGCGCTTTCGCCATGGTTTCAAGAAGTTCGGTCGTATTGGGTGCTTGCCCCGATTTATCAAGAAATTTTTGAATGGCCTTTTGAAATCTGTCTTCAGCCACAGGCTTTAGCAAATAATCGATCGCATTCGCCTCAAAGGCTTTGAGTGCAAACTCATCAAATGCCGTGATAAAAATAACTGCAGGTGCCGGCTGAATGAGTTCCAGCATTTCGAAGCCATTAATCTTTGGCATTTGTATATCAAGAAAAATCAAATCGGGTTGATGCTGTTGAATCGCTTTAACGCCTTCAAAGCCATCATTACATTCCTCCAGAACTTCTATGTCAGAATAATTCCTGAGATAACTTTTTAATATTTCCCGACTCAGGGGTTCATCATCGATCAAGACAGCTTTAATCATGGCTTAGCAGGAACAGTTAGATTAACAGTAAATGTATTTGTCATAATATTCGTTTTAACTAAATCATTTCGGGCGTAGATCAGGTAAAGTCTACGCTGTAATCCGGTTAAACCAAAACCACTACCCGATGCAGGTTGCATATCGGAATCAAATGGATTTGAAATCTCCATTTCTAACTGATTGCTATTCATTTTTGCAGTCAACTCGATGGAGATTTTTCCCGTGGTGCCATACAAGCCAAATTTAATTGCATTTTCTAAAAGTGGTTGCAGCACCAAAGTAGGAATTAACCACGTGCGACTGGGTTCTTCGATGTTCAATACAACTTCTAGTCGATGCCCGAAGCGCACCTTTTCAATTTCCAAATACGTTTCGAGATATTCTAACTCTTGAGCAAGGGTTACCCATGGTTGATCAGCACGCTTAAGTGTGAGTCGTAAAAAATCTGAGAGCTGCAGTACCATTTGTCTCGCCCGATCGGGAAGTGTTAAGATTAACGCGTTAATAGAATTGAGGCTGTTAAAGAGAAAATGCGGTTGCAATTGCAACTGCAACTTTTGCAACTCGGCTTCGCGGGCCATATTTTTCAGATCCGATTCCCTGGTTTGCTGGTCAAGCAATTCCATCCATCGGGTATAATATATTGCGCTAACGCCAACTGCCGTTAACGTAACAAATCCAATCACCCATCGAATGGGAGTCGACTGAGAAAGAAATTCCAGGTAGCCTGTTTCATCAGCATTGATTGCAACCATTGCCTGAGCAGAAATCCATTGGCATCCCACAGCAAGTACAAGTGTTAACCCCACTGTGATTTGAAAAATACCCGTTCGGGGAAAATAGTTTAATAATGAACCCAGCAGAACCGCTGTGCTTATCAGTACGAGATTGAAAATGGAAGAATCCCAAACCGAAATTTCCCAGCTAAAACCAGCATATTGATGTAGCGCCCAGGCGTGAAATCCTGACCACAGCAGCGCAGCCCCAATGAGAGGTAAGCGGGCTGTTAAGGTGGCTGTAGTTTTATTCAAAATCAAAGATGCGTCAATCTGCAATTTACGAGATTGTTATTTCTAAACATTAACAGAGCATTCCAAATTCACCCAGTTGAAGCAGCAAGTAACCCTCAGTTCTGTATCCTTACAGACCGAAACTTTTTGTGGTCTGTAGGGATACAGACCACGGTTAGGGCTATTTTTAAACAGTCAACTATTTGCAAAATAACTATATCTTTGATTTATGATTTCGACTTACCCGAGCAACAGTAAGAATAGAGCCTCCAAAGCAATTTTGGCAGTTGCTTTGATCTTGAGTTTGTTGTCAGGTTTCACCACTTCGAAGTCATCGGCAACAACCAGCAAGACACAATCTGAATGGGTAGTTCGGGAAAAAGGAAAGCTGAATTTAATTTCTGCATTCAACTTAAGTGCAGCACAAAGTCCAACGTCATTTTCGTATCATTCTGAGTTCTCTCATTTATTATATCAAAACAGACTCGTTGAAGTTAAGTTCAACGTAAATCAGAATCAGTTTTTGTTGATGGATTTATCCATACTATTATTCATTCCCAACATTCATCCTCACGTTTCCGATGAGGATTACCTCTTAGTTTAATCCGGTAGGAATATTTTCCTCCCCCTCTTTCCAGTTTCGCTGGAAGCTTTCTAATTATTTGCATGATCTCACTGTAAACAAGTTGGATCACTAATTTTTTTTATGGAACGGATTAAAAAAATACTAAGAATCGCAGGGCTCGTTCTGCTTATTATTCTTGCGCTATCAGGAATAGGGATTGTGCCCCCACCAAATCGGGAAAGATATATTAGCAAAGAAGTTACTACTGAATTAGTGGAAGAAAAGAAAGAAGGCTCAGAAGAGCGTAAAACATGAGAAAGAAATATTTTCTCGCTCATTAAACCTTCATCCGGTAGATTACTCTAAGAGAGTTCTTATGAATAGTATAGAACAAAATAATTGAGATTTTATTAGTCAGTCTTTAAACTTCAATCAACAATTATCTTCTAAGTCTTGAAAACAAACTTAACAAGACTATGGAAACCAAACTGATCACCTCAATTCGAATCCTAAAGAGTAAACTCTATTTACTCTTTATTGGACTCTCCTTCGCGCTACTGATCTCGTGTAACAACGAGGATACCACCCCAGACTTTTCTTCCGAGGATATTGAAGACGCAAGTATGGATGCTATCGAAGATTCTTATTTTGATGATGGTGACGATTTGCTTACAGAAGCGTTTACCAGCACGGATGAAGATTTAAGTGGTGGTCGATTAAACACAGATGAACGATTAATTTGCGCAACCTTAACAAGGACGGGGTCAAAAGCGGAAGGAAGTTTACGCGTTGACTTTGGAGACGGATGTACAGGGCCTCGTGGCAATGTGCGTGCCGGTGCCATCGTGGTTACGCATCAGGGCGACTGGAATTCTGTGGGCTCAAGCTGGAACATTTCATATGAAGACTATTCCGTGAATGGTGTTCAATTAGAGGGATCCAGAAAAGTTACGGTTGTCAGCCTTACTGAATCGTTGGTTGAGTATGAAGTGCGTTTAACCGATGGTAGAATCACCTGGCCTGACGGACGGGTTGCCACTCGCGAAGTAAATCGCAGACGTGAACATGAGCGTCATCCTGAAAATCATTTACTAGATCGGATTATCATCTACGGCACTTCAAATGGCGTGTTACCCAATGGCACCGTAATCAGCATCGAAATACTTGAACGTTTAATATATACCAGAGTATGCGTGCAGGAGGGTGTGAATATACCAGTAAGCGGTGTCAAGTTCATCAAAGCTGGCGACCGGGAATTAACCATTGATTATGGAGATGGCACGTGCGATAACATTGTTGCCCTTACCAAAAAGAATGGAAGAACAGTGCGATATGAAGTGAAGAAGTAGGATTTGTGAAGTTGAGTAAAGAAGTCCGCCTGAGAAGATGGACTTCTTTGCTTTGATCGAATTAAATTCCCTTGTTATTATGCTTACTATCTCCAAACTCAAATTCAACTATTAATGGTGTATGGTCACTGAAATTAATCCAGTCATCATAATTACCTATTTTCACTTCAATTAATTTGTCAAGAATATCGGACGAAGCAAAGCAGTAATCAATGTGATAGGGTTTGTTCCTGTTTTTTTGCAAAAAAAATGTCGGATGTATTTCTTGCCCTTGTTCTTTGTCAAAGTATTTATGATAAGCACTATGAATGTCTTTATCAGCCAGTTTATTTACAACATCTGTGTGCGAACCAACTCTGTCTTTA
>Ga0154020_10004228_pt1 | contig 17136 bp, 16 predicted proteins | sample Klosneuvirus_201_FD_109709 | JGI IMG/M metagenome (GOLD analysis project Ga0154020, IMG submission 109709) | Active sludge microbial communities from wastewater, Klosterneuburg, Austria - Klosneuvirus_20160825_MG | ecosystem: Engineered > WWTP > Aerobic digester > Activated sludge | place...
TCGGCGGGCGGATTCACCGCGTGGTAGCACCGGCCGGTGAATCCGGCGCTCCTGGATGCGACCTTGATGGTGCCCCCGTGGGCGCGGGCGCCGCAGGCAGCGCTGGAGATGCGACCGGACACCGTCTTCTTGGTCACCGGGAGTGCGGCCTCGGCATTACGAAAACGATCGGACACGCGGATGGAAACGCTGCAGCGACGCAATGAGCTGACCAAGGACCGGCTTCGGCGGAAAGGGATTGATCCAGAGGCCATCGCCGGCCTTCGGAACGCGGCGCTCGCCAAAGCCCGGAAGGAACTCAACGAGGTTAACACGCAACTTCAGGCACAGGGCAAGAGCCCGCTGATCGTCACGGATACCAAGCGGATCTTTCAGCCCGACTTTCAGGCCGAGCTAAAGCGGGCGGGGTTCTCGATCGAGCTCGACGCCGAAGGCTGGTCAGATGCCCAAGGCAAGCCGATCTGGGAGCTTGGGGTGAGTTCCAATGAGAAGGTGGAGTTTTCGGAGGTTCTGACGCACCTAGCCCGGTTGCAGAATGCACTCCTGCGGGAAAAGGCGGCGATCCACGCCTTCCTCTTTGTCGGTCCGGATGAAAAGCCGAAGGACCCGATGGAAAACTTGCTGGCGATGAGCAAACGAAACGGCGGAAAATTTGAGCTGCTCACCGCGCGGCGGTTGGAGGAACTGACGGCCGGTGGCCGCTGAGCTTCGAGGTTTGCTGTAGGCGGGCTCGCTGATCCCGCGCGGATTGGCGTCGCGCAACCATTCCGCCCTGCCTCTTCCAGCCTACACGCTGCGCTCCATCCGGATCCGGAACCGGTTGCCCCGTCGCGGCCTCGCGAAGTAACGACACGGGCGGGGCGCCGAACTTGAAACCCACCTGGGTGCGGGGCTTGCCGTGGCGCGTAAGGTGAGTTTGATGTTTTCATGGCCGTCAAAAAACTCCTCCACACTCGCATGCGGGTGAATGACCTCGAGCGCACCGTCCGTTTTTATGAGGAGGCGCTCGGACTGACCGTCTCCCGGCGTCACACGTCTCCCCGGGGAGCGCAACTGGCGTTTCTGCAAACCCCCAATAGCGAGGAGGAGATCGAGATTTGCCAGATGCCGCCGGGTGCTCCGTCGGTGGAAGTGCAGCCTGATCTGATGCACCTCGCCTTTGAGGTGGAGGACCTCGAGGGGTTTGCCGCCAACGCTCGCTCCAAAGGTTACCTGCTGAGTGACGGGCCGACAAAAACGGGCAGCGGTTCGATCATTGCCTTTCTCGATGCTCCGGAGGGTTACGAGGTCGAGTTGATCCAGCGGTCGGTTTAAGACCCTGACAACCCGCTGTTCAACCGGAGATCGACGGTGGGGCTGATTTGCCGTGCCGTCGCTCCCACGCGAAAACGAATTGTTGGGCCAAGCCGGCCTGCGGGCCGAAGTGCACCCGGCCGAAGTGAGCCACCTGAGCGGGTTTCCAGCCGGTCAGACCGTACCGTTCGGCGAGGGCTCGCAGTACCCAGACATCGACGGGAAACGCATCCAAGTAGCCGCCGCCGAAGAGCAGGACGCAATCGGCCACCTTTTCACCGACGCCGGGCAGTCGACAGAGCCGCTCTTTGGCGTTGGCGTAGGGAGCGGCGGCGGTCGTCTCCAACCAGTCAGGATGATCTTGAAGGAAGAGCGCGGTCTCGTGGATGTAACGCGCCCGAAAACCGAGCAGGCAGGCTCGCAGTTCCGCCTCGGGCACGTGGGCCAGTTCCGGCCAGGTCGGCAGGCGATTGACTCCGGGTACGATTTCGGCCCCGTGCCGCTCCGCCAGCAGTGCCATCATCTGTTTGATCTGCAGAATCTGCTTGGTCGCACTGCAGAGAAACCCGAGCAGGGTTTCGCCGAAAGGCTGGCGAAGAATGCGGAGCGAGGGATATGCGGTGAGACAGCGGGCGAGGTGGGCATCGCTTCGCCAAGGCAGTCCATCGAACAGTGCCGCCCAGTCGCGGTCGACGGAGAAGTAGATCTCAAGCTCGGACCGCGTGGCCGCTTCCCGCCCCACAGGCGAGCGCCAGAAGAGGATCCCGGGGTCTTCGCGGCGCAGTTCGACCACGGTCTTTCCCCAGAGACCGGTCCAGCTCGTGGTCGCGAGATCGTACCGCCAGCGAAATGCCTGACCACCATCGAGGGTTTCGGCGAGACTCACGGCGTCCGGACAATAGAGTCCAGGAAACGGATTCCAAGAGGACCAGGCAAAAGCGGCAGGCATACGTGAGAGTTCGAATCGAAGAGATGCTTGCTGTAGGCGGCTTCGTCGAGGCCGCAGAGATTGGCTTTCAGAGGCGGTGATGCCAGCTCCATCGCGCGCACCAACGCGGACAGCCGCGCTCGCGGCGGTCACCCCTGCGCAAAGGCGAGCAAGGGTTCAAAATTTCCCGCATCCGCCTGCTTTATCGCTTGAATGTAACGTCGCCTTGCATCGCCAATCGCGGCGAGGTTTCCGCGGGAGCCCCAAGTGAGCTCTTCGCCCTTGGATGCGGCGATCATGACATCGGCGATCAACCGCGAATGCCGGCCGTTGCCGTTGGGCCACGGATGAATCACAACCAGTCGGTGGTGGAGACGGACGGCGGCTTCGTGGAGCGGGTAGGTGGAAAATTCCATCCACGCTCTCGCATCGTCGAACGCATTTCGCATCCCTTCGGTGATCCGAGCGACCTCCCATCCGAGATTTTTTTCGGTCTTCCGATAGTGCCCAGCCCAACGCCACGTCTGGTTGAACATGCGTTTGTGCAGTTCGCGCGCGAAGGCATCGGTCAAAAGATCTGATCGCTTCAGCGTGCGGTTACGCATGGCCCAGACGCGTGCTGCGTAAATGTTGGCTCGCTCGACTTCGTTGAGTTCGGCGCGTGTTGAAAGGCTCGGAATGAGATCGAGCTGTTCTTCCGGACCGAGGGCGGTGTTGCTCTCGTCCGCGGCGAAGAGGTCGTCCGTCATTTCGAAGGCGATCTTGGTGCCAGATCACCGACCGCCTGACCTTCCAGCGCCATGGAGTGTTCGGTCGCGTGAAGATGCTTCATCGCCGGATCGTGCCGTAGGGCAAGTTCCCCGAAGGTTTTTGCCACAGCATCACGGGGAATGATGAAGTACACGAGTTCACAGTCCATCGCATCGGCAGCACGCGCGAGGGATGACAAACTAATCGAGCCGCGCGCTTCAGAGGATTCCAAGTCCGCGTAAGAAGGGCGCGTCACACCGATCCTTTTGGCGACCGTTTCTTGTTTTAGTCCGATGGCCTCTCGTACCGCGCGCAGCCATCCCCGGACGGGTCTCGGCGCGTTGACCGCAGCTAACTTCAACGCCGATATACGCTGATCCAGGCCCTTTCTTATTAATCCGCGCAGCTCGGGTTTCATGATGGCTAAAATCTACTTTTTTTAATTTCACGCAAGCTATACCCACCATAATACATCAAATAGACAGGTAAAGCCATCTTTTGCTTGCATGAGCCACCGATCCCGCCGGCCAGGCACTCAACTGCCCACGGCTCTGCTACTACGGGAACTAGACGAGAATCTTCGCCCGCGAGGTTGGGTAGTCGATGAACGTATCCTGCACGGCCGAGTGAATCCCGTCGATCCGGCCTTGGATCGTATCCAGGTACTCGTGCAGTCCGTCCGCGATGATCTCCGCGGTATCGATCGACTCGAGATCGGACCTGAGATCGGCCGCAAGACGGCTGGCGGGGTTGTCCACGTGATGCTCGCAATTACCGACAATCCGAAGCAGGGCCTGTTCGACCTCGGCGACCGAATAAAGGATGCTTCGCGGAAAGAGTTCATCGCGCAGGAGGAAGTCGACCACACGCTCGAGATTGAGCTGCCCACGGCGGCTCCGGCGAAACGCCTCGAACGCCGAGCACGAGCGCAGGACGGATCCCCACTGGATCATGTCCAGCGCCGTGCCGACGGCGGCGATGTCCGGCAGGAGCATGTAGTACTTCACGTCGAGAATGCGCGAGGTATTGTCGGCCCGCTCCAGGTAGCGACCGAGCTCGAAGAACCACCATTCATCGCCGCGGGGCAGCATGGACTCGGCGACTCCGTAAAAGAGCTGGATCTGGGCCTTGACGCGGTTGAGGTATTCGGACGATCCCAGCTGGGCATAACGCGCAAAGTCATCGTCCTTGAGCTTGAGATAAAAGGTATTCAACGTTTCCCACACTTCCGCCGCCAGCAGGTCCCGCACGCACCGGGCGTTTTCCCGGGCATGCGTCACGCACGAGATCACGGACGAGGGATTGCGCCGGTCGAAGAGCATGAACTCCACCACGGTGCGTTCGGTGACGGTTTTGCCGTAGAGCTCGACGAATTTTCCGTCGCTGCCGGCGACGTAGACGAGGGGTTCCCACGACCTGGGATCGTCCGCCGCCTGACGTGACTGCAGGTCGAGGACAAGCTGCGCATTCACATCGACGATGCGCGCGGTGTTCTCGGCCCGTTCAAGCTGACGGGCCATCCAGTAGACGAGGTTGGCGACGCGGGAAAGCATGGGGAAAAAGGGAAGGGTGAAGGATGACGAAGGTCGGAGAAGGGAGATCGGGCCGGGCGGTCAGACGATCAGCTTCTCCGGGCCACTCCGCGTCTGGCTTTGCGACTGGTACTCGTCGGCGAGGACCCAGGTGTCCTTGGAGCCGCCGCCTTGGGAGGAGTTGACCACCAGCGAGCCTTTGCGCAGCGCCACGCGGGTAAGACCCCCTGGCATGATCTTGATGGTCTCGCCGTTGAGGATGTAGGGGCGGAGGTCGATGTGGCGTCCCTCGATTGTGCTCTCGCAGACACTCGGGCAGCGGGAGATGCCGAGGGTGGGTTGGGCGACGAAATTGCGCGGGTTGGCGATGATCTTTTCCCGGAATTCGGCAATTTGGGCCTGGGTGCTGTGCGGTCCGACCAGCATGCCGTATCCGCCGGCCTCATTCACACTCTTCGCCACGAGTTTGGGGAGATGTTCGAGGATGTAGGCGAGGTCCTTTGGATCCGAGGACAGGTAAGTGTCGACGTTCGGCAGGATTGGATCCTGATCGAGGTAGAATTTGATCATCCGAGGCACGTAGTAGTACATCGCCTTGTCGTCGGCGACGCCGGTGCCGATCGGATTGCAGAGCGCGACGTTGCCCTTGCGGTAGGCGTTGACCAATCCCGGCACCCCGAGCAGCGAGTCCGGCCGAAACACTGTCGGATCGAGGAAATCGTCGTCGATTCGCCGATAGATCACATGCACGGGAGCCAGGCCTTCGCTCCGGCGCATGTACACCCGGTCGTTTTCGACCACGAGGTCGCTGCCCTCGACGATCTCGATGCCCATCTGCCGGGCGAGAAAACTGTGCTCAAAGTAGGCCGAATTGTAGACGCCCGGCGTCAGAAGCACCACCGTCGGCTCTGGCACATGGGTCGGCGCCAGGTGCATCAGGAGGTTGAGCAGATCGTTGGCGTACGTCTCCACCGGCCGCACGCGGTAGTCGCGCAGCATGTTCGGGAAAACCCGCTTCATCACCTGCCGATTCTCCAGCACGTAACTGACACCGGAGGGTGTGCGCAGGTTGTCTTCGAGCACCCGGTAGGTGCCGTCCTCGTCGCGAACGAGATCGGTGCCGTTGATATGGACGAAGAGGCCGCGCGGCATGGCGAAGCCCATCATTTCGCGACGAAAGTGTTTCGACGTTTCGACCATTTCCGCGGGCACGACCCCCTCGCGGAGGATCCGTTGATCGCCGTAGATGTCGGCGAGAAAGAGGTTCAACGCCTGCATGCGTTGAGTCAGTCCGGCCTCGAGGGTGGCCCACTCGTGGGCGGGCACGATGCGGGGGATCAGGTCGAACGGGAAGATCTTCTCCGTGCCCGCCGTGTCGGAGTAGACGGTGAACGTCACGCCCCGATTGATGAAGGTCTGGTCGGCGGTCCTCTGGCGCTCCAGCAGGCCGCCGATCCCGTCCATCCGGGCGAACCGATCGTACAGGCGTTGGTAGTGGGGACGCGGGCGTCCGGGCCCGGCGAACATCTCGTCATAGAAACGGCCGTGGTCGTAGGACTGAAAAAGATCGGACATGAGGCGAATCAGGGGGAGGGCGGCGGGGGAGGGGAGAAATTAGCGGGAAGACCAGAGAAAGCTCTGGGTTTCGGCGAGGGGAAGGCGGGTGGTGCGATCCAGCACCTGCAGGCGCCACGCCACGGGGCGGATTTTCGCGTCCGGCCAGTCGGTCCCGGTGGCACCCACCTGCAGCACGGACGCCCCGGATGGCAGATCGGTCGAAAAGACGTAGGCTTTTGGCGCCGGGCTCCCGGGAAGGATGAGCTCGAGGCGAATCTCGGCGCCGGCGATGGACTCCGGCGATTTCAACCGGGTGAGAAAGTAGAAACCGTTGCGGTCCGCTGGTTGGGAGCGGAGCAGAAGCCTGCCCCCTCGGTGTTCCTGATCGCCGAAATACTCGCCGATGCTTTCGAAGGAATCCGCGGTGCGGAATCCGGGCCAGACGTGCACAATTTCGAGGGCGGACGCACTGAGCACCGTCCCCCAAAGGGAGACCAGCAGCACGGAGAGGGCGCGGCAATTCATGGACTTGAGGAAGAGCGTGGGACGTGGGCCCAGCAAGATTGGTCTCGCAGATTGTATGCCAAGAAAAGGGGTTTTTCGGTCGATCGAAAGCGGAAGCGGTTCCCTGTGAACCTTCAGCGCGGGACGGTGTTTTCAGGCTGCAGCGAAATCGTTTGGTAGCGATGAAAACCGAGCAAGGCCGGAGTCCATCCCTTGACTGAAGGATGAATCAGGAATGTGCGCGTGCCGTGGTAGATCGGAATGATCGGTGCCTCCGCTAGAAGAATGGCTTCCGCTTCTTGGTAGAGCGATCGGCGCCGTCCACGATCGGTTTCGGCGCTGGCAGCGCGGACCAGCCGGTCGTAGTCGGCATTGGACCAGCCCGTGGCATTGTTGCCACTGTTCGAGAGAAAGACTTCGAGGAAGGTGCTCGGATCGACGTAGTCGCCGATCCAGCGAGCGCCGGAAAGCGCGTAATTGCGCTGGCGTTCATCGTCGAGCCAGACGCGTTGTTCCTTCAATGATAAGGTGACGTCGATCCCCAGCTCGCGTTTCCACATCTGCTGGATGGCTTCGAGCAGCCGTTGGTTGAGCTCGTTGGTGAAGCTCATGATCTCGAGCGAAGGAAATCCCTTTCCTCCCGGAAAACCGGCAGCGGCAAGCAATTCCCGGGCTTTGGCGTAGGAGTCGGGAATCCCGGCGGTGGAGGTATAACCCGCGGTTCCCGGAGGGGTGAGACTGTGGGCCGGGCTCTGTCCGCCGAGTGCGACCTTGTCGACCAAGGCTCGACGGTCGAGTGCGTGGGCGAGGGCTAACCGGACGCGCGGATCATCCAACGGGGGGCGGCCGAGATTGATTCGGAGGAAACCGGTTTCAATGAATGGATCGGCCCGTAACTGTTCTCGGTTTGGACCCGCGCGGTACGCCGCGATTTTGGACAGGGGCACTTCACTGGTCAGATGGATCTGCCCAGCCCGGAAAGCGGACTCCTGGGCGGTGGCGCTCTCGTAGGGGTAGAAAACCACGGACTGCAGCCGGGTCGCGCGATCATCCCGAAAGTGGGAGTTGCGCTCCGTCACAATTCGCTGGTTGCGAGACCATTCCGTCAGTCGAAATGGACCACTGCCGACAAGGTTACCGGGCTGGGTCCACCGATTGGCCCGGTCATCGGCTCGACCGAGCCGTTCGATGACGTGACGCGGCACGGGAAAGGTGGTGGGCAAGGCAAGGAGGGCGGGCAGCGTGGGCGTGGGTTGCGTCAGCGTCAGAACGACAGTCTTGGGATCCTGGGCGCGCACCCCGAGGGCCGTGGGATCGGTGATTTTCCCGGCGTTGAAGTCCTCGGCGCCAACGAGGGTGAAGAGAACGTAGGCGTACTCCGACCCCAGTTGAGGGGAAAGCACTCGTCGAAGGGAGAACACCACGTCGTCTGCCGTCAGGGGCGATCCGTCCGACCATCGCAAATCAGGGCGGAGGTGAAAGGTCCACACTCGCCCATTGGGGGACTGTTCCCAGCGTTCGGCGAGAGCGGGGACCGGCTCTGAGGTGGTTTCGTCGATGGCGGTGAGACCCTCGAAAAGTGCCAGCGAGATTGTCATATCGTTGTAGGAAACCAAGATCTGGGGATCGAGGTCCCTCGGTTCGGCGCTGATCGCGAGGTGCAGGGTCGCGGTTCGCAGCCCGGATTCGGTCCGGGTTTCACGTTTCCCGCAGCCGACCAGTGCGACCAGAAGGAACAGGGAGAGCGCAGCGCGAGAGATGCATTCGGCCCGCATTCGGCCTGATTCGACCTGCGGGGTGGTGCGGAGAGTGAGGATCACGGCCATGGGAAAACGGTAAACCCGACGGCCGGCACTCGCCAAGCTTTCGACAGTCCTGTGGAAATCCAAGCTGGGGTCTGAACTTTTGCTGCGCTACCCTTTAGTCAATGAATCTGGCGCCGAATTCGAAGAGGGAAACAGACCCTGGTTCTTTGGTGGGAGAAGCGCCGGCGGATCGATCCCCCGAGGGTCGTCCTCGTTTTCGTTCGCGTGCGTGGAAGATCGCCGGAATTTATGCGGGGTTTGCGACGGTTTGGATCTATTTTTCCGACCGCGCTCTCGGGCTGTTGGTCCCGCAACCGGAACTCTTGGTGAAGTGGAGTGTGCTGAAAGGTTTGGGATTTGTCGCGATTACCACCGGACTGCTGCTTCTGCTGATGCGCCGCGCGCTCGGGGCCGTCGAGCTGGCCTTCTCCGAGGTGGTGCGGCACGAGGCGGAGATCGAGCGTTTGAAGCGCCTTTATCAGGCGCTGAGCCAGATCAACCAGGCGATCGTGCGATTGCCGACGCAGGACGCGCTCTTCCGGAAGATCTGTCAGGTCCTGGTGGAGCACGGACGGTTCCGCATGGCGTGGATCGGATGGCATGCCGTGGATAAACAACAAATTGAGCCCGTTGCTTCGTTCGGTGATGATGCCGGCTATCTCCAACAAATCCGGATCTATACCGACGACCGGCCGGAAGCGAAGGGTCCGACCGGCGTCGCCTTTCGGGAGGAGCGGTCCTATGTGTGCAACGATCTGCTGCGCGATCCCGCTTCATCGCCTTGGCGCGACGAGGCAAAAAAGCGTGGTTACCGCGCCTCGGCGGTTTTCCCGATTCGGAAACAAGGCGTGGTTCGCGGGACGCTGAATGTTTACGCCGGCGAGGTCGGATTTTTCCAGGACAAGGAAGTGGCTTTGCTCGAGGAGGCGTCGGTTGATCTCTCGTTCGCGCTGGAGAATTTGTTGCGGGAGGAGGAGCGCCGACCGAACGAGCAAATCGCGCGCGACGAGCGGCTCCTGTCCGAGACAATCATTGAGAGCCTGCCGGGCGTCTTTTACTTTTTCAACGAGGATGGCCGGATTTTGCGTTGGAATCGGGACCTGGAGGTCAAGTCCGGGTATTCGGGATCGGAAATCGCGCGGATGCATCCTCTGGAGTTTGTCGGCAGCGAGGACCGGAAATCGCTCGCGGTGCGGACGGCGGAAGTCTTCGCCCTCGGCGAGTCGGCCAGCGAGGCTTCGTTCCTGGCGCGGGACGGCAGTGCGACCCCCTATTTTTTCACGGGCAAGCGAGTTGAGATCAACGGATCGGCCTGTCTGGTCGGGGTGGGGATCGACCTGACGAAGAGAAAGCGAGCGGAGTTGGCGCTGCGCGAGCTGAATGAGACGCTCGAAAAGAAAGTGATGGAGCGAACCGCGGAGCTGCAGGCGGCACTGGTGCGCGCCGAAGGTGCGGATCGGACCAAATCGATGTTCCTCGCGACAATGTCCCATGAATTGCGGACGCCGCTGAACTCCATCATCGGATTCACGGGCATCATCCTGCAGGGCCTTGCGGGTCCGCTGACGACGGAGCAAACCAAGCAGCTGACGATGGTGCGGGGGAGTGCCCGGCAACTGCTCGAACTGATCAATGATGTGCTCGACCTCTCGAAGATCGAGGCCGGCCAGCTGGAGATCAGGCATGACTCGTTTGATCTGCGGGTCTCCTTGGAGCGGGTTTCAGCGGTGATTCAACCCTTGGCCGCCAAAAAGGGCCTCTCGTTGACTCTGGCCGCGGATCCCGGATTGACCTGGATCGTCAGCGACCGCCGTCGGGTGGAGCAGATCCTGCTGAACCTTTTGCACAACGCCGTCAAGTTTACGGAGCGGGGAGGGGTCACGCTCACGACCGGGATCGTTGCGCCGGAGGCCGTCTCGGTTGATGGGTTCGGATCTCCGGCAATGCGGCTCAGCGTGACGGATTCGGGCATTGGAATCAGCGCGGAGAACCTTGTGACCTTGTTTCAGCCCTTCCGGCAGATCGACTCGGGGCTTTCCCGCCGGCATGAAGGAACAGGGTTGGGTCTGGCTATTTGCAGGCATCTTGCGACCTTGCTGGGAGGTAAGATATCCGCCGTCAGTGATGGGTCGACGGGGACTTCATTTACCGTCATCCTTCCCTTGGTTAAACCCGTTGAAACATGAATGGACCGCTCCTTTTGATCGAAGATAACGAACAGAACCGCTACCTCGCGACGTTCTTGCTGGAGCGCCATGGTTATGCGGTCGTTTCGGCCGCGGATGGACGCCGGGGCATTGAAATCGCCCGTACGCTGGTGCCGTCCGTCATCCTGCTGGATATCCAGCTCCCCCTGATGGATGGCTACAGCGTGGCCCGGGAGCTCAGTCAGATCGAGTCATTGCGGACAACTCCGATCATTGCCGTGACCTCGTACGCGATGGTGGGCGACCGCGAGAAGTGCCTTGAAGCGGGATGTAGTGGTTACGTGGAGAAACCGATCGATCCGGAGACCTTCGTGGCGGAACTTCGGCGACTGGGACTCCCGGAAGCCTCGCCGTTGGCAACGCCATGACCCGGATTCTGATCGTCGACGACAAGGAAGAGAATTTGTATTACCTTCGGGTTCTGCTCTCTGCCGGTGGCGCGGTGGTGGAGGAGGCGCGTCACGGGGCTGAGGCGTTGGTCAAGGCGAGGCAGAATCCGCCCGATTTGGTGATCTCCGATCTGCTGATGCCGGTGATGGATGGCTACACCTTGCTTCGCTACTGGAAGGCGGATACCAGGCTTCAACGGGTGCCCTTTGTGGTCTACACCGCCACCTACACCGAGCCGGAGGACGAGCGATTGGCGCTGAGCTTGGGGGCGGATGCCTTCATTCTCAAGCCGACTGAACCGGAGGTGTTTCTCGAGAGAATCCGTCGAATCCAAGCCGATGCGGCCCTCGGGGTCGCTGCGGTGCCGCAAAAGCCGATGGGCGATGAAACCACCCGGCTCAAAAGCTACAGCGAGACTCTGATTCGCAAGCTGGAGCACAAGACGCTGCAGCTCGAGGAAACCAATCAATCACTCCAACGGGATATCGCCGAGCGGCGGGCGGTGGAAGCGGCCCTGAGGAAGAGCGAAGAGGAGTTCCGGCTCTTGGCGGAAACGATGCCACAGATTTCCTGTGTGGCACAGGCCGACGGGGCGCACCTTCACTTTGCTCAGAAATGGATGGATTACACGGGTCTCAGCCTGGCCGAGAGCCTGGGGAACGGCTGGGTCGCGGCGCTCCACCCGGATGATCGTGCCCTCGTGTCCGATCGTTGGCGGGGGGCGGTTGAGAGCGGCGGAATTTACGAGGTCGAGTACCGCTTACGGCGTGTCGATGGCACGTTTCGTTGGATGCTCGGTCGGGCGCTGCCGTTGCGTGACGCCGCCGGTGCCGTTCTCAAATGGTTCGGCACCTGCACGGACATCGACGAACTGAAACAAGCGCAGGTTCGCATTGGCGAGCAGGCGGCTTTGTTGAATCAGACTCAGGACGCCATCGTGGTCGTGGACTTGCAGCACCGCGTTCTCTTTTGGAATCGAGGTGCCGAGCGTCTCTATGGATGGAGTGCGACCGAGGCGATCGGGCGAATCGCCGATGAACTGATCCGCTGTGAGCCCGAACCGCTGGCGGTTGCGAAGACCACGCTGGGCGAAAAAGGGGAATGGAACGGTGAGATGGTCCAGCGGAACAAGGCCGGGGCCGAGCTCGTCGTTGAAGGCCGGTGGGCGGTGGTTCGCGATCCGGGGGGTAAGGCCAAGTCGGTATTGACGATCAATACCGACGTCACTGCGCGCAAGCAGATGGAAAACCAGTTTCTCCGAGCCCAGCGCATGGAGAGCATTGGCACCCTCGCCGGAGGGATTGCTCATGATCTCAACAACCTGCTGACCCCGATCTCGATGGGCGTGGATTTGCTGAGAATGCTCGAGGCGAATCCGGATAGTATGCAGGTGATTGATACGATTGATCGCAGTGCCAAACGCGGCGCCGAAATTGTCCGCCAGGTGCTTTCCTTCGCACGCGGAGTCGAGGGCTCGCGTGTCGCGTTGCAGGTCGGTCACGTCGTTCGGGAAGTCGGCGGGATTGTTTCCAACACCTTCCCGAAGAACATCGCCTTCACCGCGAGGATCGATCCCGACCTCTGGCTGGTCCAGGCGGACCCCACGCGGCTCCACCAGGTGCTCTTGAACCTTTGCGTCAACGCGCGCGACGCCATGCCGAAAGGCGGCCGTCTGGTGCTGTCGGCGGCCAACGTGCTGATTGGCGAACCGACGGCGGCGGCGAATCCCGGGGCCACCGCCGGGCGCCATGTCGTGCTCACGGTGGTCGATTCCGGTTGTGGCATGCGGCGGGAGACGATTGAGCGGATTTTCGAACCTTTCTTCACGACCAAGGAGCTGGGAAAGGGGACCGGCCTCGGCCTGTCGACGGTGATGGGCATCGTTCGCGGGCATGGGGGCTTCGTGAATGTCGAGAGCGAGCCGGGTGCCGGCAGCACGTTTCGGGTCTACCTGCCTGCTCAGCCGGATGGAGCCGTGGTCGAGACCGAGGGCACATCCGAGGTGCCTTATCCCCGCGGACAGGGAGAGTTGATCTTGGTGGTAGATGATGAATTGGCCATCCTCGATGTGACGCGCCGGACGCTGGAGTCGGTCGGGTACAAGGTTGTGACGGCGGTGGATGGAGCGGAGGCGATCTCGCTTTTTGCCCGTCACCGGGGGCAGATCGCGGCGGTGCTGACGGACATGATGATGCCCCTGATGGATGGAACGGCGTTGATTGCCGCGCTCAGGTACACCGATGCAAGCGTGCGGATCATTGCGGTGAGTGGCTTGCCTGAGGGTGAGAGGAGACCCAAGCTGGAGGGTGTCGCGCAATTCCTTTCCAAACCGTTTTCGGCGGGCGTGCTTTTGACCACGTTGCGCGCGGTCCTCACAAAGGAGCGGTCGGTGCCGGGAGTGCCTGGCGCAACTTCAGATTTGCCGGGAGGGGCCGTGAACGGCTAGATCGGGGGATGTCGTGGTATTATGCGGACGAAGGCGTGCGGCGGGGGCCGGTGTCGCCTCAGGAGTTTCAAGAACTGATCCAGAGTGGTCGCGTGCGCGATCACATGCTGGTTTGGACGGCGGGCATGCCCGAATGGAAGCCGCTGGCCCAGGTTGCCGACGCCGTACGCTTGCCGCCACCACTCCCGGGTCTGTCGGCGGAGCCGGGGGGCCCGGCGTTTGCCCCCGCGATGGCGGCGGTCCGTTTCGGTGGGTTCTGGCAGCGGGTTCTGGCGCGGATGATCGACGGCTTCATCCTTTGGTTTGTCGGGCAAGTTCTGGGGGGCGCCGTGGTGGCCATGGCCATCCCGGGGCCCTGAAGTCGTTCGTCATCGAGCCGGGTGAACAACCGTCGCCCGAACAAATGATGGTGATTGGCCAGGCGTTGCTGCTGATTTTCGCGACGAGTCTGGTGGTTGGATTGGTCTATGATCTCATTTTCCTCCGATCCTTTTCGGCGACGCCGGGCAAGATGGCACTGGGCCTGAAAGTAAAGAAAGCCGATGGCACGGCGCTCTCCGTCGGTTTAATCATCGGCCGGCATTTTGCCCAATTCCTCAGTGCTCTGCCGCTGGGTGTCGGTTACCTGCTGGCGGCCTTCGATCCGGAGAAGCGGGCGCTGCATGATCACGTCTGCGGCACGCGGGTGGTGCAGGAAAAGTAAGTTTGGACTGCCTTGATGCGGGGCTTTGCAGACCGGCCGTGAGACAGAAAATTGGATATGTCAGCGTGCTGGTGCGCGACTATGACGAGGCGATCGCGTATTACACCGGGATGCTCGGTTTTCGGGTGGTGGAAGATACACGGTTGGACGAAGGGAAGCGCTGGGTCCTGGTTTCGCCGCCCGGGGCGGAAGGCGCGCTGCTCCTTGCCCGGGCACGCAAAGACTGCGAATTGGCCAGCGTCGGCTGTCAGGCCGGCGGCCGCGTCTTCCTTTTCCTCCATACCGACAATTTCTGGCGTGACTACGCGGCGATGAAAGTGCGAGGGGTTACGTTTCTTGAGGAGCCGCGGCGCGAATCCTACGGCACCGTGGTGGTTTTCGCCGATCTTTACGGTAACAAGTGGGATCTCCTGGAGCCGCGGCCGCTGGGCTGACGCGTCACCAACCGGCGGCCTGGCCATCTTTGCGGCTCTCGCTGGCACCATAGTAGGTGCCCGTGTCGGGGTCGCGGAGAATGGCCTGATAACCGCCAAAACCACCCAGATCGGTGCGGACATCGTGGCCGCGCCGCACCAATTCCCGGCTGACGTCCCACGGAATCGCGGTTTCCAGGTAGACTTGTCCCGCTCCGGAGGCGGCGGCGCCGGTCGGCTCGCTCGAGCCCTCGTGCTGCCAGCGGGGCGCGTCGCCGGCCTCCTGCAGGTTCAGGCCAAAGTCGATCAGGTTGACGAGGATTTGAACGTGACCTTGGGGCTGCATCGCTCCGCCCATGACGCCGAAGGCCAGCCACGGTTTGCCGTCCTTGAGCACGAACGCAGGGATGATGGTGTGAAACGGCCGTTTTCCAGGCGCGTAGACATTGGGGTGGGCGGGATCGAGGGCGAACTGTTCTCCGCGGTCCTGGAAGCCAAACCCCAGACCGGGCACGACGATGCCGCTGCCCATGCCCCGGTAGTTGCTCTGGATCAGGGAGACCATGTTGCCTTCGGCGTCGGCGGTGCAGAGGTAAATGGTGTCCTGCGGCGCCGGCGGCTGCCCGGGCTCGACCACTCGCGCGGCCCGGTCGGTTTTGATCAGGGCGCGGCGCTCGCGGGCATAGTCCTTGGAGAGCAGCCAGGCCAGCGGCGTGCGATGGAAAGCCGGATCAGCGTAAAACCGGGCGCGGTCCTCGAACGCCAGCTTCTTGGCCTCGATCATGACATGCAGCGCCTCGACCGAGTTACGCCCCATCGCCCGGAGGTCGAAACCTTCCAGCAGGTTCAACATCTGCAATGCGGCCACCCCCTGGCCGTTGGGTGGGAGCTCAAAGACCTCGTATCCGCGGTAGTTGACCGAAACGGGGTCAACCCACGTGGACGTGTGCTGCTCGAAATCCGCCTTGCGCAGGTGGCCCCCCTCTGCGCGCATGAAGGCGTCGATCTGGTCGGCGATGACTCCGCGGTAAAACCCGTCGCGTCCCCGGCCCTCGGCGAGCTCAAGGTAGGTCCGCGCGAGATCGGGATTTTTGAAGAGCTCGCCCTTGGCGGGCGTTTTTCCCCCCGGCGCCCAGGTGGCTTGGGCGGCGCCGGGCAGAGTAACGAACGCCCGCACGTTTCGTTCCCAGTAGTGGGCGATCAGTTCACTCAGCGGGAAGCCCTCCTGGGCGTAGCGAATCGCCGGGGCGAGCACCTGGCGCATCGGGAGTTTGCCGAAACGGCCATGGAGTTCGAACCAGCCATCAACGGCGCCGGGTACGGTGATCGGCAAAAACCCGGTGGACGGGATAGTGGTTCGCCCGATACGCGCGAGCTCCGCTTTCAGGGCGTCCAGAGAAAACCCGCCGGGGGCGCGTCCCGACGCGTTCAGTCCGTAAAGCCGTTGGTCGCGGGCGCTCCAGACAATCGCAAAAAGATCCCCTCCGACGCCGCAGCCGGTCGGTTCCATCAGACCGAGCGCGGCGTTGGCCGCGATCGCTGCATCGATCGCGGTGCCCCCGGCCTTGAGGATGTCGAGGCCCACCTGCGTGGCCAGCGGCTGGCTCGTTGCCACCATGCCGTGGCGGGCGATGACTTCCGAGCGGGTGGCGAAGGGTTGGCCGGTGATGCGGTCCACGTTGGCGGTCAGGGTTGAGGAAACGAGGAGATGGGCGGCGACGCCGACCACGGTGGCTGTGAGGCGCATGGCCGAACATGGAGCGAGGAACAGCGGTTCAGCAAACACGATCGCTCCGCCCTCAAAGGCCGATCGTGATTCTTGCGGGAACCGATGCCCAAGGGGTGGGTCTGTCGCCTCGACCGCTCATTGAACGGTTTTTCCCTACCATGAATAAGAACAAACTGATCCTCCAGACCTCCGTCCTCCTTTCCCTCGGCCTCGCGGTCGTGGTCGCCACCGGCTGTTCCGATCGCAAGAAAAACGACGTTCAAACGACTGCCGACAAGGCCATGCAAAACACCTCCAACGCGATGACCTCGGCCAAGGTGGCGACGGTCGACGCGTGGCGGGACGTCAAGGACTACACGCTCGACAAACGCGACGATTTTTCCGCCAGCGCCAAGGCGATGAGTGCGAAGCTTGATGCTGAAATGAGCGAAATGCGCTCCAACTACTCCGAAGCCAAAGCCAGCGCGAGTCGCAAGGCCGCGATGGCGGAGTTGAAGGATCGTCGGGCCGACTACGACGACAAGATGTCCGCGCTTGGCCGCGCCACCGCCGACACGTGGGACAGCGCGAAGCGTGACGTGATCGCCGCGTGGGACCGCCTCCAGGCGTCCTACCAGAAGGCGAAGGCTGACCGTACCTGACCTCGTTCCGAGTTTCAGGGTCTGGGGCTTTGAAAATCGTCCGGGCGCAACCGCCCGGAGTCCGCAGCCCGTGCTTGAACAAACCCCGTCCAGTCCTTTGACTGACGGGGTTCGTTCTGAACTGACCCTCCCATGCTTCTTCGATCCCTTCCGACCCTGATTGCGGCGTTCGTCCTGGCGCTCAGCTGCACTCTTCCGGCCTCCGCCCAGCAGCGCGTTCGCACCAGTCCTCACGACA
>Ga0154020_10004229_pt1 | contig 17136 bp, 33 predicted proteins | sample Klosneuvirus_201_FD_109709 | JGI IMG/M metagenome (GOLD analysis project Ga0154020, IMG submission 109709) | Active sludge microbial communities from wastewater, Klosterneuburg, Austria - Klosneuvirus_20160825_MG | ecosystem: Engineered > WWTP > Aerobic digester > Activated sludge | place...
AGAAGGTTTCCTTTTCCATATATATTTCGTCTAGTTGTGGCTGACTTCGCCATGAGTATTGTCCCCCATATGCTCATTGAGCTCTCGCAGAGTCGATCGCGCTCCCCGCAGTCACTGCGCCTAAGCAGAAGAAGGCCAAAGTTGTTGTCCGCGACACCATGCCCACTGAGAGCGACAAGATGGAGGTCCTCCTCCTCCCCTGCTCTTATTGGTCACCATTGTTCCCTCAGTTTGCTGATTTGGTCTTTCCCCCCTTCAAGGTCGTCGTCTCCGGACGCGTCGACAAGAAGCAGACTAAGGCTCAGAAGCGTCGCGAGCGTTCTCGTTCCCTCGTTCGTAAGCTTAAGTAAATAAGCCGATCTTGAAGAGATATTGACAATGAAGGAAAGAAATGAGCGAGCGAGAGAGAGAGATTCGAACATCGAAATTCGCGATGTTCTCTGTAGGACTGCTTCCCTGGCCCAGGGAATACCGTAGGGCCATTTTTGTGCGTAATAAAGGCAATGGTTATGGAAATATCCTTTCTCTTACATTTCAGTTATATCTTGACCACATGGACTTGATAGGAAGTGCCTACGATGCAGAGGGGGTTTGCAAAGGGTGGTTCGCTTGCACTGGGGCCGCAAAAGAGCCACAATTCAAAAAAAGTTGATAACAAATGAAAAACTGACGCGCTAATCTGTGTCAAGAGACTGGATCTCATGGACGAGGAGTCACGTTGAGAGCCTCTACGAATTGCCGACTCCCGAGAGGAAATACTTCTCACTGAAACATGCCATTGATTTCGAAAATGAAATATTTCAACATAAGAACAACATGGCGGAAAATACTAGTCCTGCAGATTGACACAGGGGCTACTGGAAGGGCGAGGTGAGAGGGTTATTGATACTTCTGACTGTCAATAGCGACTCGCTGAAGCAGCCACTTGCCGACCTTCTCGAAGACAGCGTCGCGCTCGGGGTCTTCGAACACCTCGTGCTTCATATTCTATAAAATCGAAATATTATAAGACATGATAATATATAAAGGGAAATGGGTTCGTTGCGATGGAGACCTTAGCGACGAAGAGCTCCTTGTCCTTCGAAGGCGCTTTGCTCATAAAACGTTCCGACTGGAAGAGCTCGACCAACTTGTCCTTCTCAGCTACACAAGGAAATGAGATTAACACGATAAATAGATGATCGTGTTGATAAAATAGAAATCAGATAGAGCAAAACAGTTAATATTTGGTGGAGGAATGGATGACCATGAATGATGAGGAAGGGGAAATCGATCTGCTTCATATTGTCGTCGAGGAATTGGCCAATCTAACAAGAAACAAACATAAAGTGAATACTAAATTGATATAAAATAGAAAAAGAAATCGAACTCTGCTAAACTCTCCGAGAGTATTCGCGGGGATCGAGCCGTGGAAAACCAAAGGGTCATTCACGTAGACAGAAACTGCCTCGGCATTTCGAGAAACTTCATCGGATGCCAACTTGATCAGCGGCAGGCGCGGAGCATAAGAGCCAATCAATTGAAGGAGACTGCGGACTCCAGGAGCTATCACAAAGATGGGAGGAGAATGAAACTCATATTGGTGGAAAGGAGAGGCGGTACGGAGCTTAGGACTAACGTGCAGAGCGACCGCTGGCGAGAAGCCCAGGACAGCATCGAACGAGGTAAACTGCTTCACCTTCAAGGCGAAGGCGAGGCCTCCTCCCATTGAGTGACCAATAATATAACGAGGGACCTCTGCAAAAAAATCAAAGTCAGGGAAGAGGGTGAGCGTTAAGGTCAGTGGAGGGATACTCGTCTTCGCTTTGAAAGCAATCTGCTGGGCATAGTCGCTCATGTCATCGAGCAGCCACTCATAATTGCGCACATATCCATGCTCACCATTGCTCCGGCCATGCCCCTAGCAGAGGAAGAGCTTCAGCGCTGAGAGGGAATGCCAATTACGACGAGACAAAGGTGAACCTGATGATCGAGGGAGAAAACTGCGAAGCCGAGCGACGTCAGATAGTTGGAAAGCGCTACATATCCATTTCGTGTGCAGTGCTCGCCAAACCCTAGACCCACACAATCCAATCACAAACCTCTGCAGGAATTTCCACTGGCAATCATCGCGAGCGCACCGTGGAGAAGGAGAACTATCGCTTTGATCTCGCCTTGAGGGAGCCATTGGTGACTGTAGAGCCAATACCCATGTCTAATGGATGTATTATGAGCCATATTCTGAAGATGAAGACAGATGAATATGGTTAATCCAACCAATCGACGAAACATGACCCTCTATCGTCGAGCTCGAAAAATACACGGCAAGAAGAATTCTTGGCAAGATAGAGATCTACCTCGACTTGAAATATTGGTTCTTCAACGGATCATTCGCAGCGGGAGGATGGATCTTGTCAGCGCGAATTTCGACATCGCGGACGCCTGCGAAAGATGAAGGAAGAAAAAGACGAGGGTTCGAAAGCGACAACCACTGACAGAAGCAACAGGAGCCTTTAACCTGACCCCCGCAGGAAAGATGGAGGGGAAGATCAACCAAAGTGTATTTGTCGAGTAAAAAGATATCTTTCGCACCTGACAGGTAGAACCAGGTCGTCGCAAGGGCCGCGCCTGCAATCAAAGACGAACGCACAGGATGATTCACAACCTGCTCGCGAATGAAATCCATCGGCGGACTCAAAATAAAATGGCGGGGGACTATTAAGGTATACATATATTTATTCAGCAGCGAGCTCTCCGTGGCGCACCGAAGAAGAAAGCAATCCGGTGGTCGCCTTCATTCCCTCCTTTGAACGGTTAGTTCGAGCGATTATCCTCCAAATCAAGCCAAAGAATCCAGCTAAATTCAGAAAATTTGTGTTTATCATTCCCTTAATTGCCCCGGTCGTTGCGATCTGAGCCAGAAGCCATCGTACAAGATGGACGGCTCGAGCTCGCAGGTCCTTGCCGGCCTCATTGTCACCGTCACTGACGGCCTCAGCGTCCCCACGGCCGACTTTGTGAAGCTGATCAAGGCACATGGAGCGAACAACCAATATTTGCTGTCGAAGAAGGTGCGTGGCCTCCTGTTCGCCGTTGTGATAGGCTACTTCCCAGAACTTGAAAAATCCTTTTTCTGGACTGACCTCTTCTGCTCCCCCTTCCGCGCTCAATGACAAGTCTTAATTTGGTGTTATTTTTATTATGGCGACATCATGTCAGCCTCTAGGTCCTGAGCGGATCGTGCATGTCTTGCCAATGCCCTCGATCTCCTCCCTAACTTCCACCATTGGCAGGACTGATCCTTTCTCCTGTTAGAATCATTATCTGATCACCTCGGCCGACCATGTGAAGAACATGTCCATGAAGGTCAAGACGGCGATGGAATATGGCGTCAAAGGTACTCCTTGTCATTTCCCTCGTCGAGCTCGCATTTCGCAGCGAAGTTTTGTCCTTCTGTCCTCATTGCCTGAATGCATCTCTCTTTCGTTTAGTTATTAGTGAGGATTTTGTTCTGCAATCGATCAAGGCGGGCCAGCTCGTCGATGACGCGCCCTATGTTCTCACTTCTGCATCATCCAACGCTCCCAAGAAGGTTATTGAACCCTCCTTCTGGTGCTCCGTTGAATGCATAGATTCTCACATGATGCCCGTTTCTAGGATATGTTCTCTTACGAGAAGGAATTCGTGAGTGAGATTGAACTTGAACAGAAGCGCGTCCGCGAACAAAAGGAGCAGGAGGACCTTCGTACTTACCCTTTCAGCCTCTATTGTAATTTCTCCTCATGCTCGACGACGATTTAGAAAAATTGCAAGAGCGCATTTCGAAGGCGACGTCCACCACGGGTCGCCAGCCTCGTGCGAAGCCTCGCTCGGCCGTGACAAACGTTCGCGTGGTTGCGGTAGGCACCCCTGGTGCCCCTTACTTCCCCGAGAAATACGGTCCGTCGTTGTTGCCTCGCTGTGTTCTTCCTTTCGTCATATTTTCGGTCGCAGAACTCGTCTATTATCGCACTTTGCAATGGACGGATGTCCGCGAGAATCACAACAAATACTACGCCATCGAATTTCACAAGGCCGAGGAGGTTCCCTCTTCATTCTGTGTCATGGTTCTTCTCTCTTTCCTTATTTTCCATTGTCTAGAATGGAAAGAAATTTTTCCGCGTCTACACTCACTACGGCCGCACCGACGATCTTGTCACTAATCCGAAGGCCGGTCGTCGCGAGTGCCGTTATTATGGCGTATGTTTTTGGCATCTTAGTTTTCAAAAGTGTTCCTCATTGTCATTTTGTCAGACGGAGGATGAGTCTGAGGATGCCTTTGCATCCATTGTGTTGGAGAAGACTGGACAGAAGGGATATCGCCCTGTTGACCTCGCCTTCAGCAACGTCGGCTCCGAGTGCGCTCTACTTGTGCTATTATGGTTTTTCTGTGGTTCAACATTTATCTCTTAAAGGGCGTTAAAAGCTCTCGGCGGCGCATCTACTCCGGACGTATCGTCTCCCCAGGCTCCCTCCTCCCCTCAAATCCCTTCCAAGCTGCCCACAAAGGTTCAGGACCTCGTTCGTATGTTGTACGACGAGGCGACCGAAGCTCTGAGCAACTCCATCGGTCCTGCGAAGATCACTGCCAAGGGTATCGAGACGCCTTTGGGTGTCGTCACCACCACCCAAATTGAGAAGGGAGAAGGTGATCCTCACTTCGATTGCTTTTGTTCAAGGATCTTGCTAACGGAGAGTTGTGCAGAAATCTTGAAGGCCTTGTATAACCTTTTCCAGCTTGGTAGCATCAATCAGGAGAAGGAGAAGGTTCATTTGCCACCTGTCTCCGCGCTTGTAATCGCCAACATTTTTCAAATTTTCTCTTATCTAGGTCTTGGAGCTCTCCAACGCTTTCTACACCGCCATTCCTCACAACATTGGTCGCTCGAAGATGTCTATCCAATCGTCCATCATCCAGACGATGGGCGACTTTGTGCAGAAGGAAGAGCTCTTGCAGCTTATGCGCGATATGCTCAACGTCACGATTGGTAATTTCTCACGATTGAACTTTTTTGTTGCCTTTCTTTGTCATCTTTCGATCGATTTAGAGACGAAGGGCGTCTCCGGATCGGATATTGATATGAAGTTCGCCGCTTTGAAGAACAACATCACTCCTATTGAGACCTCGGCGCCCACTTATAAGGCTGTACTTTGACTCCTTTTCTTTGCCACCCTCTCCTCGCTGGAAATCATATCGTTTTCAGATTCACGACTACGTGGTGAACGGTCAAGATGGTCCTCGTGTGATCAAGATTGAGAACATTTTCAGTCTGAATCGCGATAATGAGCGCAAGGACTTCCGTACCGCGCTTCCGAATCAGCGCCTCCTCTACCATGGCTCTGGAGGTACGCGCGTCCTCCTCCCCCTCATTTTCTGATTTCATCGTTATAGATTTTCTCATGTGATTCTATTTCCAGTGGCGAACTTTGTCGGTCTTCTGAGCCGTGGTGTCTTGATGCCCAAGGTGGTTGTCTCCATGGGAGGCAAGCGCCGCGATGCAGGTCTTCTTGGCCACGGCATCTACTATGGCGACTCTGCCTCGACCGCTTCTCTCTACACCACCCAAGGTACCACACCCCCATGATGCTCTCATGATGCCCTCGGAAGAATGTCGAGTGCTTATGAGATGTTGTCTAGGCAAGAAAGGCACGCGGTTCATGCTTATCAGTAACGTCGGCCTCGGATCTACGATGCAGTATCGCGAATACGCTCTTGGTAATGCACTGCTCTTCATTTCCTAGCGAAATGATGTTTAATATCTCCTTTTGACGTTTTAGGATTGACTGAGCCTCCTTCTGGCTACCACTCGGTGCAGGGTGTGAAGAAGGCGACCGACTCGAGCAGCAAGTTCGAGCAGAACGAGTTCGTCATCTTCAACACGAATCAGCAATTCCAAGCCTTCCTCGTTGAGTGCGTCTCCCTTTGTCTCCAAACTTTGAGCGTTTGTGATTTAACATGATTTGTGTGATTAGGTTCTCCCTTACCGAGGAGCAGCTTGCAAGCAAGCCCATGGCGTCGGCCGTCTTGGTGGAGCCCGAGATCAGCGTTTCTTCTGGCGAGCTCAAGTTGCCCGCCGAGGAGAAGGTCTTTCCACTTGTTCCATATGCTTCTTTGCTTTTTTCTGTTGTTCTTAGTAATTCTCTTTCAGTTGTTTTCTGTCATTGTCGATTCGAGCTCGACGAAGAGGGAGAACACTCTCAAGAGGAGTTTCAACACTGCGGTTGCCGGAGACGGCGGCGCACCCATCACGGCCGCTCAGTTGCTCAAGGAGATGAAACCGACGCCCTCTTACAGCAGCGGCATTTTGAGCGAGAACTCTCTTAAGCTGCAACCGACGAGCACGCTTCTTAGCGCACCTGCTCCCAAGATTGCTCTTCGTGCCTCTGACTCGGTCGTCTCTGCTCCTGATGTGCGCTTCGATTTTCATGTTCATTGTCGTTCGCTGTTACTTATCTCTCCGTTTGTAGCAAAAGCCGAACGCCTCCAAAGACATTCGCACCTCGGACAACTTCGCCCTCAACTCGCGCAAGCGTTCTACCTCTGACGTCCCTCTCAATCAGGCGGTTGAGATTCCGACTGGCAACGAGAAGAAGGTCCGTGTCTTTGTGCATAGCGTTACCTCGAAGACCTCGGAGGACATAATCTCATCGTGGAGATGTTTCAGGTCGAGACGATCCCCGAGGGATACACTTCCGTGTCGAGCGGTTACTCGGAGGGCAAGGCGGCTGCTCGGGGCCCTCTCGGCGTCTCCGGTGACGCTTCTAAGTCATTGCGCACCACTCCTGGCAATTATCTCTTCTCCAAGATCAAGTACTGACTTTCCCGCCGTTTCCCACTTTCTTATCTGTTCACTATTCTGACATTTCTTTGCTTCCAGGGGGCAGATCGGGCGCGATAACTCCAACATCAAGAAGAACGAGGAGAAGCTTCGCGAGCTTTTCGTTCTTGACCGCACGAACTTCAAGCTCAGCGGTACTTATACAAGCTTTCTCTAATATTTTATTATCATTTTGGTTGGAGTTTTCTTCTCTGATGCGCTGTTCCCTATATAGACAACTACGTTTCCTTGGTCGATGTGTTCAAGACACGCGATGAGTTTAAGCATGAGGCAGAGAGTGTCGATGATGAAAAGATCCCCAAGATCCTCTCCAAGTTCCGCCTTCCTGGTATTTCTCCGACTATATTTATTATTTTTTTTCTTTGTATGGGGTGTCCTTCTCTCTTTAACGTTTCCTTTTATTCATAGGAACGAACAATCATGCGGTCGTTACCAAAGATGAATTCCTCGATAATTTCCAAGAGTTCACAGGCGGAGTGTTCAAGGGCCTCAACTGGGACAACGTCTTTGTTGCAGGAGGTCTCGCTCCTTTTTTATTCACGCATCTGTTGATTTCTAATTTTATCGTTTTCTGTTGTTATTTTGTCGTTATTTTTAATGTGTTTTGTTGTAGGAAGCGTGCTTGGCCCTCTGATGAACATCACCGAGGAGCGCCGCAACAAGTCTTTCAAGGACTCGGATATCGATCTCTTCATTTACGGTATCATTTGGTCTCTTCTCTCATGTTGCTCTTTTTCTTCTTTTTTGTTGTTGGTGTTGTCGTCTGATGTTGCTTGACATGTGCTTCTTTCTATTAGGCTTGACGGCGGAAGAGGCGGCAGAGAAGGTGGAAGAGATCTTCTTTGTCGTGCAATCGAACACCAATGCGACGGGTGAGATTGTTCGCACTGGTCACGCCTTGACCATCGTCAACACTTACCCCGTCAGGTCCGCTCTTTCCCTGTGCTTTCTTTATCTTCTTTCTCTTGTCCTCCCGCGAATGTATCTTTTTGATTGTGTTTTCTCCCTTTACTAATCGGTTTTTATATGTTTTTAGGCACGTGCAGATTGTGCTGCGCCTCTACAAGTCGCCCGCGGAGATCCTTCTCGGTTTCGATATCGATTCCTGCTCTGTCGGTTTCAACGGTATTATTTTATTGATCTTCATCAGTCCTATGTGAGTGTCTGTCATCAGTTGTTGCTGTCATTTGTTTACATACATCTCTTATCTTCCTTTTCATAGGCGAGACGGTTTTTGCGACTGCTCGTGCGCAGAGAGCACTCACCAAGCGTTACAACTTGGTCGACATGACCCGCAGGAGCCTCACCTACGAGGTTTGCTTCTCATTTTTTGAATTTCCTTTTCTTATCTTTCTCAAATCTCACTTTCAGTCCCGCCTCTACAAATACGCTAAGCGTGGATTTGCGGTGGCGGTGCCAGGTCTGTTCCGCCACTTGATCAAGGTCGATCTCTACTCGAAGCGACCCTGGCAAGTCAAAGGTCTCGCCAAGTTGCTCCTTTTCGAGCACGCGCTTACCAATCCTGACGGCCGCTATGATGCTTGGAAGCCCAAGGGTACTATCTCCTAATATGAATGTGTATATACTATTTATGAAGTTTAGATGTTGAAATGTGACCCTTTTTTTTATTTGTTCTTTGTTGCTGAAACGCCTCTCTAGGTCTCCGCTTGAAGGCTTATCCGAGGGACGACTTCTCAGAGGATCGCATCAATGAGTTTGAACAAGTGGACAGCGAGCACACCTCCTCCTCTCTCCTCGCCAGCGATTACTCCAATCTCTACTTCCCATGGGGTCCGCAGTGGTACTCCGCCCAGGTGGTGAAGGAGCTCGAGCATCGCGACAAGGCGCAGTGGGTCACCTCCAACTATCACGTTGCTCTTGTTGGACTCGACTCTTGTCCGCTTTCCTAGATCAATTTTCATTGATCTGATTTTCTATTTTTGGCTAATATTTTACATTTTGTAGCGATCTCGGGTCAGGCGCGCTGGGTCAAGGACTACTACAAGGCACCCAACTCGCCGCTCGCCAACTCCCTTCCTCCCAAGGTCCTCCTCTCCAAACATTCCAATCTCGGAAGATACAAACATCCCTTCATCTGCATATATAATTTTATGTTATATTTAGGATGGCCGTTTCGTCTTTGGCGCTTTGACGGAGGCGTGGGTCGGTGAGAACGAGAACCCCGGCAAGCAGCTGCTCACTGGCTCTTTCCACCCGATCGATGATGACCTTTGGTAACTTTCCACTTGCTCTGTATTTCCCATTTGATGAATGTTGTATTAATGTGTTTTTTCTCTTAGGTATGACGACGCTTATGTGCCCGTCACGTCGGTGGAGGATATGTCACAGACCTTGAGCGATGCTGCCTTCGGTAACCGTCGCAATGTGCTTAAGGCTGTCCTCCGCAAGAACCGCACTGAGGACGTGGACCGCCCCGACAGGTTCATCTTTTCATCGTTTTGCATTCTTCTGTTTCTATTCGTGATATTTGTCGTTAAGCTTTTATGGCCGCCTCCCTTTGCACCACGCTTTGCTCTACGGCGCTGAGGAATGCGCTCGTGAGCTCATCGAGTCTGGCGCCGATGTGATGGGTATCGATGGCTATTGTTTTGTCGGTAAATTGTTATCTAATGTCGATTTACAGCTCTCGATGTTCCTTCTGGTTTCCGCCCGATCCACTTTGCTGCTTATAGCGGCTCCGCCAAGGCCATTGAGATCCTTGCCAGTACGTGTTTTCTCTTTTCATTCCTAGCGATGTTCTTTCCATGATGTTGATGTTTTCGATGTTATCTCTCAGGGAAGGGAAGTGAGATTGTGAACTCGATCACTTCGAAGCAGCGATGGACGCCACTCCACCTTGCCTCTTACTACGGTTATCCGGAGGCCGTCAAGTCCATCCTCGATGTATCGACGACTGACAAGACCGCCATCGACATCAAGGGCCGCACGGCCGTCTTCTTAGCCGCGATTGGTGGTCATGCCGACGTGCTACGCCGCTTGCTCGACGCGTATGTTGTCATGCTGTCCTTTCCCATTTGTTTTCTCGTCATTTTTTGTTGTAGTGGATGCGCTCCCAATCCGATCTCCTTCGCGGGTGAAACAGCGATCGCTGCTGCCTGCAAGAGGGGCCACGCTCAGGTTGCTGCCATCCTCGCCCAGCGCCTCGGTAAAACCGTCTTCCTTTTTCGTCAGGAGTCTTCTCTTAACCTTCTCCCTATTCTTCAGATCAAGCGAACGTGAAGCCGAACGACGCTCCTTCCTTCCGCCCCAAGGCGCCTGCCGCGGCTAGCCTCGACAAGAACCTTCCGCTTCTCAATGCTGTCGCCACTGCCAACTTGGCGGAGATGGAGAAGGGTCTCCAGGCCAACGTACGTGTTGCCTTCTGATTCTGCTCTCGAGACCATTTCTGAAAAGCTTTGTTTCAGATTGCCGATATGGACCAAAGCATTGGTCAAGAGAACGACGATCAGCGCGTGACTGCTCTTCACGTGGCGAGCTTGAACTCTCCTGCGGCTACTGTCGCCGCCCTGGTGGAGAAGACGAAGCCCACGATCCTCAACAAGCGCGATGCTGCTGGACAGACCGCCCTCCACGTTGCCGTCAGGTAGCTTCTTCCCCTTTCTGAGCTTGGCTGTGTTCACCATCTTGATTTGTTGATCTTGTTAGGTACTTGTCAGTCGAGGCGGTCACTGCGCTTGTTAAGTACAATTCGGCGTCGATGGGTTCTGCGGCTGTCCGCTCCTTCTTGCTCTCCTCCAACGAACGCATCGCCAGCTATCCGATTGAACTTGATGCGGAGAATGAGATCGGCCAGGTAAGAATAGGCTTCGAGGTTTTCCCTGCGATGCACTGCTGATCAACTCTTTTCGTCTAGACGCCCCTCCACTATGTTATGTCGATCCTCGGCTCCTTCGATCGTGAGGACAACATCGACGAGACGGATGGCGCTCTGCTCGCTCTCGAGAAGAAGGGGGCGGACCAGATCAAGCTCTCCCTCCTCGATGGTGGCGCCGCTCGCCCTCACCTCAACTACTTCACTGCTTTGCCTCGCATGCCTTCCAGTAAGTACTACGAGGGCCTCCCCGCGTACGGCTACCTCAATCCTGCCTTGAGCGCGGCCGTCTCCGCGGCAAGCGCGGACAAGTTCAAGGGCTACTTGGAGGAGGAGGTCCGCGCCTCCCAAGAGCGCAAGAAGGACAATGCCCGCTTCGATTTTGCTCGCTCCACTGCTTCCATGGCCGCCTCTGCGCTTATTCCTGGTGCGACCAAATCGTCTCTTCGCTCAATTTCTTCTATTCGCTCACCACTTCACCTTCCCATAGGCGGCAACCCGATGGCGGCCTCCCGTAATATCGCTGCTGGTTCGCCCAACTCCATGGCCGCCTCACGCAATATCGCGAAGGCCAACGAGAAACCCATCTGGGTCAAGGACGCTGAGCCGGTTAATGAACTGGACGAGCCGAGCCACAAGCGCGTCCGCGTCACCGACTCATTGGGTATCGCCCAGCTTTTGCATTTCTTGCGTATGGATTCGCTCATGTGTTCTCTCAACAGGCGCTCCCCCCCTCAGTGGCATCTCCACGCCTGGCTCGGCGATTGATGGCTACACGTCCATCTCGTCAGGCTACGGCTCCTCCTCAGTTGGCGGGTACTCGAGCGTTGCCTCGAATTTTGTCGAGCCGTCTGTCGGCGGTTACGCCTTTGAGTCAACTTCGACCAGCCCCTCCAAGCCGCGCAAGACGGAGCATGTTGGCGGCCTCTCCGCTCCTGCGGATGCACAGGCCTTCCAGTTCATGTCCTCGCAGGGCGTTCCTCCGCCCGTGACGTCGCTCTCTGCCTTCGGAGGACCATCGGGCTCTTCGGCCTCCTTCGGCTTCGCGAGCTCGACTGCTTCCCTGAAGCCCACTACCGTTGTTGACGAAAGAGCCTTCAGTGAGATCGACCCCAACAATGCCAACCGCTTCAACTTGCCGGAGACAAAGACCTCTGGAGAGATCCACCGCAAGGTTCCCCAGCTCGAGGCCGCTGCCAAGCGCTCCATGCCCAAGAAGGGTGCGCTCCACTTAATTTGTCTTTCATGTTGATCCTGGTTTTGATGGTGTCCTCAGACGGCGTTCCTTCGTCCATGGCTGGCAAGGCGCTCTTGCTCGTGACGGAGTGGGCGCGCAATCGTCGCCTCAACGAGGCGCAGAAGAAGGCCCTCAAGACCCTCGTCTTGACCCAGAATTCGGTATGGCCCTCCCTGCGTGCTCTTCTCATCCCTTAGCATCTCCGTTCTACTTCTACTTTTGCACCTTCATTGCCCTTCTTCCTTCACTTCTCCCTTCCATCTTCATTCTAATTGCTCTTGGCAGGGAATCCTGGCGGCCATGAGTGTCTACGAGCTGCAGAAGGATGAGGATGAGCTCTTCGATTCTTTTGTCAAGCTCGCCCATCTCTCCTACGCCTAGACGCGCCTCAAATGAATCTCAGTCATTGTAAATCACCTTATCTCCGCCATTTTGCTTATCGCTGTTGAATACACATTGCTCGCTTCATAGCCGCATCGTTAATTAGCTGAGGGGCTCCTCTTCCCCCGCCCTTGGCCGTTGACGACGATCCGTCTCGATTTGTCGGTCCCAGGCAGCGCCCTGCGCCGCGTCCTCTCGATTTATAGGGGCGACAATTTGATTTCAATGGTAATTATAGGGAGATCGGCTTCCGGGAGGTCCAGGGAAGGAGGCGGAAGCTCTGCCGCCAGCAGTGTCCGTTGAAAGGCAGCGCTGAAACGGGTTCACGATCGCCCTTGCGAGTGCCTATCACCCCTGGCCACACGTCTTCCGAGGCTCCTCTGGCTCCTCTGGTCACTCCCCTCAGCACACCGTTTGTCCGTCGATTCTTCGCAGGGGTCGGCGTTTATCCTGGCTGCTCTAACTATTACTCGGTGCGCTTGCTGGCTGGCCTTCGCGTGGTTTTGAAAGAGCAGGATCATCGATTTCTCCTCGGCCTCCTCCTCGAGCCCTGGCCCCTCCCTGCCCCTTTGTCGCCTTCTATTAAAGATATATCAATGATTTGAAGGGGCAACGGACATCCGGTGGCCTTAGAGGCCGTGCCATGACAGCATGTTCTTACAGCTCCTTCCTTGCAGGTTTACCCCTCAATGGCACTCTCGCCAACGCTTATCCTCGATAATCACCTCTATTTAAGCGATGTAAATTTCGCTCAAGATGAGGTGAGCGTCGAGAAGCATAAAATCGATATCATTGTAAATGCCTCTTCAGAGAAATATGCCATCCCTGAAGGAGTGAAATATGTCCAGTTCGAACTTGTCGACGAAGATCGCGCGCCCATTGAGTCCTACTTTGGTACGCGTTATTTCTCTCTATATATTTCATTTTTTCCTTGGTCTCCCCTTGTCGGTTGGGCCCCGCGCGTTCTGGTCAAAGTTCGTCAATACTAGACGGTTCTTGCCCTCTCTTGGCCCTTGCCTGCCCTCTGCAGGGCCGAACGCTTGTTTAATAATATTATTTTTATAGAGCCTGCGTTCGCCATCTTCAACGAGGCTCTCGCGAACAATCAGCGCGTTCTTGTCCATTGGTACCTAACTCCCCTCCTCCCCTTGGAGCCCTTCGTCCTCATCGGTCCTCCGCGACTTTTGTTTCCTGATGCTGTGTGTATATTATGATATATCCCGGTGTGGATTTATATTGACCTTTGCATCTAGCCGCGCTGGCGTGTCTCGCTCGGCCACGATTGTCATCGCCTACCTCATGGCGCACATGGGTTGGACGCTCCGCGAGTCCATGCAATACGTTCGGACCCGCCGTCCCATTGTGTGCCCCAACCACGGCTTCATGCAGAAGCTCGCCGACCTTGACGAGCTCTTGTTTGGCGCTAAGTCGTTCGACATCGACGACTACTACGTGAGCGTGCTCACGGCCGAGGGTTTCGACTCGGCCCAGTGCCGCCGCGTCCTGGTTGAGTCCAAGGGCGACATTGACGTTGCGTTGTTCAAGCTGCTCCGTACGCGTCGCATGATGGGTGCTTATTGAGTCGGCTCGTGGCGCCGCGGCGATCTCCTGCCTTCGCCGCGTGATAACGAGTCCCACGCAATAAATGGCCCCAAGACCACTGCTGCTCTCCTCTTCCCGCCTCGATCCTTCTATCAAGAGAGTAAATTTTTATCACATCTATCACATCTCAATCTCGGGCCGAATTTCCAGCGTCGTCGAGTGCTCCGCCAAGTTGAGGGACACGGGGAGAGGTGCTCAGGTACCCTCGATTCATTCACCCAGCCTTCGAAGGACGCCGCCTATGCAGCCCGTTCAGCCGCCGGAATATCCGACTGCCAATTATTCTTTGTATGTTTTTTTTAATTAAAATACGACGAGTTTTGTTTGCGAGGAAGAGCGTGAGGGCCGCGATCTTGGTTTGATCGTCTTCCCTTGGATTCTGCCCTCCTTATTTTCGCCCCTCCCTCGTCCTCCCCTCGCTCTGCCTTGTATTTTTCACGCCATGGAAATGTTGAACTTTCTTATTTTTCAATTTCCTTTTTTTCTTTGCTTTGGCCTTAGCGTTGCTGTTCTATCGCCGTTGAGGCCTCGCCATCTCAAGGCTCTTCCCACATCCCTTCAGTTCTCCTCCTTCTCGAAGGGCTTGACGCTTACCATGATTTTTAGGGGCCACGGCTTTTTCCTGCTTTATGGCTATGGCGGCTTAAGCAACCAATCTGAGTGCATCTCCTCGCTCGAGTTCCCTGGGGGTGCGTCACTTTCCTTTCCGTCTTGCTTCTTCGTTCGTCATGTTGGTTTTGTTTTAGGCTACATCATGCGCGAGCCCGTGTTGAATTTCTTTTCCTTTATCGCGCTTATGATCGGCATCTTCTGCGGCAGTGCCATTCGCCGCTCTGGCTATAAGAACTACACGTTCGCCCTCGTCTTTTTGCATCTTCCACCTGTCCTCCTTCTGAGCTTCCGTTCATCCTAGGACTTATTCTCTGACGTTCTTTACCTACGGCATCATGATGACCAGCGCTGCGTTTGCCGATTCGCTGATTCCTGAGACCTGGCTTGCGCATGGCAAGGTGGCCGTGCTCGTCCTCTTACTCGACGTCGGCCTCACTTCCTCCATTGCTGCCTCCTTCATGTTCAACGGCCTCGGTAAATCCTTGTGAGATTCCTTACATTTTGATGCCATTCTTACTTCATGTGCTTTTAGCTGATGTGGGCCTGATCGACCCGCTCTCGAAGAAATCCATTTTCGCTCAGGTGTGCACCTATGTGTCCATCTTTGGCGCCTACTACTACGGTTTCTTCATCGAGAAGGGAAAAAACAACCTCTTCCTCTACCTGTACCTCTACTTGATCATCACCACTTGTGGTCTCTACATTCTCTCCGAGGCCATCTACCTTTTCTGGATGGGCCACTCGCAGGGCATTCAGTACCTCGCCCTCGCTGGTGCGTTTTCTTTTCATCATTCTGTTCGTGTTGTCACCTCATTTCCTGATCTCACCCGTTTGCACAGGTCTCAGCGGTGGTGTGGGAATCTACTCGATGATCAATTACAGTCCGGCATTGTGCAAGATGCTCACGCCTCTCTTTGGTCCTCAGGAGTGGTGGTTCCTCCTCTCCGACGTAGCCATGCTCTTCATTTTCGTGTACGTCACTCATCGATTCGTCTTCCATTTTTCCTTTGTGATCGCCTTGTTTGTAGCTTTTATATGCGTAATCACTGTCCTGCGGCTCAGAAGGAGGCCGAGACCACTCGGTGTATTTGCTTCCGGAAACCGGTCCCTCCCTCTCACGACGACGAAGAGCGCATCGACTCGCGTTTTTTGGAGGGCACTCACGATACGGAGCTCGCCCCCATCTATGTTTCTCGCAAGTAAGAAATGTCCAATATCAGACTCATTGTAATGTCTTGGTGAGACGAGACAAATCCTATTGATTCTACACTCTCGCTGCACTCAGACTGACAAACTCGCCTGGTTGCCAAATTGCGTAAAATGGAGCCCATTAACCCCTACTCTAATATCGAGATTTTTTTGAAATAGAGGACTCCGTGGAGTTAGAACGTCGCAACGGCTTCGGGACTATCACAATCGCACTCGAAGATCATTCCGTGTTTCCTACAATGAGCTGGCTGTTTGGCGGAAGCAAGACGAAAGTCGTAGCTGAGTCTACGCCTGAATCTCTTGACGACCCTGACTTTACGTGCGATCCCATCGGCGACAAGATCTTCGACGAGTTCATCGCGCTTTGCGACGAGACGGGAGATCTCTGGACGGCCGCCTATGAGGACAAGAAGAAAGGCATTACGGTCTGGACCAAGAAGGTATCAAACACAACATTATATTCTAGATTTATGGAGAATTTCAAGGCCGCTGGAAGGCGTGGAAGGGAGGGCTGATCTTACCTCTTTGAGAGATTTCTCCGCGTGTTGCTTTGCCTCAGTCCCCTCCTGTCCTTCCCCTTTCTGTCTCCTCGAAAATAATTCGATGATTTATGTATTTGCTTTATTTTACCGCTGCTTCGTTTTGGGTATCGATAAGTTCGGTCCTCGAGGGTCGCGCTGCTCTCATCATTTTCTGTTCGGACCAGTTGAATCCGGAGCCGGCTCTCGCTCTTGAGAAATATGGTGTAATTGCATTGTTTTGAATATTTTATCTTTCTTCGCGCTCGGGCCATCCTTCTTCGAGGAATCGTCCTTGACTGGGTCGAGGGGAATCAGGGAGGCTGGTCTCGTCAATCATCACGATTTCCCGTCCTTTTTCTTCAAAGTTTCTGATTTCCTTGTGCCGTAGAGCGACCAAAGCGCGATCAATATTGTGAGGGCGCGCAAGGTCTTCAAGGACGTAGAGCCTGAGACGCTCTACGATGTTCTCCACGACCACGAGTACCGCACGACCTGGGACGACAACATGATCGAGGTTCGCTCTCTCGGTTTTCTCTGTGTTTGCCACATTTCTTCTATTTGCCTGATCTGTGTTTGCCACATTTCTTCTATTTGCCTGACATGGTTAAGTTTTCTTGGTTCCCTATTTGGCTCCTTTTGTTCAGCAATTTGCTAGCAGGGATACATGCTCAAGGAGATGAACAGCCACAATGCCATTGGTTACTATTCCGCCAAGGTCATTCCTCGCTTCCGCCTGCCTCTTGGCCCTTTTTTGTTGATTACGTCGCTTTGCTGATTTTCAGTGATTTAGTTCCCCACCCCAATTTCCAATCGCGACTTTGTGAACCTCCGTGGCTGGACGGCGCGGCGTAACGCGAATCCCCCGACGTGGGTTATCTGCAATCA
>Ga0154020_10004230_pt1 | contig 17134 bp, 19 predicted proteins | sample Klosneuvirus_201_FD_109709 | JGI IMG/M metagenome (GOLD analysis project Ga0154020, IMG submission 109709) | Active sludge microbial communities from wastewater, Klosterneuburg, Austria - Klosneuvirus_20160825_MG | ecosystem: Engineered > WWTP > Aerobic digester > Activated sludge | place...
GTGACGGCTCTTGCACGACCACATGATGGCGCGATGGAGAGTGGTGCTGCTCAAACAAGGAGACGCGGTGTGTGAAGTCCTCGACCTCGTTCGGAGGTTGTTGCTGTTCCGACTGAGCGAGGTCATCTTTGAGCTGTGTGAGGCGTGGGGTATCCGCCCAGGGGGTTCCCTCTATGGGAGCTTGAGCGTTCTCGATGACCTTGGGAAGCAACGCCTCAGTCTTCCCCGTCACCGTCGGCCCTTCGCCATGGGACTTCTTCGAGTCAATCGGAAGCTTGATATCCTCAAAGATGACCACGACTGTCTTCTCTCGAGGAGGAGATGAAACTGTTGCAGCAGAAGGAGCAGGAGCACTCAGTGCGACCGTCGAGTTTCTGGGTGGCGATCCGGTAGGGTTCATTGGTGACTTCTGCGCAGTATCCGATCGCCCCTTAAATTCCTCTCTCAAAGGCGGATTGGGCGGCCGAGTCAGAGTCGACGCTTCAGAATAAGAAATTCGGGAGATCGGGATGGTGACCGATTCAGCGGGGACCGTCGTAGTCATCGGGGGGGTAGCCAAAGAAGGGGACGAGGGCGCACGAGGTGGCAAGGAGTGAGCGGTTGCAGTAACGGGATGAAAGCGACCAATTTTCTGCAGAATCTCTTGGCGCTTCTGCTCGTCAAAGGGTTCATTGAGGAGCTTGTCGAGCTCGGCGTGAAGCTCTTCCTTGTCGAGGCCACGAGATGCGGGAGGCACCAAATGCACGTCATAGGCATGAGACGGTTGAGGAGAGACTGCCCTCGTTGTTGGTGCTAAGGGAGCTGTCGAGGAGATTGGAGCCGTAGGAAAGGGGAAAGGTTGTGAGTCAATGGGGTTGAGAGCTTCTTCTTTTCCTTTCAGCTCAGCATTCGAATCGAACTTTTCCTCCTTTGATTTTCCTTTTTCATCTGCGCGCTCAAATCGCTTGAGGCAGGCATAGAACGAACTGAGCTGCTCATACGGAGGAGTGACAGAGCCACAGAGAATCTCGCGCATGGTCACTTGCTCTCCATAGAACGACTGGCGAAATAAATATCAGACGCAACAGAAATAATGGTTCAAAGAATTCGCAACATGGTGTAATACCGCGTTCTCCGTACGACGCTGTAGAAGTGCGCCGCCCTCGAGGGCGATGCCTCCAAAGAAACCAGAGGGCCGCGAATAAGCGATCATGTTTGCTGGCGTGAGATCGCCTTGCCACAACTCTGAGATGGAGCCATAAGAGCTCGAATCGATAGCAACAACGATGACGATCAAGTACCTTGAACGCCTTGGCCCAAAGCAGCGCGGTTGCCCAAGGCGAGGTTCGAGCTCGTTCCTACAGTCACCGAGTCGCCGCGACATAAGGCCTCAATCGCTGTACGATTTAAGACAAAAACAACGTCACTAGTGAGCACACCGAGCTGAGGGCCGACGCCGACGCCCAGCATAGTGATGGCCGCTGGCGCCGACCATTCTAGAATAGGGGATCCGTGAGATTCAATGTCATTGGGAAAGGGCAAGACCTCAATGAGCTCAATTACTTCTCCTCATAATATTCAAAGATTGAGATTGACTGTGATTATGATGATATGAAGGAAGCGGAGAAGACCGCCAATCCGCGGCAATGCAGAGGGCTGAAGTTCGCGAAGGGTCGGACAAGTTAATGATGAAGCCCAAGGAAGACAAATACAACATATGAGAACAAAAAAAATCCGAAAACAAAAAGGAATGGAGGAGACGGAGACAGTACTGCCGTTGGGGAGGCGAGCGACCGCGACGCCATGGCCGAAGCGGGCGCCGATGAGGAGAGACGCCTGGAAGAGGCGCACAATGGCTACGCCATTCGCATAGCTCGACACCAATCGATCGAACAGCTCACGTTCCTTCGCTGGCAGGGTCATTCCCGTCACTAAGAATATCATCACATCAAAAACTTATCAACAGGCGGCCGAGGACGGAGGCATACGGTCGCCCTGGGGAAGATGAACGACATTATCGAGCATAGTGATCGCCTCCTCGCACTCCTTATGAAGAGTCTGAGGGAGAACAGAATGATGAAATATCTCTGACATTTGGTGACTTTGAGTCGATGCGCATCAATGACAAGGAAAAGGAAAGTGGCAAAAGAGAAGGTCGAACGGATGAGGCATCGACGATTCCTGCCGAATGTTATGACATATCATCTCGATACTATGATGAGTCTAATCTAAAATAAACACAGATCAACATTATGGCCGCTTTGGAAAAAGGGCTGAGGTTCAATCGTCTCGGAGCAACAAACGTAGCAAGGCCTCGGAAGAAAGGTCAAGATTGGGGCAGATCACAGTTCAGCCGCCAAGACGCATATTATTTGAGAACCCTTAGAATATAAGGCAGTAAAGTACTTGACAATGCAGGCAGAAACGCAACGATTTCGGTGGCAAGTGAAGACGTTTCGTCGACCTCGGCGAGGCGCTCGGGGCGACTAAGAGGGAAGAGTCGGGCTGATGCCGTGCAAACATACCAAATCTCAAAAATATTAATCCCATAACATCATATCACATCAAGAGGAGATGCACCTCACGGGGAAGATGGCGGGCGGGTCCGAGGTCCCCCATGTCGGGTGTGGCTTATCTCTCCCGTTCATAGAAAATAAGAAAGAAGGAAAAAAATTAATTTCTTCTGCATTTTTGAAAGGAGCAAACTCGGATTCAAAGGAATGACACTCTCAAAAAGTCACAATACTGGTAATGACAGCGTAAAAAGCCGGGTCGAAGTTCTCTGCGGTAAATATTCCAATCAAGGGCATCTCGCCGTCGTTCCTCTTCTCATTAATATTGAGTGAGTTGTGATCATGTTCAGGGCCGCCATCTCCCGCTGCACGCGCCTCGTCCCTTCCGCGGCCGCCTCCTCGGCCTCTCTGTCGCTTCGCAATCGCCGCGCCTTCGCCGCCTCAGCGGCGCTCCACTTGGCGCCCAAAGTGACCTGCTTCTTTCACAAGGACACCAACACATGTACATATGTCGTAGAGGACGAGGAGACCAAGGTGTGCTCTCATTCTGAGGCGGCAAATCCATGGACCTTGTTGGGAAGCGCTGATTTTCACTTTTTTTCAATTCGTCCGATCCCTGTCCCTTAATTGACGACCTCTCGAGTCGCTAACGATTTGGATCGCGCTTTCTTATTATTTATTATTATCTGAAGTGCCCTCTAATTGTGATAGAAATCGGCGATCATTGACTCAGTGCTGGACTACAATGTCGCCTCGAGTTCTACCGCTACTACCGCTGCCGACGAGGTTCGCCCTCTTCCCAATTTTCGATCGTGATATTTCAGTTGTGTTCGTTGTATAAAGTTCTCTTTTGTTGATTAGGTGATTGCGTATATCAAGGCGCAAGGTCTTACTAACGAGCTCATCCTCGAGTCACACGTCCACGCCGACCACATCACGGCCTCTTGGTCCCTCTCCTCCCTCTCCTCTGCCACTCAGCCGAGGCTGACGTTCAGTTGTCATTATTATTGAATAGGTATTTAAAGCAAAAGATTGGAGGGAAGATTGTCATTGGAGCCGATGTCGTCAAGGTCCAGGACACCTTCGCTAAGGTAGTCCTCGCTGCTTTTTCTACTAGTCGATGAACTTCGATGCCGTTCTCTTCTCTCTCTTTGCAACTTTTGTTCTTTCCTCATATTGTATTTCACACATTGTATTATAACGAATTCCCTTTCTGAGTCTTTCTTTTGTAGATTTACAATATCCCAATTGAGTGGTTTTCAAATGACGGCTTCGACGTCAAGGTGAGCGAAGGGGACGTCATTAAGATCGGCTCATTGACGATGAAAGTGTTCCACACGCCTGGCCACACACCCGCTTGCTCGAGTTACCTCATTGGCGACGCCGTCTTCGTTGGCGACACGATCTTCATGCCCGACTACGGATCTGCTCGGTCCCTCCGTATTGCTTCACTTGTTTCCGTCATTCCTTCGGTAATATGGTTGGATGGCATAGATGCGATTTCCCCAACGGCAGCGCGGAGACCTTATACCGATCCATCAAGGAGAAGCTCTTCCAGCTCAGCGATGATACCCGTTTGTTCGTTGGTCACGACTACTTGCCCTCTGGCGTACGTCCCCATCCTTTTCTTCAGTCACTGAATTCAGGAAGTAATAGACAAACACGCAGGGTACGCGAAAGGACTTTGCCTGGCAGACGACCGTGGGCGACGAGAAGCGCGCGAATATCCACCTAAGCGCCATGTCCGAGGAAGAGTTCGTCAAGATGAGGCATGCCCTCCTCCCGCCTCTTCCCCCCTTGCTCCGTCTGTATGACGATATTGATAGGTCGGAGCGCGATAAGAAGCTTGGCGTGCCACGTCTGCTGATCCCTTCGCTTCAAATGAATCTGCGCGCTGGTCAGGCCCCGCCTCCCGAGGCCAATGGCGTCTCCTACCTCAAATTCCCCCTAAATGTCTTCAAGTAAGAACGAGGATACTCTGTGCATTTGTAAAATGATTGTGGCCACGCGGGTGAAAATGAGATTCGGATTTGCTGTACAAATCTCGCTTCTAATAAGCGAGAGCGCTAATGTGTGAGTCTTCGGCGCGCGAATATCATCGCTGCGCCTTGGTAAGCGAAAGAAGGAACCGCTTATTGTTTGATCAATCCAAAGAGGTTCTTGACGGACTTGCGATTGAGCTTCACGAGTGTTTTGACAATGACCGCACACGTCGGTCGCTCGTCGGGTTCGCCCTTGAAACAGTCTGAGATGATCATGTACAACTCCTTCGGAATGCCGTCCTACCATTCAAGATGAGATCTTGCACAAAACCGACCAGGCCAAGGAGAAGCGAACAGGAATGGTGGGCCGCATATTCTGAACGGCAGTGGCGTAAATGATTTGGAAGTCGAACTGGAGCTGAGGGTACTCGGTGAAGGGCCGCACGTACGCACCAGTAAGCGCGCGCTGACACATCTCCCACACGATCATGCCTAACAAATGCAATTAGCAACGACGGAAGCCAGTAACCCTGCGATGAGAGTCGCACCCAAGCTGTAGACATCGGAGGCGGTCGTGTAGTCCTTCTTGTGGTAGATCTCAGGCGCTAAAAGGACGAGCATGAATCGATCTGCAACATGACAAAGCGAGGAGATAATGAGGTACCAGTATACATGTACGTTCCGCGAAGGGTCGCCAAGGTATCCTACATGGCAAGATAAGAAAGAGTTTCAATGAAGTCGGCATAAGAACGATCAGTACCCGTCGTTGAAGAGCCTTGATGAGGGAAGGCTTCGTATACCGCGACAAGCCGAAGTCGCATACCTTGCAAGTCAGATCCGCAGAAAGCTATGACAGTGGAAATGTTCATTTTCTGACCGAGTAGACATGAAAAGAAAAAGAAGTACGAGGATGTTCATGCTCTTGAGGTCGCGGTGGACGACGGGCGGGTCGAAAGTGTGCAGCGCCTTCACACCCAGGGCGATCTCATATGACCACTGCACAACCGTGTTCCAGTCGATCGTTTTCTAAGAGAGTCAAAGGGTAACCGCAAACAATCAACCGACTTAAGAGATACGGAAGTACATCAGGGAGCTGCATGTAATCGGTGAGGGTGCCGTTGGGGCAGAACTCGATCACGAAGCACATCTTCGGCTCTAAGGTGGCGCCATAAAACTTGACGATATTTGGATGGTTCAACAAGCTACGAAATGATGTGAGAATCGAATGAGAAATGACGGCTCTGAACTCAATGCGGACCTCATAATGATGAGCTCCTTCTTGAAGAGTTCGAGGTCCTTCTCCTCGTCCTCCATGCGGATCAGCTTCACGGCCACAGTCTCCGTGTCTTTGTACTGGGCGAGGTAGACGGTCGCGCTCGCGCCCTTGCCTGCCGCGGAAACATTATCCAGAGCACAGGACATCGCCTTCAAATGGGTGAGGTACCTAGCTTCTTTTCGAAGTGGATATCGCTGAAGTGCAAGTGCCAATTCTCATTGGACAGCGCATCCTTGATCTCCGAGGCTGCTTCCGCCATGCGGACCGACTTGAGCTCAGGCGCTGGCTCTGCAAAACATTCGAGTTGAGTGCATTATCAGAAAAATATATTCAATAGAAAACTACCGCTAGGGTCGTGGGGGATGACTGGCGTCAAGGGGATAGAACCCTTATTGGTCTTCGGTCCTTTCTTGAGCTTAGGACCAGGGGTGGAACCTTCCTTGAGGCGAGCTCCGCTATCCTTCAAGGTACTGAGGAGAAAAGATGAGCTCCGGAAAACCGATTCGAGACTTCAAAATATTGAATACCCGTCCTTGGAATCCTTGGAACCCTCCTCCGCCGACACATCCTCGGTGATGGCTTGCAGGTCATTCGTCGAGCTCTGATGCCTCAGGACCTAAACACGAGCGGCAATGAGTAGGTATTGGTATTAATCTCGCACATTACAGAGGGAATGACCTTGACATCATCCTTGCTGTTGCTAGGGCGGACTTGGATCTTGCTCATCGAGGAAGAGCGGTCGAGCTTGCCACTGGTCGACGTGGTTGGGCTGCTACTGCTTGCACTGCCGCCTGTTGACGGCGTGGGGCGCGTGGGCGCTCCGACGCTTCCGCGATTTGCACGGCTCTGATTCAGCGGTGGCGTCGCTTCAGTCATCAGGATGGACGGAGGCTTGGGACTCGCCATAGAGCCCTCAGTCAGCGAGGGGAGATCCTTGTTAGAACCCATGGATTTGATCATCTTCGAAAACCGATTCGTTTTGGTATTCTTGGAGCCATAACGATTGCCCTTTGCCTACATCAGAGGATCAAAAAAAAAACCACACCCATCTTCGAAGAACCATTGAGAAGAAACCTGTTCAGTAGCTGCGCAGTCAGGGTCGAAGATGTCGTCGCCAAGAACGACAACTGGCTTGATTTTTCCATCCTCTTCGGCGAGAGGTTGATCGCATGATTTGCACCTCAAGCAAGAGGGCTTGGCGTGGAAAAGGCCATCGCCATACTTTAAGAAGCTCAAAGGATTGGAGTAATCGACCTCCTTTTGGCACGATTTGCAAGTGCGGCCGTTCTCCTTTTCAAAACAAGATTTGCAGTTGAGTTCATTCAAGTTGAGGAGGTAGTCGCCAGCGGTTAGACTCTTAGTGCATTTCTGGCAGCTGAATTGAAAGCAATAAGAATCTCACACTTGATTTCTTGAATCGATGTAGCGCACCAGAAGCACGAGTTGTGAACTTTGGCGTTGCCCTCAAAAGAGGTGACGAGTTGTATCGAGAGCTGATCGTCACGGATCCCTTTGAAACAGACGTGGCAAAAGTTATCTTTCTTTTCGGCCTTTAGCCGCTGGATGACCTCATGGGCATTCAACTTTGCGAAAACTGCGGGAAGACATTAATGAAAGAGTTTAAGAATTCAGCAACATCACAATTAACGTACGCGGTAACATAACATTGACCTCGGCGCCTGGGATCTCGCCAAGCTTGGTGTTCAGTGGGACGCCTTCGCCTGTCGTCGTCGATACAATATAATCTAGACACGCCAAATGATGAGAATACAAAAAGAGTGTGAGCTCAATGAAATATCAATGGTACCACTGATATCCATGTTATGGGTCTTGCAGAGAGTGTCGAGCACCTTGCCAATCTTCTCTAGGGGGTCAAAAACGATGCTCTTGCGTCCTTCCTCGAAATTGATAGTAAAGACGTTGGTGCCTAATAGCTCTTCAACATCTACTATTGCGAAAATATAAGGTTAACTCAAATTTCGAAAAGAAAAACGAAGGAATGGGTACTTTGTTTCACTTCAGGAGGAGGCGGGGGAGGCGATGCCGGCGAATATGACGCGGAGCGCTCGTGCTAAAAACACAAATCAGGATAAGGTATAGGACAAAACATTGCGCAAATGATGAGTACGCTCAAAACCCTGGCGCGAACAGGTCGATTGAGAATGGCAAACAACGAATCCCAATCAAACTCAGTCTCGTCTTCGCTTCGGAGGACACCAACCTCTTTAAACAAGCGATCGAGGATTTTCCTCTCGACCATGACGATGGGTGGAGGAGTGGGCTTAGATCCAACTTCGTCGGAGCTCTTGGATTTGAAGGAAAGCAACCGCTTACCAGATGTTGAATAGTTCAGCTCGGAAGTTTTCTGGCCTTCGCTGACGAAAGTGATCTCTTGCGACTTAGTGCGCTTCCGCTCGTCATTTCCAACGCCATTTGTCGTCCCTATTTCAATGCCTTTACCTTCCTCTCGGGTGGGAGCTGAGGTCGGAGCAATATCGCGCTCCTTCTCTTTTCCTTTTCCTTTATCCTTATCGTTAAGGTCTTCTTTCTTCTCTTCCGCCTTAGGCATGCTTGGCGGCACGACCGTTGCTTCTCGGTCGGTTCCATTTTCCAGTGATTTGATTTCTTTCCCATCTTTTGCTTCTTTTGAAAAGGGCTCTTTCGAGGACCTGCTCTGCTTCTTAGAAATGGCATTGCGGAGCAGGTCTTCGTTACTATTTTCAGTGGAACTTGTCTGTCGTTTCTTTTTCGGGGGAGATGTGTTATCAAGATCGTTATCCTTACTGAGCGGAAGGGTTGGTGATGGGGCTTTCTCCGCTGGCTTATCGACGGCAGCGGGTTCCGAGACTGGATGAGGATCAGCCTCGGGTTCCTCAGGAACTGCCTTTGCGACTTCGGGTTTGGCGAGACGCGATGAAGGGATGAAAAATGAAGAGGGCATTGCGGCAGCAGCAGAATTAGCGCGCTGGCGTTGATGCTCCGCCTCTTGCTCTTGCTTTTTAGAATTATATTCCGCTGAAAAAAAAGAGAGCAGCTCAGCGGTCAACGGCAAAAATCAACGGCAATCATTGGGCATGAGGAAGCGAACCTAATTGTTCGTCGGACCAACCATATTTCTTCTTTTGCAGCGCAGCAACAACGGAATTGGTCGAAAGTCTACAAATAATCATGAATGAGCTCAGACGCACGGATCTAAGGGCTCAACAGGTTCGCACTTTGACGAAAGGCCTTGCTGAAACAGCTCCTTCTCTTTATCTTTATCTTTCCTTGACGAGGCGTGCACTAGTGAGCCGTGGTGGACCACAATTCCTGGATTTCCCTTCAAGAACATCAGATGAGATCGGAAGCAAAGTGAAACAGCAAAGTGGCGAGGTCGAAGAAAAGGGAGAGTCGAGAACGAACCTCTTTCTTTTTGCGCGAGCTGGAAGCATCACCAGGAGGCTAAATTGCAAAATGATTGGAATAATAAAAGAATGTTTTGGCCATTTAAGATTAAATGTTGGCTGAGAAAAAGGAGATTCGAAAAAAATAGCGTTTGTCGAGATTAAACCCAACAAATCAAGAATGTTCTGACGAAGCGTATTCATACCACGGAGGCTGTAAAAGCACACCAATTGGTGAAAAATATAATATAAATTCTAATAAAAACCGCGAATGCGGAGTGGGTAATTGATGGCAAGGGCGACGAGCGGGGTCTCGATTGAAAGGGCATTTGGTGGGATTTTCTAGAGGTTACCGGGTCTGCGTGAGATCCATTTGTGGTGGAACTCGACATCATGATCGATTATATCGAATTCTAGAGAAAAGGAATTAAATGGGGACCCTGAAGCCGGAAGAGGAGAACAACGGCGGAACCAAAATAAATGACAGCGGCGCACAGGAAATCGCTCAAGCAGACCGCATCAGCTGAAAAGCGATCTATAAAAAATGGCAATTATTTTCCAGACGAAGGGGTCCAGAAGATGAGCTGGAGGGCCGCGACGAGCACGACTGACTCAGAAGTGTCGGTTCTGGAAACGGAGAGTTCGGGTTTCCATCAATGTGAGATCGCGCCTCAGCGGCGTCATCCAAGGACCTTGGCGTCATCCCTTTCCACTCTTCTTTCAAAGAGATATATGATGAGAAAATGTTATTGGAGGCTCGTGCGAGATGTGGCGAGGCCAAGCCGAGATCTGTCCGCCCCAGGGCACATCTCGCCACGATCGACGGTGAAGCAGCTCCGCCTTGGCCCTGCATCCCTTCGCCGCAAATCAATTCCAGAATGTGACAACATCTCAGCTCTAATAATTCATCGTCGATTCTACCTCACCTCGGTCAAGGAACGTTTCTTATCGTGCCATCGTTTCATCGTCGAGCTCGACGATATCGGGTCGAGGTGAGGGTCAATGTCCCTGAGTGAGTCTAGAGGAGGTTCTTCTTCTCATCATCATTTCTTTTTCAGGACGCAGCGTACTTCAAGTCACAGCCAATGGCATTCTGGAAGGATGACGCAAATGTAATGCTCTTTCTCGACTACCTAGCACGAACGCTCGGTATATCTTTCTTATTGTCCCTTCCGATTCTCTGCTCTTCGAGTCGCATCGCGGCCATCTTGCTGATCTTTCGCCTTAGCAATCAACAATAAAGACGGTTGGTACCAGGTTTCGTCGGACCAAGTCCGCGCCCATGGCGGCGCCTATCTCACGGTGGTGCGAGGCGCTCTTTCAGAGCTGGTTCCTAAGATCCTCCCTGATCACGACTGGCTCCCTTGGAAATTCGAGCGACTCCCAACGGTACGCATGGCTTCCATATTCCTTCGATTATACAACTTATGGACGTTATAGGGCTATTGGAAAGACATCGGAAATCAGCGCCGGTTTCTACGATGGGTTGGGTCACAGAAAGGTTTCGAAGAGGGCCGCCCTGAGCACTGGTACGCGCTCAAGAACAGCGATATTCTTTCCAACAATGGCTTTGGTCTCTTCAGAAAGTACAAGTCCATCCCCGAGATGCTCATGACAGTGTACCCCGAGGCAGATTGGCTGCCTTGGCTCTTCGATGTGATTCCCAAAGGCTTCTGGGAGCAGAAAGTGAATCAAAAGGCGTTCTTGGATTGGCTAGAAAAGAAATTGGGATACAAGAGTAAAGAAGATTGGTACCAAGTGACCTCCAAGGACTTCCTAGCGAATCATGGCGGCGGTTTGCTCATGCACTACTTCAACGGCTCGCCCTCCGCCTTGGTTATGGCAGTGTACAGCGATTACGAATGGCATCCATGGCTCTTTACGAAGACCCCTGAAAGTTTTAGTGGAGAGGAAATGAAGCGCATGTTAAAATACCTCGAGAACTCCTTGAAGCTTCGAACGCTGGACGATTGGTACCGCGTCACGTCCGCGCAGCTTGCTGAGCGCAAGGTCTTCTATCAAATTCAGAAAGAAGGCGGCCTAGAAACCGTTCTGCCTAAGTATTACCCGGAACATAAGTGGGATATGTCCATTCTCAAAGACAAAGGTAAGAGAACGTCTTGACTTCACTGTAAGTCTCTCTTCCCCTGTCGTTCTCTTCTACGACGATGGAGACAATAATAAATTTTGACCATCAGGAGTATGGAGATAGCAGGAGACAGAGCACATGCTCTGTCATCGCGCTCCTCTTTGTGGAGTTGGTCGGGGTTAGCGGTGGGGACTGGGGGTTGTTCAGTGCCTTATGGTTGGTTGGCGCCATGGGTCAGAAGAACTCTCGTGACGACGAGATCGTCGGTCCGCCTCCGATTATTATTATTATGTCCTAATATAGACCACTAAATCAATTTCCATGCGCCTGCTCTGCAACGCCGTGCTTGGCCTTGTCGGGGAATTTGCCATCACGACGAAGATTCTGGTCGGTTCTTGAACGGAACTAAGATGGTGTCCTCTCCGCCTCCGCCTCCCCTCCTCTGCCTTGTTAATCAGCGATTCGAATTGACCTTTAGTGATTGTTGTTCATATTTTGATGTTTTGCAGCAAATGGAGAGTCCTTCCGACGAATAGCGATCTGTGGCGAGGGCGCCTTCTCGAGGGTTCGACGGCCTCAATTGATTCCTTTCTTCTTCTTTTTTTCTTCTCCCATCTTCGTGCCTCTTGATTTGTTATTTATTGTTATCATTATGTCTTTCTTTCTCAATATCATTCCGTGGTATCCGTTGCCGTTTAAGGTCGCAACAATCGCAGGATCGTCCTCCCTCGACGACCCTTTGATCGTCGTTTCATCTGTCATGTTTTTGTTACAAATTTCGTAGGTATTTGTGGTGGAACATGCCAATACAAAGCAAAGCTTGGCAATGAAGGTCATTCTCAAGAGCGAACTGACACAACGCCAGATTGCCAAGCAGCTAGTCCAAGTAACGCTACAGTTTCGTTAATTCTGCATTATATTTGGATATTTGGATTTTCTGCTCCTTGTGGCGTCCATCGTATGATTGGTATTACTCGCCTTTGCATTTGCCTTCCCACCTGCCTGTCCTGACACCTGCCTCGATTCCCACTTGAGCGTTCTCGAGAGCTTTGGTGACTAATGTCGTTGGTTCATCGTAATTCGTTTAGGAGCTCGCGATGGTCGAGGCGCTCCAGGACAGCCCCTTCGTCATCTCCATCTACAACGCCTTCCAGGATGAGGACTATTTGTATCTTACCATGGAGCTTTGCGAAGGCGGCGACCTCCGCCGCCGAATGGGTGCGAGGAATCATTTGGTTGTGTCAAATCAATGTTTTTGTGTGTAATCCGAATCAGCGGCCCTCTGTAGATGGGCTACTCGGGTCTTCTCATCTTTCGTTGAGTCATAATCGAAGGTGCTATCCTTTTTTGCGATATCGTAATCACTAAGTTTACTTCGCTAGAATCCACTACGGAGGAGCTGGATGAGCGCCACGTGAAGCGTGTCATGATGCAGCTCGTCATGGGCGTATCGACAATCCACGACCACCACATGCTCCACCGCGACCTCAAGCCGAGCAACATCCTCATCAATAACGACGGTAACCCTCCCAACTAACTCCCCAATTATCTTTCATTTTTATCTCCTTTCTCAACCAACAATTTGTGTTTTAGGAAACTGTGTTATTGCTGATTTCTCATTGGCTGTGTATATTCCTGAAACAACCAAGGTCTATGAGAACCATGAACGACGGCTCGTCGGCACTTTTGGTATCTCGTTTCGTTCAGAAGATGTAGTTGGTTGTTACTTGATATCTTTTGTCAAATATTTTCACCTCTTAGGGTTCATCGCCCCTGAGGTGTATGACGGCAAACCGCACTCTCCTAAAGTCGACTACTTCTCCCTAGGCGTTATTGCCTATAAACTCGTCCACAAGGATGATGTCCGTCTTCCTTTCAATATCCGCTCAGTAATTGCTTTCCGTGTAATCTCTTTATTGCATGTAGTTTCCTTGGGATGTGGAGGGTCTCAAGAATTTGAAAGGGCCGAGCCATGCTGAGGCGTTCAAGATGCTCCGCCACAAGATTGGTGAGGAGCACCCTCACTATCGCCAAGACCTCTCCCCCCACCTAGCCTCCCTCATCCAAGGAGTCCGTTTCCATTTATTTTTGTTTGAGTTGATATTTTCTTGTCGGCACTATTTCTCTGATTCGATTGGTTTTAGATGCTGCGAGTGGAGCCCAAAATGCGCTATGGTGATCATGAAGTGAAGTCGCATGCGTACTTCAAGGGCGTCGATTGGCACACAATGCATATCACCACCCTCCCGCCATTCGAACCGGTAAGAGTGGCCTCTCCCTCCTGTCTTGGTGTTGCATGATTCAATTTTCGTTTTCATGGATTGGCTTGTTTGTAGGTGTTAGAGTTTGGATCGAGGCTGACGCCTAAGTCTCTGGACTTCAAGGTGCCTGACCTGCCCAAGCTGAGCGCTGAAGACCAAGCCATCTTCCGCCCCTGGAACTACCTCACCCCGCACCCCAACAAGCTCGCTCACGATACCGTATGCTCATTGTCATTCCACAAAACCCGCTTTTTGCGGACGCGAAAAATCGCAATTGCTTCTCTATGATTCCCAGGATCTGCATCTGGTACACGAGCAAATGGAGGTCCTGATGAAGTCCAAAGAGTTCAGCGGCTCGCTGTACACGTCCAAGGTGAGAAGCCCAGCACACTTCATCACGGTGACATCATTAATGGAGCTCCCCTTGAATACGCCCTTTTGGACGAAAGAGGGTAAATTCTTCTCAAAATCCACAACCTTTGGTCACCCTCATCTGTCTGACCTCTTAGGCACGGCGCTTACTCGCATCAGTGAAACAAAAATGGCCATTGGCTACTCCTCCTTCACCATCCGCGGGTCGAAGCCAAGATCCCTCGACTCTCCCAAAAGAAAAAACGCACAGAATCGAACGTCAATCGGCGGCGACAACAGCAGCGACGCCACATCCACATCCTCGAGGCTGTCCAAAGACCGTACGAGCGGAGACCACAGTATCTCACCGCGAGTGCCCGCCTTGCCCATGGGTTCTCCGAATGCTCTATCGCGAGGGGGAAACGGTGGCAGCTCCGTTAAGACCTCTCCGCGGTCACCCTCTAGCCATAGAATGGTCGTCTTCTCGCAGCCAAATTCGCCTCGGAGAGTCTCTGACCAGGACCCAATGCACCCGTGGCACTCCGGTGATCGCGTTCGTTACTCGCATTCGTTGAATCCTCTCCCAATTCTCCAAACAGACAACCAATTGCCAAGGGATGACAACTTTAAGGACCTCTCCGCCTCTAATCGCGCAAGGAGAGCTTCGAGCAATCCGCCGCTCCCAATCTCTAAACCGAGATCGCCTCCTAGTGATGGAAAGAAAAGGATGCAGTCTTCTGAAAAGCAGCCAAAGTCGGATGACGAAAACCGGAAAAGTAAGGAAAGGGAAAGTGACCATGAAAAGTCTCGCCATAAGCAGTCGCCAGCGATTGAGTCGCCTCATGCAAGAGCCGCTCGGGATCCGAAAGCACGCTCACCTGTTGAGTCCTACTCTCCAGCTGGTTCACCTAGACACCCAATCTCGCCATTGGTGGCCAAGATGATCGCCAATACCGTGGCAGAAGAACAACAGCTGCATCAGCTGCATGATAAGGTGCTGGTCCAGCAAGGCGAGTGAAGATTGTCCGTTGTCCTGTGGAACCCCATCGATATAAAACTATTCTCTTGTCACGCGTGTTTTCAATTTTTTCTACATATCGTGAAATTTCCTGTTCATTGGTTTCGGAAACATGGCTTCGTCCGTGGTTGTGGTAGCTTGGCACCTGGAGCAGAGGTGCACCATGGAAAAGAGAGGTCGCGCGTTAGTGCTGCAGCTTTGCCTCTCCCTTTTCGTTAATTATATTATTGTACAACTCACTTTGTGAAGGCGACCATAAGAAATTATTGTTTCTATTGAATTCATGCTCTCCCCTCTCGAATGTCTCGAAAGGGGCCCCCCCCCAACTTGCGAAGTCTTCGGTCCTCTTCCGCTGGCATGCATCTTCTCTTCTATCGGTTGGCAAGTAGAGTCGAGAAACTGTCTGCTCTCAATTTGCACGGTTTAAATATTACAAATACATGGGGGGAGGATCATGAGAATAGCGGCTCGTTGCAAGAGAAGATGCAGTTCCTATGCCAGAGGTGCCACATAAAGGTCTGCCTTGCGAACAATTTGCGCATGTTGGATTTTTTACCCTCCCCAGAGTTCCAGCTGTAAATGTGCATCGTCCACACCTTGCGCTGCTCCAAGTCGGCCAGCACCGCGAAAACGCTGCCGTTGTGTATCTCCAGTTGGTGGCTCGGATCCCATTCGTCACCCATCATTCTCGAAGCAGAGTAAATATTCGGCCATTCAAATAGCGAGAGGCGATTGGGAACTTCAAACGAATTGTTATTATTGGTCGCTATTAGGGTTTCGATCAACAAATGCGTGCCGAATACGTTAGGCTTGAGTGGTGGTGGGACCGTCTCCCAGGCGTGCTGCATTCCCAGCAGCGCTCTCCGAATAAATGGATGCTTCTTGGCAAATCCGCCAAGGATCGTATTCGCACAATTCAGGCTGTTCTCCGGTAGTATGAAGTCGCGTTCAGTCTCTGTCTTGAAGTAGATGTTCTTCACGGTTCGCTCGGGAGTGCAGAGGACGACCAGCTGGTCCTTCACCCAGGCATCTTGAAAGCACGGCAACGCATTTCGCCAAGTAAAGGGCCGCAACACCAAACTATCTGCGTCGAACCACGTACCACCATGCAGATAGAGCAACGACAACCTCACGAAGTCGGCCATCACCATAATCTTGCTTTTCATGAAGAGAACGATGGGTTCCCAAGTTTGATGGGTGAAGACGCTTGTCATGTCAGGAATCTCTGCCACAAGCTTCTCCATGAGATCGGTGAGATTCAGATGTACAAGAACCAACTTGTAGCCTCCCTCAACGAATCGAGGGTCAATCTCGGCCACGTCACCGTACACATATAATGTCATATTGGGGTTGTTCTTGAAGAAAGTCTCTAAGCCCATCAAGTAAGCACGTGGTATGGGCTTGTTGCGCGTCAACACCATGGAAAAGGCGTGATTTATATCCTTGGGCATTGGAAGATCGACCAAAGGATCATCGATGTAGCCGCAAGGGGCAGTCGCATTGAAGGGCTTGTACGACCTTTCTTCCACCTCAATCTTGGCCTCAATGGGCCTGTGAGTGATATTATCCTCGTCTCGTATTTCCTCACGAGCAATATCAGCTGTCGGAGCGCGAAAGTTTTGCGCGTTGAAGATGATGAGAGGAATGGCGGCGGAGGCGAAGAACAGCATGAGCACTCGAGACTTCGTCAGAGCCATCTCGACGGACCGCGTCGATCGCGGGCTATCAAATGAGACGTCAGTCGAGTAACAGAGAAAACATTTCCATTCGGTATACATTGGGTGAGGAAAAGGGCGGGTGTGAAAATTAAAATTGTCGAGGCTCGACGACCGCCCGATGCGAAAGTACGGTACTGATATATGCTGGCAGGTCTCCCGGATGCCACAATATATAATAATAATTATACAATAGCCAAGAATTATTAAATCAATATTAATTCTTGCAGCCAACGCGAGGCGCGTCGGGCAGCACCAGAGGGTCGAGGCGAGCCCGGTAAGTGGAGCTCGTGAGCGCGATGATCCACGCGAGCGGGAGGACTGTCTCAAATATATGATAATATACCCACAATAATTCTAATATAGAAGTACAGGTGCGTCGAGTGGCGGCCAAGCGCTCTGACAGCGAGGTGACATACCAAAAGGCCTGGGAATCCTTCTGCATTTTTCCAAGTGCGGACTAGGAAATTATCGAAGGACGTCAGCTGGCCCAACACACGAATTCAGTCTCCCCTGTGCTACGAAAGGCTGATGATATGTACCAGAACGCCTCCTAACAACGCTGGA
>Ga0154020_10004231_pt1 | contig 17129 bp, 30 predicted proteins | sample Klosneuvirus_201_FD_109709 | JGI IMG/M metagenome (GOLD analysis project Ga0154020, IMG submission 109709) | Active sludge microbial communities from wastewater, Klosterneuburg, Austria - Klosneuvirus_20160825_MG | ecosystem: Engineered > WWTP > Aerobic digester > Activated sludge | place...
ACACCTGCGCGTTGTGGTCCAGGTTTGTTACCTGGACCTCCACGGCACGCAGTGAGCCTGCAAAACACCGACGGACTCAGCGCGGGCTGAACAGCTCGCGCGCAATGATGATGCGCTGGATCTGGCTGGTCCCCTCGTAGATCTGGAAGATCTTGGCGTCACGCATGAGCTTCTCCACGGGGTACTCCCGGTTGAAGCCGTTGCCGCCAAAGACCTGCACCGCGTCGGTGGCCACCTTCATGGCGGTGTCCGCGGCAAAACGTTTGGCAAACGCCGCGTACTTGGTGTTGCGGCGCCCCTGGTCAATCTCATACGCCGCGCGCCAGGTCAGGTAGCGCGCCGCCTCAATCTCCGTCGCCATATCGGCGATCATGAACGCAATGCCCTGGTGCTCGGCCAGCGCCTGGCCAAACGTCTTGCGGGTCTTGGCGTAATCAATGGCGTGTTCCATGGCCGCGCGGCCCAGGCCCACCGCACCGGCGGCCACCAGGGGACGGGTGTGATCAAAGGCGGCCATGGCCAGCTTGAAGCCCTGCCCTTCGGCGCCAACCAGGTTCTCTGCCGGGACCTTGACGTCTTCAAACGTCAACCCGCGCGTGTCTGACGCGCGCTGGCCCATGTTCTGTTCCTTCTTCCCCACGCTCAGGCCCGGGCTGTTGGCCTCCACCACAAACGCGCTCATGCCCTTATGGGCGGCGGCCTTGTCGGTGTATGCCAGGACAAAGAACCAATCTGCGTGGCCCGCGCCGGTGATCCACATCTTCTGGCCGTTGAGCACGTAGTCATTGCCCACCTTGCGCGCGGTGGTCTTGATGGCGGCCACATCGCTGCCGGCGGTGGGCTCGGTCACCGCGTAGCTGCACATGGCACTCTTCTCAGCAAACGGGGCCAGATACTTCTTCTTCACCACGTCCGAGCCACCCACAATGACCGGCGCCTGCGCCAGCGTGTTGGCGGTGATGGCGGTGGAGATGCCGGTGCAGCCCCAGCCCAGCTCCTCGGCAATGAGCGCTTCTTCCAGGACCTTGAGGCCCAGCCCGCCAAAGTCCTGCGGAATGTGGCAGTTGACCAGCCCCAGTTCCCAGGCCTGCTTGATGATCTGGGTGGGGAACTCACCGTGTTCGTCATGGTGGGCCGCCTTGGGACGAATCACCTTCTCCGCAAAATCCCGCGCGGTCTTGCGCAGCTGTTCCTGCTCCTCGGTGAGGCTGAAGTCGATCATGGCGTGTCCCGTCCTCTCAAAGCGGCTGAAGGGTTTTGGCGGCTTGTGACGCCGGTGCCGCAGCCGGTCAAGTGCGCCGCTGGATGTGAAGCTCGGCGCGGCCCCAGGGGAACATCCGGGTGACACTGCGTTGCAGGGCAAAGGCATCACCGGCAGCAGGGTGCGTCACGGTCACCAGCACCGCACCCTGGGGAAGCTGGGCCAACCGCCCCACCAGCGCGGCCCGGGACGGCGCATCCAGGCACGTCCACGCGCCAAACGCCGCACGGCAGGCCGCCAGCGGAACCTCCTCCAGCGCGGCCACGGTGGTGACCGGTAGACCAAGCGCCTTGGCGGCCAGCGCGCCTTCCGCGCGCAGTTCGGCCAGCGGCTCCACGGCGTAGCCCGCCGCCCCGGTGAGCGTAGACAACACCGCAGCGGCCATCCCCTGCCCTGCTCCCACGTCCACAAACGTGTCCCCCGGGCGCAAACCCGCCCATGCGGCCACCTGCGCCAGCACGCTCCACGGCGTGTCACCCTGGGAAAATGCCTGCCCCGGTTGCCCGGTGCGCCGGGAGACCAGGCGGTCCCCAAACCGCGGCGCACGCCACACCGTCCCCGCCGAATGGCTCATGCGCCACGCCATCAGCCCTGGGTGCCACAGGCCCACGGTGGCCAGGTCCCAGCCGGCCAGCACAACCCCACGCATCACGGCGGCGGCAATGGTGGTATCCACGCGGCGCAGTGTGCTGCGCTGCGCGGCTGGAGCGCAACCAGGTTCTGTTTTTTGGGAAGGGAAGAAGCGGTGCACGCACCACGTGGCGCCCAGGACGGGCCGCGCGGCAACACATGCACTGCTTTGGGTGGTGGTGAAATGGGCAAAGAAGCCAGATGCCTGGCGCCCCCGCCCCATTCACCGCCGGGACGTCACTCGGCCTTGGCCGGAGCGTTCACCTTGGCGTCCACCAGTTCAATGATGGACATGGAGGCGGCATCACCCAGGCGCGTCCCCAACTTGAGGATGCGGGTGTACCCACCCGGGCGGGCCTTGAAGCGCGCGCCCAGTTCACCAAAGAGCTTCTCCAGGGCCACCGGGTCCGCCAGGTACGTGGCCGCCACGCGCCGGGCGTGAAGGTCACCACGCTTGGCCAGCGTGATGAGCTTTTCGGCCCAGGGACGCAGGGACTTGGCCTTGGCATCGGTGGTCTGGATGCGCTCGTGGAGGAACAACGCGCTGGCCATGTTGCGGAACATGGCCTTGCGGTGGGCCTTGGTGCGCGAGAATTTACGACCGGATTTGAGGTGACGCATGGTGTAACCCGTTCCCCCCACCAGGGCGGGGGGCCTTCAAGGACTTCAAGGTGATTCAGACGGCGCCTTCAGAGGGAGGAGCGCCACCGTTGCCAGAGACAGCACCGCCACCGGTGAGGTCCTTGGGCGGCCAGCTCTCCAGCTTCATGCCCAGGCCAAGGCCCATCTCCTGCAGCACGTCCTTGATTTCCTTCAAGGACTTGCGGCCAAAGTTCTTGGTCTTGAGCATTTCGCTTTCGCTCTTCTGCACCAGCTCGCCAATGAACTTGATGTTGGCGTTTTGCAGGCAATTCATGGAGCGCACGGAGAGTTCCAGTTCGTCCACGGTCTTGAGGAGGTTCTCATTGAACTTCTCCTCCTGCGGGGCAAACGCGGGCAGTTCCGGCTCCATCTCCTCTTCAAAGTTGATGAAGATCTGGACCTGCTCCTTGACGATCTTGGCGGCAATACCCACCGCGTCGTCCGGCTTGACGCTGCCGTCCGTCCAGACCTCCAAGGAGAGCTTGTCATAATCCGTACGCTGGCCCACGCGCGCGTTGGTGACGTTGTAGTTCACGCGGGTGATGGGGCTGTAGAGCGCATCAATGGGCAACCAGCCCACCGGGAGGTTCTCTCCACGCGTTTCAGCCGCGGCCACGTAGCCGCGGCCCTTGCGGGCCACCATTTCAATCTTGAGCTTGCCGCCTTCGGCCACGGTGGCAATGTGGTGGTCACCGTTGAGGACCTCCACGCTGCTGTCATGGATGATGTCCTTGGCGGTCACGCGGCAGGGACCGGTGGCCTCAATCTTCAGGTTGCGCTGCTCATGCGTGTGCATCTTGAGCTTCACTTCCTTGAGGTTGAGGACAATGTCCGTGACGTCTTCGGCAACGTCCGGGACACTGGTGAACTCATGCAGCGCACCTTCCACGCGAATGGCGTAGACGGCGGCGCCCTGCAAGCTGGTCAGCAGGATGCGGCGCAGGGCGTTGCCCAGCGTGATGCCGTAGCCACGCTCCAACGGTTCGGCCACAAACTTGCCGTAGTTGGCCGTGATGGAGTCACGGTCCACGCTGACATTCTTGGGACGGATAAGGTCACGCCAGTTGCGATGCATGGTTCACTCCTCTTCAAGGCGCGGAGAATATGATCCCGCCTGTTCCCAACCGCGCCGGCAGCCGGACCATCCGGATGACCTTGCGCGTCCTGGGTACCCCACATTCGCAACGCGTCCGCGGGGGGCCTGCCAAAGTCTCACTTGCTGTACAACTCAACAATGAGCTGTTCCTGGATGGGCATGGTGATGTCTTCGCGCGTGGGGAGCGCGTTGATGGTGCCCTTGAACTCATCCTTGTTGAGCTCCAGCCAGGAAATCTTGCCACGGCGGTCCACCGCGGCCAGGTTGTCCACAATGTGCTGGTTCTTCTTGCTCTTGTCCTTGAGGCCAACCACATCCCCCTTCTTGATGGCGTAGCTGGGGATGGTGACCTTCTTGCCATTGACGCGGAAGTGGCCGTGGCGCACCAGCTGGCGGGCCTCGGCGTGGGTGGACGCAAAACCAATGCGGTACACCACGTTGTCCAGGCGGAGCTCCAGGGACACCAGCAGGTTCTCACCGGTGACGCCCTTGCGGCGGGCCGCGTTGGCGTACAGGGACCGGAACTGGCGCTCCAGCAACCCGTAGATGCGCTTCACCTTCTGCTTTTCACGCAGCTGGATGCCGTAGTCCGTGAACTTCTTGCGGGTCTGACCGTGCTGCCCCGGCGGGTAGGGACGGCGCTCAATGGCGCACTTGTCAGAGTAGCACCGGTCACCCTTGAGCATGAGCTTCAGGTTTTCCCGGCGGCACAAACGGCAAACACTTCCCGTGTAACGGGCCATGGTTTTCTCCTACCCGGTGGTGCCAGGCACCAACCAAGCGCGACCGCCCCAGCATTGCTGCTGGAGCCGGCCTGACCCCGCTCCCGTGGCCCCATTGCCGGGGCCCGCTGGGAGCATCCAAAGTTCTTGGTCCAGGTCAGGCTCTGGGACCAGAACTCAACTTCAAGACTTCAAACGCGGCGGCGCTTGGCCGGACGGCACCCGTTGTGCGGGATGGGCGTCACATCACGGATGAGCGTAACCTTCAGACCGCTGTTGGCCAACGCGCGCAGCGCGCTCTCCCGGCCAGCCCCAGGGCCCTTCACGTTCACAATGACCGTGCGCATGCCGTGGTCCATGGCCTTGCGTGCCGCGTCTTCGGCCGCAACCTGCGCGGCAAAAGGCGTGGACTTGCGGCTGCCGCGGAACCCGCGGGCGCCAGCGCTGGACCAGCTGACCACGTTGCCATTCACGTCCGTCATGGTGATGGACGTGTTGTTGAACGTGGCCGCAATGTGCGCAACGCCGGACTGCACGTTCTTGCGCACCTTCTTGCTGCGGCCCTTGGCTTCACCCGCGGCACCTTCTGCTGCCGCCGGAGCTGCGCCTTCTGCCTTCTGCTCTTCCGCCATTTGGTTCTTCCCATCATTGCGCGGCATGCCGCGCGTTCAAAAAACGTTCAGAGACTGGTGCCGCTCACTTGCTGGGCGCGGCGGGAGCCTTGCGGCCCACCGTGCGCTTGGGACCCTTGCGGGTGCGCGCGTTGGTGTGCGTGCGCTGGCCACGGACGGGCAGGCCCTTGCGGTGCCGGAGGCCGCGGTAGCAGCCCAGGTCCATGAGGCGCTTGATGGACATGGACACGTCCCGGCGGAGATCACCCTCCACCTTCACGCCCTGGTCCAGCACGTCACGAATCTTGACGACCTCATCATCCGACAGGTCATCCGAGCGCTTGCTCAGCTCCACGCCAGCCTTGGCGAGGATGACCTTGGCGTTGGCACGGCCGACGCCGTAGATGTACGTGAGGGCAATGTCCATGCGCTTGTTGCGCGGAAGATCAACACCTGCAATGCGAGCCACTGTGGCCTCCTGACAAACCGTTCAATCCAATTCCAAAAACCCGTCTCACCCCTGGCGCTGCTTGTGACGCACGTCCTTACAAATGATGCGCACCACGCCGGCCCGGCGGACCACTTTGCACTTCTCACAGATCTTCTTGACGGACGCACGAACCTTCATGACCGACTCCAAAACCAGCGTTTCCCCTGTCTTATCGGGGACTTAGGGCTACCACGGCCCAAATGGGGCGCGGAAGCTATCAAAACCGCCGCCGACGGGCAAGACCAAAGTGGCACCAGATCTCCTACCTGGTGCGCAGCCCGTCAACCGCGCAGCGCCGCCAGGGCGCGCGCCTTCACGTCTTCCACCGCGCCGGTGCCTTCAATGCGCACGTACCGCGGTGCCGCCTTGTCACCGGAGCGGCTCCAGGTGCCATAGAAGTCCACCAGGGGCCGGGTCTGCTCACGGTAGACCTCCAACCGCTTGCGAACCGTCTCTTCCTTGTCATCCACCCGCTGGGTCAAAACCTCGCCGGTCACATCATCCTTGCCGGCCACCTTGGGCGGGTTGAATTTCACGTGGTACGTGCGGCCGGACGGCGGGTGGCTCCAGCGCCCGCTCATGCGTTCAATGATGCTGGCATCATCCACGTCAATCTCCAGCACCACGTCAAGCTTCACACCGTCCACCTTGAGCGCCTGTGCCTGCGGGATGGTGCGGGGGAACCCGTCAAACAGGTATCCCTTCTCACAATCCGCCTCTTTGATGCGTTCCCGCACCAGGCCCAGGATGATGTCATCACTGACCAGCTGGCCGGCGTCCATGACCTTCTTGGCCTGCAATCCAAGGGGGGTTCCGGCTTTCACCGCGGCACGCAGCATGTCTCCCGTGGAAATCTGGGGAATCCCAAAGGCCTCCTTGATGAAGCCCGCCTGGGTACCTTTGCCAGCCCCGGGAGGGCCAAGGAGGATGAGACGCATGCGCTTCCCCGCTCAGGCCGGAGCCGGCATGTTCACCCGCCGCCCGCGAATGCGCGGACCACGGGGGCCGGTGAACCCGTCATAATGGCGGGTGATGAGGTGGCTCTCCACCTGCTGCACGGTGTCCAGTGCCACGCCCACCACAATGAGCAGACCGGTGCCACCAAACTGGAACGGCACGTTGAACTGCTTGATGAGGATGGACGGCAACACGCACACCGCTGCAATGTAGAGGGCGCCACCAAAGGTGATTCGGCTGAGCACGCGGTCAATGTAGTCCGCCGTGGCCTTGCCTGGCCGGATGCCCGGAATGTAGCCGCCAAACTTCTTGAGATTGTCCGCCACGTCCACGGGGTTGAACGTCACCGAGGTGTAGAAGAAACAGAAGAAGATGATGAGCAGCACGTAGAGGGAGTGGTACGCAAAGCTGTCTCCCTGCAGGGTGTCACGGATCTTGACCATCCAGGGCGTCTCCCAGAACCCCGCAATGGAGCCCGGCAGCATGAGGATGGAGCTGGCAAAGATGGGCGGGATGACGCCGGAGGTGTTGACCTTGAGCGGGAGGTGCGTGCCCTGGCCGCCGTAGGAGCGGCCACCCACCACGCGCTTGGCGTATTGCACCGGAATGCGGCGCTGGCCACGCTCCATGAACACAATCACCGCAATGACCACCACCATGCCCAGCAACACCGCCACCGCGGTGAACGGCCAGATGATGCCTTCCTTGAGGTAGTTCACCGTCTCAATGGTGGCGTTGGGCAACCGCGCCACAATGCCCGCAAAGATGATGAGCGAAATGCCGTTGCCAATGCCACGGTCGGTGATCTGTTCGCCCAGCCACATGATGAACGCGGTGCCGGCCGCCAGGCTGATGACGGTGATGAGGCGGAAGCCCCAGCCCTGCCATTCGGGACGCACCACGCTGTTGCCCTGGTAGCTCAACCGCTCCAGCCAGAACGCAATGCCCATGCCCTGCACAATGCTGAGCAGCACGGTGCCATAGCGGGTGTACTGGGTGATTTTGCGGCGGCCCTGCTCACCTTCCTTGGACAGGCGCTCCAGGGTGGGAATCACCACCGTGAGCAACTGCAGGATGATGGAGCTGGAGATGTACGGCATGATCCCCAGAGCAAACACGGACAACCGCTCCAGCGCGCCACCGGAGAAGAAGTTGAGCAGGTTGCCAAAGCTGGCCGAGTTGGGCTGGTTGAGCAACTGCTTCATCACGTTGCGGTCCACGCCAGGCGTGGAGACAAAGATGCCCAACCGGTACACCGCCAGGATGCCCAGCGTGAACAGGATGCGTGCTCTCAGTTCCGGGATACGGAACATGTTGGCAATTGCGTTGGCCACGTTTTGCTCCCCGCAGCGCGTTCCCCACGGTTGGAGAAAGCGTACTCAATCCGCCCCTGCCACCGGCGCTTCAGCGCGCCAGCACTTCAATCTTGCCGCCGGCCTTCTCAATCTTCTCGCGCGCGCTCTGGCTGAACTGGTGGGCCTTGACGGTGAGCGCATGTTTGAGCTCCCCGTGGCCCAGCACCTTCACGCCATCACCCATGGCCCGGACCAGACCCGCCTGCTTCAGCGCGTCCACGTCCACCACGGCATCGGCCTTGAAACATTCGGCCAGGGAGCCCACGTTCACCACCACAAATTCCACGCGGAACGGGTTTTTGAACCCGCGCTTGGGCGTCCGGCGCTGGATGGGCATCTGACCGCCCTCAAAACCCACGCGAACCTGGCCACTCTTGCGGGCTTTTTGCCCCTTGTGGCCCCGGCCGGAGGTCTTGCCGCGGCCACTGGATTCCCCGCGGCCAAGCCGGGAGACTTTTTTGTGGGCGCCCTTGGGCGCCTTCAGGTTGTGCAAACCGACGTATGCCATGGCCACTTCCTCACTTCTTCTTTGCGGGCTTGTTGCGGTGACGGGCCCCGGTCAGCTTAGGCGCGCCGTCCTTGACGGCAACATCCACCAGGTGCTGCACCTTGATGATCATCCCGCGAATGGCCGGGGTGTCCGGCAGCTCCACGGTGTGGCCAATGCGCTTGAGGCCCAGACCTTTGACCGTCAGGCGCTGCTTCTCATTGGCGCCAATGGTGCTGCGCTGTTGGGTCACAACCAGTTTGGTTGTCATGATGGCTTATCCTTCCTGGCTCAGGCGTGGGCGGCGGGGGCCGCATCCAGCGTCTTGCCACGCCGTGCGGCGTGATCTTCAGCGGTGCGCAACTGGCGCAGCGCATCCACCGTGGCGTTGACCACGTTGTAGGGGTTGTCTGAACCAAGGGACTTGGTCAGGATGTTGGAAACGCCCGCGCTCTCAACCACCGCGCGCACCGCGCCACCAGCAATGACGCCAGTACCGTCTGCCGCGGGGCGCAGCATCACCATCCCGGCGCCAAAGTGACCCTTGACGCTGTGGGGGATGGTGGTGCCCTTCAACGCCACCTGGAACATGTTCTTCTTGGCCTGCTCGGTCCCCTTGCGAATTGCCTCCGGGACCTCATTGGCCTTGCCAAGACCCACGCCCACCTTGCCAGCGCCGTCACCCACCACCACCAGCGCGCTGAACGAGAACCGGCGGCCACCCTTGACCACCTTGGCCACGCGGTTGATGTGCACCACGCGGTCAATGAGGTCATCATCACCCGACGAGCGATCCCGCTCGGCGTTGTTCATGAGGGCCGCTACCCCGCCACGCTGCTTCTTGGACTGTTCCTGCTCCGCCACGACTGCACCTGTTCCGCTTGAGCGCCTGTTGAGGACCCGCGGTCAAAAAGTTTCAGAACTTGAGGCCCTTTTCACGCGCACCCTCGGCCACGGCCTTGACACGCCCGTGGTAGAGGAACCCGTTGCGGTCAAACACCACCGCGCCAACCTGCTTTGCCTTGCCCCGCTCGGCCACCAGCTGGCCCACCGCCTTGGCGGCCTCCAGCTTCTTCATCTTCTTGCCGCGAAGCTCCTTGTCCAGCGTGGAGGCGGCAACCAGCGTCCGGCCCGTGGTGTCATCAATGACCTGGGCATAGATGTGGCGCGCGCTCTTGAACACGCTCAGCCGCGGCTGTTCGGTGGAGCCGCGAATGCGCTTGCGGATGGAGACCTTGCGGCGCGCACGGGCCGCCGCTTTGGGATTGCGCTTACGGAGATTTTTGATCGAGAGCATGACAACCTCAGAAAGACAACGGATTTCGCGTGAACTTCAACCAGCGCCCGTCTTGCCTTCCTTGCGAATGATGACTTCCTCTGTGTACTTGATGCCCTTGCCCTTGTACGGCTCGGGCGGGCGGACGGCGCGAATCTTGGCGGCGGTGGCGCCCAGCAACTGCCGGTCTGCGCCTTTGAGCGTCACCTTGGTCTGCTTCTCCACCTCGGCCGAGATGCCGGCGGGGAGCGCAAAGTTGACCGGGTGGGAATACCCCACGGTCAACAGCAGGGTCTGACCCTTGACCTCGGCGCGAAAACCGACGCCGTTGATGTCCAGCGTGCGCTCAAAGCCCTGGCTGACGCCCTGGACCATGTTGGCCACCACGCTGCGGGTCATGCCGTGCACGCTGCGCGAGATACGGTCCTCGGCGCCACGGCTGACCTGGAGTTCTTTGCCGGCCACAGCCAGCTTGGCCAGGGGGTGCGCCGTAAAATCCAGCTTGCCCTTGGGGCCTTCCACCTTGATGTTCTGCCCGTTGACGGTCACTTTGACCTTGTCAGGGATGGCAATTGCCTTTTTTCCAATGCGGGACATGACCGTCTCCGTCCAATTCCAACGTACATTTGGGTTTGCGCAGGGGTCCCTTGGGCCACTTGGACCCAGGCGCTCCCGCGGAACCAGGTTCACCAAATCTGCAACAACAGCTCGCCGCCCACCTTCTGATCACGGGCCTGCTTGTCCGTCATCAGGCCTTTGGACGTGGAGAGGATGGCCAGGCCAAGTCCCTCCCGCACCGGCGGCAGGTCCGTGGAGCGCTTGTACACGCGCATCCCCGGGGAGCTGACGCGCTTGATGCCGTCAATGACGCCCTTGTGGCCCTTGTCATACCGCAGGCCAATGGTGAGCGTGCGCCGGGGGCCCGTGCCCTCCAGCTTCACGTCGCCAACGTAGCCTTCAGAGGCCAGCAGTTCGGCAACCCGCGCCTTGATCTTGCTGGCGGGGAGGGTGATGGACGCGTGGCCGGCCTTTTGGCCGTTGCGGATGCGAGCGAGGAGGTCTGCAATAGGATCAGTATTCATGGATTCACCAACTGGCCTTCACCACGCCAGGGACCTCACCGCGCAGCGAACGCTGGCGGAAGCACATACGGCACATCTGGAAGGTACGGAGGAAGCCGCGGGCGCGACCACACACCAGGCAGCGGTTGTATTCCCGCACCTTGAACTTCTTCTTTTTGCCAATGGCGGCAAAGTCAGCGGAGGTGGACATTCTTTAGTGCCTCACTTGCGGAAGGGCATGCCCATGTGGGCCAGCAACGCGCGGGCCTCGGCATCCGTCTTGGCGGTGGTGACAATGGAGATGTTCATTCCCTTGATCTTGTCCATCTTGTCGATGTTGATTTCCGGGAAGATGATGTGTTCGCGCAGACCCATGGTGTAGTTGCCCTGGCCGTCAAACCCCTTGGGGGAGACCCCGCGGAAGTCACGCACGCGCGGCAGCGCAATGTTCATCAACCGGTCCAGGAACTCCCACATGTGCGCGCGGCGCAACGTCACCATCACGCCAATGGGCAGGTTCTCACGCAACTTGAAGTTTGCAATGGACTTCTTGGAGCGGGTGACCACGGCCTTCTGGCCGGTGATGGCCATGACTTCCTGCTCGGCGTGCTCAATGACCTTGGGGTTGGCCACGGCCTCACCCAGACCCATGTTCACCACCACCTTGGTGATGCGCGGGACCTGCATGGGGTTGCCGTAGTTGAACTCCTTTTGCAGGAGCTTGGTCACTTCCTTCTCATAGAAGGTCTTGAGCCGCACCGGCTTGGGCGAGCGGGCCTGTTCACCGGCCTGCTTCTGGACCTGCGTGGCAAGTTCTTCCTTGCCGCGCTTCTTGCCCTCAGCCTTGGGGGCCTTGGGGGCCGCGGCGGGCTTGTCTGCCGCTGCTGCCTTGGGGGCCTTGTCTGCCTTTTTGTCTTCCGCCATGGGATTCCTCACTCAGACTTGCGTGCCGCATCCCCGCCAAATTTGGGGGGCGGGACCATGCACAAAACGCGTGGATCAGTCAATGGCCTGCTGCTTACCGCGCTTGCCGCGGGCCACACGAACCTTCTTGCCATCATCCGTCAGGCGGAAGCCCACCCGCACACCTTCACCGCTCTTGGGGGCCACCAGCATGAGCTTGGAGAGGTGGATGAGCGCCTGCTGCTCCACAATGCCCCCTTGCGGGTTCTTGTTGGAGCGGTTGGGCTTGAGGTGCTTCTTCACCGTCCCAATGCCTTCAACCCGGGCCTTGTCTTCGGCCGCCAGGACCTCCAGCACCTTGCCGGTGCGGCCCTTGTGCTTGCCAGACAGGATCTTCACGGTGTCATTTTTGCGAATCTTCATGGCCAATTTCCTTTGCTGGTTTCTCTTTTGGTGTTGCGGTCAGGCCCGTGCGCTTTTCAGAGAACTTCCGGCGCCAGCGAGATGATCTTCATGAACTTCTTGGCGCGCAGCTCACGGGCCACCGGCCCAAAGATGCGGGTCCCCACCGGCTCCAACTGGGCGTTGAGCAGCACCGCGCTGTTGCCATCAAACCGGATGTACGTGCCGTCCGAGCGGGCCGTCTCCTTCTTGGTGCGCACCACCACAGCCTTGGTCACTTCACCCTTCTTGACCTTGGCGGTGGGAGCGGCTTCCTTGACGCTCACCACAATGACGTCACCCACGCCGGCGTACTTGCGCTTGGAGCCGCCAAGGACCTTGATGCACATGACGCGCTTGGCGCCGCTGTTGTCCGCAACATCCAGGACCGTGCTTGTCTGAATCATGGGTCTTCTCCTTCACCATCATCACCAGGTCAGCGTTGCGGTGGTGTCCCGCGCCCTGCCCGGTGTCACGCCTGCCGGCTGTGGCAGGCAACACAAAAAATCAACGTTCGGCCGCGCGGGACAACACCTTTTGCAGGCGCCAGCGCTTGGTGCGGCTCAACGGGCGGCACTCCACCACCTGCACCGTGTCACCTTCCTTGGCCTCGCTGCGCTCATCATGCGCCTTGAAGGTGTTGCGGCGCCGCACGTACTTGCCGTACGTGGGGTGCTTGACCAGGCGGGTGACTTCCACCGTGATGGTCTTTTGCATCTTGTCAGACGTCACCACGCCCACCAGCGTGCGCTTGTTGCTGCGTTCGGACGTGTCAGTGCTCTTGGCGGCGTCAGACATCACTTCTTCTCCGTCTTGTTCTGGTTCTGCTTTTGGGTCTTCACGGTGAGCACACGCGCCAGCTCCCGGCGCTGCCGGCGCAGGCTGGCGGTGTCCTCAAGCTGCCGGTTGGCGTGCTTGAAGCTGGCGTCCGCCAGTCCCTTGCGCACGGCGGCTTCTTCAACAGCCAGTTCCTCGGCGCTTTTTGCCCTCAAATCTTTGGCGGTGGCCATGGCTGCTCCTCAGAAAGTGTCATGACGTGACACCACGCGGGTGGTCACGTTGAGTTTGTGGCCGGCCAGACGGAACGCCTCACGCGCCACGTCCTCGCTCACGCCTTCAATTTCATAGATGACCCGTCCCGGCGCCACCACGGCCACGTAATATTCCACCGCGCCTTTGCCGTGGCCCATGCGGGTTTCGGCGGGCTTCTTCACAATGCCCTTGTCCGGGAAGATCCGGATCCACAGCTTGCCACCGCGCTTGACGTGGCGGGAGATGGCAATACGGCCCGCCTCAATCTGGCGCTGGGTGATGCGGCCGTTTTCTGTGGACTGGAGACCAAAGTCCCCAAACGCGAGCGTGCTGCCGCGGTGGGCCAGGCCGCCCATGCGGCCTTTGCTTGGCTTGCGCCACTTCATGCGTGATGGCTGCAACATGGAACAACTCCTTCAAAAAACAATGCTCAAACCAGAAACGTTCAGCGGTGGGCGGGGGCGCTGGTGGGGGCCGGTGCGCCGCGCGGGAGCACCTCACCCTTGAACACCCACACCTTGACGCCAATGACGCCGTAGGTGGTCTTGGCCTCGGAGAAGCCAAAGTCAATGTCCGCGCGCAGGGTGTGCAACGGCACACGCCCTTCGCGGTACCACTCGTACCGGGACATTTCAGCGCCGCCCAGGCGGCCACTGCAGGCAATCCTGATGCCCTTGGCGCCAAACTTCATGGCGGTCTGGATGGACTTCTTCATGGCGCGGCGGAACGCCACGCGGCGCTCCAGCTGCTGGGCCACGTTTTCGGCCACCAGCTGGGCATCCGTCTCCGCCTTGCGGACTTCATGGATGTTGAGGAAGACCTCATTGTCCGTGAACTTCTGGATGTCCTTCTTGAGGCCTTCAATCCCGGCGCCCTTCTTGCCAATGACAATGCCGGGCCGCGCGGTGTGCACGTTGATTTTGCACTTGTTGGCGGCGCGCTCAATGTCCACGCGGGAAATCCCCGAGCTCTTCAGCTTCTCGTGGATGTACTCACGCAGCTTGATGTCCTCGTGGAGCCACTTGGAGTAGCCCTTTTGGCGGAACCACTTGGAGTCCCAGGTGCGAATGATGCCGAGCCGGAACCCGGTTGGATTGACTTTTTGACCCACAACAGCCTCCACAAAATCAAACGCCTATGGCGTCATTCACCCAGGACCACGGTCACGTGCGCCGTCTTCTTACGAATCTTGGTTGCCCGACCCTGCGCGCGGGGCATGAACCGCCGCGCCACCTGGCCTGCATCCACCACGACCTTGAGGATGCGCAACGCATCCAGGTCCACTCCGCCCTTCCGCTCGGCGTTGGCCACAGCAGAAGTGATGAGCTTGCGCAGTGGACGGGCGGACCCCTTGAGGGAGAACGCCAGGCGGCTGAGCGCCTCGGCCACCGACAGGCCCGTCAACTGGTCCGCCACCTGGCGGATCTTGCGGGGGCTCATGCGGAATTTGTTGAGGGATGCCTCGGCGGGGGCGGCTTTTTTGGCCGCCCGGCGCTTGATGGCCTTTTCCCGTTCACGCGTGCTCATGGCGGCTCCTTACTTCTTCACCGCCGCAACCTTCTTGTCCCCGGCATGGCCGTGGAAGGTGCGGGTAGGAGAAAATTCGCCCAACTTGTGGCCCACCATGTTTTCACTCACAAACACCGGGACAAACTTGCGCCCGTTGTGAACGGCAAACGTGTGGCCCACAAATTCGGGCAGGATGGTGGAGCGGCGTGACCAGGTCTTGACCACCTTGCGCTGACCGCCCTTGTTGAGCTCATCCACCTTCTTTTGCAGGTGGCCGTCCACAAAGGGACCCTTCTTTACTGAACGTGGCATGGCAGTCTCCTCACTTCCGGCGCTTGATGATCATGCCGTCGGTGCGCTTGCTGTTCCGGGTCTTGTAACCCTTGGTCAGCTGGCCCCACGGGCTGCAGGGGTGGCGTCCACCAGAGCTGCGGCCTTCGCCGCCGCCCATGGGATGATCCACCGGGTTCATGGTGACGCCGCGGTTGTGCGGCATGCGGCCACGCCAACGGGTGGCGCCGGCCTTGCCCCAGCGCTGGTTCTCATGGTCCAGGTTGCCCACCTGGCCAACGCTGGCCATGCAGTTGATGTGGACCTTGCGAACTTCCCCGCTGGGGAGCCGCACCTGGGCCTCATCTGCCTCTTTGGCCATGAGCTGGGCGCCCACGCCGGCACTGCGCGCCATCTGGCCGCCGGCACCCGGCTTGAGTTCAATGTTGTGGATGGTGGTACCCACGGGGATGTTGCGCAGCGGCAACGCGTTGCCGGGCTTGATGTCTGCGCTTTCACCGCTGAGGATCTGGTCCCCAACGTTGAGGCCCACGGGCGCCAGGATGTAGCGCTTCTCACCGTCCACGTAGTGCAACAGGGCAATGCGCGCGCTGCGGTTGGGATCATACTCAATGGCCGCCACCTTGGCGGGCACGTTGATCTTGTCCCGGCGGAAGTCCACCAGGCGGTAGCGCTTCTTGTGGCCGCCGCCGCGGAACCGGACCGTGATGCGGCCGTGGTTGTTGCGGCCGTTGGTCCGCTTGCGCGGGGCCAACAGGGACTTCTCCGGGGAGCTCTTGGTGATCTCCGAAAAGTCCGACACGGTGGTGAGCCGCCGTGCCGCGCTGGTTGGGTTGAAACGTTTGATGCCCATGGTCTCTCATCCTTCCCGCCCTGGCCCCGTCCGGAATGTTCCGGGCGGATATCGGCGGGTCAAAAAGTGGTCAGCCTTCTTCCTGGCCAAGCACGTCAATTTCATCACCCTCTTTGAGGGTCACAATGGCTTTCTTCCAATCCTGGCGCTGGCCCATGTTGCGGCCCACGCGCTTGGTCTTGCCGCGGAAGTTGAGCGTGCTCACGCCGGTGACGGTCACCTCAAACGCGGTTTCCACCGCGCGCTTGATGTCCGCCTTGGTGGCGCTCTTCTTCACTTCAAAGGCCACCTTGTTGGCTTCGGCCTTCAATGCCTGGGCCTTCTCAGTGATGAGGGGCCGGATGATGATGCGTTCCAGGTCAGCCATTGGCGCCTCCGGAAAGCCGGGCCGCAATGTTCTTCAACGCGGTCTCGGTGATGATGAGGTTGCCAAACTTGAGCAGGTCATAGACGTTGATGCCGGCCTGGCTCAGGTACTTGTAGGTGTGGATGTTGCCCAGGCTCTTGCGGAGGTTGGGGTTGGCATCCACGTCCACCACCACGGCCTTGTCAAAACCCAGTGCGCCCAACGCCTTCAGCGCGTCCTTGGTCTTGGCGGCCTTGACGTCCCAGCTCTTGACCACAACCAGGCGCTTTTCACGCACCAGCTGGGACAACGCCACCTTGAGCGCGCCCTGCTTCACCTTGCGGTTGAGGTTGTAGGAGTAGTCCCGGGGACGGGGTCCAAAGATGATGGCGCCGCCCGGCTTGAGCGGGGTCTTGACGTCACCCATACGCGCCCGGCCCGTGTGCTTCTGGGCATAGGGACGCTTGTTGGTGCCGTGCACCTCACCACGGGTCTTGGTGTTGTGGGTACCCTGGCGCTTCTTGGCTTGCTGCCAACGCACCACTTCCCACAACAACGCCGAGTTGAGGGGCGCGCCCACAACGTCGTCAGAGACGTCAACGTCTCCAACCTTCTTCTTGCTCAAATCCACAACATCCAGCCGGGCCATGGCCGCCTCCTCAGCTCTTGATTTCCACGTCCACGCCTGCGGACAGGTCCAACTTCATCAGGGCGTCCAGCGTTTGCTGGGTGGGCTCCAGGATGTCCAGCAGCCGCTTGTGCGTCCGGATTTCAAACTGCTCACGGGACTTCTTGTCCACGTGCGGACTGCGCAAAACGGTCCACCGGGAAATCTTGGTGGGCAGCGGGATAGGCCCCGCAACCTTGGCGCCCGTGCGCCGCGCCGTCTCCACAATTTCCCCGGCACTCTGGTCCAGGAGCTTGTAGTCGTACGCTTTCAACCTGATGCGAATCTTCTGGCTGGGCATGAAAGCCCTCCGTCAGCAACTGGTTCTTGCCTTGCGCAGTGGAAAACAACCCTTCCAGCGCACAATCACTCTTCGAGGATAATTTCGGTCACAACCCCGGCGCCCACGGTCCGGCCACCCTCGCGGATGGCAAACCGCAGTTCTTTTTCCATGGCCACCGGCGTGATGAGCTCCACGCTCACCGTGACGTTGTCACCT
>Ga0154020_10004232_pt1 | contig 17127 bp, 9 predicted proteins | sample Klosneuvirus_201_FD_109709 | JGI IMG/M metagenome (GOLD analysis project Ga0154020, IMG submission 109709) | Active sludge microbial communities from wastewater, Klosterneuburg, Austria - Klosneuvirus_20160825_MG | ecosystem: Engineered > WWTP > Aerobic digester > Activated sludge | place...
AGTGAGACGGGCTTTCGGAAGCCCCCGAGGCCGATCTGGCCTTGGGGACCCTGGCGGGCGAAAGAACCCGCCGGAAATGGTGGCCTGGGGCGGAATTGAACCACCGACACAAGGATTTTCAGTATCGCCCCAGGGTGTTCTCGGAGAGCCCATTAACTTCCCAGAAGTTTGATTCTTAAGGCTTTCCGAAAGCCCGCCATTCTACATTATTCTGCGAATTGCCGCCAGTTTCGTTGGCCTTTGCTGCGCGATTACACAGGAATTACACCGAGCGCCGCCGCCATCAGCCCCTAGATTCCCGGAAGCTCGGATCGGCCGATTACCACCTTCTTGGCGTGTAGCGGACGAAGCTCAGGCAGGTTGTCGAGGGCACCGCGTGTATCCCAGGTTCCGATGTCGTAGTGCCGGCGGTTTCGGAGAGCGCCGATACCTTCATTCCACGCGAACAGCATCCGTGCCCCAAGCTCCGAGAATTGGGGGATGCGCTTCATCCAACCACGCACTTCGACAGCAACTTCCGCAGCGGCGTCGGATATCCGTTCGACTATGGCCTTTTGCTCACGGGGCTCGAGCCCGAACACCGAGGTCAGCGCTGTGGGAAGCGATTTCCCGGGATTCCATGTGCGCTTTCCCATGATGGAAAGCGCAGGCGGATTCAGGTGATAGCCCTCGTACACGGCTGTGGTGAACAAATCGTAGATCGGAGCAACATGAATATCGTGCGAGTTCGTGTAGGCAAGAGCGATATTCTTTGCGTGCTCGTCGGCATTTCGAAGCGCATAGGACAGGAGCATGTGGGTTGCGAGCTCCCGGAGCGCTTCTTTTTGCCCTGCTCCAGGCACGTGCTCCCGGACAGCCTTGCAGATGCGCTCCCAGGTCGTCTCGTACTTGTTCGCAGGGCGCAACCCAAGAAGTGCACAAAAATCCTCCATGCCGAGCCTGGGCTGACCCCGTTCATCGACGTCGAACCGGTCTACAACAAGAAGCTGGCCATCGGATGACACCTCAGTGCGTGCCGCGGGAGCGACCTTTGCCGCGACCTTCATGCAAAGGTGTTCGTTCAGCGCGAGGAAAGGGAGCTTTGCTGATGAGCCTTTGACGATGTGCTTTCGCGTTCTGAGGCTTCCCTTGGCAAAGACCTCCAGCGCACCTGGTTGCTCATCGAGAAATTTCGGCTGGATGCCAGAAATGCCGCTTGTTGCGTGTTCGCGGACAAGTTCCAGGAACCGATCTTCGGAGTGATCGCCAGTCAGGAGCTCCCGGACATCCACAGGGTTTGGCGCCTCATCAAGTTCGGCTCCCATGGGTGCGACCTTTACGCGCCCGATCATGTTGCGTCCGACAACTGAGAGCAGCTTGATCGGATCGGCGCCAATGGCGGGGCCGAACTTCTCCTGTAGAACCTGAAGGAGATAGCCTTCTGGCAGGTTCATCTGGAAAACGGGAGGCAGTGTATCCGGCCAGGTCCACGATTCGGCGCGTACCGGCATCGTGAGCGAGACGAAATCTTCCTTCGCGGTCTCGGGCCTGTAGGCGACCACGCTCCTGAAGTCGCCCTGGCTTTCCAGGGTTGCGACGTTCCGGTTCGAGACGTAGACGGCGAGTTCCACGCTAGGTCTTCCGTTGTTCGCGTTCGCGCTTCAGTTCTTCCAGCGACCCCGCCTGTCCGCGCTCGCGAAAATCGACCTCCAGCCCCAAGACAGCCAGCACTTGAAGAAGCTTTCGGGCGCCATATTCGGAGGCGCGCCCTCGCTCGAGGCGAGACAGAACAGAAGGGTTTACGCCTGCGGCTTGCGCGACCTGTCCTTGGGAGAGCTTTAGCTGACGCCTACGCTTTGCGACAGCTTCGCCAAGTTCCTGGAGGGTGTTCATAAGCGACTTATAAGTATAAAAATTGGTGATAAAGGCGATTTTATGACTTATAAGTCGATTAATCAAGCATGGACAATCAACGGAATCCACCCCGACTGCAGCGATACGAAGCCCCCCACCAACTCCGGCCAGCCAATGGAACCAGCCAATGAACACCAATCCGGTGGTTACTAATTAGTAAGGGGCCGTTGCTAGCAACAGACAACCAACAAGGGGCGGTTGCTAGCAACGGACAACCAACTCCGTCCCGAGCCAGTGTCAACGCATGGCGGCCAATGTTGACCGCATTCCAACCTCCGTCATTTTCCCCACCATCCAGCTTTCCAACTCCTCGACTACACTCCCGTCGCTGGGACTTGCTGCCTCCCTTGCCCATCCCAGAAGCTGCTGGTAGGAGGCGACGTGCAAGGGTACTTCGCACCCCGCTACCGCGTCCTGCAGCGCGCCCCACGCCGGGCCATGAATCTTTGTAGCCATGGGGAATGGTCCGTCGGCATACGCGACAACGAAGGCCCCGGGTACACCTTGGCTTCGGCTGAGGCTCAACGTAGCGACCAGGTTTCTCATCCACTGGTACCAGCCGCCCGCGAAAGGGCACGGCGCGTAATTCCTGGCGGGATCGACGTTCATAACCTCGGGCACGAAATCCCAGTACTTGACCCCCTTGGGAGCAAGGGCGCATTTGGACTGACGACCGTCGATGGGATTCGTTTGGAGCTCGTAGTTGCCATTGCACTGTTTCTTGCCCTGATTAGCTCCCTTCCCAAGAGGGTGTGGCTGGCTGCACGAACCGCCATCGGCCTCCGTAAACTTGCACTCGAAAACAATAATCCCGCGCTGCCCTTTGGCTAGTACATCCAGCTGTGTCGACTTCCGTTCCCCAAGCAACTCACGCGGAATGAGAAACTCCGCGACCAGCTCCCATGGACCCTCAACGTTTAGGCCGAGAGCCTCAACCCATCGGCCAACGATGAGGTCGCGAGAAGGCAGCCGCTGAACCGTGCCGAACAAGTCAAGCGCAAGCGCCTGCGAAGACTCTTCCAGCGTGGCGGTGACCATCTCTCTCTCATCACGATGCCACGGGAAGTCCGGCCGCTCGTCAATCAAGGGGTGAACGACCCGAAAGAGATTGGCCCGTACTGCTGCGGCTTCTGAGTCGTTCATGGCCATAGAGAGGCCTTTCAACAATGATTGCCGCCAAATTACACCGCAGTTACACCAGCTACTACCTTGGAACGGCGCCGAAAGTGCCTAGGTCCTTGATCGTAAACATGACTTGGCAGTGCGCAAATCGGGGGACACAAGGACAGGGGGTAATTGCGTCGCCGGCCTCCCCCACTACTGGCTCACCTACTCCGCAGCAAGTCGATCAGCGGTCTTGAACAGATAGTCCAGCTCCTGTGCAAGCCAAGTTCCACTTTCCACCGAATCGTCATCCATTCGATCTCTTATGAAGTGAACTTTAATTTCTGGCGCCTTCGAGGTTTCAATAACCGCTCCAAGATTCTTGTCCGCAATAGCCGTCATCCTCGACGCTACCTGTAGCAGATAGCGGCACGTAGTAGGTGACGGTAGTTCCTGCTTTCGAAGTAGCCCATTGAGAATGGACACCAATATGCACACGAACTCTGCCAATTGGTCTGGTGACCGAATCTCCACTCGTTGTTCACATAAAGCAAGAAGACTATCAATACACAACATCATTCGACGACGATCGTTCCACCTAATCTCTCCTCCGCACCTTTTGCAATGCGCATCGGCCGAATACAGCACATTGTCGCGGCACATTTCACATTGCCTCACATCGACAATTCGACGTCGCGGCTCGCCAGCCTCTTCCGAAATTAGGTGTTCAAGTAATGCCACTGCCTTCTCCCCGGCAGGCGACTCAAGATATTGTTGGCAGCTATTGTCAAGATCCTTTACGACCTCTCGAGGCGCTCGACCTGTTGCCATTTGGCGACTGAGAACGAGAAGTGCAGGCACCTGAATGTGCAAATTCGAAAGAATTACTCCCTTCGCGATAGTCACGCGGGAATTGGGCACCCATTCGCACGATGGACAAGGCAGGGTGATGTAGTTGTGAAGACGCCCACAGTTTTGGCAACAGAACACAGTTGTAAAGCCGAGAGCGTGCTGCACGTCTCCTTCATTGGCCCGATTCTCGCGGCTCTGCTTGAGCAACAGGCCATCTATCACATTGGCCTCGACTTCTGTTAGCTCAGCTCCGAAGTCAGCCTTCAACTCCCTCAAAATATTGGTGGCTCTCTCTACGTCGTTAGCTTCCATCAGAACAAACGCCTGGAGTAGTTTCGAATGTTTTCGCCCACTACTCCTCGTACCTGCCTCAATTGCGATAGCCTCCGCCCTCTGGAAAGCTTGCCTTGCTTCGGTGTGACGGGCTAGCGAAGCAAGTGATCTTGCCTTTGCAACAACGCGCTTAACCTCGCCGGATGGATCCGCCAGGTCAGAGATGTCTTCAAGGCTGCTCGCTTTTCTGCGCCCAAAAAGCCTTCCGAACATTTCCAGCCCTCCCTACCCCATTTCTTGGAGCATCGAAATAATGGCGTCGTAGTCGGAAATTCGCCTCTTCGGACTTGGGTGAATGCACGCCAGACAAAACTGTTTGTATCTACTGCTCACTTTGCCCAGCACAATCTCGGCGTTGCGAATGTAGGACTCGCTTCGCACTTCCTCTAGAGGGGAGTGTTCATCAAAGCGAAATGGGAGCACACCAGTCACAAGTTGAACCGCCATCATGCCGAGAGAATATATGTCCGCTGAACACGCAAGCTCCCAGCGACCTGAGAGACGCTCTGGCGACATATAGATTGGCGTGCCGACTGCATATTGCGTTAATTGTGCAGGTCGAATCAGCCCTTTCCCCACACTTAGATCCGTCGGCGGCATTACGTCCGTGCAAGTCAATCGCGAAATCCCCCAATCAGCCACCTGGGGATGCTCGATACCCTCCCCTTCAAGCAAGATATTCGATGGTTTTAGATCAAGGTGAAGTAGACCTGATGAGCGCCATGCGTAACTTAGCCCCTGTGAGACGTTCATCAGTACGCTTACGGCATCTTCTTCTTTCAGAGCCACCCTCTCCTCAACCACTTCTTCAAGATTGCATCGGCGAATTGGCATGATCGCTGCAAGATCGTCGTTAAGAGAGCCAATCTTTATCAGTGGGAGTATCGCTATGTGCTCAAGGCCAATCCAATTGTTTAGTTCTCGCTCGACCAGTTCGATGCTCATCGATGGCTTAAATGTCTTGACCGCGAGTCTAAGCCGGTAGACTGCATCTGGTGTCGCATTCAATGGTTTGGCCAAAAGCCAAACCTTTCCCATTCCGCCTTCTCGGATCGCAACAATCCGATAGGGTTCGTGGTCGACAAAGACGAGTGCGCTTCGATCAGTACTCGTCACCATTGCTTCAACGGCAGACGTGGTGAGTCATTCAACCGCGTATCACGCACAAACGATGTATGCACAACCTTGAGGTCGGCGCCGGCAGAGCCGTTGAAGACGGCAAGGGGATTGGTGTGCACGGCAGCCACTATTTTCCAGAAAATCGACTCAGCACCTCACGAAGCCTGAGTAATTTCTCCGTGTTGTCTACGGACTCGAAATCCGCAACTAACCACTCCCACACTTGGTGCGCTTGCTCCTTAGTTAGTTTCCCGTTGGCGCGGGTCACAATGCTTGGGACCATTCTCTCCGCGCCCTTGTCGCTCGCGATATAAAAAAGCGTCTTTACTTGCCCCAATAGGTCGGTTGATTCGCGTAGTGTCAACTTCCCCTTTGAAATGGTATTGATGGCCATCGCACCATCACGCATATCGCTTTCGCCGTTCGGGAAAATCACTTCGCGAATCGCTCTTCCAATTTCCGGTGGAGAAGCGCCGCCGTCACCCTTACCTCGAAGAAAGCTGAAGAGACCCACTTGCTTACCCCCCTGCTCTTCGGGCGTCGCGAACTCGAGTCACGCCGAGAAATTCGTCGAGAAGAGAATGGGCACTAACGACGATTTCAAGGTCCTCCGTCCGCGCTCGGCGCCGCGCCAATTCGCGTGCCGCAAGCGCCTCGATCAACTTGGCCCGCCCGTTCTCGCCCATTGTCCCTTAATCCTGCTCGAAGCCCTGGCTAGAGAACTTAAGCGTACGGCCATTCTCGGTAACAGTGCGAACCACGCTTTCCGGCGCTCCCGATGGAATTATTGCCTCGATCTCCAGCGTTACCCGCACGTCGGTGCCTACAAGCCCACACAGGTGGGCAATCACCTCGTCGGCGATTCGGCTCGCATCTCTTCCTACTCGGGTCGCATCGAGAGTCACCGTGCCGTGAAAACGCTTGGGTAGAGTAGCCTTCCGTTCCGGTTTCTCAGGCCTCAACTTCCCTGGTTCGTCGGGCGGCTGAGGCGGCTCGGGAGGTTTGGTTGCGGCTTCGGCGTCCATTTGCGTTCTTGCCAAAGAGGGTTTCACCAACAGACCCGGACCATCCGTGGACAAACCGATCATCTCTCCGGCGCGAAGCCCTTGGTATCGCGACGCACCTTCGTCGTGGCCTTCTGCGTACGCAAACGTGTCAACTTGCCACGTTAGTAGCGCCACGCCGTCACGCATGGCCTGCACGAGCACTTCGGGACCTGCGACCCGCGGCAGATAGAGGTAGCGCGCGAAGTCCTCCACAAGCTGTTTCACGGGTACGTTGTCGCCACGCCACAGCGGCACGTCATCAAGGTGCTTTCGGAGGACCGTCGAGCCGAGCGACATCACGAGCGACTCGTCGTTCCGGAGCTTCTTGCTCGCGCGCACCGCGAGCGCCTCGCTTCCCGAAACGCGGACGGCCTGCCACGTAATCGCCGCCTGCGGATTCGTTTGTTCCGGAACGAGCAACCATTGGTAGGTCTCGGGCAACCGAGCTGACACTGCGCCATCGGCCGCCTGCTTCTGCGTCTCAGCCTGCCGCACCTGGTGCGGATCGAGGTTGAGCGCCTCCTTCTCGGTCAGGATCGACTTCCAGGCCAAAAACTTGCGCGCGGCCTCGTCGAGATCCTGCAGGCGGACTTTGTCGGCGGCGAGGAATACCAGCGTATTGCGGTAGAGGCGCGGGGTGTTGCCTCGCGACTCGAGTATTGCCCGGGCGGCCGTCTCCGCCGCATTGCTGGCTTCCTTCGTGTAGGGATGATCGGCGGGAAGTACGACCAGCCGCGTGTCGAGGTCGTCGGGCACATCGGCACCCGATCGCGGAAACGGATGGATTCGCAAGAAGTCGCCAGTCTTTCGCAGGTCCGTGCGCAGTCTCTCGTCCAGCTCCTGCGCCACCTTGTCGGGATCGCGCTTGAGCTGCTCGGCGCGGTCCTCGGCGAGCTTGGTAACGGTCGGTTGCGTGGCGTACCAGAACCGCGGCCCGTCCTGGTAGAGATACGTTGCAGACGCCGCGAGCCGACGCAGTGCATCGCCGAAAACCGCTGGAGACTCGCCCGGCATCACGCAACCTAGCTTGACGCGCCGATCCTCGAGTCCACGATGAGCGGCCGCGGCCGTGGGTGCGGAACCGAGATAGATCGTGCGTGCCACCCGCCGCGTTGCGTGCAGCTTGCCGAGGTTGGGTTGCTCGCCATCGATCCTTAGCGGCAGCGAGCTCGGCCCGTCCACGTCTTTCTCGATAATCGGCGCCCAATTGTCCGAGAGATAACGTGTCAGCTCCGACTGAACTCGCGGGTCGTCGATCGGCACCGTGGAAGGCAGGATCAGCGGATTGCGGTCACCCTTCTCCCACAGACTGTGGATCACCGCCGCCATCAGACGCAGCACGCCGCGCGTGCGCTGGAACTTCAATAGCGTGGACCAGTCGGTGTAAAGCCGATCGAAGATCTCCGGGTGAATTGGGTAGGCCGCCTGGATTCGTTTCTCGTAGTCACCGTCCCTGCACTCCGGCGGGAACTCGGCGGCCTGCGATCGATAGAGGTCGGCAAAGGCGCGCGCGGTCACGTCGCGCTGCTTAAATGCATCCGGCCCGGCCAGCGGTTCGAATAGCCGCCGTCGCACGATCTCGAAGCCTTCTTCCGCAGTGGCCGGCCGCCATGATGACTCCACGCGCCCGACCACGTTGCGCAGCCGCTCCAACGCTTCACGCCCGCGAATGCCCCCAACCTCGGCATCGTCGGCCTGCGTGTGCGGCGAGCCCTGCGTGTCGGAGGCCGGCAGCGAGATCACGAGCAGGCAATTGCCTGCGAGCTTGGCCGACTCGGTGAGCGCCTGGGCGAAAGTGAACTGGGTCTCGAAGCCGCCGGCCGGCAGGTCGCTCTGGTCGTGGAGCTGCCGCGCGTAGGCCACCCATTCGTCCACCAGCACCAGGCACGGCCCATATTCCTTGAACAGCTCGCGCAGCACGTCGCCCGGGTTCGTGGCCTTTTCGTCGTCGGCCTTGACGCGGGCGTAGGCCTTCTTGCCGCCGAGTTGCCAGGCGAGCTCTCCCCATAGGGTGCGCACCACCGTTCCGTCCGACTTGGTGACGGGGTTGCCGGGCGAGATCTTGTTCCCCACCAGCACCACGCTCTTCGCCCGGGGCAGGGTTTTCACGTCCGCCTCGGCAAGCACCGCGTCGATGCCCGCCAGTTCGCCGGGGCTCACCCCCGAGAATAGGTGGTAGAGCGCCAGCATCGAGTGGGTCTTGCCGCCACCGAAGTTCGTCTGGAGCTGCACCACCGGGTCGCCCCCCTTGCCCGAGAGGCGCTGAACGCCGCCCACCAGCAGGCGTTTGAGGCTCTCGGTGAGGTAGGTACGGCGGAAGAACTCCTGCGGCTTCTTGTACTCGTCGGAGCCCTCGCCCAGGTGCACCTGCCAGAGGTCCGCCGCGAACTCCGCTTGCTGGTATCGCCCGCTCGCGACGTCGGCGTGCGGTGTCACGATCTCGCGCCAGGGCTTGAGCGAGCCTGTCGCGGCCGCCTCGATCAGCGAGCCACCAGCCTTACGCTTCTCGCCGCGCACCTGCTCGTCGAAGGTGAGCCGGCGCAGTTCCATCTTTATCTTGTTCACTTCGTCGGCCTGGGGCGCCGACATCGCGGTAAGGAGCCTTGCCATCGAATCGAGAGCGCGATCCGTGTCGTCGCTCGAGAAGGGATTCTGGTGCGCCCACTTGTTGCGCGCGTCGCGAAGCTCCTGCACCAAGGATCGCTCGGCGCGACCCAGCGTCCGCCCAAAGACGTCGTTCCATGTCTCCCAAAGAAGCTTGAGGAGTCCGGCAACATCCCATTTCCCGATCGGCTTCTGGCCGAGCATCGGGTCCTCCGCAAAGCGCCTTATCGCATCCATCCGAACGCTGCCGGCCTTTACCGCGGCCTGCACCTCGCGTTCGATGTACGGCGCAATTCCCTCGCGGAGCAGCTCCATCGCCTTGCCGACGCGTTCCTGATTGGTTATCGCCATCGCTTACTCCTGGTCCTGTTCGAACAGGCCGACCTGCTCGGCTTTCGGCTTGCCGCCCTCGCGTGCCAGGCGAACGATCTCGGGCCAGCTCTGCACGAGGCCGTTGTAGGCGAGCGCCTCAGCCGCGCGCTTCTTGCGCTCGCAGAGCGTGTAGAGGCGGTAGGCCAGCTCGCGGGCGATCTCGGCCTTGGCGCCGAGCTTGGCGACGAGCCCGGCCGCCGCGCCCTCGCCGCCGCTTGCGAGCACGCGAATCAACTGGTGGACGATCTCCCACGCGGTGAGGCGCGGGTCGGTGGCCGGGTCCCAGTGGGCGGGCAGCTCCTCGGGCCGGAGCAGGCGCACCTTGCCGCGCTTCGATTCGAGAATGCCGGCCTCCACCATGCCAGCGACGGCGGTGTTCTTGGACTTGGAGAGTTGCTCGGCCACGCCGTACTCGCCCTCGTCGAAGCCCGACTGCTCGAACCAGGTGAGCGCCCAGCGGCTGTCGGCGTCGAAGTCGCCCTCCTGCTCGGCCAGCGCCTCGTCGAGGGTCTGGTTGATGAGCGCGAGCGCCTCGCGCACGGTGAGCGGCTTGCCCTCGGCGTCGAGCACCTTGGCGTAGCGAGTGTAGACCGCCATGCCCGGGCCGATGGCCGCCTGCGCCAGGTCCACCGGCGCGATGTTGCCGCGCTGCAGGTGTGCGAGCGCCACGGGCAGCTCTGCCTTGAGCGCGGTGACGAACTCGCGGCGCGCGGCGGTGGGGGCCGAGGCAGCGTGCGGGCGGCAGACGAGGATGATGCTGGAGGCGAGGGCGCTGTTTCCCTTAGCGAGGATGCGATTGGCCAGCTCCGTCCGTATGGGCCACGTGCCCGTTATCGCGAAACCAGCGTGGATTACCGCGTCGAGGAAAGTCTCCCATCCGGTGCTTGCAGTGCCGGCGTCGCCCCTACTCTCGGCCTGCTTGAACGCGTAGTAGATCGTCACCGGGAATGCTGGGTGCGTCTGTTCAGCCAGACGGTGCATCGCCTGAATCATGCCGCCGAGGAAAAAGGTCTCAGCTTTTTCCTTGCTGCCGTGGCGGTAGGGCGTAGCTACCAGTTCCTCGGACTTGGGGACGGCGAGAGTAGCGAAGAGGTCGGGGTAGACCGCTTGCAGCGCACGTCGCAGCCAGACGTAGAAGAAGTCCGACAGATCGGCATAGCCGATGTTGTCGTAATAGGGCGGGTCGGTCGAAACGACTTTTCCAAGCGAAATAGTCTGATCCTGCGCCCCAGCCTGCAAGGCAAGCGCTGGAATCCCCGCGTTGAAGACTTCGACGACTTCCGCCTCCCAAACAACGGCATTGAGGTAAGAACCGGAACCGTCGTGCAGCGCATTGGTCTCCGCGAAGTCCCAAGTCATGGGCAGAGCCTGCCGTCCGAAGGCGTGGTAAGTCGAGTCGCGTTCGGGGAACCAAGTCACAAGCGCACAACACCTGTCGAGGAGTTTGCTCAGCGCAAACGCCAGATACACCCCCACCGCCTCGGCGTAGGCGGTCGCGCCGGCGCCGCCATCGCGGAGGGGCATGGAGTCGGCGGAGACGCCGGCTTCGAGGGAGTCGCGCCGAATCCGTTCGCGCACTTCCTGCACCAAGTCGGACAGGGCCGTCAGCGCCACGAGTTGGCGGGGGGTGAAGAGGTCGCCGTAGGTCGTTAGGCCGTAGGGAGGCGTCCAGTGCGAGCGCATGTCTGCTGGCAGCTGCGTCTCCGGCTTCCACTCCGGCTTCGCCTTGAGAGCCGCCGCCTCATGCTCCGGTACAGGTGCGAGATAGATGCGCCCGCGATCACCCTCGGCGACGACAGCCATCAGCCGCGCGCCCATGCGCCCGGCCTTGCCCTCGTCCTTGATGTACTGAGGAGCTATCGGCGTCCCCGACACTAGGCACTGGAAGTTGGCGCCGCGCGACAGCTTCGTGCCGTTCTTCGCCCCCTCCGCATCCTTCGGCTTTCCCACCTTGACCGTGAAGCGGTAGCCGCCGTTTTCCATCACCGGCTCGACGTACGCCTCCTTGCCGGCCTTGGTGGAGAGCATAAAGGTCGACGCGAGCGGCACGTCCACCTTGGCGAAGGCAGGGTTCGGGCTCTTCACCGTGCGCGCCCAGAGCCAGGCGATCACGGTGAGCTTGCGGCCGACGTAGGGCTTCAGGTCCGGCCGCCCCTTCGCCATCTCAGCGGTGATCTCGACCTTCGGGTAGCAGTGGCCGATGCGCTTCTCGGCCTCGTCGCGCATCCACTTGCCGTAGTAGCGCACGTCCTCGGCCAGGCCCTGCGCGCCCTGCCAGCTCTTGTCCATCTGCGCGCGCTGCTTTTGCGCCTCGGGGTTCACTGGCGGCTTCCCCGCGAACTTCGGCGGGATCTCGATCATCGCCTTGTTGATCAGCACCGCCACCGGGTTCAGGTCGCTGGCGTAGCTCTCGAGCCCGAGCCGCTGCGCCTCGAGCGGCAGCGCCCCGCCGCCGGCGAAGGGGTCGTGGAAGGCGGGCAGCTTCTTGCGGTCAAACAGCTCCTTCGCCTGCGGATGGTCGGCGTTCTCGGCGCAGGCGCGCCGCCAGCTCGCCCAGATCTCGTCGCGCGCCGTCTGCAGGACCGTCTCATTGGTCGTGTTCTCCCACAGCACCAGGTCCTCGATGATGCGGAAGAGTCGCTGGCGCTCGATGTCGGCCAGCGTTTCATCGAGCGTCGGGGCGGGACCGGGCTCCTGCAAGGGCGCGCTCGTTCCTTTGGACTTCTCGGCGAGTGCCTTCGCCTCCTCCCAGACCTTCTGGCGGGCCTTGAGGGCCGCCTCGGCCTTGCGCTTAAGCTTCGGGTCTGCGCGGAGCGTGTCCACGTAGGCCGACGGGTCGTCCACCATCTGCGCAAAGATCACTGCTCGCGCGGCGGCCAGTGGGCGTCGCGCCCACCAGAGATGCAGGGTGCTCGGGTGCCCGTGGCGGATCGACTTCTCGCGCGCGGAGGCCTTGTTGATGGCTTCGAGCGGGAGGGCGACTTCGATGAGTTTCTTTGTCGGCTTCACCTGTTTCCTCGCCGTTCGTCGTGATCGTGAGCATTCAACGGTAATTCTCCTGTCCGGCCCACGTAGACTTCCTTGCCCGTCAAGCGATTTAGGTAGACATCGACTCCGTTCTCGTGTCGAAGGAAGGCAAGGCTCTTGTTCGTCGCACCAGTGGGCACGAATCCATAGCCCCCGCTCAACGAGTTCTCGTACCGCCACCCATCGGGGGTCACCACGTGGGCATCTTCGCTCCCGACCAACCGGCACGCGGCGACGCGATGTCCGTCAACGTCCACATGCCCATACTCCAGCCACTCGCAGTGCGTGATCGGCCCCCTGAGCTGATCTACAGTTGAAAAGTCGATGGCACTTCCGTCTCGCATGAACAGGAGTCCGCATCTCTCCAAACGATGGCAGAACGATTCGACGTCAGCCGGAGTCATAAAGCCGACCCTCGCCAGGTCGGAATCGGCACACAGTGTGCCGTTCGGGCAATCAGCAACGAAGCCTTTCCAACCGCCTGGATACTGCGAAACAATCCGATTTCGTCTAATGATTACCGAGACTGCCTCCACCAGTACGGCCATGATCTCCTTCTCCCCTATCTGGGCGGCTCAGCTCGCGCGAGCAGGTCGGCAAAGTCGTAGTTGACGCTGGTGACCCCGAAGTCAGGCTCGCGCTGGAATGGACGGCGCAGGTAGTGCACTTGGTGGGTCTCTCCGTCCAGGAACTCGACCAGCGCGAGGACAAAGTCCTCCGGCTTGTTGAGGCTGGTGAGGATCTCGTTCTTCGTCACGGTCACAGTGTCCGCTCCCGTCACGCGCCCCTTGACCTCAATGAAGCGCAGGCGCCCTTTATCCGGACCGGTGACGATGCGGCTCTCGATGTCGTATCCAAGCTTCTCGACCTCCCGGTCGGTCGGCTCGAATCCAAGGGCGCGCTCTACCTTCATCACGATGGCACGGGCGCGGGCGGCAGACGCCTGTGTGTCGGCGGGGGTTGCGGACGCGGCGATCTGACGACCGGTTATTGCGGCAAGGAGGCCGAGCGGCACGACGACGAGCCCGCCCAGAATGACAGGCGGAAGCGCCGAAATCTGCGCTTCGCGATCCAGCTCGGCGAGGCGTCTCTCGAGCCTCCCCTGCAGATCGTCGGCGCGACGGCGGGCTTCCTGCGAGTTGAGCCGGGCGCCGGCCTTGCCCGCCTGCTCCTGGAGCTTCAACTGCTCGGCGCGGTGGTCCCAGTAGGTAATCTCCTTGGTCAGGCGGTCTTTCACCGCGGCACGGGTCTTTCCGATCCAGGCGAGCCTTCGGCCGCGCACCTCGGCGATGTGCTCGGGGACCACGTGTGCAATGGCGTGGCCCTGCACCTTCTGCTCCAGCTCTCGCGTGATCCAGGCGCACTCGGGGCGGGAAAGCAGGTCGGCCGCGGCGGGCTCGTTATCGACGAGCGGACGGTAGTCGAGGTAGGGCGCGTAATTCAGATGACGGGCGTGCCCCTCGGCGTCCATCTCGACGTACAGCATGCGGCGAGAGATGGTGCGATGTTCGCCCGTCGGCAGAACACTTGCGTCTTGGATCGCGTGCTCGAGGGTGAATAGCACCCGCGGCTTCGTGCCCGGATCGCGTTCGTCCACGAGCACGGTGCCGCGCTTGAGGAGATCGCGATGGCGTTCGAGCGTGAGGTCGAGGGCGGCATCCAGCAGCGGGTGGCCCGGGCACACGAAAGCGGCAAGTGGCTCCCCCTGCGGGGCGATCAGCTTCTTCTCGAACGTAATGCGCTCGTAGCGCGACAGCACCATGTCGCCCGCGCCGATCTGCCGGTCACGGTTTCGCACCGGAGCGGGCACGTGCGTGACTTCGTAGCGCCGCGGCTCCCGCTGTCTCGCGGTACCGCCCAGGCGCTTGAAGGCCTCGAGGAAGAACGACTCAATGTAGTGCGGCTGGAGACGGCGCGCCTCTGCACGCTCCATCTCCTCTCGTATGCGCGCCACACGGCTCGAGTCCATCGCATCGTGGGCGAGCGCGCGTTCCTCGATCAGGCCTTCTAGGTGCGGTCGGTCCACGCCGTGTTCGATGGCGCGGGTCAGCCGCGCGCGCACTTCGGGCTGGTCGCCATAGCGGATGGCTTCAATCAGGAGGTCGCGCAACGGCCGGCCCTCGAACTGGAGCTTGCCGAGCACGTCGAACACCTGCCCGCCTAGCGCTTGCCGTGCCTCCTCGAGCTTCTCCAGCAGCCGCCGGTAAACGTCGCCCTCGCGTGTCTCCTCCGCCACCAGGTTCCACAGGTGGCAGACCTCAGTCTGGCCGATCCGGTGGATACGGCCGAATCGCTGTTCCAAGCGGTTCGGGTTCCACGGCAGGTCGTAGTTCACCATCAGGTGAGCGCGCTGCAGGTTGATGCCTTCACCGGCAGCATCGGTGGCCAGCAGCACCTGGACCTCGGGGTCGTGCAGGAAGCTCTCCTGCGCTTTGCGCCGCTCCTCGCGCCCCATGCCGCCGTGAATCAGGACGATCGATTGCGGGCGGCCGAGCAGCGAGCCGATCTGGCGCTCGAGGTAGCTGAGCGTGTCGCGGTGCTCGGTGAAAAGGACGAGCTTCTGGCGCGGAGAGGGAACGGGCTTCGGAATTGGGCCTGCGCCATAGGGCAAGGTGGACTCACCTACCTTCCCGCCCGTTCCCGCTGGGGTGAAAATCTCCCCGAGCAGGTGCGACAGCTCGCGCCACTTGGTGTCCTGGCCGCTGCGGCGCACGCCGGCGGCAAGTGTTTCGAGATGGCTTAGGGTACCGATTTCCGCCTTGAGCTCCGCGACGGTTGCGGCTGCCGTAGCCTGGTCGAGGATCTGCTCTTCGGCCTCCTCGACTTCGTTCTCGGGGGCTTCCTCGAGGTCTTCGACGTCGTCGGTGTCGAGTACAGGGCCGGTCGGCATGGGTGCAGGGACCGCGGCACCACGCTGAAGGAGCTCCAGCTCGCGCAGCCTCTTCTCCAGGCGCTCGCGCCGGCGGCGCAGCGACTGGTAGATGGCCTCGGGCGACGAGGCGAGGCGCCGCTGCAGGATGGTCAGGGCGAACCCGACGGTTCCCGCGCGCTTGTCGTTCTGGAGCGCCTCGGCGCGGTTGAACTCCTCCCGCACGTACTCGGTGACTTCCTTGTAGAGGCGCGCCTCGGCATCGGAGAGTTTGTAGGGGACGGTGTAGGCGATCCGCTCGGGAAAGAGCGGCGTGCCGTCGAACTTGAGGAGGTTCTCCTTGACCATGCGCCGCATCAGGTCGGCAACCTCGACCTGGTGCACGCCATCACGGAACTTGCCCTCGAAGCGGTCGCCGTCCAGCAGCGCCAGGAAGAGCTGGAAGTCCTCCTCCTTGCCGTTGTGCGGCGTTGCAGTCATCAGCAGGAAATGGCGGGTCAGGCCCGAAAGGAGCTGCCCGAGGTGGTAGCGCTTCGTGTACTTGACCTCACCGCCGAAGAAGGTCGCCGAGAGCTTGTGGGCTTCGTCGCAGACGATGAGGTCGTAGCGGCAGTCCGGGGCGCTGAGCTTCGCCTGGACGTCTTCGTTCCGGGATAGCTTGTCCAGGCGCGCGATGACGAGGTCGTTCTCCATGAACCAGTTGCCCGTCCGCGCCGCCTCGAGCTTGTCGTTGGTGAGGATTTCGAAGGGCAACTGGAACTTGCGCGACAGTTCGTCCTGCCACTGCTCCACCAGGCTTCCCGGGCAGACGATGAGGCAACGCTTCAGGTCGCCCCGTGCGATGAGTTCCTTGATGAGAAGCCCGGCCATGATGGTCTTGCCGGCGCCGGGGTCGTCCGCCAGCAGAAAGCGGAGGGGCTGGCGCGGCAGCATGGCCTCGTAGACGGCGGTGATCTGGTGCGGGAGCGGTTCGACCAGGGAGGTGTGGACGGCCAGGACCGGGTCGAACAGGTGGGCGAGGCGGATGCGGTGCGCTTCGGATACGAGCCGGAACAGCGCCCCATCACCGTCGAAACTCCAGGGGCGACCCTGCTCGACGAGTTCCAGGCCGGGCTCGTCGTGCCGGTAGAGGAGCTTGTTGGCGACCTTGCCGTCGGACGTCTTGTAGATGAGTTCCAAGGCATCGGAACCGAACCACTTCACGCCGACTACCGTGACAACGCTGCCCGGGACTATGCCGCGGACGACCGCATTCGGCTGAAGCTCTTCAAGCTCCACTTGCACTCCGATTGTCCCGAGCCAGGGTGCCGGATGTCAGGTGCCTGTGCGCCACGCACTTCATTCGAATCGGGTGTTTTGTTGTTAACCGACTGGGGATTCCCCTTGGCCCCTCCTGATCGGGCCGAGGGGAGACGAACTCGTCCGAAGGCGAAGTCTAACCACTTAGCAGATGCAAGGGGAGGTCCGGATCAGGCCCTGCAAGCTAGGCGAGCTTCCCGCTGGCCATCCGCCGGACGCCTGACCGAATGATGGCTTGGCGCTGGCTCGCCGGATGAGCCATCCCTTTCGAGTACCCAGGAGCACGATTACACAGGAACTACACAAACGAAAAAGGCCTGTGCCCCAGGGAGGGTCACAAGCCTTTGAATAGTTTGGTGGCCTGGGGCGGAATTGAACCACCGACACAAGGATTTTCAGTCCTCTGCTCTACCAACTGAGCTACCAGGCCGGGTTAAGCGGAAAGCCCGGGATTATAGCGTTTCCCGGGCTCCCAAGCCAATCCGACCGAAGGCGCGGACTAGAAGCGGGCCAGGAAGACGGCCGGCAGGAGGGCGATCGCGATCGAGCCCGCGAGGCAAAGAAGGCTCGCGCCCATCGCCAGTCCGCGCGAAGGCGCATGCCCCGTGG
>Ga0154020_10004233_pt1 | contig 17125 bp, 15 predicted proteins | sample Klosneuvirus_201_FD_109709 | JGI IMG/M metagenome (GOLD analysis project Ga0154020, IMG submission 109709) | Active sludge microbial communities from wastewater, Klosterneuburg, Austria - Klosneuvirus_20160825_MG | ecosystem: Engineered > WWTP > Aerobic digester > Activated sludge | place...
CCGTAGGCGCCAGCGTCGAGCCGCTTGATCGCTTCGGTGACCGCGACGATCGAACGCATGTCGGTGTCACCGAGCTTGGACAGGACGGTCGCGTCCCATTCTTCCGTTGAACGCTCCACGACTTCGATATCGCGGGATGCGAGCTCCTCTTCCACCCGCTCGAGCTCGGCTCGATAGCGTTGGAGGAGGTCCCGCCGGCGCTGGAGGAGCCGTGCGCGGATCGCAGGGGTCGTCGTCATGACGAGACTTCGTGCAGTCACCGCGCCACCGAAACCCCCGAGAAATCGCGCACGTTCTGCGTGAGCTTCTGCAGAGGTGCAAAACATGCGGGATATCAGGCCTAACTAGCTGTTCCTTCATGGCACGCTCTTCGCTAAAGCTCTGACCTCATGAGATCCGGTCGAATCCTGGTAGTGGACGACGAGGCAAACGCGCGGACGGCGTTGGCAGAGCTCCTTCGGGATGAAGGGTTCGATGTCGAGACAGCCGCCGATGCCTTCAAGGCACTCGGCAAGTACGAGAGCTTCAATCCACACATCGTCGTGACCGATCTGAAGATGCCCGGCATGGACGGCATCGAGCTGGTCAAGAAGATCCGCGGTTCGGAGGATCCGGCTGCGGTCGTGGTGATGACGGCGTTCGGTGCGGTGTCGTCTGCGGTGGACGCCATGCGCTCCGGCGCGGCGGACTATCTGACCAAGCCGATCAACTTCGACGAGCTGCTCGTCGTGCTCGACAAGGTGTTCGAGCAACAGGCGCTCAAGCGCGAGACGCGGCAGCTGCGGCAACGGGTTCGCGATCGCGTCGCGCCGAATAACATCATCGGATCCAGCCCGCCGATGCAGCGCGTGTTCGAGGTCGTCGACCAGGTCGCCCCGAGCCGCGCTACGGTGCTCATCACCGGCGAGAGCGGCACCGGCAAAGAGCTGGTCGCGAACGCGATCCATCAACGCTCCCCGCGCGTGAACGGTCCGTTCGTCAAGCTGCACTGCGCGGCTTTGGCGGAGTCGCTCCTCGAGAGCGAGCTGTTCGGGCACGAGAAGGGGTCCTTCACCGGCGCCGCCGCACGCAAGGACGGACGGTTCTCGCTCGCCGACGGAGGCACTCTGTTCCTCGACGAGATCGGCGAAATCTCGCCCTCGATCCAGGTCAAGCTGCTGCGCTTCCTCCAGGAGCACGAGTTCGAGCGCGTCGGTGGCACGCAGACGATCCGCGTCGACGTTCGCGTCATCGCGGCCACGAATCGCAACCTCGTCGAGGAGGTCGCGAAGGGCCGGTTCCGCGAGGATCTGTTCTACCGTCTCAACGTGGTGTCGCTCGAGATGCCTCCGCTGCGCGACCGCCGCACCGACGTGCCCGTGCTCGCGCGGTTCTTCCTCGACAAGTACTCGAAGGAGAACAACAAGACGATCGAAGGCTTCACGCCCGAGACGATGGATCTGTTGATCTCGTACGACTGGCCCGGCAACGTTCGCGAGCTCGAGAATGCGATCGAGCGCTCGGTCGTCCTGACCAACGGCAACATGGTCGAGGTCCGCGCCTTGCCGCCGAACGTGCGCCCGAAGCTGACGCCGTCGGGGATGCCGATCGTTCCCGGCGCCACCCTCGGCGACGTCGAGAAGTACGCGATCCTCGAGACCCTCAAGTCGACCGGTGGCTCGACGTCGAAGGCCGCGGAGATCCTCGGCATCAGCGTGCGAACGATCCAGTACCGGCTGCACCAGTACAACGAAGCTCCGCGGTCCGAGGTGGATGTCGTGAGGAAGTCTGACGCGGAGACCGCCGAGTAGCGTGGCCTCGTTCATCGACGAGCTACTGACCTACGTGCAGATGTCCGACGAGGACGTCGCACGGCTCGTCGCGTTGCACCCGATCATCTCGCCGGTGTTTCCCGAGATCGCCGAAGCGTTCTACGCCGCGATCTGGGCCGATCCGAAAGCGGCCGCCATCCTGTCGGGGCCGGAACAGGTCGAGCGCCTCCGCCGCACGCTCGTCGACTGGATGTCGACGGGGCTGCTCGGCCCGTACGACGAGAAGTTCTACGAGAAGCGATCGCGGATCGGCCGGCGCCACGTGCAGATCGGTCTGCCGCAGCAGTACATGTTCACCGCGATGAACGTAATACGTACCGCGTATCACGATCGGCTGTTCGCGCAGCAGAATCTCGCCGACGCCGCGCAGAGCATTCGCTCGGTCAACAAGCTCCTCGATGTCGAGCTCGCGATCATGGTGCGCCACTACCAGCTCGATTCGAACGAGCGGTTGATCGCACGCGAGCGTAAGACCCAGGCGGATCGCATCTCCGCGATGCAAACGATGACCGCGGGGCTCGCGCACGAGGTCCGCAATCCGCTGAACGCGGCGAAGCTGCAGCTCGAGCTCCTCGAGCGAAGGCTGCGTCGCGAGGCGAAGGACCAGCGGCTCACGCAGCCGGCCGAGCTCGCGCAGATGGAGATCGTCCGGCTCACCGACCTGCTCAACGACTTCCTCGCGTTCGCTCGACCGCCCGAGCTGCAAGCGCAGGATCGCGACGTCACCGAGATCGTGCGCCACGTGTGGGAGCTCGAGCAACCGAACGCGGCGAAGCGCAAGATCACTCTCGAGCTGAACCTGCCGTCGTCGGCGGTCATCGCGCGGATCGACGGGCCGAAGCTCCACCAGATCATCGACAACATCGTCCGCAACGCCGTCGACGCGGTGAACGACGGCGGCCACGTCGGCCTGTCGATGTCGGCGACCCACGACGAGATCGAGATCGTGATCGACGACAACGGCCCCGGAATCCCGCTCGAGGTGCAGGCCCGGATCTACGAGCCGTTCTTCACGACCAAGGAGAGCGGAACGGGCCTCGGCATGTCGATCGTGCACAGCCTCGTGTCGCTGCACGGCGGCGCGATCACGCTCGATAGCAACGCCAAGGGCACGCGGTTCCTCGTGACCCTTCCCCGCCGCCAGTAGCGGTCACTTCCCGTCGCCGAACGGGTGGCATGTCCCGCAGCGCTTCGCCGTGGGCTCGTGCTCGCGCTGCTTCTCGTGGCAGGTGAGGCAGCTCGCGCGGTCGTCGCGCGGCGCGGCCTCGTGCGACGTGTGGCAGTTCGCGCAGGTCTGGTGGCTTTGCGAGCGATGGAGGCCCGGGCGCTTGTTCGCGGGATGGCACGTCGCGCACGCGGGCGGCGACGCCACCCCGTTGGGTCCGTGCGGGCGATGGCAGCTCGCGCACGCGACATGCTCGCCGTGACCCGCCTTGGACTTGTCGGCATGGCAGCTCGCGCAGGTCTTCGCGACCGTGCCGGAGTGCTTCTCGTGGCAGTTGGCGCACGTGGCGTGGCCGGCCGGCGTCGAGGTCGCCTCGGGCTTGTGGCAGGTCGCGCACGCGACCGGCGAGCGCTGCGGCTCGTGGGATCCGCCGGTGTGGCAGTTCGTGCAGGTCGAGTGGCCGGAGCGCGCGACCTTCACGATCGGAGCGTGACAGCTCGCGCAGGTCTTCGCGGGGATCGCAGGTTCGTGTGCGGCGCTCGGATGACAACTCTCGCAGGCCGCGTGACCCGTGCCCGCGACCGTGCGCGTCTTCTCCGAGTGGCACTTCCCGCACAGCGCCGCGGTGAACATCGGCTTGGCCGCGTGCGGCTGGTGACAATCGAGGCACTTCGCGGTCGCGTGATGTGGCTTGTCGTGACAGGTCTCGCAGGCGACCGCCTTCTTGCCTTGCGCGAGCGAGTGCGGCGGATGGCAACCTGCACACGCGGCGGCCGCGCCTCCCTTCGTCGACGGTTTCGGATGCCGGACATCTTCGCGGTGACACGTGGTGCACGCGCGCGGCGCGGACGCTTCATGCTGTGCGTGACACGACGTGCACTCCGCGTGCTTCGCCTGCGCGAGCACCTGCGTCGTCGGGTGACACGTCGCGCATGGCTTGGTGCTGTCCTCGCCGAGCGCGTGCGGCGTGTGGCAGCTCGTGCACTTCGGATGTCCGGCCGTGAACGCTTTCGCGTCGACGGCGAGCTTCTTCTTCGGCTGCGTCGCGTGACACGACGCGCAGTTCCGATCCGCGACGAGCTCGGGCTCGTGCATCGAGTGGCAATCGAGGCAGCCGCGCTTGCCCGCGTGCTCCGTCACGCGATCCTCGTGGCAGCTCGTGCACTCCTTTGGCTGCAGCGATGGCGTCGTGTGCGGTCGATGGCAGTCGATGCACTTCTCGTCGGCGTGGGCGCCGACGGCGGCGGTGTGCGTGCCCTGCGCTTGGTCGTGACAGCGCATGCAGCTCGTCGGACGGATCGAGAGATCCTTTCCGAAGCCATGGCAGTCCTGGCACGCCGGGGTAGCCGCTTCCGCGAGCGCACCACCGGGATGCAGCGGTGACTGCGTTCCGCCGTGGCAGCTCTCGCAGATCGCCACCGGCGGCGGCGTGAACCCGGAATCGCCGTGACAGTCCCGGCACGGAACGTTGTGCTTCGCGACGTGCATCGTGTGCCCGATGCTCTCGCGCACGTCTTGCCACGTGAGCGGGACGACACGCGCGGGCGCGCGATCGCGATGCTCGCCGCAGGCCGCGAGCATCACCACGACGAGCACGAGCACGTTCCTCATCGCGCCCCGATCGTGTGGCACATACGGCATGGCATCGCGGTCAGCGGCTGCGGACTCGTCCACCCGGGCGGGTGCGGATTACCGCCGACACCGCCGACGGCATGACAGCTGACGCACAGCTTCTCGCCGGCGCCGCCATGACAGCCCGCGCAGGCGGCAGGATCGCGACGCGCCTCGCGGCCGTGTTGATTGTCCGCGCTCGTCAGGCTGACCCACCCGCGTGGATGCGGATTTCGGCTGCCTTCACCGACGACGTTCTTCGACGTGTGACACGCGACGCAGCGATCGGGCCCGTGGCATGTCGAGCACGCGCCCGGATCGGACCGCGCTTCGAGCGAGTGACGCGACTGGAACCCCGCGCGATGCGGGCTCGACGCGAACGGATCGCTGAACCGCGTGGTCGCGGCGAGCGCGGGCACGGTCTGGCCGTGGCAGGTCGCGCAGAACGATTGCTTCGAGTGGCACGTCTCGCACAGATCGCCCGACGAAGCCGCGCGCGTTCCGTGTTCGCGGATCCAGTCGCCGTCGTGTGCGAGGTGGCTCTGCGGCAGCGTGCCCTCCTCGGGGAGATCGCGGTGGCACGCATCGCAGCGGCGCGCGTCGCGCGTGTCGTCGTGACACTTGAAGCAAATCGCCATCGCGGGACGCAGGTGTCGATCGCCATCCGCCACGGCGCTGTGGCAGCGCATGCAGTTGCCCTTGGCCGGGCCGGTCAGGTGCTTCGCGTGATCGAACAGGAGATGGTCCTTCGTCGAGACCAGCTCGGCCGCGGTGATCTTCGACGAGTGGCAACCCATGCACGAGCGCGTGTCGTGCGGCTTCGCGTGACACGTCAGACACGTCGCGTCGTCGGGCAGATGCAGCGCATCCTCGTTCTTCTCGACGTTGGCGTGGCACGTCGTGCAGCTCGTGCCGGCGAGCACGTGCTTGCGATGCGGGAAGCCTTCGGAGGCCGGCCGCGTGAGGCCCAACACGCCGGCGCAGGCGGCCGTGACTACGAGCGCGATCACGATGACGCGCGACTTCATGGCGCGCTCCACCGTCGCGACAACTGGAACAGACCGTCGACGCGATGGCGATACTCCGGCGACGCGCTCGCTTCGACGGCGATCGCGGACTCCCACGCACCGTGCTTCCATCCGCACGCGACGAGCCCCCACGGCCACAGCGTCCCGGTGCCGCGATCGTCATCGGGAACGACGAGCTCGAGCTCGGTCGAGAGCGTGATGCTCGAGGTCATCGCGATCTGCGCGATGCCACGTGCGCCGGTCCATCCGTTCTCGCCGCCGCTGCGCCGCAGCTCGCCCGCCAACGAGCTCGCACCGCGCGCATCGAGCCGCAGCCGGGCTCGCGCGACGAGCTCTTCGGCGTACTCGTCGTCGATCCGATGTCCCGCGATGTCCGCGATCACGTCGAGGCGCGGCGCCGCGCGCCAGGTGACGACGGCTCCAGCGCGCTGCGATGGCACGTCGCCGAGCACCGAGAACAGCGACGTCGCGGGCAACAAGTGAGACGACGCGCGATGGCGTGCGTAGAGCTCCGTCCGCCACGCGCCCTTGCGGCGGCTCGCGCTGAGGCTCGCTTCGGCGATGCCCGGATTCGCGACGTCGTACGCCAGGCGCGCACCGAGATCGTCGCGCGGATCGATCGCCGCGCCGACATCGAAGCCGACCTCTTCGGTGGCGAGACGGCCGGCGTCTCTGCGCTGCGCGTACGCCACGCCGGCGGAGCCATAGTCTCCGATCCGGTGGGAGACGCGGCCACCCACGATCCAGTCCCACGCGCGACTCGCATCGACGACCGTGGGCAACACGGGGATTCCGCCGAACGCTTCCACGTCGAACCGCTTGGGCAAGCGCACGCGGCCGGATACGCCGTCGACGTGCGTCGGCCGCAGCGCACCGAGCATCGCGACGAACCGGCCGATCTGCGCGGACGCGCGTCCGCGGCGGTCACGCGCGCGTATGGCGATCACCAGAACGTCACCGTTCGCATCGCGAGGCTCGCGCGTTCCACCGAGCCACACGACTGCCTCGGCCGAGAGGCCGGGCTCCATGGCCCCGTTTGCTTCGAGCACCAACAATCCCGCGGGAGAGCTCGTGGTCGCGAGCGCGTCTGCGCGCAACCGCACCGGATCGGCTGACGCCGACGATGCGAGAGCGAGCACGACGAGCGGTGCGAGCCTCACGACGACTCGCCACCGTCGGGGATGAGCGGAATCGGGCCGGACTTCCTCTCGCGACGCACGCGACGGAAGTCCTGGATCACGACGAACAGGTACATGACAAACGCGAGCGTCCCCAATCCCTGCCCTGCCGTCATCGCGAGCATGACGGGCATCGGCGTCGGCTGGAGCATCGACCACACCATGAGGCCGAGTCCGACGAGCGTGAGAAACGCAGACCACCGCAGCAGCGCCGTCGGGCGGTCGAGGAATGCTCGGATTCGGGCACGGAGCTTCATGGCGTCCCCTTCTTCTTCGCTTCGCGCTCGTGGATCTCGTGGCTGAACGGATGCGCGGGCGCGTGACAGCCCGCGCTCGCACAGCTCGTGGTTCCCGCGCGGACCTCGAGCAGCGTGCTCGCGTGATCACCGATCTTGTTCCACATCGGATTCTCGGTGGAGTGACACCGGATGCACGTCGAGTTCGGAAACGGCGAGATGATGTGGATCTTCGGCAGCGCCTCCTCGAGCGAGAGCTGATGGAAGTTGAACACGTACTCGTAGACGTGCCGCATCCCGCCCATCTTCGTGGTGATCGTGCCGAACATTCCGTAGTCGGCGTGGCACGTGTAGCAGTTCTCTTCGCCGAACGCTTCGTTGCGAGCGTGTCGCGCGGCGAGTCCGAGGCTGTTCGGATTCTCGGAGTCGTCCTTGTACGGCGTCATCACGTGACACGAGCCGCAGAAGTCGCGCGTCTTCATCGCGTGATAGCCGGCGATGTTTCCGTTCGCCGCGGACATCAGTGGAAGGACGCCGATGCCGAACAACAGGATGATCTTCGTCGCGCGCGTCAACAGCGGACGCCGCAACAGAAACCATATGAGGAGTAACGCGGCGCCGGCGGTGGTGACGAGGCCGGCGATGAGGAACGGATCAAGGTGCATCGACGACTCCGTTCATGTGAACACTCGTGCCGCCGGTCACGATGATCGCGCCGGTGGAGGTGACCGTCGCCGGATGGCAGGTCGCGCAGGTCGCGATCGTAGTCGCCGTCGCGTGGCTCGCCGTTGCGGGCGGGATGGCATGACAGGTTCCGCACGCGACGACGTTGGTCTGGGTCCACGCGGGCTGCGACGATCCGTGACACGACGCGGTCGCGCACGTTCCCGTCCCTCGCTGCCAACCGAGGCTCGGCGTGACCTCCGCCGGTAGTACTGAATCGATATGTCCCGCGGCGGTCAGCGTCGCGGGAACCGCGTGGCACGTGGTGCATGCGATCGGTCCACGCAGTCCCGATGGAGCATCGAGATGTGCGCGATGCGCTCCGACACCGAGCGCTGTCGTCGTCGTGTTGCCGGAGAGATCACGTGGTGGCGCCGGCGAGGTCGCATCGCCGTGGCATCCGGCGCAGCCATCGCTCGTGCCGATCTGGACGGTGCCGTCGATGTGCGGTGCGCTCGCGGGATGACACGTCGCGCAGTCGCTCTGCGCGTGGCTCGGCGGAGGTGCAGCGTGGCAGCGCACGCAGGTTCCCGTCGGAGCGGGCGACGTCCACGTCGGGCGCGTCGCACTGCCACCGCTCGCGTGCAGCGCGTCACCGTGGCAGTACACGTTCGCGCACGTGCCGTTGGCGAACGCCGGCGGACCTTGGCGATCACCCGCGACGGGCGTGAGCGCCGCGCGCGCACCGAGGGTGACCTCGGCCGGTGCGACGTCGTCGACGATGTGCCCCGGCGCGTCCCAGCGATCGGGGACCACGTGGCACTCCGCGCACGCCGTGTTCGCGGCGCGATGCTCCGCATGTGCGCCCGTCGTCGGACCATCGCCATGACACGTCACGCACGCGGTCGGTCCCTGGGTGTGACACGTCGTGCACGCGATCTTCGCCGTGCCGCCGCTTCCGTCTGCGCCGTGACAGGTCGCGCACAGCGCGAAGTCGTAGTTGCGACGGGCGAGCTCTTTCCCGTGAAAGTCCTCGCTGGTCTTGTCGAGAATTCCCGCCGGATGCACGCCGCCGCAATCGGTACACGCCGGAGCGAGGTCCCGCTCCTCGGAGCAGCCGACGCAAAACACGATCATCACCACAACAGACCTCACGGCATTCCGTGGAACTTCTCCACGTCCGCGTCCTTCCCGGGACCGTGGCACGTGGCGCAGGATTCGACGCCGAGCATCGTGGTGCTCACTTGGGCATGCGCGGCCGTGTACGGCTGATCGTGGCAGCTCGTGCACACCGATGCCGTCGGTGGGATCTTGATCGTGCTCGTCGTGTTCCAGAACCCGGTCTCACAATAATTGTTCGCGTCCGCGCCCGGCGTTTCGGTGCACGTGAGCTCGAGCGCGGTGCTCGGCAGGTACTTCGTCGAGTTCGCGAGCGGCAGCGTCCAGTTCTTGCTCGTGTGACACGCGGCGCAGTCCGTGCGCTTCCGCGGATAGCGAACCTCGCCGAAGTCGGTCGGTGTGCCGCCGGGGGTCGTCGGCGTGGGCGGGGGATATCCACCGAGGACGTAGGGCTGTGACAACTCCTCGCCCATGTGGATCTTGTGGATCATGACGCGGAAGTCGACGGGCTCCGCGAGCACCACCGAGCTCTCGAATCGAGCGACGCGCTCGTCGTTCGCCTTGTTCGGGTTGTGGCACATCACGCAGTAGTTCGCGTTCTTGCGACCACCGCCGTGGAACGCGAGATCCTGGTGGCAGCCATTGCACGCCTCGGCGCTCACGATCTGCCTGCGCGGCTTCACGACGCTGTCGGTCACCGCGAACGGGAACGTCGGCGAGAGCGGTGCGTAGCGCAGCGTCGAGGCGACCGGCGTGTACGACGCCTCGATGCCGACGGAGTAGCTACCGGTCGCCGTCAGCGGAATCGCCGTCGGGAACGTGTACGAGAACACGCCCTGCGCGGCATTCACCTCGGCGAGCGTGCCGACAGGAGTTCCGCCCTGCATGGTGGCTTGCCAGAACGTCGCGAAGTCGGTGTTCGGTCCCGCGATCGTCGCGGTCATCGAAGTCATCGGCGACGTGGTGAGGTTCTTGGGCGCGCCGTTCTCGAGCGCCTTGAACGTCATCACCGGAATCTGTCCCGGACCGGTGTTCGTGATGCTCTGGATCTGCAGCTCGAACATCGGTGCATCCGCGGCGATCAAGCCGGTGTAGTGCTTCGGCTCGACGGGCGCGATCACCGACGCTGCCGCGTGGCACGTCGAGCAGGTCGCCTCGGTGAAGTTCGGGCCGACGCCGCCGCCATGCTCCACCTGCGGCGGAACGAGCGTACCGTCGAAGATCGTCGTGTCGTGGCACGACGTGCACGCGGCCTTCGTGAAGTGTGTCTTCCAGCGGTCACCTTGCGCGCCCGCGTGACACGAGGTGCAGCGCGAGATGTCCTGCGGGAACGCCACCGTCGAGAAATCTGCGACGGAGCCGCCGAAGCCGATGATCTGGTACGGCGTGCCCGCCACCACCGTCGGCAGATCCTTGCCGCGGTGGATCTTGTGGATCATCACTTTGAAGTCGACCGTGTTGCCGGTCTGCGGATCGGTGGACTGCGGCGTATGGCACAGCACGCACTGCGACGGGCTCGTGTAGCGACCACCGTGAAGAGCGAGCGAGCTGCCGTGGCACCCGTTGCACGATGCGGCGGTGACCTCCTCGCGTGCGATCGGTGCAGGTCCCGTCGGCCGCACCGAGAGTGTCTCGCGATCGAACACGCGAACGCCGTCGTACGTGCGATCGGCGACGGCGAGAACGGTCTGCGTCTTGGTCGCGTCGAAGCCCGCGAGCGCGGTCGCGAAGCGATACGTGTAGCTGCCGGCGACGACATCGACGGTGGTGAACGCGCCGTTCGATTCCGTCGCGGCCTGCGCTGCCGCGTTCGTCGTATACGAGGTGTATTGCGCGGGCGATCCATCGCCGAGCTCTGCCAGCTGACCGAGAACGAACGCGACGTTGACCGGCGCGACGGTGAGCGAGCCGGCTCGATCGAGCGCTTTGCCCGTCGCATCTTTGAGCGTGAACGCGACGGTCGCGCCGGTCGCGTCGACGACGAGCGACGTGATCGCGATGTCGACGCCGGGGCCCACGACCCACGGCGTGATTCCCGGATCGCCCTGGGGGCCTGGGAGCCCGACCCCGGTCTCGCCGACGCCGCCCGTCTCCCCATCCGGCCCCTGCGGGCCCTGCGGTCCGGCCGGTCCTTCACAGGCCCCGAGCCCGATAGCCAGCACGACAATCCAAGTCCGCATGGCATTCCCCCTACTCACGCTGCGTGCCACTCGTCGGAGGTCAGAGTGCGCAGAACCTGCGCCTCAAAACGCAACCCGTGCGAGCGACGCAGAATCTGCGCGACTCAGCGCAGTGCGGCATGAACGCTCGTGGTGGCGTTCATGCAAAGGGCATCTGGATGCACTCGCTCACCAGCGTTCCGCTCGCCGACATCGCACGCACGACGCCGTCGTCGACGCGCGTGTTTCTTCGTCATCACCTCGACTTCTGTTGCGGTGGCAAGCGCACGCTCGCGGAGGCATGTGAACGCGCCGGGCTCGACGCTGTCGCGATCGCCGCAGAGGTCGAAGTGGAAGCGAAGCGCAGCTCGTCCGACGTGCAATGGGCAACGCGCTCGCCGTCGGAGCTCTGCGACTACATCGAGTCGCACTACCACGTGGCGCTACGCCGAGACCTGCCGCCGTTGATCGAAGCGGCGCGCAAGGTCGAACACGTTCACGCGGAGAAGCCCGAGGTCCCCGCCGGACTGTGCGCGGTTTTGTCCGAGTTCTTCTCGGAGATGCAGAGCCACATGTCGAAGGAAGAAGGCGTGCTGTTCCCGATGATCCGGCGCGGTGTCCACGGCGAGCCGATGTACATGCCGGTCGGAATGATGGAGCAGGAGCACGACACCCATCGCGATTCGCTGCGCAGGATCCGCGAGCTCACGCACGGGCTCCGGGCACCGGACCATGCGTGCGCGACGTGGCGAGCGCTGTATCGCGGACTCGAGGCCGTCGAGGCAGACCTGATGCAACACATCCACCTCGAGAACAACGTGTTGTTCTCGATCGCCGTGAAGTAGCGATGCGGCGGCGCTCTCTCTGGCCACGCGAGCACGGCGCCTACTTCCAGCTCGCCATCCCCCTCGTCACCGCGTGCCTCGTGCGCGCCCCGACGGTGCCGGCGATCCTGCTCGCGGTCGGCGCTGCCTTCGCCTTCCTCGCCAACGAGCCCCTGCTCGTGCTCCTCGGTCACCGTGGATCCCGCCAGCGCGAGGCCGACCGCCCACGCGCGCGATCGCGCCTCGCGATGCTCGCTGGCGGAGCTCTCGTGCTCGGCGTGATCGGGCTCGAGCTGTCACCGCCCGCGGTGCCGGCCGCCGCCATCGTCGCGGTCCCCGTCCTCGCGCTGGTCGCCTTCGCGTGGCGGCGCGCCGAGCACACGATCGCTGGCGAGCTCGTCGCGGCGATCGCGCTGACGGGTGCATCTCTGCCCGTGCTCGTCGCGTCGGGCGCGTCGCTCGAGCACGCCATGGAGACGTGGCTCGGCTTTGCCCTCGGCTTCTGCGCCTCGGTGCTCGCCGTCCACCTCGTGATGGCGCGCCACAAGCGAACCCCGCCGAAGACCGATCGCGCGATCGCGGTCGCCGTGATCGCAGCACTCGCCGCCGGGCTCGCGACGGGACACAACGTGTTCGCGATCGCGTCGCCGCTCGTCGTGCTCGCCGCGGGCCTCGGGATCGCGCCGCCGTCGGCCGCAAAGCTGCGCGCGATCGGTGTGGCGATCGTCGTCGCTGCGATCGCAGCGAGCGCGATCGCGCTGATCCGTTAGCGTGTCACTTCTTCCTGCCGAGCTTCGGACCTGGAGCTTGGTCGTCGAACAAGATCCGGCGCGCGGGCGTATCGACATCGTCGAGCTGCCCCGAGCGAACGACCCAGATGAACGCCGCGACCGCCATTCCAGCGACGAGCAGTGCGAGCGGGATGACGAGATAGAGTGCGGTCATGGGGAGCTCCGGAAGGCGCGCGAGCGCAGCGAGCTCGCGAGGACGGTCAACGAGCTGAGCGGCATCACCGCCGCGGCGACGAGTGGATGGATCAGGCCGAGCACCGCGAGCGTTCCCGCGGCGAGGTTGTAGACGAGGGAGAAGCGTAGGTTGCGTTTGATCGTCGCGACGGTGGCTCGCGCGCCGGCGATGGTCTCGGCGATCGCGGCGATCGACGGCGAGCGCAAATACACGTCCGCTGCTTCGATCGCGATCTCGGCGGCACCGGACACGGCGATGCCCGCGGTCGCAGCGGCCATCGCAGCGGCGTCGTTCACACCGTCGCCGACCATCACCACGGGTCCGCGTGCTCGCGCCGCGTGCACTGCAGCGACCTTGCCCTCGGGCGAGGTGTGGCCGGTGCACCGCCACAGCGGGATGCCGAGCGTGGCCCCGACGCGACGGACGACGCGCGTGTCGTCGCCGGACAATAGCTCCACGCGCCAGCCCAGCCGGGTCAACTCGGCGATCGCGAACTGCGCGTCGTCGCGAATCGGATCCGCGAGCCCCGCGACTGCGACGGCGACGCCGTCGATCGCGATCACGATCGGCGTCTCGCCGCGTTCCGCGATCTCGGCGATCCAGTACTCGACACCCGAGGGAAGCTCGCGATGCTCGATCGACAGCGCGGTTCGCACCCAAGGCGGCGCCCCGACGACGACGAGGCGGCCATCGACGAGACCCGCGATGCCGCGACCGAGCTCCTCGCGCACGTTCGTCGCGGTGCGCGTCGGCGCTGCGTATGCTCGGAGTGCGCGGGCGATCGGATGCGCGCTTCCCGTCTCGACGGCGGATGCGAGCGCGGCGGCGTCGACATCACCGCGCCACGAGACCACGGCGAGCTTGCCCGCGGTGAGCGTGCCGGTCTTGTCGACGAAGATCACGCCCGGCGTCGCGAGACGCTCGAGCGCATCCGCGCCCTTCACGAGCACGCCGCGGCGAGCGGCGCGACCGAGCGCCACGGTCACCGCGAGCGGCGTCGCGAGTGCGAGCGCGCACGGGCACGTGACGACGAGCAGCGCCATCGCGTGCTCGGCGCCGATCGACACGGACACGAGCAACGACCACACGACGAACGTGGTGACGGCGACGGTAGTGATCACCGCGACGAAGCGACCCGCGATGCGATCGACGAGTCGCTCGATCGGCGACTTGCGCGACGACATCGCCTCGATCGTCGTGACGAGCTTGCCCACGCGCGTGGCTTCTCCGACGGCCGCCGCACGAACGACGATCGGTGCCGCGACGTTCGCGGTGCCCGCGTGAACGGCGTCACCCGGCCGCACCTCGATGGGGTTCGACTCGCCAGTGAGCAGACCGACGTCCAGCGCGGAGCATCCGTCGACGATCTCGCCGTCGACCGGGACCACCTCGCCGACGCGAACGGCGATCAGATCACCCGGGACGATCGCCTCGATCGCGACGTCGGTCGTGACGTCGCCTTCGACGCGATGGGCGCGGCTCGGCGTCAGCGACAACAGCAGCTCGGCTGCGCTCGATGCGCGGCGTTGGTGCCGCAGCACGATCCAGCGCGACACGAGCAGCAGGAACACGAGCATCGCGAGGCTGTCGAAGTAGATCTCGCCGGTCCCGCGCAGGACGTTGGCCGTGCCCCACCCCAGCCCCGCGGTGATGCCGATCGAGAGCGGCAAGTCGAGGTGCAACCGCTTCACGCGCAGCGCGCCGATCGCCGTCGCGAAGAACGGCGTTGCCGCGTAGCCGAGCCCGGGCACCGCGACGAACATCGAGATCCAGCGGAACATCGTCGTGTCGTTCGCCGACATGCCGCCGAACAGACCCGCGTACAGCGCGATCGCGAGCAGCATGATGTTGCCGAGCGCGGCTCCCGCCACGCCGAGCTTGACGAGCAGCGTGCGATCCTCTTTGCGGCGCTGCGCCTCGCGTGCGAACCCGCGATACGGATGCGGCGCGTGGCCGACTCGATCGAGATAGCGAGCGACCGTCGACAGCGAGGTCGTCGCCGGATCCCACACCACGTCGGCGCGATTGCGGCCGAAGTCGACGCGGATCTCGCTCACACCGTTGACACAGCGCGGAGCGCTCTCGACGAGCCATACGCAGGCGGTGCAGCGAAGATCCTCGAGATACAACGCGGTCCGCGCGAGGCCGTCACCACCGGTCGTGACGTGAAGGCGCTGGAACGCCGGATCGTCGAGCTCGCTATAGCTCGCGCCACTCGTGCGTGACGGTTCGGAGGCGACCGCATCGGAACGGCGCAGATCGTAGAACCGCTCGAGTCCGTTCTCCGAGATCGCGGCATGCACGACCTCGCAGCCACTGCAGCAGAACGCGATACCGGCGGGCACCGGCAATCCGCAGTGCGTACACGCGGCCGTCGCTGGAGCGGCGGCGGTCATGGCGACACCTCGTGGCACGACGGCTGGGTCACGCCGTGAACGCCCGCGTCGTTCCATCGCCACGCGAGCGTGCCGAGGCCGAGCGCGATCAGCGCGATCGCCGTGATCACCGGCACGCGCGCGCGCAGTCGATCGACGAGCGGTCCTGCGATCGCGAGGAGCCCGGTCATCGCCGGCACGGTCCCGAGCCAGAACGCGGCCATCACCGACGCACCGACGAGCGCGCTACCGGTTCCCGCCGCGGAGACGACGAACGCCCATAGCCAGCCGCACGGGACGAGGCCGGTGAGCGCGCCCGCGATCCACGCGCGCACCACCGGGCGGCGTCCGCGGAGACGAACGAGGCCACGCGCGAAGGCCGCACCTTCTGCGCGTCGCGGAGTCCACCACGAGCGCGCGATCGCGATCGTGCGCACGCCCCAGATCACGATGATCGCGCCCGCGAGCAGCGTCGCAGCGTGTTGCACCTGGCCGAGCCGGCCCGCGAGATTCACGGCGCCACCGACGAGCCCGGCGGCCGCACCGAGCGTGACGTACGTGAGCAAGCGGCCGAGCGCGTGAATACCGGCGAGGCGCAGCGAGTGCTCGCCGACGAGTCCGACGAGCGGGCCGCACATCGCGAGGCAATGCAGGCTGCCGGCGAGGCTCGTCACGAAAATGGTGGCGAGCAGAGCGATCATTTTGCTGCTTCGACCGTCGCCGGTGCAGAGAACCGTTCACCGCGACGCTCGACGACCACGGTCAGGTCATGCACGCCGATCGCCGTCGCCGGCAACGCCGCGCGATACGTACCGTGACCCGACGCGACGAGGGTCGCCTCGATCGTGCGCTTCGCGTGCGCGCGCGGATAACCGGAGACGCGCACCAGTGCACCGTCGAGCGGAGCCCCGCCCTTCTCGCGAACGTCGACCTCGATGCTCGCGCGCGCGAGACGCACGTCGGCCGACCAGCCGAGAGCAGTGCTCCGCGCGGCCTCGTCGATCGCGTCGTCGTACCGCGCCGCACGCTCGTAGTAGTCCGGCACGATGTCCGGCGACGTCACGCTCGCCACCGTGGCGAGGATCGCCATCGCTGCGATGTTCCCGACGAGGAGCACTACGATCGCGATGATCCATTTCGTCGATGCGCTCACTGCGCACCTCCTTCCGGGCCGAGTAGCGTGACTTCGAGCAGACGAGCAAAGCCTCTGTCGTCGGCGACCCGCAGCGTCGCGCGGCGCTTACCACCGACGAACGTCGCGCGCGGTGCGTCGACGAACAGCGGCACTTCGATCGACTTGCGTCCCTTGACCTCGAACACGAGGGCGCCCGCGCGCAGCTTCGTGTCCGTCGCTTGGTAGAGCGAGATCGAGTAGTGGCGAACGTCGTCGCTCTCGTTCTCGAGCTTGAGACGGATCTGCGACGAGATCCCACCATCGGGCAGCACGACGAACGCCTGACCGTGAATGCGATCGACCCACACCTTCGTGCTCTCGCGTGATTGCACACCCCACACGAGGAGCCCCGCGACGATCACGAGCAACGCGGGATACGCGATCGTGCGCACGCGGAGCAGCTTCTTCGGCTTGCCCGCGAGAATGTCTTGCGACGTGTACCCGATCAGGTGGCGCGGCTTCTGGAGCTTGTCCATCACCGTGTCGCACGCGTCGATGCACTGCGCGCAACCGATGCACTCCATCTGCAGGCCATCGCGAATATCGATACCGGTCGGACAGGTCGCGACGCACGCATTGCAATCGACGCAATCGCCGCGGGTCTCGCCGATCACCGGCAGCTTCTTCTTCGGTTGGCCTCTCGGCTCGCCGCGCTTCGCGTCGTACCCGACGATCAGCGATTGCTTGTCGAGCAGCACGGTCTGCAGGCGACCGTACGGACACGCGACGATGCACGTCTGCTCGCGGAAGTAGGCGAAGTCGAACATCATGAGCGCCGCGACGCCGACGACGAGCGAGAATCCACCGATGTGATCC
>Ga0154020_10004234_pt1 | contig 17125 bp, 10 predicted proteins | sample Klosneuvirus_201_FD_109709 | JGI IMG/M metagenome (GOLD analysis project Ga0154020, IMG submission 109709) | Active sludge microbial communities from wastewater, Klosterneuburg, Austria - Klosneuvirus_20160825_MG | ecosystem: Engineered > WWTP > Aerobic digester > Activated sludge | place...
ACATTGATGGCACTGATAAAAGCAGGTGTACCTGTAAGCGTCCGTGCTATATACGTATGTGAGCCAGCTGCTTACTCTGATGACTTTACAGTTATTTGGGGATTGGGAGCTGGTGAAGGAATGTTTGAAGGTGGCTGGAACGGCTGGGAAAACAGATCTTTCCAATGTGCCGGATCCCCTTCTGAAGGCGCAACCTGGAGATGGGAAAAAGGTGGCCTGACAAAAGGATCACTTCATGGTGGCAACACTATTAAATCAAGAACTTCATGTAATGGTGCTATGGTATTTGACTCTGACTTCCTTGAAAACGGTGGTACAGATCCATCTACCGGTACTTGTGGTGTAGTTAACTCTGCAGGACTAGAATCTCCAAGTATTCCGATTCCACCGGGATTAAATGGAGTCAGTGTGCGATTCAGCCAGCGTGTAGCTCAGTTCCAATCTGAGTTCTACCTTGGTTACAGTACTGATAATGGTGCCACTTGGGACAGTATCCAAATCAATCAGGATGTAAAACCGTTTACAGCTGCAGATCCAAATCCGGATAATATCGTTGATAATACTAGAAACTTCAAACTGCCAAACGTTGAAGACGCTTCTTCAGTAAAATTAAGATTTACCATCAATGGTAATTATTATTACTGGATTATAGATGACGTCATGTTGATCGTACCTGAGGATTATAACATCGCACTTCCGCTGGCTGACAACTGGTTCGGCGGACCTACCATGGTACAAAACTTTCACACACAAGCTACTACTAACGTTTGGATGACAGATGTTCAAAATAATGGTGCTCTTGATGCTACAAATGTTGTTTTGACAGTTTCTGTGAAGGATGATGCAGGTGCTATTATATATCAATATCAGCACGAGATAGGCGATATCGCTTCAGGTGATACCGTACAGAATATCGTTAATCAAGGCCTGACTTTTGTAACACCTGACCTACCTGGTGAATATACTATAGAATATAGAGTCACTATGGATTCTGCAGACTATGACAATTCAGACAACGTGAAGACTATGCCATGGGTTATCTCTAATGATATCTATGGTGCAGGTTACGATTATAGTGATGCTTACAGTTTGAACGCAACTGCAGGAGGAACTGATTGGTTGGCAGCAGCTATTTATCGCCACGAAAATAAAGATGATTTTGAGAGCTTTGATAAAGTTAGAGTAGGTTTCTATAATCAACAAGCTTCTCTAGTTGGTCTAGGTCTTGAAATGAGAGTATATGAATATTCTGATGATAATGGTGACCAGCAGATCTCTAAGTCGGAAATCACAGGCGGAAATGGCGTACCTATAGCCGTAGCAGATATTACTATAGACAGTTTAAATGCTGCTCAAATTATGGATGTCGAACTGCATGATGTGGACACATATGAGCCCACTTCTGTTACTATGAAAGTAGGTAAGTCTTACATCGTAGGAATTAGAATCCTAAACGATATCAACACCGAATCTATATTCTATATGGTAGATAGGAGTTACAATTCTTATGCAACTGAGTTCGCACAGACAAACCTAGATCCAGACTTATACAGACCGTCAAATCTATTCCAAAGAACCGATGACAATAAGGATTTCAATATCACTTTGGAAAGAAACAGATTGGGTATGCCTTTAGCCGAAATCTTCATGAAACCGACTATTGCAAACAAGAAGCCTATTCTTGCTTCTAGCACATTCAGTGTATTCCCTACAGTTGCCAAAGATTTCGTAAATCTTGAGTTTAACCTTCCCGCAAATACTACAGGTACTATCGAGATCATGGATATCGCAGGCAAAGTAGTGTACTCAGAAAAATCTGACACTTACTACAACCAAGTAAAAAAGATTAACTTCGGTCAGGTCGCTGCAGGTACATATATCGTTAAGCTGACTACTGGAAACGGTATCGTATCAAAACAATTTACTGTAATAAAATAAGCAGATAGAGTTTGACCTCTTAAGCTCAAATACAACCGCCACAATCGTGGCGGTTTTTTTTTGCCCGGACCTCACTCCCTGCTTAATTATTTATCTTTCAGCATTCTCAAGTGAGGAGAAATAATAAATCGGCCGTAAACAGAAAACAAATATTTTATATTATCTTACCTCATAGTTCTTAATTTAAAAAAATCGTCATATGAAAAATTATTTTTACACATTATTACAGTTATTTATCTCGACTGCACTGTGCGTATTTAGCACCCAGACTCAGGCGCAGGATTATTTGAAAATCACTTCATCCACGGATGTCACTTTGATTGACAAAGAAATCTACATTGACGGTCTTGCTTCTTGGTATGGCTGTCTGCCTTATGGCCAGACTTATACAGCACAGGTTACTGATCCTTATGTCGCCGGACCTGCACCGCTTGCCCCACTCAATGGCAATGTAGGTGTATGCGTACGTGGAACTTACTGGTATATCGATAAAGCAAAAAACATTCAGGATGCCGGTGGTGTAGGTATGATACAGATAGCAGACGACAGACCTGTACAAAATATCCTGACCGGCGAAAATGCGGAGGTAAATATTTGGGGTATCTCCCTTGCTGCTGAGTTCGGACCCATGTTCGCAAATAATCCCGGCTTGCAGTTTGAGTTCATACATAAGGCTGCGCCAAATGGATTTACTGTAATATGGGGACTTAATAATGATGAGGGAAATTTCAATGGTGGATTTAACGGTTGGAAAAACATCAGCTATGAATGTGGCGGTGTGGAATCATCAAATGCGACTTGGAAATGGAATTATCAAGGGACTGACAATTACTTCGGTACTGCAATGCATTCAGAAACCGCATGCAATGGAGCTGTGGTTTTTGATTCCGGACTGATGAATCTGGATAGTAGTTGCTTCACTCGTAATAAAGGAGCGCTCGAATCACCAAATATCACTATCCCACCGGGACTTGCAGGTATCAGTCTTCGCTGGACACAACGAGTGGGTCACTATGATTCAAAATACTATGTAGGCTGGAGCACAGATGACGGTGCTACATGGGACTCAATCCAGATCAATCAGGAAGTACCACAACTGAATGCTGTGGACAATGGACTGGACAGGATAAAAGAATTCACTCGCAATCTAAGGTTGCCGAATGTACAGAATGCAGAAACCGTGAAGATTAGGTTTATCATTGATGGTAACTATTACTTCTGGGGTATAGATGATGTCATGCTCATAGTGCCGGAAAATAACAATATCGCACTGCCAATCAGTACCAATTGGTTCGCCGGTCCAACTATGGTTCAAAACTTTCACACACAAGCTACTACCAATGTCTGGATGACAGATGTAGAGAATATAGGTGCACTCACAGCCAGCAATGTAGTTCTGACAGTTTCCGTAACTGACACCACTACAAAAGAGGTAATCTACAGTTATGATCATCAAATAGGAGATATCAACTCTGGTGACACACTTCAGAATATCGTCAATCAGGATCTGACTTTTGAAACTCCAGATAAACCTGGTATTTATGAAATTAAATATCAAATCAGTATGGACTCTACAGATTATGATCTCAATGACAATTCTAAGACGATGCTATGGTCTATCTCAGCAGACAGGTATGGCGCAGGATTAAACTATTCAGATGCTTGGGGACTGACCGGTGAGGGCGGAATAAATTGGCTTGCAGGGGCCATTTTCAAGCAGGAGAATGACGATGCTTTTGGAACATTCGATCATGTAAAAGTTGGATTCTATAATCAGCAGGCAGCATTTATCGGCATGGGTGCAGAAGTACGTGTATATGAATATGAAGATGTAAATGGAGATCAGCAGATTTCTAATGCAGAATATACCGGTGGAAATGGTGTACCGATAGCTGTGGCAGATATAACTATTGACAGTCTGAATGCATATCAAAGTATGGATATCGAGCTGCATGATATAGATACCTACGAACCCATCACTGTGGAAATGAAAGCCGGAAAGTCCTATATAGTAGGCATCCGCTTCCTGAATGAAATCAACACAGAAGCCATATTTTATATGGTGGACAGATCGTATAATTCATATGCTACTGAATTTGCTCAACAAAAATTCAAGCCAGAACTATATAGACCTTCTTCTATCTTCCAGCGTAGAGATGATGACAAAGACTTAAATATTACAATAGATAGAAATAGACTAGGCCTCGCCATGGGAGATATACTGGTAAAAACAGGTGTCAAAAACAAAAAACCTGTGCTTGCCTCTCGATCTATGAGTGTCTTTCCCACCATTGCGAAGGACTATATCAATGTAGAATTCAATATGCAGTCATCCACTGAAGGCCAACTGGAAGTGCTGGATATCTCAGGTAAGAGAATTTATTCAACAAAGGCTGACAACTATTACGACCAGACCATTAGAATCAATCTGAGTCAGATCATACCAGGTACTTATTTTGTCAGGTTGACTACAAATCAAGGAACTATATCTAAACAGTTTACAGTAATCAAGTAATAATTCTTAAATAAATAAGAATCAAAAGCTGCCTTCGGGCGGCTTTTTTTATGCCATCCCTAAAGCCTGAAGCCGAGGCAAATTTTAGTACCTTTGTCTAACCACATTAATGAAAAGTGCATTTCGAATTGCACATAAACTGAAACCAATCCAACTGTATGAGACAAAAGATAATAGCCGGTAACTGGAAGATGAATACGGACTTGGCGAGAGCAGGTGAGTTGACGACGAAGGTCATAACTTCTATAAATCCAATGGTAAGCAAAGTTATATTTTTCCCTCCTTACCCATTTTTACACACAGTTCAAGAGGCTGTCCATGCGAAACAAGAATTTGCTACCGGAGCTCAAAATCTCAGCAATCACGAGAAAGGTGCATTCACCGGGGAAGTAAGTGCAGCTATGCTAGCCTCAGTCGGCTGCCAATATGTACTTATCGGCCATTCAGAGCGACGTCAGTACTTCAATGAAAATAGTGATATTCTCTTTGCCAAAATTCAGCAGGCACTAAAACACAGTCTGCGGGTAATCTTCTGCTGCGGCGAACCTCTGGAAATCAGAGAAGGGGGGGATCATATAGCCTATGTGGAAAGACAAATCAAAGAAGTAATCCTAATGTTGGATCCTGAAGAGGTGACTTTTATTTCCATAGCCTATGAACCGATTTGGGCCATCGGTACCGGCAAGACTGCCACCACAGATGAAGCTCAGGAAATCCACCATGCTATTCGAAAGCAATTGGAAGCACATTTCAGTGACAACATCGCGCGTCGTATAAGTATTTTATATGGTGGCAGTGTAACTACTTCAAATGCAGAAGGACTATTTAATCAGCCTGATATAGATGGCGCACTGATTGGTGGTGCCTCACTCCATGCTGAGGAATTCGTACAGATCATATCATTTATGGAAAGTGTACAGGCATGAAATATTGGTTATTGAAGACAGAACCTGAAGAATACAGCTTCGCTGATCTGCTGAGAGACAAGACAACCGCTTGGACTGGCGTACGCAATTATGCTGCAAGGATAAATCTGCGTGCGATGAAAAAGGGTGACCTATGTTTTATTTATCACAGTGTAAGTGATAAAGAAATCGTCGGTATTGCCGAGATCACAAAGGAAGCTTATGCTGATCCCACCAATGAAACAAAGGTGGAATGGGTAGCTGTAGATATGCGGCCAGTATCTGCACTAAAGAATAAGATAAGCTTGGCTCAGCTGAAAGCGGACCACTTTTACGATGACCTTGAATTGATTCGCATTTCCAGACTTTCTGTGGTACCCGTAGAAAAGAAGCACTGGGATGCTATAATGTCATTAGGAGGTGAATAACTGCTCAGTCAGGTTGATTATGGATAACATTGGCATAATGTATTTATTTTGCTTATTCATACTGATGGGTTGTGGAGAGATCAATACCTCTCATCCAGAGCTAATCAATACAGGACATTGGCAAGTAAAGAAGATGTGGGTAAATGATTCTATTCCAAAAATAGAATTTGACAAAATGAGCTTGGATCTATTACCCAATAGCAGATATAAATTTGTAAATAACTTAAATCAGACTGAAGCAGGAACCTTTACTATAACGGATAGTTTGCTAATACTTGCAGATACCACACAAGGTAATTATATTGAAAAGGCAATGCATATTTTGAAGATGACCGAAGATTCCATGATACTTAGGCTAAACTTCAAGCAAAAAGAATCCAAATTATTATTGATTCGCACTAAACCAGCTGGATCGCCAGGTCAGTAGCCAAGGTGATTGACATGACTCCTTTTTCAATTTTAAAATCTTCTACGGTATAGTCATTTATCCGACCTTTGACTGCCATATCATCATTCAGTTCTATTTCTGAGATATTCGCATTGGTCTCCAAAATAATTTTATCAATTATAGGCTTTAAATCTATGGGGAATTTCTTCCTGATAAATGTTTTTGCCACTGAGAGGCCGATATTTCCTGTAAGCGAAGAAAGCATATTTTTCCCTGAAAAATCAAATCTTAAATTTTCCATATCAAGCATCAGTGTCTTCTTGTTTAGCCTGGGTATACCTACTACGGAAAGTCCTCCATTGAGAATGCCTTTAAGTCGCATCGCTATTGCAATACCATCCTCTCCCAGCATCCGGATGATCACTTTCTCGACTTGTGAATGAATAGCGTCCTCAATGGCAGGATTAGCCTGAATGATCTGATAAGCCGGCTCGCCGAGATCGGCAAGATCTAGATGCACATAAATACGTGTCTTTTCATGCTCTACTGAAGCAGGTAAATACTGAACCTTAGGAACATATTTTTCTTCCAATTCAGCGTGCTCAGTACTATTCTCGAAAAACCATTTCGTATTTGACCCCAGGAGTAGGCGATCTTCCTTCACTTCTATCGGCTCCATCTCCATGAAGTCCGGCTTTAACTTTATGTAAAGACTATGTTGATCTCCCAATGGTATATTAACAACTCTTTCCCAAGCCACTTTCATCAGTAGTTGCGGGATGTTTAATACCTTCTTTATAGCTTCATCGATCTTTTCACCCATTTTGGGTAATTGATCATCTATTTTAGATTTGATCAATCCATCCGGAATAATCATATCCACTATCTTCGGATGAATATCAAGATCACTGACCCATTCTACTTCAGATATCGAAGAGGTTGTATCAATGTTGAAATCAGATTGAATATCTAGTTTAGAATGAGTATGGATTCTGATTTGAGCATCCACAGACACTGTACCGACCGGCAATTCAAACGCAGCATTGATGGACATAGGGACGACTATGTAAATCGTGTCTTCTCTAAAATCAAATTCAACTTCACCATTTACAAACAGGTTGACCACTTTGTTATCAGATATGTCTATCTCTAATGGATCCTTTTCATTGAACTTCTCATTAATTTCCTTATTGATTAATTTGCTTAATTTCTGCTTTTCAACTTCAACTTGTAAATGATTAATTAGAATGTAATTCTCCATGCCTTTAAATTCCTATTTAGTTAAGTTAATAAAGGCAGAAAGCGTCTTTTTGTTTTTAATTGCTATTGTTAATATATAATTTCCATTGGCCACGAGTGGCAATTCCAATCTCACCAACTGATTGGCATTTACGTCCATCTTCCACTGATTAACCTGCTGTCCGGCAGTTGACATCATTTTGAAAGTGGCTTCTCCTCTGTAATCTGAGGGTAGTGTAAAGCGTACCTCTCCCTGAGTCGGATTGGGGTAAATCCGTACATCTCCTACACTGCCAACATCTCTTTTGACAGCTATACTGCTGGTATCATATGCTGCGGAAGCATCCAGTACATACAGGCCATTTTTCATATCTACAGCTATGATATTACCATTTGAGAGCCAAGGATATACGGACCATACTCCGTCATAGTCGCCCGTAGTCGCAGAGCCATCGATCTGATAGTAGGTGTCAAAATAACCGGTTAATTTGATTTTTTTGGGATTTGAATAATCAAATACCTGCATTCCATCCAGATAACTTGCCATCACGAAAAAGCGTGAATTTATCAAAAACGGGTTGTGTAGTGTGGCTTTACCAGATTGTGAGTAAAATGTATCCAATGGAGTGGGATTAGAGACGTCACTTACATCAATACTTTTAGCCGGCAGAGAGCCCGGTACCTCATCAGTGAATATCAGTGTCTTACCATCCGGGGACAATATACTACTGTGATTATACCCAGCAAAAGGATAGTCGGTATAAGACCCAACCGCCTTAAATTTATTGTCCTTAAATGTAAAGATATACAGTCCGTCGTAACCACAAGAAGCATAAATAGTGTCATTTCTGACGAACATATCATGTACCTGTGAGATCTGTATGCCGTCATCTTCCAGACTGCGTAATTCTTTGGGATGAGTCGGATCCTCCTTTAAGTCGAAGACAGTCATGGCATTTGTTTTGCCCGGCTTTCTCCGGATACCCACATATAGATAATCACCCTCAATAAATATGGTATGACCCTGTCTCAGATAATCCTGTCCTTCATATACGATGTGCACACTATCTGGAAGGAAACTGAGATCAATTATTTGCATTACATTAGGTCCGGAATCATCACTGACAGCATATAGATACTTACCGTAGGTCTTGTATTCACGCCAGGTTGCTTTTTTTATGGGGCTATCTGTAAAATCAACTAGTTTGAGAGAATCAGTATTGGTGATATCCACATAATAGGTACCGTCACTACCACCCACAATAGCGTATTGACGTCCATTTTCCTCATAGCCCCAACAACTGCTGTAGCGCAATCCTTGCTGCTGCCAGTGACCCAACAATTCCACCTTATTGTGATCATATTCCTGAGCTACGGCGCTTGAGATTTTAAATAATAAAAAAGCCAGAATAGTTAATTGAATACGCATATAATAAGTTTTTTGAACAATAAGTGTAATGGTTGTTTGGACTGGTTACTGACCTAAAGTAATCACAAGATAATTTATTCTACCAATATTTTTCCGGAGTACGTTTTCGTTCCGCATTGAATCATAAGAAGATATATTCCTGACTTCAATGGAGGCAATGGGAGTCCGAGTAACCCATCTGTAGCGCTGTACGGCTCATTTAATACCTTTCTCCCTTCCAAGGAATACAGCTCTGCGTAGACCATTTTATTTTGAAATTCTGTATTGAAGATATTCAGTTTTTCGCCAGAAGCAGCAGGCTGTGGAAATATGAGCAGATCCGACTTTTGATTTACTGATTTATTGCTCAGTGAAAGATACGGATTGGAGAATTTTTTATTCAGATACAATCTATATTCGCCGGGTGCAAAAGTAAAGTTCTGAGGGACACTTGTACCCCAGATGCTGTCTCTACCGAGGTAATTATAATACCAGCCATCATCTGGAAAAGGCAAGGTAAGGGACTGCGTAGTGACGTCAAAATTACCGAGAGCAAGCATCTTGAGCCCCGACTCGTCCATTCGGATATATTTAAATTTCTGCGCAAGAAAAGAAGTGATAGATGAACTTTCAAATTCAGCATGACTGGTTTTTAAATGAATTAACGCAGCAGTTACTCCATATAATTTTAATCTCTCAGGAACTTCAAGATAATCCCATCGTATCGGCTTTGGATCAGTTCGGCAGGTATTATTCACAGTGCCATCACCACATGCATTGATAGAATAATCATAACCCAATTCTCCAAATTGCCATAGCATTTTTGGACCCGGAATCGTATAGAAAAATACACTCGCAAGCGCAACTCTCTCAAGTGCTGTCTTGAGATTTTTAGTATTGTAACTTCCTGCACTATTTCCAAAATTCATCAATTTATACATCAACCGCTCTTCATCATGGCTTTCCATATAGGTTACCAAGCCTGATTTCGTCCAATTTCTGTTCTTAAAATAACCCTGTCCAAGGTCACCGGAAAATCCCATAGCAGCTTCCTGATAAGCATATGTCACATTTCCCCACAGTAGGAAACCATCAGCGCTGAGTTCCTTTTCTTCGGTGTTATCTGCAAAATGTTCAAGTATGGCATAAGCTCGTGGGTTCACCGATAGCATCGAATCCCTATAGTTTTTCAGAACTTGAATCCTGGCTGGTTCATAAGCTCCCCAGGCAGCAACATCAGTTGGTGTATTGCGCTGTGTGAAGCCCTTTGAAAGGTCAAATCTAAAACCGTCAAATCTGTAATTTTCCAGCCAATACTTCGGCACAGTGGTAACATAAAGTTGGGTCGAGGTAGACTGATGATTGAAGTCATAGCCTACATTATATGGGTGTGTGGCCACCGGATTAAACCATGGATTGTCCATTGCAGGCCTATTGTTCGCTTTGTCCCAATACATCTGCACCATAGGGTTCTGATAGAAAGCATGATTAAAAACCACATCCGCTATGACTGCTATTCCCTGTTGATGACAGACATCTATCAAAAATTTCAATTTATCTATGTCACCATAATATTTATCCACTGCCATATGTATCGAAGGATTGTAGCCCCAACTGATATTGCCTTCAAATTCATTGACTGGCATTAATTCGATAGCATTTACTCCCAGTCTTTTCAGATATTGGATACTGTCTGTAATGGTCTGATAATCATGTGCCATGACAAAATCCCGGACCAACAATTCATATATGACCAGATTGCCCGAAGGCGGAGGTATAAAATTATTTGAGGACCAAGCATACTGATCATTGAGCTGATAAAAAGTTACCAGCCCTGAAGTCTTACCCGCTGGATATTTCGGCAATCCCGGATAAGTCTCAGCTGTTATATAAGAATCATTCGAGGGATCGAGTACTTGCCTGCTCAACGGGTCGGGAATTCTCAGTCCCTCCTGTAACCAATACTGATATTGCAGCTCCCTTCCTAAGCCGGAGGAATCTATTTGCAGCCAAAAAAATCGACCATCAGGAGTTTTATTCATTTGATGCTCTGGCAGAGGAGTCCAGTAATTTAGACTACCGACTAGAAAAACAGATTGTTTGCCGGGAGCTTCTAATACGAATGTCAGGTTACCACCGGGGCCCGAATTACAGCCCAATTGAGCACCTGGCGGCAAGTCATGTATGAAAGTAGCATGAGGTACTGTCCGAGTAAAAATGGTATCTATCTGCTGTGAACCATTATCCACAGTAAGTTCGTATTGATATATACCAGGTGCTTGAAGTGTATCCTTATATACTATCTCCGTAGCATTACTAATCTCTATTTGAGTAATTCCATTTCTTACTAATCGCATATGGGCATTCATATTGGCGCTAACATCCATTTCAAAAATAGTCCCCAAGGGTACAATTTTAACTGGCTCGTCAGGCTTGATGATAGCTATCTGAAGATCAGAGGATGAGTTACTGAGCGGGTAAAAAATATCCTCTCCAGAACTAGCTCTTCCCACCTTACTTCCACTTACATTCCTAAAAACAAAAGCAAGCGATTTTACCTCTTCACTACTCGGCACACCATAAAAGCTTTTAATTTGATACTTCAGTTTATATAAATTGGGATTTACTTTCTCCATTTTAACTTTTGGATCATCTGTACCCCAATTACCCTGCACATATTTCCAATCATTGGGTCCGGAACTAGAAGCAGTGATCAACCCCGCATGCATATACACAGTACAATTGCAATCTTTGAGCTGCTGATTGCCCTGAGTAGCATCAAAATACACTGTGATCGTGTCATCAACCGTAGGAAAGACAGGCTCGATACTGACTTGAGCCTTGGAAGTAAAAGTAATAGCCAGAAATATTAAAATTAATAGATGTTTCATTTGCTCACATTGCAGAGTGGAATAATATTTAAATATAACATAATGGTGAATGTCTGATAAAAAATGAAGTGATATTTCAATATTATCGCCTCCAAGAGTTTTAATGTTCAAATAATTTCTCCGATATTTTTTAAATCTATTAAACTTTTTTACGCATGAGAATTATCTATTTCCCATATACTTCTAGAAAAGTTAACTACAAACCCTTTGTTAACTAATTATTAACAATACGGTGTTATATATTAAAGAAAATTATAATAACTAAGGAATACAGTCGTTTTCCTCAGCAAACAATATACCTAAATGTGTTAATACCTGGAGCATAATTACATACGATATATGATTTGCTTTTTTATTACGACTTCGAAATCTACTTTTGCCACTGACAATTATATCCAAACACGAGTAGAATTTTGACTTCTACTCACCGGATCTAATTATGTAATTTCGGATTCCCCCAAGAAACCTTATTCTTTTAACCTAAAGACACAATAGATATATGAATCTATCAAGGTCAATAGTACTGATATTTGCTTTTTGTTCTATACTTCTATCAAATACCGGGCAGGCTCAGAGTTTTTTACTCGCTAATAATTTTAGCTTTTTATCTAAAGTCTCATCTGAGAACACACTACGCTCTAACATTACAAAGTATGCTGACAACTTTGTAGGGACCAAATACCGCTCTAGTGGTACTACACCTGCAGGTTTTGATTGTTCTGGCTATGTAAGGTTTATTTTCCAACAATATGGATATGATTTGGCCCACAGTTCCAGAGAATTGGCGACCGAGGGTAAAGCAGTTTCCAAAATTGATGCAAAACCCGGTGATTTAGTGATATTCGCCTATAATGGGTCAGTGCATCACGTAGCTATGGTTTACTCCAATAATAATGGTGATATTGAAATCATACACAGTTGTACCAGCAAAGGCGTGACAATCGAAAGGATCTCAGATTCAGCTTATTGGACCAAAAGATTCTACAGTATTCGAAGAGTTATTTAATAAAAAAATATATAGATGAAGCCGCTTTTGTAACTGACGAGAGCGGCTTTGTTATTTCTTAAAAGTCCGATTCTTCACCTAAATACAAGATTCCTGTAGTTTAAATCATTTACACCATACTTGCATATGGTAATATTTTCGAAAAAAATATTCTCCAGGTTACTCCGATCAGCTAACAATTCTTAATTTGCCTCAATAAGCAATCGAATATGGTGAAGATAAAATTTGGCACAGACGGCTGGAGGGCGATCATCGCTGATGAATATACTGTAGATAATGTCAGACGCGTATCGACCGGGACTGCCCTCTGGATGCAGGGGCAGAATATGAAGCAGGTCGTCATCGGTCACGATTGCCGATTTGGTGGAGAAATGTTCTTAAAAGCTTCCACCGAAGTATTTTCAGCCCTTGGCATTAAAGTCTGGTATGCACAGGATTTCGTCAGTACCCCCATGGTTTCTCTGGGAGTAGTGAAGTTGGGTGCAGATCTGGGTATAGTGATTACTGCCAGCCACAATCCCCCCTCATATAATGGCTTCAAGTTAAAATCAAAATTTGGTGGCCCTTCTATACCGGCAGAGATAGCTGCTGTCGAAGCGTTAATCCCGAATACTAATATTGATATAACCACATTTAAATCTTTTGATCAATTAGTCAGTGAAGGACTGGCAGAAATGGCTCCGCTGGAAGATATGTATGTAGCTCATGCTGAGGCCGGATTTGACTTGAATAAAATTCGAAGCTCCGGCATACGAATTGCTTATGATGCCATGTATGGTGCGGGACAGCGGGCTATGCTCCGTCTACTCCCTGATGCGGTGGCATTGCACTGTGATTACAACCCTTCATTTAAAGGACAAGCCCCCGAACCAATAGGTAAAAATCTCAAAGAGTTTGCCGAATTGATCCGCAGAGAGGGAAATATTGGTCTCGGGATAGCAAATGATGGTGATGCAGATCGCATTGGATTGTTCGACTCCAAGGGTGAATTTGTGGACTCACACCACATCTTATTACTATTACTTTATTACCTACATCACTACAAAGGCGAATCAGGAGACGTCGTTGTTTCATTTTCAGTTTCAGAAAAACTTAAAAATCTCGCAGATCAATATGGACTCCAAACTGAAATTACGAAGATCGGCTTTAAATATATAGCAGAGATCATGACACAGCGTGATGTATTGGTGGCAGGTGAAGAGAGTGGCGGACTCGCTGTAAAAGGCCACATTCCGGAGAGAGACGGAATTTGGATTGGCCTTATGATAGCTGAATTTATGGCTACCACAGGAAAATCTTTGGAGCAACTCATTAGTGAGGTCTATGCACTGGTAGGTTCATTTTGGTATGACCGCGATGATCTCCACATCACCGAATCATTAAAGCAGTCTATCATCTCAAAATGTACCAACGACGAATTCAAATCCTTCGGAGATGAGACCATCACAAGCATTCAGTCTATTGATGGGTTCAAGTTTTTCTTAGGCGAAGGCCGATGGATTATGATCAGACCCTCTGGAACAGAACCTGTGCTGCGTGTATATGCACAAGGTAGAGATAAGGCAGACACTCGTCATTTGTTAGAACAAGTAAAAAATACAATTCTTTGAAATTTATATCTAAATTAAAATCAATGCGTAATCAATTACTAATCATAGGTTGTCTCTTATTCTTCAATTATTTTCAACTCAGCGCCCAGCCGACTGAATTGCGCGGATGTCACATGTGGCATCAGCAAAGCTCTGCTATCAAGTTAACTCCTGAACAGGAAGCATGGTATTTTGCGCCGGTGGAGCGCTCAGACACGTTTGACATCTTGGATTATGACCTAACTATTGATCTGACCAACTTTAAGCTGGCCCAATTGATTGGTAAAGCATTGATTACCTTCAAGCCAAAAATTGCCGGGAATCAGATACTCAATCTCGATCTACTAAATCTGACCATAGATTCTATCAAATATATGGATGGATCTTCATCAAGTTATACCTACATATCTCCACTACTTACAGTAAAATTTCCCGAAGAATTGGAAGTTGATTCCACCTATCAGGTTACTGTATTTTATCACGGTCGACCAACCACAAGCCCCTCAGGGTTCGGTGGATTTTATTTTGAAGATGGCATAGCTTATAACCTTGGCATAGGGCTGACAGATGATCCGCACAACTATGGCAGAAGCTGGTTCCCCTGCTTTGATAATTTTGTGGAGAGAAGCACCTATACTTACCGCGTCATTACACCTGAAAAGATTAAAGCCTATTGTGTGGGTACATTTATTTCAGACACACTGATCACTCCTGACCTGAGATTACGCACTTATCGAATGAACCAGTTGATTCCGACCTATCTATCAGCTATCGCTGCTTCGACCTATACCGATTATGATTATACGCACCAGAGTATCTATGGCGATCTGCCGGTGCAGTTAGTTGCCAAGCCGGAAAACATGGAGGATGTTAAAGAATCATTCAAAAACTTAAATTATGCTGTAGATGCTCTCGAATCGTGGTATGGAAAATATCCATTCGAGCGTGTCGGATATGTCATGACTACTCGTGGTGCGATGGAGCATCCGGGCAATATCGCTTATCCCCTATTTACTACAGCTGGTGGTATGGAAAATCGCAGATTGTATAGTCATGAACTTACTCACTTATGGTGGGGTGATCTCACCACACTGAAGACACAAGCAGATATGTGGATCAAGGAGGGGAATGCAGAGTATGGCAGCCATTTGTTTGCTGAATATTTTGAAGGACGAGCATCAATGGAGCAGATCCTTAAAGAAAATAATAACAAGGTGATTACCACCGCACATACTGACGATGGCGGTTATCTGCCGCTCTCACCTATGCCTAAAAGTATCACTTATGGTACTACTACTTATAACAAAGGTGCGATGGTGATGCACAGTATGCGGGGTTATCTCGGAGATGATTTATTCCGCACCAGTCAGCAAGCCGTACTCTACAATAATCAATACAATAACCTGACGGCTGAATCTTACAAGAATGCGCTCACAGCGGCATCCGGCATAGATATGACCGACTTTTTCAAGCGTTGGGTTTTGGATACTGGCTTTTACGATTTCGTAATTACTGATTTTAAAGCTCTTGATTTACCGGAATATAATTATGAATTGACCATTAAACAGAAATTATATCACTCTTCAGATTTCTGTATCGATGCGCCCATCACAATTACCTTTTCAGATAGTCAAAATCAACTCCACACAGAAAGAGTTATTGCTACTGGGGAGACGACCGTCATTCCTTTGAAGCTGGATTATAATGCGACCTCTGCTTTTCTCAATGCGCCGATGGCACTAAATCTGGCTCAGTACTCACAGTTGTTTAAAATTAAATCTACCGGTGGTATCGTATTTCCTTTTGGCGTAATGACGCTAAGTATCAATGCAGCTACCGACTCTACATGGCTCTATGCCGAGCATCACCTCACCCCTGCTGACAGGCCTCTTAGTGCAAATGTAAACTTTAAACTTTCTAAGGACCACTTTTGGAAGATCTCAATAGCCGACAGTACAAAGATCGGTGTAAATGGCCGATTGGAATACAGTCTTGGCTCCGATCGCAGTGTACTCACTACCGGAGAAGATTCTTTACAATTATTTTATAGACCAAACAATCAGATTGAGTGGGCGGTCTATCCATATGCTCTTAAGCTGGGAGGTAGTCCCAGCGATAAGCGAGGCACCTTCTCAATGAGAAAAGTGATGGCAGGCGAGTATGTCTTTGGCAATATCGATAAGTCTGCCCTCAAAAACCACCTTGAGAATAACACTCTTGCCCTCGCCACATATCCCAATCCTGTATCTGACCGATTGAATATCGAGTTGCCTTCTAGTCTGATGCGACAAAATTATATGTGCAAACTAATCAACTCCGCAGGTATTGAAGTCTTCAGTAATTCCGTTTCTTCAGCAGGAAATGAATTACTGTTGATGCTGCCTAAGAACCTTGCATCCGGAAATTACGTTGTGCAGATTTATGACCAGAGTCAATCATTTCTGGCCCAAAGCAAAATTGCGATCGTAAACTAAACTTCATTGGCAAAAAAAGATTTGTATCCTGCCGACTTACTGCAGGTACTTGAATTCGACAGAATAATTCACTTGGCCGGGAATCACTGTTATGGTGAACCGGGAAGGAGGCTTTTTAATGAATCACTATTCAGTATTAATTTCGAAAGGAATAAGTATCGACTGCTCATTACTCAGGAATATAAGGAGAGTATAGAGTCAGGGACACCATTTAAATTGACCTCTTATGAAGATACCAGGCCGTTTCTATTGCATTTTGAGGTGCCGGGCTATCAGTTATCTCAGGAAGAAATAGTACTGCTCAAGCACCTGATCACTCTCACATCTAGTATCTCTAGGGCACA
>Ga0154020_10004235_pt1 | contig 17124 bp, 31 predicted proteins | sample Klosneuvirus_201_FD_109709 | JGI IMG/M metagenome (GOLD analysis project Ga0154020, IMG submission 109709) | Active sludge microbial communities from wastewater, Klosterneuburg, Austria - Klosneuvirus_20160825_MG | ecosystem: Engineered > WWTP > Aerobic digester > Activated sludge | place...
GTGACAGTGAATTTAATAGCACCGATAGCGATGGAAGATGGATTGCGTTTTGCGATACGCGAAGGCGGAAGAACTGTTGGTGCCGGAGTTGTTGCTAAAATTATTGAGTGATTTTTGAAGGTTATAAAAAAAAATTTCAATAAATAATTAATATTGAATTTATAAACTTAGGATCGAATAAATGCAAAACCAGAAAATTAGAATTCGCCTTAAAGCCTTCGACTATCGGTTAATAGATAAATCAGCGCTTGAAATTGTTGAAACAGCAAAAAGAACAGGGGCTGTTGTTAAAGGTCCAGTGCCACTCCCAACTAGAATTGAACGTTTTGATGTGTTGCGATCGCCTCACGTCAATAAAACTTCACGCGATCAATTTGAAATTAGAACGCATTTGAGATTAATGGACATTATTGACCCAACGGAAAAAACAGTGGATGCACTCATGAAATTGGATTTGCCAGCAGGTGTGGATGTTGAAATAAAATTGTAAATAATCAGCATTATCAATGGTAAAAAACCTTTTACTTTAAAAAGTAATTAGTTAGGCTGAATTAAATAAACTCCTTAAAAGAGGATAAAAAATGAGTTTAGGACTAGTCGGTCGGAAGATCGGTATGACACGAATATTCACAGAAAATGGTGATAGTTTGCCAGTGACTGTCATTGATGTCTCTAATAATCGTGTAACTCAGATAAAGAAAACTGAAAAAGATGGCTATTCAGCTGTTCAGCTTTTATTTGGTACAAAAAGAGCAAGTAGAGTAAACAAGTCTAGAGCAGGCCATTTTTCTAAAGCGGGTGTTGAAGCCGGGAGCATTTTAAAAGAGTTTCGAGTAATTAAAGATGAAGATCTTAATCAACTCCAAAATGGAATGGTGATTAAAAATGATATTTTTAAAGTTGGGCAAAAAGTTGATATATCAGGAATAACTATAGGAAAAGGATATGCCGGTGTTATTAAACGGCATCACTTTTCATCCAATAGGGCGAGTCACGGCAATTCAAAAGCGCACAATAAACCTGGCTCAATTGGCATGGCGCAAGATCCTGGACGTATTTTTCCTGGCAAGCGTATGTCTGGTCATTTGGGAAATGTTAAAAGAACCACGCAAAACCTTGAAATATTAAGAATTGACAATGAAAGAAATCTATTGTTGGTAAAAGGTGCAATTCCAGGACCAAAAGATGGTAATGTTATTGTGCGTCCAAGTATAAAAGAAAAAAAATAAATTAATCGGTAAAACATATAGTAATAAGGTGAACAGGTAATGGAACTAAAGCTTATCGGTAAAAAGGATCAGAATACAGACAGTGTCATTGTTTGTGATGAGCTTTTTAATAGAGATTACAATGAGGCGCTTGTTCATCAAGTCATAACATCATATTTATCAAATGCTCGTGGTGCTACACGAGCACAAAAAGGACGATCAGATGTGGCTAAATCAACACGTAAGCCATGGAAACAAAAAGGTACAGGACGTGCGCGTGTCGGTATGGCGTCCAGTCCTATTTGGCGTGGTGGAGGCAAAATTTTCCCAAGTAGTCCTGATGAAAACTTTAGAAAAAAATTAAACAAAAAAATGTACCGTGCTGGTGTTAGTGTGATCGTATCCCAGTTAATACGCGACAAACGGTTGTTAGTCATTGATAAATTTCATGTTGATACACACAAGACCAAAGCGCTGGCAGAAAAATTAGAAGCGCTTGGGCTAGATGAAGTGATGGTAATAACTCATGACTTAGATGAGAAATTGTATTTGTCATCACGTAATATCCCGCATGTTACAGTTGTAGAAGTGAAAAATATTGATCCAGTCAGTCTTCTGAGATTTGAGAAAGTTCTGATTACAACTGAAGGGCTGAAGAAATTTGAGGAACTTCTTTCATGAAAAATATAAATATCAGCGAAGAGCGCTTATTAAAAATACTATTAGCACCACATATTTCAGAAAAAGCCACATTTCTGGGAGAAAAAAATAATCAAACAGTATTCCGTGTGGCAACAGATGCGACTAAAAGGGAGATAAAAGCTGCAGTCGAATTAATGTGGAAGGAACAAAAAATAGAGGTTAGAAATGTTCGGACTATTAATGTAAAAGGAAAACAAAAGAGATTTGGCCGCTTTATGGGAAGCAGAAGTGATTGGAAAAAAGCAGTTGTTCGTATCAAGGAAGGGCAAGAGTTAAGTTTTACTAATTTTTCAAATGCAGAGGCTAAGTAATGGCACTAGTAAAATTAAAACCAACATCGCCAGGGCGAAGATCTGTAGTTAGGCTGATAAATAAGGATCTGCATAAAGGCGAGCCACATAAAAGACTGATTGAAAAACAATCGAAAACTTCGGGTCGCAATCATCATGGGCGGATTACCACAAGGCATCGCGGTGGTGGTCATAAACAGCATTATAGGTTGATAGATTTTAAGCGCGATAAAGATAACATCGTTGCATTTGTAGAACGTATTGAATACGATCCAAATCGCACAGCAAATATAGCATTAATTTGTTATGCAGATGGTGAAAGAAGATACATAATTGCACCTAAAGGTTTAGCAGTTGGTGCGCGAATTAGCAGTGGTAGTAATGCTCAGATTAAGGCTGGTGATACTTTACCATTAAGAAATATACCAATGGGAACAATAATTCACTGTGTTGAATTATTGCCAGGAAAAGGCGCTCAATTGGCACGTTCTGCAGGAACTTCCGTTCAATTGCAAGCACGTGAAGGAAATTATGCTCAAATTAAACTTCGTTCCGGCGAAATGCGCAAGGTGCATATCGATTGTCGTGCAACAATTGGTGAAGTAGGTAATGCCGAGCATAACTTGAGATCGTTAGGTAAAGCAGGTGCTGTACGTTGGCGCGGAATAAGACCGACTGTTAGAGGAGTTGCCATGAATCCAATAGATCATCCGCACGGAGGCGGTGAAGGAAGAACTTCTGCTGGACGACATCCAGTAAGCCCGTGGGGAACTCCAGCGAAAGGTTACAGGACTCGAAATAATAAGAGAACAGATGTGATGATAGTACGTCATCGTTATTCAAAAAAAGGGTAATAGTTAAATGGCACGTTCAGTAAAAAAAGGCCCATTCGTTGATACGCATTTATTAGCAAAAATCGAAAAAGCACGTGATACAAATGATAAAAGGCCGATTAAAACATGGTCGAGAAGATCAACAATACTGCCCGATTTTATTGGATTGACCGTTGCTGTTCATAATGGAAAGGTACATATACCGATTTTTGTGACTGAAAATATGGTCGGACATAAATTTGGTGAGTTTTCACTAACACGTACTTTTAAAGGACATGCTGGTGATAAAAAAGCTGTTGCAAAGCGATAGGATATAAAAATGGAAACAACTGCTATATTACGTGGGGTTCGCTTGTCAGCTCAAAAGGGACGACTTGTGGCTGATCAAATTAGAGGCCTTTCTGTAGACAACGCATTGAATATATTGAATTATAGTCCAAAAAAAGGGGCAGAAATAATACGTAAGCTATTGGAGTCCGCAATAGCTAATGCAGAGCACAATGATGGAGCTGACATTGATGACCTTAAGGTCACAACAATTTTTATTGATCGCGGTACATCAATGAAACGCACAAGTGCTCGCGCAAAAGGTCGTGGTAATAGAATAGTAAAACCAACTTGCCATATATCGCTTACACTTGGCGATAGAAATGATCAAAAAAATAAAGGCTTTAATTGATATGGGTCAAAAAATACATCCAACAGGATTTCGTCTATCAGTACAAAGGAATTGGCTTTCGAGATGGTATGCGAATAGTAATAATTTCGCTACTATGCTTAATGAAGACATTAAAGTACGTGAATTTCTAAGTGCTAGATTAAAAAATGCTTCGGTTGGTAAAATTTTAATAGAAAGACCTTCAAAAAATGCAAGAATTACAATTTTCAGTTCCCGCCCAGGTGTAGTTATCGGAAAAAAGGGTGAAGATATTGAAGTTCTACGTACGGAGCTTCAAAAGAGAATGGGAGTTCCTGTTCATGTAAATATAGAAGAGATAAGAAAACCAGAACTTGATGCGCAGTTAATCGCAGATAATATTGCACAGCAATTGGAAAAAAGAATAATGTTTCGAAGAGCAATGAAACGTGCGATGCAAAATGCCATGCGTCTCGGTGCTCAAGGGATTAAAATAATGAGTTCTGGTAGATTGAATGGAATAGAAATTGCGCGTACGGAGTGGTATCGTGAAGGAAGAGTTCCTCTTCATACGTTAAGAGCTGATCTTGATTATGCAACATCAGAAGCTAAAACTACTTATGGAATTATAGGTATAAAGGTATGGATATTTAAAGGTGAAGTCCTAGGGAAAAGTGATCAAGCAAATCTTACCACACCAAACTATAATTTGGATTCTGAAAAGAAAAAATCTTCGAAGAAATCTTCTGTTACATTCATAAAACAAGACACTTCTATTGGTTTGAAAGATAGTGGAACGTATTCTAAAGTAGATGCAATGAGTGTAATATCTGAGACAGATAATTCTGCAAACACAGAAGATAAGTCTAATTCTGGAGAGAAAAATGCTTCAGCCAGCTAGAACAAAGTATCGAAAACAACAAAAAGGTAGAAATACTGGAGTTGCAACACGTGGAGCAAAAGTAAGTTTTGGTGAATTCGGGCTTAAGGCTATTGGAAGGGGAAGATTGACAGCACGTCAAATAGAAGCGGCTCGTCGGGCAATGACTAGGCATATCAAAAGAGGCGGACGTATTTGGATACGTATATTTCCAGACAAACCCATCTCGCATAAACCTGCTGAGGTTAGAATGGGTAAAGGAAAAGGAAATCCTGAATATTATGTAGCTGAGATTCAGCCTGGAAAAATGCTATATGAAATGGATGGAGTCAATGAAGAAACAGCAAAAGAGGCATTCCGTCTTGCTGCAGCTAAGCTGCCAATCAGAACAATGTTTACAATAAGACAAATTGGTGGATAGTGATGAAAGCGCGGGAATTAAGAGATAAGAAGTTGCCTGAATTAAATAATGAATTAATTTCTTTGTTAAGAGCTCATTTTGGTTTGCGTATGCAATTAGCGACACAGCAGCTAACTAATACAAGACAATTAAAGATAATTAAAAAAGATATTGCAAGAGTGAAAACTGTTATAACTCAAAAACTAGCAAATCATGACAAATGAAAAATTAAAACGTATTTTAAGTGGAAAAGTTACCAGCAATAAAATGAATAAAACAGTAACAGTTCTTGTGGAGCGAAGGCTAAAACATCCTTTATATGGGAAATACATAACACGATCAAGAAAATATCATGCTCATGATGATGAAAATCAATTTTCAATAGGGGATTTTGTAAAAATTATTGAGTGTAGGCCTATCTCGAAAACCAAAAGTTGGAAAGTAATTAGTTTGGCTTTAGATGAATCAGGGCATTAATAATTATTATGTTAACTGCATATATTGTTTTCGCCAAGATGTACATTAGGTATAAATATAAATTAAAATATGTAAATTGCTGGAAATTAAATTTTTAATCATATAAAAAAATAGCTTTCAGTAAATTCACTTTATTTTGTAAATGAAAGGTTAGTTAATTTTATACAAAAGAGAATAACAATGATTCAAATGCAATCAATATTAAAAGTGGCAGATAATACAGGTGCTCGGTCTCTTATGTGTATTAAAGTTCTTGGTGGATCGAAAAGACAATACGCTGGAATAGGAGATGTAATCAAAGTTAGCATCAAAGATGCTGCACCAAGGGGGCGGGTAAAAAAAGGTGAAGTATATAATGCAGTTGTGGTGCGTACCGCAAAAGGTGTAAGACGTGCAGATGGATCATTATTGAAATTTGATGAAAATGCAGCAGTAATACTAAATAATAAATTAGAGCCAATCGGTACACGTATATTTGGGCCAGTAACCCGTGAATTACGTAATGCCCGTTTTATGAAAATTGTCTCACTTGCTCCAGAAGTATTATAGCAGCACATAGGAACAGATATGCAAAAGATAAAAAAAGGCGATGATGTTATAATTATTGCAGGCAAAGATAAAGGAAAAAGAGGTGCTGTGCTTCGTACAGATGGTAATGAGCGTGTCGTGGTACAAGGTATTAATACTGTGAAGAAGCATCAAAAACCAAATCCATCAGTTGGTAACGCCGGTGGAATAATTGAGCGTGAAATGTCAATTCATATTTCAAATGTAGCTATCTACAATTTTATTTCAAAAAAATCGGATAGGGTAGGATATAAATATGATAACGATAATAATAAGGTACGCATATTTAAATCCACCGGCGATTTAATTAAATCATAGTATAGGAAATTAATTTATGGCGCGCTTGCAAGAGTATTATCGAGATATTGTTTCTAAGCAGTTAATCGATCAATTCAGTTATGAATCTGTTATGGAGGTTCCTTGCATCAGCAAAATAACTCTTAATATCGGATTGGGTGAGGCAACAGTAGATAAAAAGATCGTTGATCATGCTATTTCTGATCTGAATAAAATTTGTGGACAGCATCCAGTAGTTACTAAAGCGAAGAAATCAATAGCAACTTTTAAGGTAAGACAAGATTATCCTATTGGATGTATGGTTACACTACGACGAGTAAGGATGTATGAATTTCTTGATAGATTAATAACGATTGCAATACCAAGGATTCGTGATTTTCGAGGAATATCGGGAAAGTCATTTGATGGAAGAGGTAATTATAATATGGGGATAAAAGAACAAATAATTTTCCCTGAAATTGATTACGATAAAATTGATGTATTGCGCGGTATGAATATATCGATAACTACTACAGCAAAGAGCGATATCGAAGCAAAAGCTTTACTGGCTGCTTTCAATTTCCCCTTTAAGAATTGAGGTTAGAATGGCAAAGATATCGATTATTAATAGAAATGAAAAAAGAATAAAGTTAGTAAAAAAGTTTGCAGAGCAACGACTAGCTTTGTTTAAAGTAATTAATGACAGTAAGCACAGTGAAGATGAACGTAATCTCGCACGTGTTACTTTACAAAACCTTCCAAGAGATTCAAGCCCTGTTCGTGTGCGCAATAGATGTTCATTAACTGGTAGACCTCGTGGAGTTTATTCAAAATTTGGACTTGGAAGAAATAAACTACGTGAAATTGCGATGAGTGGTAAGATTCCTGGAATTATAAAAGCGAGCTGGTAGATACTTCTAAAGTATGAATTAGCTTTTATTAGATTATCTTTATCAATACGATATAAAATTTCTTTATTTTTAATAATACAACAGAACAGGTATAACATGAGTATGAGCGATCCAATTGCAGATATGTTAACGCGCATAAGAAATGCGCAATTGGCCAAAAAAAAATCTGTAAAAATGCCGAACTCAAATATTAAGTTTTCAATAGCGAGCGTTCTTAATGATGAAGGATATATTGGTGATTTCACTGTATCAGGTGATAAATGTAAAAAGATATTAGAAATCACACTTAAATATTATTCTGGAGAAGCTGTTATTGAAAAAATAACACGTATCAGTAAACCTGGTTTAAGAATATATAAATCTAGTAGGAATCTACCAGATATAATGAATGGGCTAGGGATAGCAATTGTTTCGACGTCAAAAGGTGTTATGACAGAGAGAAAGGCGCGCGCTGTTGGGATCGGCGGAGAACTGTTGTGTGTTGTTGTTTAGCTAAGAGGATTTCGAAATGTCTAGAGTAAGTAATAACCCAATAACAATACCTGCAGATGTAGAAATTACCATTTCACCAGTAAGTGTTTTGGTTAAAGGACCACTTGGTAGCCTGCAGCAAGGATTGACCCATGATATTATGCTGGAAGTTAGTAAAAATATTCTGAAAATACAGACTACTAACAATTCGAAGCATGCTAATGCCATATCGGGAACGATTCGTGCGCTTGTAGCTAATATGGTTCATGGTGTTTCTATTGGTTTTGAAAAAAAATTACTTCTGGTGGGTGTGGGATATAAAGCACAAGCAGAGAAAAATAAAGTTAATTTAGCGCTTGGTTTTTCGCATGCAGTCGAACATAAGGTTCCTAATGGAATAACAGTCGAGACACCATCACAAACCGAAATTATAATTAAAGGCATAGACAAACAAAAAGTTGGTCAAACAGCAGCAGATATCCGAGCATATAGAAAACCTGAGCCTTATAAAGGCAAGGGTGTGCGATATTCTGATGAAGTTATCATTCTCAAAGAGACAAAGAAAAAATAATTGAAAAAAAATGTTGAATTTAAAAAATAAAAGAATTAGGCGTTCATTAAAAACTCGTATAAAAATTGCAGATTTAGGTGCAATACGTTTATCTGTTCACCGCACAAATTTACACATTTATGCACAACTTATTAATGATAGAGATAATATAGTTATTGCATGTGCATCTACTTTAGAGCCTGACGTACGTAAGTCTCTTACAAAAGGTGGAAATGTAGCAGCTGCAGCTTTTATAGGTAAAAGAATAGCAGAAAAAGGCAAAATTTTTGGAATATCAAAAATAGCGTTTGATAGATCTGGTTATAAATATCATGGGCGAGTTAAAGCATTAGCTGATGCAGCACGTGAAAATGGATTGAATTTTTAATTTAAGGTTTGGAAATGGCCAAAATCGGAAAAACTAATGGTAAGGCGATGGGAGCAGAGGAAAACAGTGATAATTTTCGCGAGAAGATGGTAGCGATTAATAGAGTCACAAAAGTCGTAAAAGGTGGTCGTATTCTTGGATTTGCTGCGCTCACGGTTGTGGGTGATGGCGATGGTAGTGTTGGCATGGGTAAAGGAAAATCTCGAGAAGTTCCTGTTGCAGTTCAGAAGGCAATGGATGAGGCGCGAAAACGAATGTCAAAAATTAAAATGAAAGGCGGCACTATTTACCATCCTATTACTGCTTCGCATGGAGCTGCAAAAGTATATATGCAACCTGCACCAGAGGGAACAGGAATTATTGCGGGTGGTCCAATGCGTGCAATATTTGAAGTAATGGGAATGACTAACATACTAGCAAAATGTATTGGTTCAACTAACCCATATAACGTTGTTAGAGCAACTCTTAAAGGACTTAATGCAATGAATACACCTGCTATTATTGCTGCTAAAAGAGGTAAAACAGTAAAAGAGATTCTGGGTCAAGAGAATGGATAACATTACGAAATCAAAATCAATTAAAGTTACTCTTATAAAAAGTCCAATTGGAACTAAACAATCACATAGAGCTACAGTACGAGGATTAGGACTACGTAAATTAAATAGTTATTCAATGCTTCTAGATACACCAGAAACTCGTGGGATGATAAATAAAATTAATTACTTACTTAAATGTGAAGAGTAGATATGTACTTGAATTCTATAAAATCGGCAGCGGGTGCTAAGAAAGCCAAGTTAAGAGTTGGAAGAGGAATTGGATCTGGTATTGGAAAAACATGTGGGAGAGGTCACAAAGGACAAAAATCAAGAGCTGGGGGATTTCATAAAGTAGGATTTGAAGGTGGGCAAATGCCAATCCAAAGAAGATTGCCAAAGCGTGGATTCTCTACAACAAATTTCCATAAACCATATGAAATACGATTATCAGATTTAAATTTTCTATCAGAAAAAGAAATCAATATTAAGACATTAATAGAATTTAAGTTAATATCAAATAAGATTAAAAAAGTAAAAATATATAATTCTGGATTCTGTGATAAGTCACTTCATCTAAATGGAATTCTAGTTACGAATGGTGTCAAAAAGACAATAGAAGCTAATGGCGGCTCTATTACATAGAATATAGGGATATAAATTGGCTATAAAAGGCGCAACAACTAAATCAATAGATAAATTTTCCGATCTGAAAAGACGTTTATGGTTTCTATTGTTAGCGTTGATAGTGTATAGAATAGGTGCACATGTTCCCGTACCTGGGATAGACCCGATTACGTTAAAAGAATTATTTGATTCTCAAGAGAGCAGCGTACTTGGTATGTTTAATATGTTTTCTGGTGGTTCGCTTTCCAGATTTTCTATTTTTGCTCTTGGAATTATGCCCTACATTTCCGCATCTATTATCATGCAATTAGGAACTGTAGCAATACCATATCTTGAAGCATTAAAGAAAGAAGGTGAGAGTGGAAGAAGAAAAATAACACAATATACTCGATATGGAACTTTAGCATTAGCTTTAGTGCAAAGTTATGGGATTTCTGTGGCGCTGCAATCTCAACCAGGATTAGTTATTCATCCTGGCAGCATGTTTATTTTTACCACGGTTATTACTTTAGTAACAGGAACTATTTTTTTAATGTGGTTAGGAGAACAAATTACTGAAAGGGGTATTGGTAATGGTATTTCTCTTATTATTTTTGCAGGAATTGCCGCTGGACTGCCAAGTGCAATTGGTGGAACTTTAGATCTAGTTAGCACGGGTTCTATGCATTTTTTAGTTGCGCTTGGGATTTTTATCGCAGCTGCGTTTGTTACAGCATTTGTTGTGTTTGTTGAAAAGGGCCAACGAAGAATTCTAGTTAATTATGCAAAACGCCAGGTAGGACAAAAAGTTTATGGCGGTCAAAGTTCTCATTTACCCTTAAAACTTAATATGGCGGGTGTTATTCCTCCTATTTTTGCCTCAAGTATAATATTATTTCCTGCTACCCTAGCTGGCTGGTTTGCAAGTGATGAATCGATAGTTTGGCTTAAAGATATAAGTGCTGCACTATCTCCCGGTCAACCAGCATATGTAATAATCTATGCTGTAATGATTATATTCTTTTGTTTTTTTTATACCGCTTTGGTATTTAATCCAAAAGAAACATCTGATAATCTGAAAAAAAGTGGAGCATTTATACCAGGAATAAGACCCGGCGAACAAACTACACGATATATTGAAAGAATAATGTTACGTTTGACGCTTATAGGCTCTATTTATGTAACTCTTGTTTGTTTATTGCCAGAGTTTTTAATCCTTAAATGGAATGTACCATTCTATTTTGGTGGTACATCATTATTGATTATTGTAATTGTAACGATGGATTTTATGTCACAGATACAATCACATATTATGTCATCTCAATATGATAGTTTATTGAAGAAAGCTAATTTTAGAACTGGTACTGGTAAATTTCCTACGAGATAATTGAATTATAATGGCTAATGGCTAAAGAAGACACAATACAGATGCAAGGTGAGATACTTGAAACTCTACCTAATGCAACTTTTAGAGTAAAATTAGAAAATGGTCATATAGTACTTGGCCATATATCTGGAAAGATGCGTATGCACTATATAAGGATTTTGCCTGGTGATAAGGTGACTGTTGACTTAACTCCGTACGATTTATCAAGAGCAAGAATCACATTCAGGGCTAAATAATTTAAATTATTAGGTCTTATTTTGTATCACTTAGTATAGTAGATTTATGGAAATTTAAAATGAAAGTAAACGCATCTGTTAAAAAATTTTGTAGATATTGTAAAATAATTCGTAGAAACCGGATCGTTAGAGTAATTTGTACAGATCCGAGACATAAGCAAAGACAAGGGTAATACTAATAGAAATAGTTTATATCTTCAGAGGCAGGGAAATTAAATGGCGCGTATCGCTGGAGTAAATATACCAAATCATCAACATGTGGGAATTGCTCTCACGTCTATTTATGGTATTGGTAGATCGAATTCAAAAAATATATGTAATATAGTTGGCATAGATTCTGAAAAAAAACTTAAAGATCTATCGGAAGAACAGATAGATCAATTACGTGATCATATATCAAAGCTAACAATTGAGGGCGATTTGCGTCGAGAAGTTTCTATGAATATCAAGAGATTAATGGACCTCGGTTGTTATAGAGGGCTACGTCATAGGCGTGGTTTGCCTGTGCGAGGCCAACGTACACGAACTAATGCTAGAACTAGGAAAGGTCCACGTAAAGCTATACGTTCAAGATAAATAATATCTGAATTAACTAAGATAGTTATTATTAATAAGGAATTTAATTTCGATGGCTAAGGTAGCTACAAGAGTTCGCAAAAAAATAAAGAAAAACATTTCAGAGGGTATAGCTCATATTCATGCTTCATTTAACAATACGATTGTTACAATAACTGATAGGCAAGGTAATGCCCTTTCATGGGCAACATCTGGTGGAGCTGGATTTAAGGGATCGCGAAAAAGCACACCATTTGCTGCTCAAGTTGCAGCTGAAAATGCTAGTAAGATTGCTATAGAATGCGGGGTGAAGAATCTCGAGGTCAGAGTAAAAGGACCTGGACCTGGACGTGATTCCGCAGTAAGAGCTCTAAATGCAGCTGGATTTAAGATTACAAGTATTTCAGATGTAACACCAGTTCCGCATAATGGTTGTCGTCCACCAAAAAAACGTCGAATTTGAGGAGAGTACGTTGGCTAGAAATCTTGAACCAAAATGCAAACAATGTCGACGAGAGGGCGAAAAGCTTTTCTTAAAAGGCGAAAAATGCTTTACGGATAAGTGTGCAATAGAAAGAAGAAATTATCCACCAGGCCAGCATGGTCAAAAAAAGGGCAGATTGTCTGACTATGGCGGTCAACTTCGTGAAAAACAAAAAATTAGAGAAATTTATGGAGTTCTGGAAAGACAATTTCGAAATATTTATAAATCTGCTGATCGGCAACGTGGTGTGACTGGTGATAATTTGTTGCAACTGCTTGAGAGTCGACTTGATAATGTCGCTTTTCATATGGGCTTTGGTTCGTCTCGATCTGAGGCTAGACAAATAGTAAGACATAACTGTATTCTCGTGAACGGCAATCGTGTAAATATTCCTGCCTATTTAGTCAAAGCAGGAGATACTATTGAAGTTACTCAGAATGCCAGAAATCAATTGAGAATTAAGTCATCAATTGAAGCAGCAGAAAGAAGAAATTTCCCTTCGTGGATAGATATGAACGTCAAAGAAATGAAAGGAATCTTTAGATCTAAGCCCGAACGATCTGATTTACCTGCAACAATTAATGAATCTCTTGTTGTTGAGCTTTATTCGAAATAAAAATTTAATTATTGGGTAGCTTTTATCTAAAGGACATTACTATGCAAGGTAATGAATTATTAACACCACGTATCATAGATGTTCAAAATCTTTCGCCTCTACATGCAAAAGTTGTTATGGAGCCTTTTGAAAGAGGATATGGCCATACTTTAGGTAATGCCCTAAGACGGATACTACTGTCTTCGATGACTGGGTTTGCTCCAACAGAAGCGAAGATAGCTGGTGTTGTGCATGAATACTCTGCGCTTGATGGAGTACAAGAAGATATTGTAGATATATTACTGAATATCAAGGGAATAGTTTTAAAAATCCATAATAATGATGAAGCTGTAATTTCACTAAAAAAAACTGGAAAATGCGTTGTAACTGCTGGTGACATTGAAGTTGGACATGATGTTGAGATACTTAATCCAGATCATGTTATAGCGCATCTATCCTCTGATGGAAAAATTGATATTCTTTTAAAGATAGAAAAGGGAATAGGATACGTACCTGCAACTGTAAGAAAAACTAAGAATGTTGATAAGAGCATAGGCACAATTTTTCTTGATGCCTCATTTAGCCCTATCAGACGTGTTAGCTATACAGTCGAAAGTGCACGGGTCGAACAACGAACAGATCTTGATAAGTTAGTTATGGATTTGGAAACAAATGGTGTTGTTGATCCGGAAGAAGCAATTCGCTTTGCTGCGCGACTTTTAGTACAACAATTATCTGTATTCGCTGATTTAGAGAGCACACCTCTACCTAAAGAACAACCACAAGTTCCACAAATAGATCCAATTTTGTTACGTCCGGTCGATGACTTGGAGCTCACTGTTAGATCTGCTAACTGTCTAAAAGTTGAGAATATTTTTTATATTGGTGATTTAATACAGCGAACAGAGGCCGAACTGTTGCGTACACCAAATTTAGGTAGAAAGTCTTTAAATGAAATTAAGGAAGTTTTGGCGACACGAGAACTTACTTTAGGAATGAAATTAGATAATTGGCCACCGGCAAATCTCGATAATCTTTCCAAGGATATAAATCATGCGCCACAATAACGCATTTAGAAAACTAAACCGCTCTAGTAGCCATAGAGCAGCAATGTTCCGTAACATGAGTAATTCACTTCTGCGATATGAAGTCATCAAGACAACACTTCCAAAAGCTAAAGAATTAAGAAGATTTGTTGAACCATTTATAACTTTAGGTAAAAAGCCATCCCTTTCTAATCGAAGATTAGCATTTAACAGACTTCGCGATCGTGAGAATGTGACGAAGCTCTTTATTGAATTAGGTCCTCGCTATATAACAAGACCAGGAGGGTATATTAGAATACTTAAATATGGTTTTAGAAAAGGTGATAATGCACCTATGGCGCTTGTGGAACTTGTCGATAGAACGGTAGACAGTCAACTAAAAAAACCTGAAATAGATAAAAAGTAATTTTTTTTATCTGATTCTTTAAGTTTGAAAGTTCTACAAATACTTTTTTTAGATAGTAATTTAAATGATAAAAAAGTTAAGCTTTTTATAAGCGCATGAATGTTAGAGCATTTTCTATTTTGCGACTTCTAAAAGATGGGGAATTTCAGAGTGGAGTAAGTTTGGCAAAAAAACTTAATTGCAGTCGCTCAACTATAACAAATGCTTTAAAAAATATTCGTTCTTGTGGAATTGAAATATCTAAAATCAGGGGTCGTGGTTTTCGATGGATTAACCCTATTTCTTATCTGAATAATGATTTAATACTTAGCTGTGTACTATATAAACCAAATAATTTTTGCTTAATTATTTGTGATGTTATTGATTCAACAAATAATTTTCTTTTGAAGAATTTTGAAAAGCAGCATTACAATAATAACTGTATACCTGTGGTTGCTACTGAATTACAAACACATGGTCGTGGTCGTGCTGGGAGATCTTGGCATAGTGGTTTTGGCGATAGTCTTACATTCTCATTGGGATGGCGCTTCGAAAAAGGCGCTTCATCATTGTCTGGATTAAGTTTATTAATTGGTATTGCTATAATACGAGTTTTTAAATCCTTCTCTATTGGTAACGTTAGCCTTAAATGGCCTAATGATATTCTATTCGATAATAAAAAATTAGCTGGCGTATTAATTGAACTTCGTGGAGAAATTATTGGTCCCTCCTTTGTCATTATTGGTATCGGTATTAATTTTAAACTCTCTGACTATATAAAATCCTCTCTTAAACAAATAGCAACCGATTTATTTTCTATTACAGGCGTTTGTTTTGATCGTAATCTAATCTTTGGTTCACTGCTTCTGGAATTGCGAAATATTTTACCTGTATTTGAAGAGTATGGTTTCTCATTTTTTAAGAATGAATGGAGTAGTTATCATGCTTATGAAGGACAGCCAGTTAGCTTGATAGCACCAAACGGGAGTGTTGTAGAAGGGACCGTTGATGGCGTGATTGATGATGGCTCTATATGTTTGATCACATCTACGGGAAGGCATACATATCAAGTAGGCGATATATCCGTGCGATTGAATTACCATTAAATCATAAATGGCTAGTATACTTGCGATCGATTCTGGCAATTCATATGTAAAATGGGGTATGTTCAATCATGGTCAATGGTTAGCGCAAGGTAGTGTTTTTTACGACAAGGTGCCTTCCTTAAGGTGCGAATTCAATGAACTTCTTGTTCCAGAAAAAGTTGTTATCTCTCATGTCGCACGTGAGATAACAAAAAAACAAATTTGTGATCTATTTTCAAATTGGTCAGTTAAACCACTGTGGATTCATTCTAGATTTTACCAATGTGGCGTAACTAATGGTTATTCTGACCCTTTTCAGTTAGGCTCTGATCGCTGGGCAGCTTTAATTGCAGCATGGCAAATTCAGCAACAAGCTTGTTTGGTCGTCAATATAGGTACTGCAGTAACCGTTGATGCTCTCTCCGACAATGGAAAATATTTAGGTGGTATCATTCTACCTGGCATTCAATTGATGCTTAAAAGCCTCCAACTCGGTACTCAGATAATTAATGCTGGCTTGAGAAAATATGAAGATTTTCCTGTCGACACGAATAGTGCAATAAAAAGCGGTGTAATACATTCTTTAGTCGGTGCTATCGAACGTATGTATAATTTATTATCATTACAATTAAATCATCCTGTAGTAAATTGCATAATAAGCGGTGGTGACTCAACTTTACTACTTCCTCATATCAAGATTCCAGTTAAGGCGATTAATTATTTAGTCTTGGAAGGACTTGTTGTGATCGCTGAAGACCATCTCTAGAGCCTCCTTAGCTTTTGCTTCAAATAAAAACTTATGTCACGATTTCACAATGTAACCTTCTATACATCGGTCAATGATGTTCGTAATTTGCCACTTAACACTGGTATTGAGATTGCTTTTGCAGGACGATCTAACGCTGGCAAATCTAGTGTTATTAATACACTAACAAATCGAAGTCGTTTGGCTTTTGTTAGTAAAACACCTGGACGCACACAATTAATTAATTTTTTTCAATTAAATACAAACCTGTTTTTTGTTGATTTGCCGGGGTATGGATATGCCAAAGTTCCTGATTCCATTAGACAACACTGGCAGAATTTATTGAGTAACTATCTGCAAACACGCGAGTCTCTCAGAGGGTTAGTGTTAATAATGGATATTCGCCATCCCTTAAAACCGCTTGATATTAACATGCTTGAGTGGTTTGCCCCAACTGGAAAAGCAATTCACATTTTACTTACGAAAGCTGACAAGATGAGTGCACAGCAGGCAAATGTAACGCTACAAAATGTGACTCTATATTTAAAGGTAGCTTATCCACAGTGCTCTGTTCAGTTATTTTCCAGCTTAGCAGGTACCGGTGTTGAAAATGCAAGCACAGTAATTAGTGAATGGCTAATTAAAAGTTAGCTGATTAACTTTTATTTTTTTATTGATATCTCTCTGGAGAAGGTGTACATAATGCTCTGGCTAAAAGGGGAGTAAAACCATGGGGGCCACCTCTATATCACTTAAAGCCCAATCTCAGGGAAGAAAGGCAATAGTGGATCAAGATCGTCCGTTTCTATGTGGGCACACTTATTAAAGTATTTCCATGAATAATTGATTTTATTTATTTTCTATTTTCTATTTTCTA
>Ga0154020_10004237_pt1 | contig 17122 bp, 12 predicted proteins | sample Klosneuvirus_201_FD_109709 | JGI IMG/M metagenome (GOLD analysis project Ga0154020, IMG submission 109709) | Active sludge microbial communities from wastewater, Klosterneuburg, Austria - Klosneuvirus_20160825_MG | ecosystem: Engineered > WWTP > Aerobic digester > Activated sludge | place...
GAACGGGACGCGGCGGACTCGAACCCCCATCGCATCGAAGAGTGCGTTCCCAATCGCCGCCGCCACCGGTCGGGTGGCCGGCTCGCCGGCACCCGTCGAGACCGCTTCCGGGCGATTGTTCAGCAGTACGATGTCAATGGCTCGCGGCAGATCCTTGATGTCAAGGATCGGGTACGTCAGCCAATCGGTGCTCAACACTTCACTGGAGGAGAATTTCACTTCCTCATGCAACGACCGGCTCAGGCCCTGGATCAAATTCGCCTCAATCGTGCCGTGCAAGTTCCCGGGATTCACGACGAATCCACAGTCATGCGCCACGACAAATCGTTCGACCCAGACACGGCCAAGCTGCACGTCAACGATCACGTCCGCCACGATTGCGACCGTCGTGCCATTCCTTGGGGCATAGGCAATTCCCCGACCGCGGCGAAGAGAGCCGGTCTGCTCCGACAGGGGCCGGGGTGACGGCCGCGAAATCCAACCCGCCTTGTTCGCCGCGGCCTGAACCACCGCGCGATCCCGCGCGTCCTGAAGATAACGCAGACGAAATTCGACCGGATCAATTTTCGCCACCGAAGCCAGTTCATCGATGAAGCACTCGCTCGCGTAACAGGTGGCCATGCCGTCCGGATCGCGCAGATGAGCCGTGCGCAGCCCCGTGGCAATGGCGTGGTCCCACGCGATCAGATGCGATGTCCTTCGTTTGTTCGGGAAACGATAGGATTCAGCCGAAATCTGAAAACGGTCGGTGCTCTTGGGTTTCCATCCGCCGACCATCTGACCCCAGAGCGAATCCCCTGGCTCCTGTGTGCTCGAGGCGCGCAGTCGTCCGGTGATCCCCCGCGCTTCGTATTCGAAGGCGACGACGGATCCTTCCCGGTCCAGCCCACCGCGCATGCCAAGCACAATGGGTGGTCCCTTCGGATCCCACGCGGTGCCCTCGGAACGGCTGTACTGCACCCGGACTGGCCGGCCGACGATCGACGAAAGAAAGACGGCGTCGATCGCCGCATCATCCGCGTCATTCATCCCGTAGGAACCGGGCCCGGGAAGCCAAATCACCCGGACGTTGCCAGGAGAACGCTTCAGCATGGTCGCCACCGCACGACGAAGGGGGTACGGTTTTTGTCCACCCATCCAAACGGTTGTCACGACCGGGCCGACGTCTGCGACACCGCAAGCAGGAGCCATGCAGGCATGGGATTGAAAGGGATACTCGTAGTGGCCGCTCACCACCTGCGCAGCGGAGTCCAGCGCCTCCTCGATCGCTCCGACCGAATCAGCGACCTGGGTCGACTTGGGCGTCGCCTCGCGCAGGTGCGTGTAGAGGTCCTCGTAAGAATTTGGGAAAAGGGGCGCCGGATCGCTCCAGCGGACCGACAGCTCCCGCGCTGCCCGCACGGCCTGGTATTCTTCCTCGCAAACAGCTGCGACAAAATCTCCCTGGTGAACGACGCGGACGAGCCCGGGCACAGTGAAACCGGATGGTACTGCCAGCACGTGCGCCCCAGCCCGCGGGGGCCGCACCACCCGGGCGTGAAGCATACCCGGAACCTTCAGGTCAACCAGGTACTCGTAGGTGGCATCCAGCTTCGGAGGAATGTCAATCCGAGGCACAGCCTTCCCGACATAACGATAAGTTTCAGGCGCTTTCGTTTCCACCTTCTCGGGCAACGTAATCTCGAGACGCTTTCCTCCGAGGAGCTGCGCATAGGAGGCCGAACGGCCCGTGTCTCCCTTCACCCGAATCATACCCGAAGCAGCGCTGAGTTGACCGATGCCGACACCGAAATGCACCGACGCCAAACCAAGCAGGTGTTGCCGTGCTGCCGCCGCCGCCTTCTTCAAGGCGGAGCCCCCTTCCACGATCCCATTGCTCGATCCCGTACCGCGCTGGTCGACCGTGGTCGCGGTATCCCCCATGCTCAGCTCCACACGATCAAGATCAACCTCAAGTTCGTCAGCTACGACCTGGACGAACGCCGTGCTCACTCCCATGCCCGCCTCGATCTTTCCCACAGCGGCGAGGACGCGTCCATCATCCAGAATTGCCAACCATGAGTCCAATTTCACGGGAGACAGCGTCTCCGGCCAGGCTCCGGGGACGGAGTCCTCACCAAGTGCCTCCCAGGGAGAGGCAAAGAGCACAATCAATCCACCCGCGGCGCCAAGGAAATCCCTGCGCGTCCAGACCGGAGTCCCGGCAGCAGAACTGTTCATCGTTGTCCCTCCCGCAACTGCGCCGCCGCCCGCTTGATTGCCCGCAAGATACTCATGTGCGCGCCGCACCGGCACTTCAGTCCGCTGAGGCCCTCGCGCAATCGGGCGTCGTCGGCCTCCGGTTCCTTCTCCAAAAGTGCGGCCGCAGTCATCACCCATCCGTTGATGCAGTAGCCGCACTGGAGGGCCTGCTCATCGATGAAGGCCTGCTGCAGAGCACTCCGCGCAGGGGATTTCGTCTCTCCCACCGCAGCTCCCGCGAGACCTTCCAAGGTCACGATCCGCGTCTTTTCAGCACCTTCGACGGGCACGATACAGGAGCGAACGGCCACGCCATTCAAGTGCACGGTGCATGCGCCACACTGTCCAAGTCCGCACCCAAAGCGAGGGCCCTTGAGCCCGAGCTGGTTCCTCAATACGTAAAGCAGCGGGGTGTCAGGTTCGGCCGCCACCGAGGCGGGCGCGCCATTCAAGTCAAAGGAGTGGACCGATTTCATGAGATTAAAGAGTGGCCGACCGCAGCTCGGGAGAGGCTCCGGTGGTTGCAGCCTCCGACACGGAAACGCGCGAACAGACCATCAGGTACATCGAGGGCACGACATAGAGCGTGAGCACGCTCCCAAAGACCAATCCGCCAATGACCGCGAGTCCCATCGAGACCCGGCTTTCACTGCCTGCACCAAGAGCGAGCGCGATCGGCACCACGCCCAGCACCGTTGCAACCGTCGTCATCAAGATGGGTCGGAGCCGTGTATCCGCAGCCATCAGCACAGCCTCACGCGGCTCCACGCCTTCCCGGACCCGCTGCATCGTGAACTCGACCAGAAGAATGCCGTTCTTGGTGATCAAGCCGACCAGCATGATGATGCCGATCTGACTGAAGATGTTGAGGCTCTGTCCGTACAGCGCCAGAGTGCCAAATGCTCCGACCAGAGCCAGCGGCACGGTCAGCATGATCACAAACGGCGCGCGCCAGCTCTCGAACTGCGCCGCCATCACCAGGTAGACAAACACCAACGCCAGGGTGAACCCGATCAGCAGGCCTTTCTGGCTCTCGGCATAGTCCGCAGCCGATCCGGTCAGCGCCGTGTCAAGCCCGGCCGGCAATCGATCCTTCGCCAACGCCCGCATGGCCACGATGCCATCGGCAATGGTCACTCCCGGAGCCAATCTCGCGCTCACGGTGGCCGCGATTTGCCGGCCGTAGCGGTACCGCTGAGGCGGCGCCACCCGTTCATCCACCGTGACGAGGTTGTCCAGCGACACCAACTTTCCCCCTGCCACGCGCACTGCCAGCCGATTGACCGTGGTCGCGTCAGTCCGCATGTCCGCCGAAAGCTGCTGCACCACTTCGTATTGGCGGCCACCCCGAGTGTAATACCCCACACGCTGTCCGCTCAACGCCGACTGGAGTGTCTGGGCCACCGTGATCGCCGATACGCCCAATGCCTGAAGTCGCTCCCGATCGAGCTCGATGTGGATTTCGGGGCGGGTGAACTTAAGGTCCACCTCGCTCGAAGAAAACGCCGGCGAGTCCTCCACCGCTTCAAGGAAGGCCGGCAGACTTTTCACCAAGTCCGCCATCTCGGCCGCACCGACGACGAATTGGACGGAGTCCCCGCCGCGCCGATCTCCGATGCTGGTCTCCTGGGAGACACTGACTCTCGCACCTGGATGGTTTCGCACCAAGCGGCTCAATCTCGCGGCGATCGCCGCTTGGGATGCTTCGCGCGCCGTTTTGGAGACCAATTGGATCTCGATCACACCCGTGTTGGCCACGCCCGTCCCGCTCCGGGCACCGGAGGCCGGCACCTGCAACGTCATCAGAGAGGCCTCAGGCACTGCGGCATCCACGGCCGCCGCCAATTCGGTCATGTAGTCCAGCATGTACTCATACGAGGCTCCTTCAGGCCCGGTGGCTCGCACCGCCACCCGGTTCCGATCCTCCAACGGCGCCAGCTCGGATGGCAATGTGCGGTGCAGCCAGATCACGGCCGCGATGCAGGAGGCCAGCGTCGCGAGAACGAGCCACCGAAGATCGAGCACCCGGATCAGCGTCGTCCGGTAACCGGCGCGCAAACCACTCAGGAACCTCTCCATTCCGCCGAGCCAGCGCACGCGCCCGCCATGGATTCGTGCTCCCATCATCGGGGTCAAGGTCAGCGCAACGAACGCCGATAGACCCACGGCCGAGGCGATGACCACGCCAAACTCCCGGAAGAGTCGGCCGGTCAGTCCCTCCAGAAAAACGATCGGCGAAAAAACAACCACCAGCGCGAGCGTGGTCGCAACCACCGCCACATAGACCTCCCGCGTGCCCTCAATTCCCGCCTGGAGAGGCGACATTCCCTCCTCCTGGCGGCGATGGATGTTTTCGACCACCACAATGGCATCATCGACCACCAGACCCACCGCCAGAACGAGGCCAAGCAGGGTGAGGATGTTGAGCGAAAAGCCCGCCGCCTGCATCACCAGAAAGGTCCCAACCAGCGAGATGGGAATGGCCACCGCCGGGATCAATGTCACTCGCCAGGACCCGAGGAAGAGGAAAAGCACGACGATCACCAGGAGGAGCGCGAGACCGATCGTCTCCGCCAGCTCGAGCACCGCTTGCCGAACAAAAAGCGTCGAATCCGTGACGATCTCAACGGAGACATCGGCCGGAAGGGACGCACGGATCGCGTCGAGTCGACGGTAAGTCTCGTCGGCGATGGTGATCTGGTTGGCTCCCGGTTGCGGCCGTACGGAAAGGCCCACCAGGGGCACACCGCGCAGGGTATAGGAAAGCCGCTCATTCAGGGGTGCGTACTCCGCATGCCCAATCTCTTCCAACGGGATTCGCTGCTCCGCCCGGGTCAACACGGCCATCCGGTTGAATTCCTCGGGGGTGCGCAATCGTCCCTGGGCCTGGAGCGTGAGTTCGGAGGCCCGGTTTTCCACGCGACCCCCGGGAAGCTCGATGCTTTCCCGCTGCACCGCCTCCCGCACATCGAGGGGAGTGATCCCGTGCGCCGCCATCCGGTCGGGATCGAGCCAGAGTTTAATCGCCTGCCGCTTCTCACCCAGGATGTCGACCCCTCCCACTTCCGGAATCGTTTGCAACCGGTCCTTTACCCGATCGGCCATCTCCGTGAGCTCCATCAGGTCGCGCTGGTCACTCTGCACGACCAGCGTGAGCACCGGCGAGGAATCCGCGTCAGACTTGCTGATCGACGGCGGGTCGACGTCGCGGGGCAACAACCGGATCGCCCGGCTGATCTGGTCCCGAACATCATTCGCGGCCGCTTCCAGGTCGGTGCCCAACTCGAATTCAACCCGAATGCGGCTCGCTCCATCTCGACTGACCGACGTCAAAGATCGGATACCCGAGACCGTGTTCACCGCCTCCTCCAGCGGAATGGTTATCTGGGACTCGATGACCTCGGCGTTGGCCCCGGGATAATTCGCCAAGACCGAAATGACCGGAGGATCGACCGCGGGGTACTCACGCACTCCCAGCTTGGTGAGCGCGATCGCTCCGGTCAGGAACAAAACCGACGAGAGAACAATGGTGAATACCGGTCGCCGGACACAGAGCTCGTAAAGTTTCATCGGCTCAGCGGGATAGCACCCTGACCGGGGACCCGGCACGGACCTGATGCGCACCGGCGACGATCACGTGCTCGCCGGCCTTCAGTCCATCAAGGATTTCCACATCGGCCTCCCGCCGCGCACCAACCCGGACGCGTCTTCGTTCCGCCACGCCATCGGCGACAATCATCAGATCCGTGCCTTCCGCACCGATCACCAGGGAGGGAGCGGGAACCATCAAGGCGTCTTCCGTGCGTCGGGCGACCCAAATGACCCGCGCCAGCGAACCCGTCCGCAAAGCCAGGTCCGGATTGCGCCCGCGCGCCCGAACCAGCAGGGTGCGCGTGCCTTCGTCTACCCGCGGTTCAACCGCGAAAACCTCCCCGTCGTACTCCCGGGTGTCTCCCGCCACTGAAAATCGGATACTCTGGCCCACCGCGATCCGCGCCGCGTGGCGCTCCGCAAGGAAGAAGTCCACGTTCACCGGATCCAACGCCTCGATCGTCGCAAAGCGGGTCGATGGCGAGACGACCGCGCCTTCACTGATGTTGCGCAAACCAATGATGCCGTCGAACGGCGCGACCAACGTGGTCTTAGCCACCTGGGCCCGCACCACTTCCTCCTCAGCTTTCTGGATCGCCGCTTCGGTGACGGCGTTGTCGAAATCCTGGAGGTTCGCAAACCCGCTTTCCCTGAGGGGACGCAGGCGCTCCACCCGCAAATCCGCCAGGCGACGACGCCGAATGGTCCGCTCCAATCCCGCCCGCAGCTCCACGTCATCCAGCTGCACCAGCACCTCGCCCCGGTGAACCGGTTGCCCCTGCTGGAAACCAATCGTCAAAACCCGACCCGAGATCTCAGTCTGGATATCCACGCGTTCGCTCGCGCGAACGGTCCCGGAGGCGATGACCCGCTCCTCAAGCCCCCGTGGTTCTACCCGGACCACACGCACCGGCTGGGGCTCACGGTCTCGGCTGCGTCCCGCGGACACCGCTTCACTGGAATTTTTGGGCCGGGACGAGTGCCACCACATGCCGATCCCAAACCCAATCGCCAGGAGAACGACGGAGCCAAACAAACGGACGAAACGTGGATTCAACATGGTCACGACGGTATGCCAGAGACAGGCTTTCGCCCTCTCAGCGCCGTCCAGTAAGCTTAAACCGTGCAGATTTCGCCCGATAGAAATGAAACGTTCTCATGGCCGATCATGGCCCTGGCAGACGATCGCACGGCCGCGCTCGGGTTGACCGACGGCGCACCCTCTCGTCTTTCACCCCTGCCTCCGATTGACCCCCTGACCTCATCCTGCGAGCTTCCCGACCCGATGAACTCCGCCACTCCCCTCCCTGTCACGGTCACCTATTACGTCGAAGTCCTTTCCTCCTGGTGTCATTGGGCGGAACCCACGTGGGTCCGGTTGAAGACAGCCTATGCCGGCCGGGTGGACTTCACTTGGCGCATCGCCCTGATGAATCCGGCGGACTTTCCGGTGTCGGAAGACCAGTGCCAGTGGTTCTACCGCCGCAGCGGTACAATCATGCGTTCGCCCTACATGCTGAATTCCGGCTGGTTTGAAGCGCATCGAGAGGGCCACTACCAGGCACCCAACCTCGTGGCCGAGGCCGGCAAGGATTTCATCGGGTCCGAGGATGATCGAATCCGTCTCGCGCTCTCGCACGCGGGCCTCCGCGAAGGCCGGAAGGTTGGCGACCTGGGCACCGCGGTGGCCGTGGCCGCCGCTGCCGCCGGCCTGCCCGTTTCGGCACTGCACGCCGCCGCCGGGTCTGCGGCGGTCGGCGCACGGGTGGACGCCAGCACCGCCGAATTTCACGCGCACCGCATCGGCCAGCGTCCGGCATTCGTCCTGCAGAACCGGATCGGAGACAAAGTCGTTTTTTCCGGGCTCACCCGCTTCGAGCCGCTCGCCGCCTCGATCGACGCCCTGCTTGAGGATGTCGCAGCCTACTCCAGCCATGCAGCCCACGTCGGTGGGCCCCCCGGACTCTGAAAGGGCGAAGGAAGTGACGAAAGTGGCCCGGTGAACTCTGCGATCGCGGCGGTTCGCTCTTCACCTTTGACATCCCTCTCCTCAGCGTCGTTTCGCTTTGAATCCTCGATGGCATCTCTCCCACGCCCGTGGGTACCTCGAACTTGGAATGCTCGATGACGCGGCGGCCGAGCTCAGGGCCCTGCCAGCGGCCCTCGCTGGAAGTGAGGAGGGGCTGGGGCTGCGCGCCGTCCTGCACCAGGAGAGAAAGGAGTGGCCGGCGATGCAGAGCGTATCCAGAGAGCTGACTCGCTTGCGTCCGGACTCGGCGGGGGCGTGGATCATGTGGGCCTACGCCACCCGGCGCGCCGATTCCCTGGAGTCCGCCGAACGGATCCTCACCCAGGCCCGCGGCCACCATCCCGAGGAGCCCACCGTCCTGTTCAATCTCGGTTGTTATGCCTGCCAGCGGGGCGATATCGCCCTCGCCCGCCAGCTTGTCGAGGCCGCCATCGCTCACGATGCCTCATTCGCCAGTCTGGCCGCCACCGACACCGATCTCGGGCCCCTGCGCGCCACCCGATGGACTCCGCCTGGATCCCCTTAAATGCGATCCTCGCAATTTGCGCGTCCGATTTACCAAGAAATGCGGAGCGGATTTCTGCCATTCTGGCAAAGTGTGTCTCGTCGGACGTTGCTAGCGGACGCGAGACAGACCCTCTCGGAATCCATGACCTCAGATCTCCCAAACTCCACCCTTCAACCGGTGGACCGCGTTCCAGCCAAAGATCTCCGAAGGTAACCCCCCTTGGCGTGGGCCAACGGTTCAACCCACGTCAGTAGACAAAAACCGCCGGTGCGAAAGTTATGTGGGGTCGCGCCGGCGGTTCTTTTTTTCCCGTTTTTCCACGCCAGTCTCGTGGTCAACTTTACAGGCGTTTCTAGGCAGTTTTACGTCTGTGCTTCAGCCAGCGGTCGCTCTACAAACACCGTGTGCTGCGCATCCACCCGATAACCGGCCTTGATCTTCCGGCACTCGTGCCGTACCGCACGCTGCGTTATGCAACGGTCCATGCGTCCGCCGGCATTTTTGTCGCCGAGGGTCCGGCCGTGGTGGCCCGGTTGATGTGCTCCCCGTTGACGATCAAGTCGTTGCTTGTCACCGAGCGGTGGTACGCGGAGCTGGCGCCCTCACTGGATCTGCGAAGCGAGCCCATCGACGTCTTCGTGGTGGCGAACGATGCCCTGCTGACGGAGATCGTCGGTTCGGAAATGTTCAACGGCGTGCTGGCCGTCGCCGCCATCCCCGCGGCACCCAGTTGGGACGATGTCTTTGCCAAAACCCGTTCACCACGCCTCTGGGTCGCCTTGGACGGTCTTTCCCAGGCGGAGAACGTCGGCGGGATCGCCCGCAGCGCCGCCGCCTTTGGGGCCGACGCCCTGCTCATTGGGGAAACCTGCTCCCCTCCCTGGGTCCGCCGTACGGTTCGCGCGTCCATGGGCACGTTGCTCGATCTGACCGTGGTGCCATCCAAGAATCTCGCGAGCGACCTGCATCGCCTGCAGGAGGCGGGCCTGACCTGCGTCGTGGCCGATTCCCACGGGAGCGTGCCTCTGACGGAGCTCTCGTTGACCGGAGATGTCTGCCTGGTTTTCGGCAGCGAGGGGATGGGAGTGAGGCCGGAGGTCAAGGAGGCCTGTTCCTGCATCGCCTCGATCGCCATGGCCTCCGGGATCGACTCGCTCAACGTCGCGGCCGCCGCCGCCGTCTTTCTCCACGAGACCGCCCGTCAACGGCACCCGGCGGCCATCGAACGCTGATCCGTTGCCCGACTCCGTTGGGAATTCGGTGGCGCGTGCAGCCCAAAACCACCGCTTGGGTTGCAGGAACCTCGATTTGCCCTCTCTTACCGGTTTAACTTCCTGATGCGTCCATGATTGTCATTCGCCGCCAGATCGACCGGGAACGCGCCTACACCGCGATCTTCCTCAAGGGCGAGCCCCCGAGGGTATTCCCCACGTCGGACTACGAGCACGCACGCATCCTTCAGATCTACAAGCAGGACCGCCCTTACGACGGGATCGAAAACGATTTCACCGAGTTCGCGCGGCTTGCCGGACTGCCCCCTCCGCAGGCTTAGCTCCGCATCCGGTCCGAACAGTCGCTCGATTCACTCTGAGGGCACCAAAGCCTCTCGGGCGAGGTGTCGTCTTCAAACCGGTTCCGACCTCCCGAACGTTCGCGCTTCCGGGCAGACGCTTTTTGATCGTGCGTTACCCTTGAGGACCGTGACAGAATCGCCTCTTACGCTTCCCTTTACCATCATGCCTGCGACTCCCTCCATCATCTACACGCAAACTGACGAGGCTCCCGCGCTCGCCACCTACTCGTTCCTGCCGATCGTCCAGGCATTTACCAAACATTCCGGCATCCAGGTCGAAACGCGCGATATCTCCCTCGCGGGTCGCATCATCGCTGCGTTTTCCGATCTTCTGCCTCCCGACCAGCGCACCGCCGACGCCCTGGCTGAGCTCGGTGCCCTGACGCTCAAGCCCGAGGCGAATATCATCAAGCTGCCGAACATCAGCGCTTCCGTCCCCCAGCTCAAGGCCGCGGTTGCCGAGCTCCAGTCCCAGGGTTACGCGCTGCCTCCGTTTCCCGAAACCCCGTCAACCGATGCCGAAAAGGACGCCCGCGCCCGCTACAACAAGGTGATGGGTTCGGCCGTCAATCCGGTCCTCCGGGAGGGTAACTCCGACCGCCGTGCGCCCAAAGCGGTCAAGGACTACGCCCGCAAGCACCCCCACTCCATGGGCGCTTGGTCGCCCACCTCGAAGACCAACGTCGCCGCGATGACCGGGGGCGATTTCTTCGGAAACGAGAAGTCCTTTACCACCCCAGTCGCCACGGCGGTGCGGATCGAGCTCGTTCCATCCGCGGCCGGCGCCCCGGTGATGGTACTCAAGGACAAAATCACGCTCAAGGCCGGCGAGATTTTCGACGCAACCGTGATGCGCCAGCGGGCCTTGGTCGCATTTTACGAGCAGCAAATCGCCCGCGCCAAAACCGAGGGCGTGCTCTTCTCGCTGCACCTCAAGGCAACGATGATGAAGGTCTCCGACCCCATACTCTTCGGCCACGCCGTGCGCGTTTTTTTCAGGGACTTGCTCGCCAAACACGCCGCCACGCTCGCGCCACTCGGGGTCGATCTCAACAACGGTTTCGGCGATCTGCTCGCCAAGATCCAGACTTTGCCGGCCGATCAAAAGGCCGCGATCGAGGCCGACATCCAGACGGCCTATGCCAACGGCCCGGCGCTCGCGATGGTCAATTCCGACAAGGGCATCACCAATCTGCATGTTCCCTCGGATGTCATCGTCGACGCCTCGATGCCCGCGATGATCCGAACGTCCGGCCAAATGTGGAACGCCGCGGGCAAATCCCAGGATACGCTCGCGCTCATTCCTGACCGCAGCTACGCCGGCATCTATCAAACCACCATCGATTTCTGCCGGAAACACGGCGCCTTCGACCCGAAAACCATGGGCAGCGTGCCCAACGTTGGCCTGATGGCCCAAGCCGCCGAGGAATACGGTTCCCACAACAAGACTTTTGAGATCCCCGCCGCCGGCACCGTGCGCGTGGTCACCGTGGCCGCCAAAGACGCCGACCTTCCCACCTTCAAGTCCGAAATCCTCCTTTCCCACGAGGTGGAACCGGGAGACATCTGGCGCGCCTGCCAAACCAAGGACGCCCCGATTCAGGATTGGGTCAAACTCGCGGTCAACCGCGCCCGCCTGTCCCACACGCCCGCGGTCTTCTGGCTCGATCAGGCCCGCGCCCACGACGCCCAGGTGATCGCGAAGGTGAACACGTATCTTAAAAATCATGACCTGACGGGCCTCGACCTGCGCATCCTCCCGCCCCCCGCCGCCTGCCAATTCACCCTCGAACGTCTCAAGGCCGGTCAGGACACCATTTCCGTCACCGGCAACGTTCTTCGCGACTACCTGACCGATCTTTTCCCGATCCTCGAAGTCGGCACCAGTGCCAAGATGCTCTCAATCGTGCCCCTGATGAACGGCGGCGGACTGTTTGAAACGGGCGCGGGCGGCTCGGCCCCCAAACACGTCCAACAGTTCACCGAGGAGAACTTCCTGCGCTGGGACAGTCTCGGTGAATTCTTTGCCCTGGCCGCATCGTTTGAACACCTCGGCGAGACCCTCCATCACGCCAAAGCCAAGGTGCTGGCCGAAACCCTCGACGAGGCCAACGGAAAGTTTCTTGAGTACGACAAGTCACCCGCCCGCAAGGTCGGGGCCGGCATCGACAACCGCGGCAGCCACTTCTACCTCGCCCTGTACTGGGCCCAAGCGCTCGCCGCGCAAACGAAGGATCCGGAGCTCAAGTCGATCTTCACCCCGATTGCCGAAAAGCTGTCAGCCGCCGAAAAACAAATCGTCGCGGAGATGATCGCCGTTCAGGGCAAACCGGCGGACATCGGCGGCTATTACAAACCGGACCAGGCCAAGGCTTCCGCCGCCCTCCGCCCCAGCGCGACCTTCAATCAGATCCTCGCGACGATCTAGTCCGGCTCTGCCAGCGGTTCCTCGCCGTTGACGTGCGACCCAGCGCCCATGAATCACGTCACGGTCGGGGAGTTTTGGAATGGCAACGCCGAGGCGTGGACCAAGCTGGCGCGTGCCGGTTACGACGTCTATCGCGACCAGCTCAACACGCCCGCGTTTCTGGACATGCTCCCGCCCGTGACGGGGCTCCGCGGCATTGATCTGGGATGCGGGGAGGGCCATAACACCCGAATTGTCGCCCGTCGTGGCGCGAGCATGACGGCGATCGACATCGCGCCGGTTTTCATCCGACACGCGCAAGCCGAGGAAACTCGGGCGCCGCTCGGCATTACTTATCGGGTCGCAAGCGCCGTGGAGCTGCCCTTCCCCGATGGGGCCTTCGAGTTCGCCACCGCCTTCATGAGCCTGCACGACATCCCGGAGCTGGAGCGCGTGCTGGCCGAGGCGTTCCGAGTGCTTCAGCCGGGTGGCTTTCTCCAGTTTTCCATCCTTCACCCCTGCTTCAATCCACCACACCGCCGCAATTGCCGCGACGAAGACCAGATCACTCATGCCATCGAAGTGGGCGACTACTTTGTCGACGCGCGAGGCCATGTCGATGAGTGGATCTTCGGAACCGCGCCCGTATCCGTGCGTTCCCGACTCCCCAAATTCCGGGTTCCACGCTTTCACCGTCCCGTCAGCCAGTGGCTCAACCTGCTGGTCGACACCGGATTCGTCATCGAGCGCATCGGTGAACCCTACCCCTCCCCAGAAACCGTGCGCGCCCACCCTTCCCTGCAGGACGCCCAAGTGGTCGCCTACTTCCTGCACCTGCGGGTCAGAAGGCCGGCGAACAGCGTTGAACCTTCCACAGCCACCTAGTCCCTTCACCTGTCCCCACGACATTGAAGTGGGAAGAGGTTGGCTTGGATAACTTCTACCCAGTTCAGCGCTGGATGCCACGACTCCGACCCTTCTGAAGACGACCGGCGCACCCCCGACAGACTGGAGAGTGAGCCGGTCTCAATCGGCTGAAATCAGGGCACCAAAACGGTATCGATGACATGGGCCACGCCGTTGACCGTCCGGACATCGGCGATCACCACGGTGGCATCATTGATCCGAACCGTACCACCACCCAGATTCACCGTGACCGAACGACCCGGGAGCAGGGTGGCGGCGGTCTGACCGTTGACGAGTTGGTTCGACAATACCTGGGAAGCAACCACGTGGTACCGGAGCACATCAGCCAACTGCGCCGGATTGGCGATCAGAGAATTGAGAGTGCCCGCCGGCAGTTTTGCAAACGCCGCGTCCGTGGGAGCGAAAACCGTGAAGGCTCCGCTACCCGCGAGGGCCACATCCAAGCCGGTGAGGCGCAGCGCCGTGGCGAGCGTGGTCAACAACGGATTGGAGGCAGCCAAACTGCTGAGGGTTTGAGAGACCTGACCCTGGGCCACCGCCCCAAATTCATACGTTTCCAGGAGCACCGCACCGGTCGCCGTGCCGGAACCGGCGCTAAGCTGGGCAGTATAGGCCCCAGCCGGCAGCCCGATGAGCACGGACGCCTCACTCGCGGGATTCAGGGGAAATGCGCCCGTGGCCGACGACACTGTATTCAAAAGGGTGAGATTCGGGGCGGTCGCCGCGTTGTCGTTCAACGCGATCACGTTTCCCCGGCTGTCCTGCAGACGAAGACTGGGATCCGCCAAGGTTCCGGTAACGCCGAACTGCGCCAGACTCGGACCCACTCCGCGGATCAAAAGCCATCGCAACTGGCCTTGGGGAGCCTGCACGACAAAACCGGAAATCATCGTGTGGGATCCGGAGCCGGCGACTCCCCGCGTCGAGGAGTTGATCAGACTGCTCGATTGGGCGAGCAGGGGTGTGCTAACAAGGAGACCGAGACCAAGGTATGCTGCGTAGAGATGTTTCATGGGAGTTTTTTAACGGTTGGATTGAGCCGGCGCGCCGTGAGCGCGTCGGATACACGGAAAACGAATCGGGCGCACCCGAGGATGCGACTGGACCAAAAAAAACGGGTGGAAGATCGGGGGGATATTCCATTTGAAATTTGACGCCAAGACGCATGGCGCGGGCAGCCCCCGGATTCGAGCGGTTCATCCCCCTTGCCTCGAACGGGGAGCCCGGGCAGGTTCGACGGCCTGACTTTTTAGCCACGTCACCATGTCCCTCCCCTCCTGTCCCTCCTGCTCGCTCAACGATGTGCTCAGCCACGCTGATCACTGGGAATGCGCCACCTGCGGCCACGAATGGACCAAGGACGCTCCCCCGGATATCGCCCGAGTGGTTAAGGACGCCAACGGCACCCCTCTGAACGACGGAGATACCGTAGCCCTGATCAAGGACCTCAAGCTGCGCGGCTCCTCGCAGGTGCTGAAGCAGGGCACCAAGGCCAAAAACATCCGTCTGGTGGACGGCGATCACGAGATCGACTGCAAGATCGAGGGCAGTCCGATGGCTTTGAAGGCCTGTTTTGTGAAGAAGGTCTAGCAACACGAATATTTATTGCAATAGACCCCCGGTCGCGCGCGGATAACCCATTGGGTTACTCGCGTTGCGATTCTGTTTGCGCGGCCGCGCTTTATTCGCGGCCTTGATGTTATGGGAGCCAAATACCTGCCGACGACCAACGACCAAAAAGCCAGCCTACGCTTTCAACAGCGGCAGAACACCACGTCTAAATTCATCAAGACGTCCGCTGCCAAACCCACGAAAGCGAAGACCAAGAAGAAGGTGTAGCTCGGCAATCTCCCGGTCTCCACGTCCGTTCTGGGTCTTTCAGAAGATTTTTCGAGAGGGCTTGATCAGCATCAAGGCGGGGAGCGCGCCGAAGGCTTAGGCTAGTCTGGTAAAAACCATGCCTTCGCTCCACACTTCCGGTGTTTTCCTAGCCCAAGGTGAACCCCGTGTGACGACGCGCGTGCTAGAGTTTTTTCGCCATCCCGACGTTCGCATGCGACCCCGACGAGCCATCCTTGCTCTCACTGCACTCCTTGCCCTGGTCCCCTCGCTGGCCCCGGCCCAAGGGGTTCCAGATTACGAACAACCGCCGATCAGCTATTCGGCGACCGTTCCGCGCGATGCATTTGCCGCCTTGCAGCGGCGGATCACCTCGGGAGAACTGGCCTTCGCCGGGAGCGAGCAGCGCATCCTTCAATCAGTCCTCGATGCACTCAACGTGCCCGTCTGGAGCCAGGTGCTGGTCTTCTCCCGCACCAGCCTTCAACGCGGCCGGATTCGTCCCGAGCGTCCGCGAGCCCTCTACTTTTCCGATTCGGTCTATGTTGGCTGGGTCCCCGGCGGCCTGATTGAAATCGCGGCGGTCGACCCCGAGCTCGGCCCGGTGTTTTATTCGGTGGATCTCCGTTCTCTCCGCGAGGGTCGTGCCAAGATCGAACGCGATGCCGATTGCATGCGTTGCCACGGGGGCACCTTCGTCCGCGATATTCCCGGGTTGTTCGCGCGTTCAGTCTTCCCCGATGCGACTGGCGAACCGTTGGGTCGCCACGGCACCGTGACGGTGGATGACGAGACCCCGTTTGGCGAACGCTGGGGCGGCTGGTACGTCACGGGTTACCACGGCAGCGAAACGCATCGGGGGAACGTCATCGCCTCAGAACGCGGGGACCAGCTGGTCTTCACGCCCGACACGCGGCGACCCGATGAGCTCTCGCCTTACTTTCCCACGTCCGACTACTTGCGCGCGACGAGCGACGCCGTAGCCCTCCTGGTTTTCGAGCATCAGATGGCCATGCAAAATAGTCTCACCCGGGCGAGTCAGGCCGCGCGCAAGATGATCGCCTACCAAAAGGGCCTGCAGACCGCGTTCAAGGAACCCCTCAGCGATGAACCGGTGTACGACAGCGTGAAGAGCGTGTTCACGAGTACGGTCCAGGACGTGCTCGACCATCTGCTCTTCCGTCAGGCAGCGCCGTTGCCCGACGGGCTGGTCGGGCACCCCGAACTGCGTCAAAGCTTTGCGAACGACGCCCCGCGCGCCACTTCCGGACACTCGTTGAAAGATCTGCTGCTCAAGGAACGCCTGTTTGCCCAACGTTGCAGCTACCTGATTTATTCCGATTCCTTCCGCCAACTGCCAGAGACGCTGAAACAGCGCATCCTCGATCGACTGCGCGAGGTCCTGCAAAGTCGCGAACCAGAAGCTCGTTACGCGTACCTTCCCTCGGAGGAGCGGCAGCGGATCTACGAAATTCTCCGGGAAACTCATCCCGACGCCCACGCCCGCTGGGCAGGCAACGCTCCGACGTCCGCCATCTCGTCGGAGTAAAGTCCCAGGCTCCGGTGCGGGAGCGGCGGACAAGGAATGCGGAGATTTGACCAATACGCGGTTCGACAACGTCCGGAGGCTTCTGCACACTGGACGTTTCCGGTTCAACCCCCCATCGAATGCTCTGTTACATTCCGGCCGAATCCCCCTCCGGTGAAGTCCGGGCGGCACTGACTCCCGCCACCGCCGCCGGCTTCGTCAAACTCGGCCTGACCGTGCAGGCGCACGCCGGCCTCGGCGCCGCCAGCGGTTATCCCGACACCGACTATCAGGCCGCCGGCGTCACCCTCGTCTCCCAACACGCCTCCGCCCTCGCCGCGGCCGACGTGGTCCTGCGCGTGCGCAAGCCGCCGCCCGAGGATATCGCAGTCATGAAGCGCGGCGCGGTCCACCTCAGCTTCCTCGATCCCTTCAACGAACGAGACCTGGTCACCCGCTTCGCTGAAGCCGGAATCAGC
>Ga0154020_10004238_pt1 | contig 17118 bp, 13 predicted proteins | sample Klosneuvirus_201_FD_109709 | JGI IMG/M metagenome (GOLD analysis project Ga0154020, IMG submission 109709) | Active sludge microbial communities from wastewater, Klosterneuburg, Austria - Klosneuvirus_20160825_MG | ecosystem: Engineered > WWTP > Aerobic digester > Activated sludge | place...
AAGGCTGGAAAAACGCTGAACGTATATGGAATTTAATAAGGCGTAGCGCAACCCAATAGAGCATCCCGACATACCTGTCGGGAAGGTTTTAGGTTTGAATCCTAACGCGGTCACCACATAGGACTGAGCAGCATTACCGCTGCTCTTTTCTTTTTTACCATCGCTGAAACCATTGCCACCACTGCAAAGCAGGTCAAGTACTTCACTGGGCTTCATGGTTTGAAAAGTATTGTTATTATAAACCAGTTTTTCAGGGAATATCAAACCAAGCATTTTCTGTCTGTTTTCTATGTTTGCAGCATTATAATATTTCCCCATATTACTTAATAATGAAAAGCCATACCGATAGTATTCCTGAAATCCACTTTCGGCCGCTTTCAATTCTGCAATTTGATTTCTTAAACCGGCACTTTCTTTTGAAAGACTTTCTTTTACTCTTTTATAATCATGTTTGTCCAGGTCATCATTGATAAACTTTTTGGCAGATTTATCCATCATGGCTAAATTCTCTTCAATCTGCTTATTCAGTTTCTTTATTTCAACCTCCCTGTCACCCTCATTGGTTTTATAAACATCCTCCATAATCGCCAGGTACAAAGAAGCAATCTCAGGCTTTATTGAAATATCATTCAACCAAATTTCAAAAGCATTATGAACACCATCACTTTTATGCCTTTCCTTGCATCCTTTTGTACAGTGATAATAATAATACATACCACCATTTCCTTTGGCAGAACTACCGGTTAATGCTTTACCACATCTTGGACAAATAAGATGCCCCCTCATAGGATATTCATCATTGACCAATGAGTATTTCGTTTTTGCTTTCTTCTTGCCATCCAATACATTCTGCACGTCATAGTACAATTCTTCACTTATAATCGGTTCATGAATACCATTCACAACTTCTTCGGGTTCGTCTTTATAGGCTTTAACTCTTATCTTGCCGCAATAGATCGGATTACGGAGCACAGTATAAAAATTGCTTCGGCTAATCTTTAACCCTTCTTTAAAAAGTTTTTTTCGTAACACTTCTATGGGAAAATTTCCGGTAGCTATTTGCTCAAATGCTTTCTTAATAACCGGAGCCATTGCAGAGTGTGTTATAACGGGGCGATTTAGTTCATCCCTTGTATTTTTGAAACCATATGGTGCAGTACTTACATAGCGGCCTTCCTTTAATGCTCTACGCATCCCGTTAGTTGTGTTTAAAGATCGCCTTGCATTTTCCACTTGGGGTGCAGCCAGGTAAAAAGCTTTCATCAAAAGGTTTTCAGGTACACTTTCATCCAATGGCTGTTCAATGGCTTCCACACTTATACCCAGTTTTACTAACTGAGTAATCATGTTTAGCGATGCTTCCATGTTTCTGGAAAACCTGTCCCACTTAACGATGAGCAGTTTTTTAACAAGCCCCTTATTTTTTTTTATGAACTCAAGTAATTTTTTAAATTCAGGTCTTTCAAAAGTTTTGGCAGAGTGATCATCCTCAAAATGTTTTATTATTTCGATGCCGTTGGCAATGCAATGTTTTTCAAGTCGTTGCTTTTGGTCACGAAGGCTATAACCCTTTTCAGCTTGTTCATCAGTTGATACCCTTGTGTAAATGATTGCTGTTTGCATCGCCTTTATTTTTTTGTGCTTTATAAAGCTGATAATCCAGTTCACCCAACTTATAAAGCAGGTGTCGGATTTTTTTTATTTCATCGTCGGTATACTTTACTCCATCTTTCCCTAAAAATTTTTTACATGCTTCAAGTGAAAGCATTTGTTATTGTATGCACTCAGCTTCGGGGCATCCGATGGCTTTGTGATCCGTAATTGCAGTCGGAGTTTCTTTCCGTTTTGCATTATTTTAATTTTTTTGATACTTCACTAACAATGGAAACAATTTTTCCATCTTTCTGTATCAGTTCAATTTTTTGAAATTTATTTTCTCTTAAAACATCCTCTATGCGCTTTATTTCTTTTCTTTCAATTCCTACTATCCGTTCTGGTTTCTTATTCTTAAACTCAATATTTATACTTTCATATTTTCCGCTACGCAATTCCCATATTATGTCCTTTTCAGTTTTATCTACCTCAATAAATTCGCTTTTATCAAATTCGACCTGCTCTTCAGGAATACTATCCCATATTTCTTTTATTATAGGTGCAAGAGGTATTGAAATATGAGGTTTTCGCATGTAGCTATCTGGTACACTCCATAAGTGCGGGCTACTATCATCATAATAAGTTGCGTGTCCTTCTTCCAAAACGATATAGAAAATTTCTTTTTTTGTAGTTAAACTCAAAGCAATAAACCATTCAAAAGGTCTCGTATAATAATTCCCATCCTCAACGGTTCCGGCTTTATCATCATCAAGCATGTGGTCTCTCATTTTTTTAATCCACTCAATCGGATAGCCAAAAGTTCGCAGTTGGTCAAGTATCTCAAGCCAAACTAAATCATAAGCATTAAACCTTCTCCAGCCCAATGTCTTTTCACGGGTAGAAAGCAAAAGCCCTTTTTCTTCGTAGTAGTTCAGAACCCTTGATGTTTGGGTTGCATCACCCATTGTAAATTGAGCATTCGCCAATACTTCTAATATTCGATTCATTTCCGGATGTATTGCTACAAATGAAACTGTTTTACCATCCTTTTCTTTTTCCTGGAACATTGAAGTAAACTTTACATGAAGGTAATGATTTTTTTAAACATTACGCATAGGTAATGTTTTATTCTTCTAATTTTTAAAAAAATGTTCAATATATTGCAACAAGTTACTACTAAATATATTAGCTTTATACTTCTAAAAGCGGGGGCAACGCTATACAAACTGCATATAAATCATGACAACTCAACTGCACACAGCAATTAATGTCGGTGACAAAGTAACTTTTGACAACGACAAAATCGAAGTTTTCAAAGCCGAAACCAGCAGCGATGATAAAGCGGTAAGGCAATATCAACAATTAATATTAGGAGGAATTGATCAGGTAGGCGTAGTGAAAGAATTAGGCGGCAACTTAACTACAGTCTCTTATCCTGATGGTTGGGACTTACCAGTCCCAACGAAATATCTTATAGTCTTGCCATCAGAGTAGTAGCATTATTTTAAAGGCATTTAATATTTATGAATAAACAGTCCAGGCCAACCGAGCAATATATTCAGGAAAACCGTGAAGCGATTGGCAAACAAATCCGGTCATTCCGGGAAAAAAAGGGATTTAGTCAGGATGAACTGTCTGAAATAATGGAAGTGAACCGCTCTACTATTTCAAAAGTTGAAACTGGCAAATTTGCTATTACGATAGATTATCTGGTAAAATTTGCCTGGTACTTGGACTTTGATATTTCGGTGCTGGAAAAAAAAGGCAAGTAGTATGGCTGATGTGCATACCAGGGAAGTCAGGAGCTATAATATGAGCCAGATCCGGTCAAAGAACACAAAGCCGGAATTAGTAGTTCGTAAGTATTTATTTGCAAAGGGATTTAGATACAGGCTGCATAGTAAAGACTTACCCGGCAAGCCGGACATAGTGCTGCCAAAGTATAAAACCGTGATATTTGTTCATGGTTGTTTTTGGCACGGGCATGAAGGGTGTAAATATTTTGTAGTACCTAAAACCAAAACAGAATGGTGGTTAAATAAAATTGCCAGAAACAAAAAACTGGACAAAGAACATATTAAAAAATTGAGGTCGGATAAGTGGAATGTAATTACTCTCTTTGAGTGTAAGTTAAAGAAAGGCAATATTCATTCCACTTTGGATACTCTTATTAATAAACTTAATAAAATATTATCAAAATGATTACTAAAATAGAAACAACTGAAGATGTAAAAGCATTTGCAAAACAGCTAATTGCAGAGGGTGTTAGTTTTCACCCGGATGATGATTTTAATGACTATGTAAATTTTAAAGAGAACAAACCGACTTATACAAAAGAGGAAGCAGATTTAAGAAATGACTTAATGAGTAAGTGTTTCGAGGTTTGCGAAAAAGAGGGAGTTGATATTTATGATGTGACCCTCGAAGTGTCATTAATTGAAACTGGAATGGATAAGTTTATTCCTTTACCATCACAGCCTTATCCTGAGAATAACTAAGATGAATTATATAGACCTTTTTGCGGGTGCAGGTGGACTTTCCGAAGGATTTATTCGGGAAGGTTTCAATGCTATTGCCCATGTTGAAATGAATAAAGAAGCTGCTGATACTATAAAGACCAGGCTTGCTTTTCATTACTTGAATGATAATAATAAAGTCAGCGATTACTATTCGTATTTGAAAGGTGAGATTACAAGGGATGAATTGTGGAACAGTATTCCACTTGAGATAATTTCTTCAGTTATTAATAGTGAAATCACAAAAAAAACAATTGAAGACATTTTCGATAATATAGATGAACAGCTTGGATCTAAAAAGATTGATGTAATAATTGGTGGACCACCATGTCAGGCTTATTCATTAGTTGGAAGAAGCCGGGACCCCAATAGAATGAGTGGTGATAAAAGAAATTACCTGTTCCGACATTATGCAGAATTTCTGGTAAAGTATAAACCAAAATACTTTGTTTTTGAAAATGTATTAGGGCTTCTTACTGCCGGGAATAAAAAGTACCTGAATGAGATGCTTTCTTTATTTGAAGAACTTGGCTATTCTGCCAACTATAAAGTTTTAAACGCTGAAGATTACGGAGTGCTGCAAAGACGAAGGCGGGTAGTTATTATTGGCCGTAAAGGGAAAAGGAAATTTGAGTTTCCCGAACTTGCGACAATTGAAAACAATTGGCAAATAAAGAAAGACTTATTTGCAGACCTGCCGAATTTAGTTCCAGGGCAGGAAATGAATATTGCACAATACACCAAAAACATAAATAAATATCAGCAAACAACTGAAACCAGAAATGGGATTGATTTTACAACACAGCATATAACCCGTAATCACAACGTAAGGGATTTAGAAATATATTCAATTGCTATTGATAAATGGGTGAATAAAAAAGAACGGTTGAAGTATAATGATTTACCTCAAAGATTGCAAAGCCATAACAACATAGTGGCATTTCTGGATAGATATAAAGTTGTAGACCCTCTTGGGCATTCTCATACAGTTGTCGCTCACATTTCTAAAGATGGTCATTACTATATATACCCTGATGCAAAACAAATACGTTCAATTTCTGTTCGGGAAGCAGCAAGGATACAATCCTTCCCTGATGATTATTTCTTTGAAGGTGGCAGAACAGCAGCCTTTAAGCAAATTGGGAATGCGGTTCCTCCTCTAATGGCTTATGCAATAGCCCAAAAAATGAAAGAATTATTATGTCTAAGGAAATAGTTAAAACAAATAAAGACAAAGAAACACCTGTCCGTTTTAAACCGAGAGCCAGGCTGCTTTTGCAGTTAGGCGACCAACTTATAAAAAACGAGAGTATTGCATTAGTTGAATTAGTAAAAAACTCTTACGATGCAGATGCCAATATTGTAAACATCTATATGGAAAACGTAGATGATCCCAAAAAAGGTGTTATAATAATTGAGGATGATGGTTATGGAATGAGTGCAGACACCGTTGAAAATGTTTGGTTAGAACCTGGTAGCGATTTTAAAACTAAAAAAATAAATAATCTCGAAGTATCTCCAAAATATAATAGGTTACCCATTGGAGAAAAAGGGATTGGAAGGTTTGGTGTACATAAATTGGGTACTGCAATTGAAATGACAACAAAGGCAGCAGACTCAAAAGAAGTTTTTGTAAAAATTGATTGGACAGATTTTGACAATTACAAATATCTTGAAGATGTTCCTATAACAATAATTGAAAGAACAGTTCCTGCCGTTTTTAAAAATGGGAAAACTGGAACAAATATTTTAATTGCAGACCTAAGAAAAAAATGGGAAAGAGGAATTGCAAGAGAAGTTAGGCGTTCAATTACTGCATTGGCTTCGCCTTTCGATGTTAATGATTCGTTCAAACCTTCGTTTGATGTTTTAGATAAACAAGGTTGGTTTGATGGGTTATTAAACTGGAAAGATGTAAAGGATTTTTCGTTGTTTAGATTTAAAATTACAATGGCAGGCAATTCAATAACTAAATTCAGTTATGAATTTACACCGTGGTCAAGTATGACTAAACTTACACCAAGAGAAATTACAATCGATGATTCATTAATAGCAAACTTTAAAGTTTTGAAGTTCTCGGAAGGCAATAATGAAGGTCAAATAATAGACTTAGCAAAATATAAAATCGGAAAAATAATTTTTGAAGGATACATTTTTGATCAAGATCCATTTGTTCTTAAAATGGGAGTTACAGATAAAACCGGATTCAAACAATATCTTAAAACGAATGGGGGTGTCAAAGTATTTAGAGATAAGTTAAGAGTATATGATTATGGCGAACCTGAAAATGATTGGCTCGAATTAGACTATAGAAGATTTCAGCAACCTGCAAAAAAAATTAGTAACAATATCATATTGTCATCTATATCAATTAATAGAAAAGATAGTGAAGACTTAATTGAAAAAACTAACAGAGAAGGTTTTATAGTTAATGACGCTTACGAAGCGTTCCGAGGAGCAATACTTCATTCATTAAATATTGTTGAAACATTACGATATAGTGATAAGCTAAAACTTAGAGAAAAATACGGACCTACTCCAAAATCATCTCCTGTTATGTCAACCTTAGGTGAAGCCAAAAGGTATGTTGAAGAAAAAGTAAAGGAGGCTGACATAAGAACACAAATCATTAAATATTTCAACAAGATTGAAGCAGATTACAAAACGATAAGCGAAAATTTATTGAAAGCTGCTGGTGCTGGATTAAGTATGTCTGTTGTTGTACACGAAGTTGAAAAGATAATCTATGAAGTTGAGAAGGTATTAAAATCAGAAAAAGCTTCAGATAGAGTTTTGAATTTGGTAAAACACCTTTCATCATTAATTGATGGGTATGCGGAGATAATTAGAAAATCAAGTCAGTCATCAGAAAACTTAATTCAGGTTATAGACCAATCATTATTTAATACAGAGTTCCGACTAAATTCTCATAAAATAGAAATAGTAAAAGATTACCAAGCTTTTAATGGGAAAGCAAAAATAAAAGTTGCTAAAAATCTTTTAATTGGAACTATTATGAATTTAATTGATAATTCAATTTATTGGCTTGACCAAAGAGGCTACAAGGCGAGTGAAAACAATGAAAAATTCAAGAAAAAAATATTCATTAGCATCATAGAAGAGGAAAAATATTTGAATATGGTAATTGCTGATAATGGAACGGGTTTTCTTATTGCTACTGATGATATAACAGAGCCTTTTGTTTCTGCCAAACCCGGCGGAATGGGATTGGGGCTTCATATAGCAAGTGAAATAATGGAAGCACAAAATGGAAGATTAATTTTTCCAGAACATGGAGATTATGAATTACCTAATGAATTTAAAACCGGAGCAACAATAGTTTTAGCCTTTAAGAAATAAAATATGAGTCTACCATTGAACGGGAGAATTGCCATCATAGATAACGAACTTGATCAGGCTTTACCCTTAATGAAAGTTTTTGCTAAAAATCATTTGCCTTATGTTTTTTATAAGGGTGATGATATAGCTTTTCTTCCTGATGAAAATTCAAGATTCAATGACATAAGACTATTGTTCCTTGACATTAACCTACTAAATAGTAAAACAGCATCTAATAAGGAAGTTAAGGCATCATTGTATTCTGTAATACGAAGAGTGATCTCAGAAAATAATTTCCCCTACTCACTAATTTATTGGAGTAGACAAGAAAATGAATATGGACAAATAGTTGAAGAATTATTTGACAATGAGTTAAAAGACAGAAGGCCAATAAATTTAATTCCATTTGTAAAATCTGATTTCTTTCCGAATTTTTCAGACGTGGAAGTAGATAACGATATTGATTTGATTGCGGAAATTGAAAAGGTTATTAATAGCCAACATGCTTATTCTTATCTGTTAGAGTGGGAAAACATGACTCACACAGCAGCAGACAAAACACTTCAAGATGTCTTTAGTTCTTACTATCAATTTAAAGATTGGACTAATAATGCGAACTACATACTTGAAAAATTAGGTAATGCTTATCTTGGCAAGCATTACAATGATAATCCCCCTGAGGATAAGATAAAAGCAAGTTTCATTGCTTTTAACTCTGTTTTTAAAGATACTTTGGAACATAATGTTTACAACACCAAACTTTCGAATCCTCATAATTTAGTTTACAATTCCGAAAAAGTTGAAAGTAAAGTGCATTCAATAAATGAAAAACTTAACATTTCAAAGGATGTTAAGAATGTTTCCGAATCTGGAAACATAATCGTGTTTGAAGAGGCAGATGATTTCTTTGGGAAGTTACTTAATAAACTAATTTCAATCTTTCAACTTAAAAATTATTTGCGATTTAAGAATAAAGAAATTGAAGAAGTTGAATTAAAAAAACTCACTGCAAAAGAGCATAAAAATATTAAGGAGGAAATTAAAAAGGCTTGGGTCAAGTTAGCAATTGTCGTAACTCCCGTTTGCGATTATGTACAAAAAGATAATAAAATTTATGACAGAATCGTAAAGGGGTTATTAATTCCGTCAGAGTATAGGGATTTTATTGACGACAAATCTGAAGCTGTTTATGTTTTACCAATATCAATTAATTACAGTGCCAAGCAATATATTTTAATCTTAGACTTTAGGTATTTTTCGACAACAGATTTAAGTGTAGATAAGGCAACTCCAATATTTAGACTTAGACAAGAATTACTTGCAGAAATTCAATCAAAATTAGCAAGGCACATCAATAGACAAGGGATTTTATTTTTAGACGAAAGGGAATAAGAATTATTGAAAGATATGCTTGACTACTCTAAATACCAAACAACATCTGCCATCCCGGAAGCATCTTCGATGATTGAAACTTTCAGGGCTATTGGCTATAACATTGAAACTGCTGTTGCAGACATTATTGATAATTCAATTTCTGCAAATGCAAAAAACATATGGATAAACTTTGATTGGAAGGGAGCAAAGACCTGGTTGTCCATCAAGGATGATGGTAGTGGAATGAATAATGATGAACTAATTCAGGCAATGAGGCCAGGAAGCAAAAACCCTTTGGCAGACAGAAGTTCAAAAGACTTAGGCAGGTTCGGTTTAGGGCTGAAAACTGCATCTTTTTCACAGGCAAGGCAGCTGACGGTTTTATCAAAAAAGCAAGACTATTCAAGTGTCTATTGGACATGGGATTTGGATTATGTAAATCAAACCGGCAACTGGGATTTAATTAAATATTTGCCAGATGACTTTAATGAGAATGCCTTAGCAGACCTTACCTCGGGCACTTTGGTAATCTGGAATGATATAGACAGATTGGTAAAACATTTCAAACAAAACGATAATTCAGCCCTTGACAAATTCTTATTTATTATGGAACTGGTGAAAAAGCATTTGGCAATGGTTTTTCATAGGTTTATTGAAAACAAGAAGATTAAAATATTCTTTCAGGACATTGAAATAAACCCCTGGAATCCATTCTTGCCCGGAGAACAAGCCACTCAATCTTTCTCAGAAGAACAATTACATAATGGCATAGTGATTATTAAAGGATTTGTGTTGCCACACAAATCAAAGATTAGTGAAGAAATCTACAAATATGCAGAAGGCACAAAGGGATGGAATGAACATCAGGGCTTTTACATTTATAGAAATGAAAGGCTTTTATTGGCTGGCGACTGGTTAGGGTTATTCAGAAAAGAAGAGCATTATAAACTTATCCGCATACAGATTGATTTACCTAATTCTTTAGATGCAGACTGGCAAATTGATATAAAAAAATCAGTAGCCCGTCCGCCACTTATTTACAAAGATCAGATTAAGAATTACGCAACAAAAGTCCGGTCACAAGGCGTAGAAGTATATAGGCATAGAGGTAAAACTATTAAGCAAACCAATGGTCAGAAATTTGTACCTCTTTGGACAGACCACAAAAGGGGTGACAAGTGGTTTTACAAAATAAACCGGGAGCATCCATTGCTTGATATGGCAAAAACTCAGGCTCAAAAAGAACCTGATAAAGCGATCGAAATGCTTATTAAATTTATTGAAGAAAATATTCCGTCAAAATCCATTTATATAAAGGAAGCAGAAGAGCCGGAACAACAGGGCAAGCCTTTTGAAGGAATTGATCAGGAACCGATAAGACAGGCAATGCAATCAATGTTTGACAGTTTGATTAAGAAGGGAAAAACAAAAGATGACGCAAAAGCAATTATCATAAGCATTGACCCTTTTAATCACTTCACACATTTTTTAGAATTTATTAATTGATGATATTATGATACTGCAAGCGATTAGAGCCATTAGGATATTGTTACCAGCCTCATCCTCTGTTACACCACAGCAAATTGAAGATGCTGTTACTCAAATTTTATTTGTGCCATCTTTTGCTGCTATTGATAAAGCTACTTTGATAAGAGAAGTGCAGGCTATTTACAATATTAGAATGGATGAATTTAGAATAATTGAAAAAGAAGAAAGCCGGTTGCCCTGGATAAACGATAAGAAAGCATCAATTGAATGGAACTTCTGGAACAGATACAGAGATTATTTGCAGGATGAGAAAAATTACCCGGAAGCCGTATTAAATCAATTAGATAAACTTACCGATAGAACACTGGATGGATTATTTAATCCCGATCAAAATGCTTTAATCAGTAAATATGGTTTAGTTGTAGGGCAAGTGCAATCTGGCAAGACATCCAATTATACAGGTTTGATTTGTAAAGGTGCTGATGCAGGATTTAAATTGATAATAGTTTTAGCAGGTATACATAATAATTTAAGAAGCCAAACACAACTACGTTTGGATGAAGGTTTTTTGGGCTTTGATACTCAATTTCAAAGAGCATTTAATACTGGCCAACATACGATAGGAGTAGGAATTGGCAAAAATGCTTTGCCTGTTCATTCTGTTACTTCAAGTTCAGATAATGGCGATTTTAGTGCAAGGACAACTCAAACCTTTAATACAAATGAGCCTATAGTAGCAGTTGTAAAAAAGAACACAAAAGTTCTTGAAAAGCTATATCAATGGCTCAGTTCCCAGGCAAGTACAAATGCTAATGGTGAGCGGAGAATAAACAATAAATCGTTATTGCTTATTGATGATGAAGCCGATAATGCTTCAATTAATACGAATAAGGATGAAGATAAGTCGACTAAAATAAATGAACACATCCGTAACATTTTAAGACTTTTCGATAAAAGCGGTTATGTTGGATACACAGCAACACCATTTGCAAATATTTTTATTCCAATTGAGGAAGATCAGCTTTTTCCAAAAGACTTTATAATTAATATACAGGCCCCGTCAAATTATATCGGGCCTGAAAAAGTCTTTGGTATTAAGGTTTTAGAGGATGAAGAAGTTTCAGATGCGGTTTTGCCAATTGTGAATAAAATAGACGATTATCAGGATTCAATACCAAACGGCCATAAGAGAGATTCTGAATTGCCTGATAGCATCCCTGATTCTTTAATTCTTGCTATAAAAAGTTTCATTATTACCTGTGCAATAAAACGTTTTAGAGGGCAGGAATTAGCACATAACTCTATGTTAATCCATGTAAGCCGTTTTACCAACTGGCAGGAACATATTAAACAGCTGGTTGAAAATGTTTTTGATTTTTATCGTAGGGGTATAGAAATGAAAATACCATCGATCCTCGAAGAAATGAGAGAAGTTTTTGAGGTTGATACGGACTCTTATAAATCCTACAAAACAGTTTCGCAACAAATTTTAGACACGGAATTAAGGGAAATTGATAGTGCAACCCAAATACATGATTGGGCCGACATAGTAAAACAATTGCATGAAGCAGCAGTTAGAATACAAGTCAAAAAAATAAATGGCGGTTCCGCAGATGTGTTAAATTATTATGAGCATAAAAACGGATTGTCAGTTATAGCTATTGGCGGAGACAAACTATCAAGAGGTTTGACATTGGAAGGACTTTCTATAAGCTACTATCTAAGGGCTTCGAGAATGTATGATACTCTGATGCAAATGGGTAGATGGTTCGGTTACAGACCAGGGTATGTAGATTTATGTCGCCTCTTTACAAGCAGAGAATTAAATGAGTGGTTTTGCCATATTACACTTGCGTCAGAAGAATTAAGAAGTGAATTTGATTATATGGCTGATGTTGCCGGAAGTACCCCGGAACAGTATGCATTGAAAGTAAGAACCCATCCCGGTGTGTTACAAATTTCGGCATCTAATAAAATTCGCAGAGCAGTTAATGTGGATGTATCCTGGGCAGGAAGATTGGTTGAATCATATCAGTTACAAAAAGACCCTGGTATTATTAAATCAAATTTAAAAGCTACTGTTGAACTAATAAGTTCACTTGGGGATACTTATAAAACGAATAGAAATAATTACTTGTGGGAGAATGTATCTCCAGAATTGATAAGACCATTATTCCGAAAGTTCAAAGTGCCAGATACTTTAGTAAGAGTTGACCCAAACAACTTATTGCAGTTTATAGACGTTCAGATTGCGAATGGCGAACTTACAAATTGGAATGTAGGTATCATGTCAAAAGTCGATACTAAAGAAAGGTTCAAACTTGATAAAAGCGGAAATACAATTGACATCGGTTATTGGATGCGAACTAATGCTGATGAAAGAACAGATGCGACAACATTTTTTATCAGAAAAAATCACATAATTAGTCCTAAGGATGAGTTTATTGATTTGGGTACTGAACAATACCAGGCTGCATTACAAAGGACTATAGAATTTCACCAGCGTAACAATAAGGAATACAAAAACGACTATCCAAAGGGAGATATAGTGAGATATGAATTTAGAGATCCGAAAAACCCTTTGCTGTTAATCTACTTCCTTGATCCGAAAGGTGCAGACCTTCCTGAAGGAAGCGACCCATTAGTTGGGTTTGCAATAAGTTTCCCAAGAAGCCGCTTTAATTCTTCAGTTCGTTATGCTATTCATAAACAACTCTTAGCTTTATTTAATATTGACGATGAAGTAGAAAATGATAACAACGATGAAGATTAACCAAATATGGGAAGAACTTGCAAATGATACGTCATTTGCAAAGGGGTTGCTTTTACGCAGATATTCTGGCTCCGTTTTGCCAGATGTTTATGTTGCTTTGCAGCAGCCTGAAAAATTGTTATGTATTGCCAGTTCTATAAGTGAAAATGTAGAAGTAAATATTTCTCAGTTTGATAATTTGCAGGAAATACAAATAGATTTGTTTCCAGACCCTAATCAGAAAGGAAAAAACACTTTGCTTTTCAAATTAACAAACAATCAGCACAAGGATATTTTTTCTGTTTTATGTGAAGATTTAATTGAAAGTATTACCTCTGAAACTAACGAGAAACAATTGGTAAAAACAATTCTAAACAGATTTGAGAAATGGAAGTCACTGTTCACTAAAATTATTTCAGAAGGTCTGTTGCCAGAAGAACAGAGAGGCTTGTTTGGAGAGCTATACTTTTTGAGAAAGTTTCTGCAAATTAATAACAACTACCAATTTGTCTTAAATACCTGGATTGGTACAGCAGGAGAAGTAAGGGATTTTCAAATGAACAATTGGGCACTGGAAGTCAAAACTACACACGGCAATAATCATCAAAAAATTCAGGTAAGCAGTGAAAGGCAACTGGATACCACCCATCTTGATAAACTTTTTCTTTATCACTTGTCATTAGAGAAAGTTCAGGAAAGCGGAGAATCACTCAACCAAATTATTGCTACAATTAGCAACATGCTTAAAGCTGATACAATTGCCTTAAATCGCTTTAAATCCAAATTGTATGAAGCCGGGTATTTTGACCAGCATTTTGCTTTATATGATTCTATCGGCTATTTTATCAGACAGGATACATTTTACATTGTCGAGAATGAGTTCCCACGTATTCAGGAGCATGAAATTCGTAGTGGAGTAGGCGATGTGAAATACTCTATTATTTTATCTCAATGCGAACCCTTTAAACAATCAGAGCAATCTGTTTTTGAAACCTTAACTGTACAATGAGTATATCAATTGAAAATATAGAGTTAAACAAGTTCTATAGTTCCTTAATGCAGGATATTTCGGCAGCCCAGTCAACCGATGAAGAAGGTGCTATATCTGAACAAATATTTACTCAGACAGCCGTAGATTTATTGGCAGCAGCCGGTGAATCAGAAAACGTAGTTGTAAAATATGATGAAAAGGGATTAGGTACTCCAAAGCAACATAAAATCAATGCCTATGCTATTTCTGAAAACTATGAAACAGTTGATTTATTTATAACCCTTTTTAATGGGACAGATGAAATCTCCAAAATTTCAAACGCCGAAATTGAAACTGCATCTAAAAGAATTTTGAACTTTTTTAGAAAAGCAATCTATTCAATTGATAATGAGAAATCAAGCTATTTTAAAAATGAGTATGTCGATGAAATAGAAGAATCATCTGAAATATTTCAGTTTGCTCACACTTTAGCAAAATCAGAGGACATTAAAGAAAATCTTGTTCGGGTAAATGCTTTCATTATCACAAATGGATCATTCAAGGGTGATTTTCCGGCTAATACTGTTATCTCGGGATATAATTTCTATTACAAGATATTTGATATTGAAAGTTTATACAACATCACTGAAAAATCTCATATCCCAATTGAGATTGATTTTAAGTCGGATGGGTTTGTTGTTCCATGTATTCCATCACCCTCTGTGAACGAAGAATACCAATCCTACTTAGCTATTATTCCAGGCGAAGCATTAGCATCTATTTATGAAAGATTCGGCTCCCGGCTTTTAGAACAAAACGTTCGTTCTTTCCTGCAATTTAGTGGTAAAATTAATAAAGGAATCAGGTCAACCATAATGAAAGAACCTGAAATGTTCTTAGCTTTTAATAATGGAATTGCTGCGACTGCGGATGAAATTGAATTGGAGGATAGTAAAGATGGCACTGGTAAAGTTATTTCTGTTGTGAAAGATTTGCAAATTGTAAATGGAGGCCAAACCACTGCTTCAATATATCATACACAAAAGAAGGATAAAGCAGACATATCAAATATTTTCGTTCAGGTTAAATTATCAGTAGTAAAAAATAAAGAAAAATTTAGTGAAATTGTTTCCCGTATTTCTGAATATGCAAACACCCAGAACAAAGTTTCAGTATCAGATTTAAGTAGTAACCGCCCATTCCATATTGAATTAGAAAAAATATCAAGAGGTATTTTCACTCCGATAACCGACAACAAGCCATTGCAAACTAAATGGTTCTATGAAAGAGCCAGGGGGCAATATAAAAATGCTATTCTTAAAGACGGGTTTACCCCGTCAAGGAAAAGGGCATTCGAGTTGAAAAATCCAAAACAACAACTATTTAATAAAGAAGAATTGGCAAAATATGTTAATGCATATCAGGAGTTAACTGATGGCAAGAAAATATTAGTTGGGCCTCACTTTGTTGTTAGGGGGAATCAAAAAAACTACGTGCAGTTTATCAATTATTCACTTGAAAAGAAACTTAGTAATGTTTATTTCGAAGACGTTGTTGCTAAGGCAATATTGTTTCGAACTTCAGAGAAAATTTATGGCATAAAACCTAATGCAATTGGAGATATGAGATCAATGACTGTACCATATACCATCACACTATTAAATCATTTGACAAAAAATCAGTTAGACCTTTATAACATATGGAAATCGCAGGAAATATCTCCTTCATTGAAAAACTTGCTTCATGAAATGATGACTGCGGTTGAAAAATATATAAAGAAAGTGGGCCCCGGTGGGCGATATGAAGAGTATGCAAAAAAGGAAGAATGCTGGCTACAGGTAAAAAGTAAAGACTTTGGTTTTGATTTATCATCAATTAAGAAAGATTTGATTGACAAGAAGAACCCGCCAAAGCGTATAATTGTTTCAGATGATGAAACAGAATTACAAAAACGACAAGAGGACATTGAGAAAATTAAAGCTATCCCATCAGCTATTTGGAAGAAGATAGAAGAATGGGGCAGAGAAACAGAAAATTTATCAAATAATCAGCAAAGTATTGCATGGAATTTATCATTAAAAGTCAGAAACAACTCTGCAATCCTTGCAAATGAAATATCCAATGGCATAAACTTTATAGACATAGTCATAGAGAAAGCTCCGGAGCTCCTTTTTGAAATTGATGAGTTAGTTGAGTCAAACAAGAACAGTAATGGTAAAGCCCCGGTAATTACTTTAGAGCTTATCAAAAAAATGGTTGATTGGGATAGAAAGAATAAAAGATTAAAACCGCATCATTTTAGGATGATGTTTGATATTGTCAATGGAAAAGAAGAGCTAACGGGTCTAAACAAAAAGTATTGTCTGATGAATTTTCAATTTATTTCAAAATATGGGTTTAAAATTTAGGATTATCTCACACTACAATTCCTCCCCTGCAAGGTAATAAGGTGTTCGTCATTTCGTCGTTGGCAAGTAGATACGCCAAACCATTGCAGTAGCAGCAATAAAGGCTGTTTATAACACTTATAAGGTATTGCTGCACCTGCAATGCCCTTCGGGCTGCTATCGCAGGTTTGTCATACTCCTTGCAGCTCCTCCTCATTCCTCACGGCAGCTATTGTGTCCTTCACGCCACTTCGTTCATTACTTCCTTCGTTCTGCTCCATTCCACCTCGTTCGCAGCTTGACATTTGCTACAAGGCCGGGCAACCCATAAGCCATGCACATATCCTTAAAATGGGATGCACCAGCCTTTCCGCAAGCCAGCCCTACAATACTCACTGGGTTCCATTACGCATCACTACGTCATACATTCACTTCAGTAGCGTTTAGTCCACCCGCTGCCCATAATTTGGCGTGCCTTGCGGCCTGCTATGGCTGCGGGTTTGTCATATTTTTTGTAGGCTGAAACACAGAACCAAGTAGAAACAAAAAAATACGCCAACCCTTGCGTATAACGGAGCTACCCACCGCCTTGCAGGCTTTTGTGGTTAGCCCCATAGCAGGCGCACGCAGCCAATTCCAGTCGTTCCTCCTTCCATTGGCTTTTGGCGGCACGCCCCTGGGCTACAGTGTGGACAAGTG